>Ga0116202_10000525_pt1 | contig 21460 bp, 20 predicted proteins | sample LakKivw325mmetaG_FD_94479 | JGI IMG/M metagenome (GOLD analysis project Ga0116202, IMG submission 94479) | Anoxic lake water microbial communities from Lake Kivu, Rwanda to study Microbial Dark Matter (Phase II) - Lake Kivu water 325m metaG | ecosystem: Environmental > Aquatic > Freshwater >... | reverse complement strand
GGAGCGTTGGGCGAGATGGAGGTCGGACTCGAGCCGGCCGGGGAGAACCGCTGGCGGGTGTGGTTCTGTGACCTGGTCGTCGGTGGGTTAGAGTCGAAGAACGGCAGAACTAGACGTTGCCCGCCGGCAGAAAACCCGCCGCCCGGCAACAGAGACTGTAACCCATGTCCTGATAATAGAGTGTAACCCATGTCCCGTTCGCGCCGTCAGGAGGGGGGTGACCCCTGGGGTGACCTCGGAACTCAAAACGGCGGTCAGGACCGACATGAACCGACGTTTGAGAACCGCGTTCAGAACGGGCCAGACCTCGGCCCTGAAATCCGGTTTGAACCGAGTCCTGAATTCAGGAACCAACTCCGCCTTCAGCGCGAGAATCAAAACGGCACTCAAGCGACGGGCGAGTTCCGGCCTCAGAGCCCTGTTCAACTCGCGGTTCAGGTCGGCGATGAGAGAGGAGTTGAGAAGGCGGTTCAGAAGCGGATTCCTGATGTCAGTCCCGATGCCGTAGCCGACTTGGTCCGCAGTTCCTGGTTTCTGGTCTCTGAATGCTGGTTTGTCAGTCCCCGCATCTGCGTCCATCGGCGTTCATCGGCGGCTAGCTTCCGCTCCTTAACTCTGAACTCTGGTTTCTGAATTCTGAACTCTGAACTATTCGAGTCCGCCGTCTTGCGTTCATCCGTGGTTAACTTCCGTCGTCAACTCTTAACTCTGGTCTCTGATTTCTGAATTCTGAATTATCCGAGTCCTCCGTCTTGCGCATCCTGCGCGCTGTAGCTTTTCTCCCTCAGCTTCGTATCATTAAGAGCATGAAATGGAACATGAACAACACGCCGAGGTCCTTGGTGCCGATATTCATGATGCCCCGCTTCAACGCCATCATCGGCAGCTTCAACAACGAGCAATTCGCGGTCCTCTCGGCCTTCAAGCCCGACCTCGGAATCAAAGAGAACCTCGAACGTCAGTCGGAGTTGGTCAACAAGATACAATCACTCGGACTGGGCTGGTTTCCCCTGTTCTGGGATTGGGATGACAAGACCAGAAGAAGCCTGTTTGTTCACCGTACGTCTGTTGCCGCGGCAGAACTCCGCCGCAAACAGACTAAGGCCGCGGAACTCGTCATCCCCGACCCGACCTTCGAGCTCATCCGGTCGCTATGCCGCGAGGCCGGCCTCGATAAGTTCATCTGGGGCGAGAAAGGCAAGTACCTGGTCTACGCCGGCGAACCGCCCGCCCCAATCGGCACCGGCGGCAAACTCAGCCTCAGCGTTGACCTCGACTTCATCGCCTTCCGCGAGAGTCAGGGCCACCTCGTAACCCAGAAACCCAAACGCAAGTAAGACGGCTCCGTTCATTCGTGCTTTCCCCTTGATTGATCATTGACGCTTGGTCATTGGTGCTTGACTGGACACTGGCAACTGGTACCTGGTCTTTCGCGGCCTGTGGCCGCGCCTGGCTTCTGCCTTCGTCTGATCCGGCTGCCCACTTCTCTCATCTTACATCTCACATCGTCCCTCCGCCCTCCGCCGTTTTGGCTTTTGGCTCTTGGCTTCTGACTTCGTTCTGCGCTCTAGCCTCTAGCTTCTACCTTCGTCCCTCCTCTATCTCGACCCCTCTATCTCTTGATCCCTCGTTCCCTCTTCTGACCAACCGCCAAGGCCGCCAAGATCCGAACAGCACCATCCACAGATTCCGCAGATTCCGTTCGGCCTGGACCACTAGAGTACGGGACCACTAGACCACACCTCCTGGGCTTCTCCCTTCGTCCCTCCGCCGTTTTGGCTTTTGGCTCTTGCCTTTTGGCTTCTTACTTCGCTCTGCGTTCTAGCCTCTAGCATCTAGCTTCTGACTTCGTCCCTCCTCTCTCTCGATCCCTCGATCCCTTTCTTTCTCGGGCCCTGCAGATAACTCGCCGAATTGCCGTGCAGGTGATTCACCGGAGAATCTACAGAACAGCTCGTCAGATTGCCTGGGAGATTGTCTGCGGAATTCTCCTCCAGGTGATTCTTCGGGCAGCCTGCACGATGGTCGGCGGAATTGCCGACACGGCGGTCTTCCGGATAGCGAAGAGGATTCTCGGGCAGATGGTCTGCCAGGCGTTCGAGAAGACAGCACTCCACGCTATCCAGCACGCAATCCCGGAAACGGTCTGCCTGACTGCCGTGCAGATGGCTTGCCCGACAGCTCACCAAACAGCCCGGGAGACGGGATAGGGGAGGTTCGAGAATTACCAATAACTGATTACCAATGACCAACTTACAGGAGTTCGTGGCCGGATTCCCAGGGGACATATTTATGAACTAGCCATCGCGCGGCCCTGACTGCGGGCTGCAGAGGACTAACACCCTCACGCGTGCCGGCACAGCCGCGTTGTCTCGTCTCGGCCGTGTGCAGCCGTGAATCTGCAATCTACAATCTGGAATGGACTGGGCGGGCGGAATTGGGGCGTGATTCGAAGCCCTTGACGCCATCGCCAAATAGTGACTGTCCCTAATTCCCAAGCAGTTCATCTGGGACGAAAAGGGCAAGTACCTGGTCTACGCCGGCGAAACGCCGCTGCCCGTCGGCATCGGCGGCGAACTCAGCCTCAGCGTTAACCTCGACTGCATCACCTTCCGCGAAAGCCAGGGCCACATCGTAACCCAGAAGCCCAAACGCAAGTAGGATCGCACCAGCCGCACCGCGGGTTTTGGCTAAGTCTTTGGCTTCGTACGAGCATCCGGCTTGGGTCTGGCCAGCCTGATTGCGCGTTGGCGGGGCTTGTCGGAAGCGAAAGGAAGAACTCCTTGTGTGGGACGAGATGTGACAATCGGCTCCCGTTCGGACGGAGTATCGTCTCTCGGCCCTTCCGCGATTGTCTTGCGGACCAGAAGAGTCTTCCGTGCTCCTAGGCCTTCAATGAAACCTGCCACTGAGCGGCGGTTCAGGCCGACTATCCCCAAATCGTGCAGGTCAGCAGCGAGCTTGTCATCAACTGTGAACACAGGCCAGCCCGCATCCTTGACCCTGCGGGCAAGCGCGTACGTCTTGGTTCCTTTCTGCGCGAAAGGCACGAATGTGAAGTCGCCAAGGGCGCACGCGACAAGGTTGCGATAGACCACGTTGGCGCGCAGGGTCCGGGTCATTTCCGGTTCCGTTACCGAGAGCACCAGCAACTCACCCACCTCGGCCCGGCGGAAGTACTCGTTCTTTTCCGGGAACTTGTCCAATGGCGGATAGAACCGGTCGCGCAGGAAGGACTCAAATGTCTCTCTCTCCAGTCCTTTGGCGCTGAATAGAGTTACGGTGTGGTTGTGCCGCCACAAGCCGAGCCGGAATATCTCGGTCTCCATGATGGAATGCCAGCCGCCTATGTAGTTCAACTCATACTCGCGGATAGTGAAGAGCAGTTGGTTCGCAGCCATCATGCCGACTCCAGAGATGGAGTCGGAACAGATGACTGCCATAGTCACTCTGTGAAGCGACCCCAGTGGGCCATGGGCGTAGAGCTTGGCAGGAGCATCTTTCCCGAGCCGCTCAGCCAACCGCACCGGGTAGGCCGCGGCCCCACGTTCTAGGACTTGATATTCCACAGTCTCCTTGCCGCCGAGTCTATCTCTTTCTGGATATCGTCCACCGCCTTGCCAGCCTTCACCAGTTCATGCGCTTTGAGTGACAGCTCAAACAAACTCACATGTTGTTTGTCATGCGGGTCGAACTTAGGAATGGCGACGTTGGCCATGACAGACGGCGCACCGAATCCACGCCCAGCCGACGAGTAACTGCGTACGTAACTATTCACGATGTCAGAGTTCAGCAGCGCGCAGATGTAGTGCGCCTCATGCCTGTCGTCGAGGGCGATGAACGAAGTCGTGTCTGTCGAGATCAGCGGTCTTGTTCCGTATGGCGTACGGACAGACGAAAGAACAACCGCTTCAATCCGGCCGGCCATTCGCTTCCAGGCGACGCGGAAGCGAGCCACCGTGTAAGGGCCAATGCCGTACATGGCGTAGAATTCGGTCTTCTCGGCGAACTCCCGTACGATTCGCGACCCGCGCGACAGAAGTACATCCCTGAACTTCGTAAGGTAAGCAAGGGTGAGAGGCACGTGCTCCAACATCCAGTCTTGCGAATATGGCACTCGTGTGGCTGGATTCTGCGAAATCAGCACGTTGAAGTCTGATGACACTCCGAACCTGCACAGGTTGCCACCAGCCGCTGCAGGATACACAAGTGTGGACTCTATTGAAACTGGCGAGGATTTGATTTCGCGCTTTCCGCGTTCCGCCATATTCTCCACCACAACCTTGCCATCCGGCCGCACTTCCTTGATGCGAAGCCAGAAGACACCGTATGGTTCGACTCGTGCACCGAGCCTGGCTTCATATGGGCACTGCCCTTTGAGCGCACTCAGAATACGCATCCGACCGACCGCAGCAGTCTGCCATGACGACGTGGGCCTTGCGGAGTTCACAGGTACGGCCTCCATATGCGTCCGCTCTGTTTGTCTCTCGACGTGCTTCAGGTTCCATTGAGGAGGTATCGGCCCGGTACCGGGTCTGCGGGTCCATGATGTGACCTTGACGGGGTAGCGAGTATGTTCGCCCTTCTGGAGAGCAAACATGGACGTCTTGTTCGAGGCACGGAATGGGGACAGGTTCACCATGTCCTCCATCCAGAGCACCTTGAGTGGCACGTGCTTGTCCTTCAGCTCAAAGCCTCTGAATCCCTCGCCCGCTCCTTTGGATTTGAACGCCTCCATCGTAATCAGGAAACCCAGCCTGCCGCCGTTCTGGAGGTAGTTATCGGCGCAGGTGTATGTAAACAGCATCGAGAAGTCTTTTTCGCCTCCGCCGAGTCTGGTCTGGTGTCCCTTGAGTGAAAACAGCCCGTAGTTATGCCACATCTTCAGTGTGGCCTTGCGGTAATCAGCCGAAAGGTAGCCCCAACGAATCCAGGGAGGATTTCCAATAACGAAGTCGAACTTGTCGAGGAAAACCGGAGCAAAGGCGTTCTTGATGTAGCGAGCCCACAGACCGTCCTCGCCATCCTTGTCGAGTTGCCATATCGTGTCGTAGACTTTGGCCAGCATGTCGGTGTCGTGTTCCCGCAATTTGAACTCTCGTTCCAGCCACGCCCTGAAATCAGGTTTCGGCATCCGGGTGCGACTTTCTCCGGTGCCGCGTATTGCGACGTCAATCATCCCGGTGAACTTGTCTATCATCTCGCGGCTCTGCATCGCCAGCGGGAACTCGTAGTCGTGCTTGCTGGTAGAGAACACCAGTCGGTCGTCCAGATCAAGCTTGCCTTCTTCGACGTAGCGGGAAGGAGCTCTCACAGAGTCGCAGAGGTAGACCGGCAGAACAATCGGTCGGACATGGGGAATGAACCGGGCGAAGGCAATCAGGTAGTTGGTCCTCGCAGCCAGTACCGCGAGCGGATTCAGGTCAAAACCAACTATGTCGGCGAGTATATGCTCGCCCACGCGTTTGGCCTGTTCCGCCGTCCTCGGCCGACCAAACCTCACGGCGCGACTGATTGCCTGAACGAGGAACGTGCCGGATCCACAAGCAGGGTCAAGGAACCGCGTGTCCGCTCTTCCTTTGTACCCAGTACGGTCTATCAAGTATCCTGCTAGCCAATCCGGCGTGTAATACTCGCCCAGCGCACGGCGCAGGTCTCGGGGAACAACGTCCTCATACAAGTTCTGCAACAGGTCTCGGGTCCATTCGGGTTCGAGCACGGGCGTGGCAGGTTCAAACCGGGCGAGACCTTCTACCAACCCTCGTATCGCCTTCACAAGTACGGAATCCCAGGCGTCCAGATACCACGAGAAGAAGTCTGCCTCAAGGAAGTTCGTTATGCCGCGCTCCTGGAACTCAGGGCCGCTTTCCATCTGCACCAGCCGTTCGCGTAGTTCGACGTCCGACAGAACGTTCAGCCCCGCCACGAATGAAACGAGATTGCTGCCGCGCTGCAGGGCGACGAGCTCCAACGCAATGAGTTTCATAAGCAGGGCGTAGTACGTGTGAATCGCAAACAGCAGCGTCTGCAGCCGGACGCCGCCGGGCATGTGGTATAGCTCTGCCGTAGCAGCCGCGGCCTTCTCCGCCTTTGCCAGTTCCTCGCCATAGACTACGCCGAAAATACGTTCCCACTCCTTGTAGAACGTTCGAACGCGCGATGGGCCCTGCTGTCGCTGGGCACGCATGGCCGATGCATACAGCTCTGACACGGCCTGACACGCAACGTCCTGAGGAGGTGCGAACACGCCTGCCAGGTTCAGCGCGGTGAGCGGCAGACGTTCGGCCGCGCGCAGTAGAATGAGGAGATTGGCGATGCTGGCGGCGTTGACCGGGTATGGCCCGAGTACCTGGAATCCGCGACGTATCACTGAGTCTGGGAAGAGTTGCTGGACCGGAAGGTCATCCGCGAAGGGCAATTGCAGCGTAGTCGCCGACTTGCTGAATCGGACGAAGAGAACGGACTGCCCGTCAGTCGCAATGCCTACGGCCTTTTCAAGGTAGTCCTCCTCATGCGGCCGGTACCTTGCCGCGTCATCAACAAGATAGCGTCGAAGCTGTTTCGCGGCCTCATCAGCAGCCCCTGCCGCAGCGAACTTGCCTGGTTTCTTATACTCTATGGTGACGAAGCCATAGACGCTGTCGCGCCGGCCCCCGTAGGTGGTCGAGGTCTTTTCGTAGCGAACGACGGCGGGGTCCAGTCCGAGCTGCCGCATGGCCGATTTCAAGATCGGTTCTACGGCCATCTTCAGATCTTCCTCTGAATGACCTCGGTTTGCGGCCTCGATAATCAACCGCGCGAGCCGTTCCGTGTTTACCTGTCTCCGTTCGTCGGAAACACTCATATCAGACCTCCCACAATCATTGTAGCATCGTCTATTCTTGCTGCACCACACCTGACTGCTTTGTGTTCAAGCCTCTTGCGGCCCGGGGCAGCGACTGAACATCTGCGCATCATTCCTAACAGCGACCGCTGGTCGCGCACCTGAGAAATATGCCGCGCTGAAGGCAGAAGTCAAGCGCGGGCTGGACATTCTGTCCGCCCGCCCGGCTAGAAGCCTAGCCGGCCGCACTTTGCGGGCTCTTCGCAGCCTCCGTGCAGCCTTGCGCCGGCGCGCACTGCGGTACTCATCAGTCTCCGGAACTCAGGCCGGCGAGCCAGCGGTGAACGGCCCATGTTGCTTCCAAGTCCTCTTTGTTGTACTTGCGTATCGAGTCCATTGTCTCGCGGCGCAGGGTTTCGTCTTCGGTCTCGACCGCCTTGATGTATTGCGCCATTGACCATTGGCCGCCGTACTCATCAAGCGTCCGTTTGTATCCGGCCTGGCGCTCGACAACCTTGATGCTGTAGCTCGGTATCGGCAGGACCACGGCCTGCTTGGTGAGTGGCAGCAGGTCGCACAGGTTCGCAAGCACCCGCGCGCCGACACCTTTAAGGTCGCCGAATCGCTGGATGTACTTCTTGACGTTTGTCTCCTCATACACGGCCCAATGGACGAACGGGATGTCGCCGTATCGCGCAAAGATGCCCTCGGCAACGGCAAGGAACTCCTCCCACGCCTGCTTCTCGCCTTCCGGCCCGAATCCGGCCGTGGCCTGGACGCACGGGCCCGGTTCCGCGCCGAAAACCTGCGTCCCCCAGAGGTATGTCTTCTCCGGCGCGTCTAGTTGCGGCGGCAGTCCTTCGAGGTCGAACATCACGTAGTTGTCGGACTTCGGAATCTGCGCCGGCCCGAGCACTATCGGCTTGCCGGCGATAAATGCTTCGGCATGAAGGAGGATGCTCTTTGCCGCTTTGCCGACCTTCTGGTGTCTCTTGCCGTGCGGCGCCTTCTGCTCGGCCAGGCTCTCGGCATTGAATCTCCCCGGCAGTTCCCGGTAGTCGGTGATACCCATCTCGTGGAACATCCTGGCGATTCCCTGCGATACCACCGGCAGGATGGCCGGGTCGCGGCTATTGACTGCGGGCGGCCAGCAGTGCTCCCGGTACGCGCAATCTCCGCATTTGCTCCAGCCGACCGGCTCATAGTCAGCGTAGCCCGACCTGTACGTGTCACGGACCATCTCAAGCGTCTGCAGCGCCTCGGTTGCATTGGAGAACGGCACCTCGACAACCTCGCCGGTCCCGGCAACGACTTCTACGCGACGAGGATGCAGCCCGGTCTGCGTCTCGAAGAGCCAGCCATACAACTCCAACTGGACGATGATTTCCCGGTGTTCTTCAGGGGTGATTTGGCGCGAGAGCTTGCAGTCGCGCACGACATACGAGTCGCCGTCGAGGATAAGGAAGTCGGGGATTCCGACGACTTCCACGTCCGCGGCAAATGGCGCGGGAGCGGACAGCACCGGTTGGTACTGGCGCGGTTCCTTGCGGGCGATGGCGGCGGCAGTTGCCTTCAGTCTTTCGTCCATGCTGCCTTGCGAGAGGTCGAGCACCGGCTCCAGCGACTCGCGGTGGCGTGCCTCGTGCCGCCGCCCCAGTTCCTCAAGCACCTGCGCGAATGCGCCCGGCTCGGCTTCCTTCAGTCCCTGGCGATAGCACTCCAGTCGCTTGCGGCATTTCTCTGGGCTGTAGTACCGTACGAGGTCAGAAGCGGATAGTCTCATCGAATCCCCTCTGCGAGTAAGAGAATAGCCTTCTCCCCTCTTCGAGCATCGGCTGGAGACGAATGGAATCCTGATTCCATGTCGGGAAGTATAATGTCGGGCGCGATGCAATCAAGCTGCCGGCTGGACCTGAACCCGAAACAGGAATCCACCACAAAGGTACAAAGACAAAAGGAGCGTCCGGACGGAGATGCCCGGCGTGTGCTTGGCGCTCTTGGCGTCCTTGGCGGTTCAATGTTGAGCCTGCGGTTAGAAGCCCAGCCGGCCGGACTTTGCGGGCGCTTCGCAGCCTCTCGCTTCCTGCTTTGCCGCAGCCTCGAAGTCGGCCATCGTAATCTCGCCTTCGGCCGAGCCTTCTTCCAGCCGCGAGGCGGCGAGCGACGCCGCGGACAGGACCGCGTTCGCTATCTGGCCGCCGGTCAGTTCGAACTCGTGCGCGAGCCGGTCGAAGTCGACGTCGGGCGCGACCGGCGCTTCGTCAGGCAGGTGAACGCGCCATATCACGCCCCGCGCCTCAGCCTCGGGCGCGCCGAAGAAGACTTTGTAGCGGATACGGCGCTCCAGGGCCGGGTCGAGTACGTCGGCGTGGTTGGTGGTGAGGATGACCACGCCCGGGAACTGCTCGAGTTCCATCAGCAATGTGTTCACCTCGCTGTTCATCAGGCGGTCGCAGGAGCTCTGCACGGCGGTGCGTTGGGCGAAAATGGCATCCGCCTCGTCGAAGATGAGCGCGCGGCCGGTTCTGGCCGCCTCCGCAAACGCGGCCTTGGTGTTCTTCTGCGTCTCCCCGACCCACTTGCTGACAAGGTCGGCGTAGCTCACGACCAGCGGTCGGCGGCCAAGCGCCCGGCACAGACTCTTCGCGGTGAGCGTCTTGCCCGTTCCGGACGGGCCGTGGAAGAGCAGGCAGACACCGGTCGGCACCTGTTCGAGCGTGCCGAAGCCCCATTTGTCGTTGATGACGTCGGATTGGCGGACAAAGCCCCAGAGCGCCCGGATGGACTCAAGGGCAGCATCGTTGAGGACCACGCCGCACTCGGAGAGGAACTCCGCGATGTCGCCGTGCCAGGACTCAACGGCAACCGAATCGGCGAGCGACTGCGGCCGTTCCGGCAAGACCCCAAGGAGCGCCGCGACCGTCTCGTCGTCGAGACCGAGTCGCCTGCCGCCGAATCCCTCGCGGTTCCTGACGACACTGCACAGGTGGCTGTTGGGCAGGAAGTACGGAAGGTAGAAGTATGCCGAGTCGGTTCGGCCGCGGGTCAGCAGCCGGACCAGTTCGGCAACCGGCACGTTGTACCCGCCATCGCGCGTCAGGTCCGTCGCGGCCACGAGCAGGATTTCAACCACCTCGCGCTCCACGTCGTCCAGTTCGTGCTCGGCCGCGAACTGGTCTATCGGCAGCTTCACGCCAGCCTCGCGGGCAAGCTCGGTTGACTGCCGGTGCTGGACCTCGTGCCAGTTCATCGCCGCCACGAGCACCTCGCGGTCGAGCGCGGGCGCGGACTCGCGGCGAGGGCGCCACTCCTCGCCCTCGCCGCCGGAAAGCCGACGCAGCACTTGCACGAGCCGTCGCTTCCCTTCAAGCCATTCGTGGACCGTTGCATAGGCCACGGCTTCGGTCTTTGTTGTGCTTCTCACAGATGCTCCTTTCAGTTACTGCGACGACAGCTTCTTGCCGTCGTGTCCGCCGGTCTCGCGGGCCAGCGCCTCTACGTACTTCATCTCGTCGCGGAGGATGAAGAAGAACGTAAAGGCGGTCTCGTAGAGCTTGAGGAAGTCATCGATGCCAAGTTCGACACTGCCTTCAGTCAGCTTGAACTGGTCGTGAACGTACTGCTTCACGAGGCCGAGCATGTTCTCCTGCCACGCCTGCCGGAACTCCTTCTGGTATCGCTGGACCTCCGGGTCGTTGTCGGATGCGGCGATGCGGATGTTCTCATCAACCGGCAGGAACCGGCTTTCCACGTCGCCGGTCATCTGCTCGTAGAGTCGCCTCGCATCCGGCAGGAAATCCGTGAACCGGCGCATCACATCGTACACGGCAGGCAGGTCGACGGGCTCAAACCGCTCCTTGCCGTCAACCAGGCCGAACAGAACGTAGACGTGGGCCTTGGCCGTAAGCGCAATGCCCTCCGGCACCGCCCGCTTGAGCTCGGCCAGTTGCTCCTGCAGGCCCGTGATGTTCTCCGCCAGCTTCTTCATGTTCACGAGGGCGCTGTCGTACGCCCCGGCCATCATTTGGTCCCGGTCTTTCTTGCTCTTTGGCATGTCGGTCATACGGACTCCTTTCGCGGTTGGGTCATTATTCGTCTGCATACCTTGTTATGACAGTAAAGCGCTGTTTGTAAAGTAACCTTGTTCGCCCGCTCTTGCGGGCAATCAGGCCCCAGTTGCCGTAACCTATTGATGTAACTTTACTTCGGCTATAATCGGCCTGTCTCACGACCTTGCGCGCCAACACCGTTGTGCGCTGCTATGACAGGAAAGTGACATTTGTATAGCTAAATCTTCATTCCCGCACGTTTCCCGGTTCGGGGCAGGCCCAAAGGCGCTTCGCTTGACCCGGCCGCAGCCCGGCCTATCATCCTGCGAACCTGAAGAACAGAATGGAGGCCCATGACCAATCTTGAGCTCGTGACCGAAGCGGCGAAGGAAGTGCTGGGCGTACTTGGCCAGGGATACAAAGAGGATGTGTACGAGGAAGCGCTAGCGCACGAATTGCGACTGAAGAAGGTCGTGTACGAGCGGCAGCGGAACTTCGAGTTGCTGTACAAGGGCTACAGCATCCGTCTGAATCGAGCTGACTTTGTCATCAACCCGCTGTGGGCCGGGCAGGGCGGCAAGGAATTGGTGCTTGAGTTGAAGGCCGTGAAGGAGATCAACGAAGGCCACAAGCGTCAGGCTCAGGTCTACATGCTCTCACTGAACATCGACGAAGGCGTAGTGATGAGTTTCTGGGATGACGTGCTCGTTGAGCAGGTGACGAAGCCGACCAAGGACCGTGACCTCGCGGTAGCCCAACCCCGGCCTGCAAGCGGGCTCGCCGTTCCCGCCCTGCTTAAGGCCAGCGCCGAGGAGGTCTACCGTTACTTCGGGCAGGAATTCATCTACCGAGAGGACGCCAAGGACGTGTTCCCGGTTGCGCTTGGCGTCGAGCTACGCCTGCGCGGATGTGAGTTCACCGAGTCGAAGCGCGCGGTGCTGTACAAGGGGCACAGCGTCACCAGTCATGACTTCGAATTCTGCTTCTCCGATGGCAGCGTGGCGGAGACGACGTTCTACAAGAAACCCGAGAAGGTGGACGAGGAGAGCGAAGAACTCAAGTTCTACAAGAAGGCCTTCGGACTCAGAGCGGCCTGCCTCATCGCCTTCCCCGAGAAGGAAAAGGACGAGGTCAGGGTCGTCAGCGTGTGGCCAGGCGGTGGCGTGCGCGCGTACATAGACATCGAGACGACCGACCTGGACCGGGCAGCGGGCGAACTGACGCTTGTCGGAATCTACATCGAGAATGACGGCCAGACGGAGCTCGTCCAGTTGTACGAAGACAGCCTGACCAAGGACAATCTGCTCGCCGCGCTTGAGGGAACGGACAGGCTGTATTCCTACAACGGCGCGGATTTCGACCTGCCCTTCATCGCGGCCAAGCTCGGCGTCGACCTGGCTGACGCGTACCGGCACCGTGACCTGATGTACGACTGCTGGAACCGGAATCTCTATGGCGGCCAGAAGAAGGTCGAGATGAAACTGGGTATCAGCCGCGAGACTGCCGGAATGGACGGCGCCGATGCTGCCGGGCTCTGGAACGACTACCGGTCGAAGGGGAACCCAGACGCGCTGAAGCTCCTGCTCCGCTACAACGCGGAGGACGTTCAGAACCTCGCGCGCATTCGCCGCAAGCTCGGCGTGGGCTAGGTCAGGGGCCCCGCGAGGGCTTTGTCCCCGGCCGATGTCTGGGCGCAGGAGGGTTCCCTGGATGGCCGGCCGACCGATTCTTGATTGCAGATTGGCGCGGCAGTTCGAAGTTGGTCGTACGTCGTTGACCGTTCTTCGTTCCCGGCCCTGGTCCCAAGTCCCGCGTTTCATTATGGTGAACCCGCAGTCCATTTGACAGCCGTCTCCGCGAGTCCTGGTGTCCTGCCTCGAGCCCCCGCATGTGTTTGACTTTGCCCGCCTCTGACCTATCTTGTCTCTCGTATGGACCAACCAAAGCTGCTAGTTGCCGGCGAATGGGTCGCGACAGAGAAGGCGCTGCCGGTCGTGAACCCTTATGACGAATCCGTCATCTGTGATGTGTCGATTGCCACCGAGGCGGTGGTTGACGCCGCAATTGCCGCGGCTGAGGCCGGGGCGGCGGATATGCGGCGGCTGCCTGCGCATACGCGCTCGGCTATCCTGACCAAGACCGCCGCGCTGCTTGAGGAACGCGCGGACGAGTTCACCGAATCCATAATCGCCGAGGCCGGTAAGCCCCGCAAGTATGCCGCGGCCGAGGTCAGCCGCGGCGTCGAGACGCTGCGCTTTGCCGCGGCCGAGGCGCTGCGCATCCACGGCGAAACCGTGCCGATGGACGCATCGCGCGGCTCCGAGCACCGACGCGGCTTCTTCATCCGCGTCCCGCTCGGCGTCATCGCCGCCATCACGCCATTCAACTTCCCGCTTAACCTTGTCCTGCACAAAGTCGCGCCCGCGCTTGCCGCCGGCAACTCGGTCGTGCTCAAGCCCGCAACCAAGACGCCGCTTACCGCGCTCCGGCTCGGTGAGTTGCTGCTCGAGGCCGGCCTGCCGCCGAAGGCGCTCAACATCCTTGTCGGCGAAGGAAGCACGGTCGGCGCAGCCCTGGTGCGGGACTCGCGGATTCGAATGGTGACTTTCACCGGCAGCCCGGCGGTCGGCGAGACAATCAAGCGTGACTCAGGCCTGAAGCGCGTCGCGCTGGAGCTCGGCTCCAATTCCGGCGCCGTTATTGATGAGACCGCTGACCTGGACAAGGCCATAGCCCGCTGCCTTGTCGGCGGATTCTCGTTCTCGGGTCAGGTCTGCATCCACACGCAGCGCCTCTATGTCCACGAGTCGAAGGCCGAGCAGTTCACGGCCCGGTTCGTTGATGCTGCCGAGAAGCTCGTCTGCGGCAACCCGGCCTTGCCTGAGACCGACATCGGCCCGATGATTGACCGCGCCGCGCTGGCACGTGGGCTCGCGCTCGTCGAGGAGGCGCGCGCCGCCGGCGCTGAGGTCCTGTGCGGCGGCACGGCCGAAGGAACCGTGATGTTCCCGACCGTGCTGCTTGGGGCCAAACCGGAACTGCCGGTTGTATGCGAAGAGAGCTTTGCGCCAATCGTCACCATCCACACCTTCCGCGACTTCGACGAGGCCCTGGCGCTCTTCAACGAAGGTTCGGCCCTGGGCACCTACGACTACGGCCTTGCCTGCGGCGTCTTCACGCGCGACCTTGGCCGGGCATTCCGGGCCGTCGAGCAGCTTGAGGTCGGCAACGTCCTCATCAACGACTCGGCAACCGTCCGCGCCGACCACATGCCTTACGGCGGGGCCAAAGATTCCGGCATCGGCCGCGAAGGTCCGCGCTTCGCCATCGAGGAAATGACGGACGTGAGGATGATTTCCATCAATTTGGCATAGGCCCACGAGGGGAGCAAGATGAAGAGACTCGAGAATCTCCGCCAGCCACCGTTCAATACGTGCCTTGTCGGAGTCGTCAAAGGCGCGCTTGACTACTACGGCAGCAGCGTCAGCGCCGCCGCGGTCTTTGGCGGATCGGGACATGCGTTCATGATGAACGTCCACGAGCAGCTCTGCCCGAGCGGGCCGTACTGCTGGAAGTACGCCGAGTTCTATCCACTGGTGTGCAACCTCGGGTTGGAGATGATGGAAATCGGTTTCTGCCACGACGGCAGCACGCTGGAAGAGCGCGCGGCCGTTGAGCAGAAAGTCAGGGAGCACCTCGACCAAGGGCATCCCTGCGCTGTCGGCAACATGGACAACCAACTCATCTGCGGCTACGACGACAACCGGCTGCTCATGGTCCAACCTTGGGGCACATGCTGCGACACGACGCCGTCGGGCCTGACGTACGGAACCTGGCAGGAGTTCGGTAAGGAAATACACGCATCGTTCTGGACGTTGGGCAAGGCTCCGGTAGCGGACGAAACCAAGGTCATCCGCGACAGCCTGAGCTACGCAATTGGCCTCCACCGGAACCCAAGGGAGCACAGCCCGGAGAAGTACGCGACCGGGTCTGAAGCCTATGACAACTGGGTCAAGGCAGTGGAGACCGGGCATGGCGCGAGCCACGGCAGTTGGTGGAACGCCAAGGTCTGGTCCGAATGCCGGGCCATGGCCGGGGCCTGGTTTGAGGAACTGGCCCAGAGGCACGGCAATGTCGCGTCGCAGGCCCGCGAGCTGGGTTCAGCGTACAAAGAGATAGCAGCCCGGCTGGAGAAGGCCGGCAACAAGGAGATGGACCCGGCCGAGAAGGTCCGCATCGTCCGCGAGGCGATGAGCCTGGAGCAGGAGGCAGTCGGCCGCGTCGCTGAGTTCCTTGCGGCCTTCGAACGCTAGTCGCAGAGAGCCCTGGTCGGCCGGCGGCAAGGCTCAGGTCGCCCGGCTGAGAAACATCGGGAGGTGGCAATGGCCGTGAAGGCAAAGGACGAACTGGTCCCGCAGAAACTGCTCGAACCGGGCTTGGAAGGAAGATACACCGGCACGACCGACATCGGGGCGTGCAAGTCGGACGAATACCGGACATACTTGGCTGACGCAGACGGCAACGTCTACTTCAAGTACTCGGCTTGGGGGTTCGCCCACGCAGCGCCGGACAAGTGGAACGACGAGATCCGCTGCATCAACTCGCTGCAGGCCAAACTAGGTCCGCTGGATGACAAGACCAGGCGAGTCCGGCAGTACATCGCCAGCCTGCAAGGCTGCGACAACGGAGTTCCGGCCACGATTGACGAAGCCCTGAACGCCATCGGCACCGGGGCGCTGCCCGCGAATCCGTTCCACGCCGGTTGCTGGCTGGGAATGCCCGGTCGAACAACCCAGCCGGGCGACGTCGAAGCCATGAAACTCATCGAGGAAGTGCTGCGGGGCTTCCTGGCCGGCAAGGCCAGACAGGAGTTCCTCGCCGCATACCCCTATGCAGAGGCCTTCATTGAGCACACATACCAGTGGCTCGGCGACCCATCGAAGCTGACCCAGGTCCAGAAGCTGATGCTCGAGCGGATGCTCCTGCCGTTCGAGTTCTTCACCAAGCGGAATGAAGACCATGAGGCGGTCAACCGCAACTGCTTCGAGCCCGGCGGCAGGGGCGAGAAGCTGGATGACGAGATCTCGCGCCTGGCTGGTCTGCCGAAGATCTATCCGAACTACCGCGACGAGTTCAAACAGGCGCTTGCCGGGATCGAAGACCCGCAGAAGAAGGAGCTGTACACCATCTGCGGTTACATCGCTCACGGCGTGCGCGGCCTGTCCGACTGCCACCACAGCTCCTTCCGCTACATCGAGAAGTACATCCACGCAATCGGCACCCTGACCTGGGAGATACCGGACCGGGTCAAGAGCCAGGAAGGAACAAGGCTCGGCCAGACTCTCTTTGGCTATGCCCTTGGCCTTGACCGCTGGCTCCGGCACATGCCGCATCAGTTCCTGCTTCTCGACCTTGGATATGTTGACCTCGGTTTCAACCCTGCTAACGAAGTGAAGCGCGTCTTCGCCTATCTGGGCGACGCGAGGAAGCCCGAACAAGAATGGCTGGCCGCCTGCCTCTGGTACAAAGTCACGCTGGAACCACCGGCAAGCCTGTACAAGTGGGGCTGGCGGCACAAGGCGCTGCTGGCGAAGGCTGTCGAGAGGGGCATCAGTGTGCGCACGTGGATTGACGCGGCGATGCAGGACGGGGACGCGCCCACGAATGAGGCGGACTGACAGGCGTCGGATATGACTCCGAAAGAGTTGCTTTCGGCCTGGGACATCGGTGAGGTCGTGTCCGCATCGCCGATTCGGTCCTACTCGGGCGGCGCCACAGCGGTAGCTGCAGCCTCAGGAGAACGGTACGTTCTGAAGCGACGAGGCACACCTGAGTCGGTGAAGGATGAGTTCGACCTGTTGACCGCTTTGAAGGAATCTGGAGTACCCGTTGCCGTCCCAGTGAGAACAAAGACCGGCGCCCCATACCTGACCGCCGACGGCAGCTCGTATTGCCTGTATCCTCGGCTCCGAGGAGAAGTGGTCCGTGAGCACTACAGCCGAGTTGCGCCGGAACGGACGCGGCGATTCGGACGAGCCATTGCGCTTCTCCACGTGGCGCTCCTCAAGTGGCGTCCGGAGGCGACTGCGCCGGGCCTTGACCTTGTGTCGAGCGTGAAGGGCTGGGCTCTTCCCGCGATAGGCCGCCACGCCGACCAAGTCGATTGCGGGCGTGTCGCGGCCATGGGCGATGAGTACCTTGCCGAACTGGAGCCTCTGGCGGCGGAGTTGCCGATGCAGTGGATCCACCGCGACATCCATCCGGGAAACATGCTGTTCGCAGGCGACGAACTGACCGGGATTCTCGACTTCGAGATGGTTCGCCGCGGCCCGCGTCTCTTCGACCCGTGCTACTGCGCAACGAGCATCCTCATCGGTGGCTGGCAGGACCCGGGGAACCGGATGGCTTGGCCCGGGCTTCTCAAGGAGCTCATCGCCGGCTACGAGGAGACCATTCCATTGACCGAACCGGAACGGAAGGCTATCTTCAGCGTGCTGAGCGGCATAGAGTTCATCTTCATGGCGTTCTGTCTTGAGCACGAGCAGTATGGCCCTGCCCGCTGCAATCAGGATGTCCTGTCCTGGCTCCACGACAGTCGTGCCCGTATCGGTGTGTGACACCCTGCCGTCGGACCGCCTCTGTGCTCACGTTTGACATCCCGCCGGCCACGGCGATAATCATCCGCCCGCAAGCAAGAAAGGAATCCCTGTGAAAGCACTCTCACTGCTCTTCGTCGTCCTGCTGATTGCCGGTTGCGGTGGAGGAAACACCGCGCAGCCCCAGGCCAAGACGCCTGCCCAGGCCCCGGTCACGGTCGAAGTCTCCTTCTCCAAGGACGTCCAGCCGATATTCGCGGCAAGCTGCATGCCTTGCCACTCCGGTAGTGGTGACGCCAAGTCCAAGTACGACCTCGCCAAGTACGAAGGCATCATGGCCAACGTCGTGGCCTGCAACCCCGACTCCAGCAAGCTCTGCCAGATGCTTGCGACCGGCAAAATGCCGCCCGCCGGCCCGCTGCCCGGGGACAAGGTCGAGTTCGTGAAGAAATGGGTCAGTCAGGGCGCGAAGAACAACTAGCCACGCGCGGTCTTGCAGCGAGGCCGGCCAACAGGCCGGCCCGCGCGTTCTTGACACTCGGCGTCAATGCCGAATAATCTCCTGTCCGGTTACTGTCGAAAGGAGTAAGTCTTGAAGCCCTCCGCTCTACTGCCGCTGGTCTTGATGCTTGCCCTTGTCGGATGCACGACCACCCCGTCCGACGTGCCGGCCGACCCGTCATACGCGGCCGACATCCAGCCCATCTTCAATGGCTATTGCATTTCCTGCCACAACTCGGGGGCGCCGGAAGGTATGTTCGCGCTCGACAGCTACGCCGGAGCCACTGGCGACGGATCGGACACCATACCCAATGTCATACCTTGGGACGCCGATTCGAGCAAACTCTATCGGAAGGTCGCCGGCATCGAGACACCACAGATGCCTTTTGGTCAGCCGCCGCTTGATACCGTGCGAATCGCAACCATCCGCAACTGGATCAACAAGGGAGCCAAAGACAACTAGGAGGGCAGATGACCATTCTCCTGCTGCTGCTTGCATTTCCCGGCCAGCGGATCGCGAACCTGCCGACCGGTGTCCTGCCGGAGTCACACGTCTGGCAGCTCAACATCTCGCACCGGTTTGTTCCGGCCGTCCTCGCGACGGGCTGGACCGCGGACCCGCTCCAACTCTTTGGCGGCGCCAATGTACGTGATGCTCTCGACAAGTCGCTCGGCGACCGGGCACTCGTCGGTGTGAACCTGACCATCACCAGCCGAGAACTGGGGCTGCATGGCGCGTGGGCTCCGGTCAACTGGCTGACCCTCTATCCGGAACTCAACACGCATCTCTACGGGGTCAAGCTCGACAGCACCTGGCTGAACCTCGGGCTCTGCTGCCACCGCACGTTCCGAGATAGACTCGCGGTCATGGTCCAGCCGCGCTACACGACGAATGCCGGCGAGCACTTCGTCTCTCTGGGACTCGGCGCCAAGGCGCAGGTCGTCAACTCCTGGTCGCTCGGACTTGAGGCCGAACCGGTCCTCCTCGGTCGCGATTCCGCAACCCGGAACCTTGGCTGGAACGTCACGCTTGAGAAGGAATACGGCTGGCACAACTTCATCTTCACTCTGGGAACGCCGCTCGACCAGTCTGCGCCCGGCATGTTCCGCTCCGCGCCGGGCGACACGTCGCCCTACGCCGGACTGCTGGACCTCGCCCGCGGCTACTTCCGATTGGGCTTCAACATCCTGAGGAAAATCTAGTCGGAAAGGAGAACTCACATGAAGCACGAAGCAACTGTCCGCTGGGCCGGCAGGATGACCTTTATCGGCAAGGCCGGCACCAATCACCTCGTCCCGATGGATACCACGCCCGACTTTGACGGCGACGGCTCGGCCACCAAGCCGCTTGAACTTCTGCTCATCGCGCTCGGCGGCTGCACCGGGATGGACATCGTGCCGCTCTTCAGGAAGATGCGTCAGGATGTCACCGCGGTCGAATTGAACATCTCTGCCGAGCGCTCGGGAGAACACCCCAAGGTCTACACCAAGATCGACATCGAGTATGTCGTGACGGGCCGGAACCTCGAAGAGGACAAGGTGAAACGAGCGGTCGACCTGTCACAGGAGAGGTACTGCTCAGTTTCGGCGATGCTCAAAAAGGCCTGTCCGGTCAACTACACCGTCCGCATCGTCGCCGCGTAGCGGGCCGCACCCGACCGCGGTCCTGACTCTTCCCGAGGGAACCTGCGGGACTGCCTTCGCGGTCTAATCTGCAACCCGCAAAAGGAGGAATCGTGACCGTTCTCAGAATTGTCGGACTGATGTCGGCCGTCACCCTGTCGCTGGTGACGATTGGGTGTACTCACACCGTGAAGCCCTACGCCGGAGACCCGCACAACCAGATAGCGATGCTGGAATTTCACTTCCAGCCCGAGTCGCTGAACGTCTATGCGGGTGAAACCGTCACTTGGGTCAACAAAGGCAAGTTGCCTCACACGACAACGAGCGGAACCGACGGTAAGCCCGACGGCCTGTGGGACACGAAACATCTGGCCCGGGGCGAGTCGTTCTCCTATGTGTTCTCTCAACCCGGAACTTATCACTACTTCTGCCGGCCGCATCACGGCCTGGGCATGAAGGGCGTGGTCGTCGTGACCACGAGGTAGCAGGGAGGATTCATGAAAGCTGCAGCCGTGCTCGGTCTGATTCTGTTAGGAATCGCGTGCAACAAGACGCCGGTGAGCTACACCCACGAGGTCGCGATGCAGGACTTCAGTTTTGCCCCGGAGTCGACTGAAGTGGCGGTCGGCGACACGGTGACCTGGGTCAACCGCGGCGCGGTTGAGCATTCGACCACGAGCGGGGAGGTCGGCTCTCCGGACGGAAAATGGGATTCAGGGTTGCTCGCGACCGGAGGGTCGTTTGCGTACGTATTCACCACTGCCGGCAACTTCCACTACTACTGCAGGCTGCACGGAGCGATGGGCATGAAGGGCGTCATTTCCGCAAGATGACAGTCCGAAACAAACCCAAGAAGCGGGATAGGAGTTCACCACAGATGTACAGAGACATGAAGGGGCACGCAAACGGCGTCCTTCTGCCTGGTGTCTTGGTAGCTCGATTTCGGCTTTCGGGAGAAGATGGAGGTTTGATATGTCAAGAATCAGCGCATACGTGGTGGCACTGCTGACGGCCATTGGCCTGGCAGGGGCCACGCAGGTCCCGGTGAGCATCGTCGATTTCGCATTCTCGCCTGACACCGTCCGCGTGAACGTTGGAGACTCGGTCGTCTGGACTAACAACGGCGCGGCCATTCACACATCTACCAGTGGAGCCAACGGCGTCTGGGACAGCCTGTGGGATTCGGGCAACCTTTCACATGGCGCCACCTTCGTCCACGGGTTTCCGGCAAACGGGACATTCAGCTACTTCTGCCGGCACCACGCCAGCATGAAGGGGGTCGTCGTGGTCGGGACGGGCGGCGTGAACGAAACGCCCGGGTCGGGTACGACGGCTCGCGGTATCGCCAGCTATCCGAATCCGTTCCGCACCGCCATGGTGATACGGCTCGGACCGACCAGGCCCGACTCGCGCGTGCTGAGCGTGTTCAACGCGTCGGGGAACCTCGTGCGGAAGCTTGACGCCGGTCGCAGTGCTTCCGTCGTGTGGGACGGCAGGGACGGTCGCGGACAGGAAACCGGTCCGGGCTTGTATTTCGTCCGGTACGGTTCCGTCGTGCTGGCCGTGACCAGGCTGCGCTAGGCCGCCTGCAGCCGAGCACGGCGCAATCTATCTACTTGGTACCCGTACCCGGGACAGGCGGCGTGGGGGCGACTACGAGGACCTGTTTCGATTGTCCGAAAAGGCTGCAGACTGCGGTCAGACCGACCTTGTCGCCCTCTTTCACGTCCACGAGCACGTAGCTGACCTCTTGGCCCTTGGTATCAGTCTGGCTCTTGAATGTCTGCGTCACCAAGACTGTCCCGTTCACGTCAACCACGACCTTGGCGATGAAGTGCTCGGACGGGTTGCTGCGCACCGGGTGGTAG
>Ga0116202_10000524_pt1 | contig 21460 bp, 20 predicted proteins | sample LakKivw325mmetaG_FD_94479 | JGI IMG/M metagenome (GOLD analysis project Ga0116202, IMG submission 94479) | Anoxic lake water microbial communities from Lake Kivu, Rwanda to study Microbial Dark Matter (Phase II) - Lake Kivu water 325m metaG | ecosystem: Environmental > Aquatic > Freshwater >... | reverse complement strand
GGGCCTGTGCTCCCTCACGTACTCGCGTACGGTGGACTCACCACCCTTGAACCTGTGCTCCTCCACCAGCCGCTCGAAGATGCGCTGGGCGGTGTGGCGCTGCTTCGGCGGGCGCGAGAGGTCTTCCCTCAGCCACGTCTCGATCAGCGCTACGAACGGGGCTAGGACTGGCCTCTGCCTGGGCTCCCTGAGTGTGTACCGTGGCGGCCCGGCATCTCGCAGCGCCTTCCTCACCGTCCGCCGATCCCGCCGACCCTCACGTGCGATCTGACGGATGCTCTTCCCTTCGACGTAGTACGCCCTTCGTATCTGCTCTCTTTGATCCACGGTGAGCACCTGCGACCTCCGGCAGCTGAACGTCCGTCCAGCATACCGGAGCACCCGGGGTGGGTGACTTTTCGAGCATCACGCCACTCGTAAGGGTGGGTGCCTTTTACGCTATCACTCACAGGATCTTCCATCCCTGACTGAGCCGCTTCTTGATCTTGCGTGGACGCTCGTAGAGAACGATACTGACATCACCTTTCACACGTCGGACCACCCAATCTCTCTGTACAACAACCATCCAAGCAGCCAACGGCGTTTGTTGGGGCTTTCCGAACCGGGAATACAGGTCTACGTTCCACTTGATCCCAAGCACTGCCTTGTGATGTACGACTCGGCCACATATCGGGACAAAGGGCAGTTCTGTCGATGTACTGACCTGTCGTTCGTCGACCTAGTCAACGGGCTGCAGGCAATCAATGCAACGAGGTATATCGTGTCCAGCCAACGGGACTACGGCGGGATAGAGACAAGTCTTCACCACATACCTCCCCTTGCCGACCCGGACAGGCAGCGGAACCGCGTGATACCTGTGCCGAATTCGCTTCGCCGCGAGGACGACGGTTACGTGACCATGTTGTTCCGGGTTGTCCCCAAGACACCCCATCTTGGCCGAGGATTCTGTCCGATAGACGCGTTGCAGTGCCTCTAACTGCAGCAGAGCGGAATGCAGAACCGTGGAGGAGAACCAGTCGCACCTTCGGCTCGGCGCTTCACTGCGCGCCGACGATGAGGAGAGTCGGATCGTGCAGAGAAGATCACGTGGGGGTCGCACGAGCGCGCTTCAGGTGTGTACGCGCGCTCTCCGTGAGCCGAATGAGGCCGTAGACCTGCAGGGTGAGACGGAATAGCGTTTCTTCGTTGTGCTGTGGACCTAGGTTTGACTTCTCGAGTGCCAGCATCACAGTTGCTATCTCTGACGGGGGTATCTCTTCCAGCACACGATCCCCGCGCTCCCGAGGAACGATGCGCGGCGTACCATATGTGCGGACCACGGCATTCATTTGTCCTGCGAGACCCATCTCGTTCGATTGCTCAAGTATTCCCTCTCGCACTGCATGGCCAACAGCCCTGTTGAACACGTGCCTTATCTGCCTTCCGATTCGATGCACACCCACGGCCGTAGCGTAGATTCTGTAGGCGCGTGCACACAAGATTGGCCCTTCACTTGCCACAATCTCACAGAGGCCCTCTTCGACGAAGCGAACGTTGTCCTCCGAGGGGGAAAGCAGTTCACTGGCTTGCCAGTTCACGTAAGGCTGAAGGTGGCGGCGAATCTCCTGCAGCACCGGGCTTGGCAAGAAGACAGTCGGCGGCTGGATTGGCGGCGGATTCGGCTCGGTAACAGCAGAGATCGCGACTTCGGGTGGCTTGCTGTCGACTTGACGCGCCGTCGTGACATGTAGCGCGGCAGGCGTGCTTCCCGGGCCGTCATCCGCCACGCCACTTGGCGGCACCTCTGTCGGTAATGGGAAGGCACTCTGGCCGGCTTCGGGTGGAGTGGGAAGTTCGACTCCCTTTGGTTGAGCCTGGCCGTAGGACCCGGCGTCACGGTAGATTCTGAGGCTCTCCAGGGTGGTCCAGAGCCCTTGCATGGCAGAGTCCGGATCAACGTAGAATACACTTCCCCTGATTCTCCAGAATGGGTAGCCGGCTCTCTCAAGCTGTCGCTGGCGAAGCATGTCTTCACCATAGCGTTCAGCACCGTGCCATTCGTCTCCATCACATTCCACAGCCAGCCTGCCGGACATTCCTTCCACGACCATGTCCACCCTGTACGAGCCGATACGGAACTGAGGGATCACGCGGTACCCTCTTTCGCACACTTTCAGGAAGACGTCGACCTCAAACCAGCTTTCGAATGGCTGTGGCGGGTCTTCTCGGAATCGAGTTTGAGACTGCGCCGCCCGTTGAAGCGACTCAATATCAGACTCTCCGACTGGCGAGGGTCCGACCCGAGGATGGAGGCAGTACTGCAGAAGTCGGTGCCGGTAACACTTCGGATTGAGCTCCTCGAGAGGTATCGAGTGGAACAGCCACATCTGCTCTTTTGCGCGACTCGCGGCAACGTTGAACCGCTTCTTCGCAGAATCTGAAGTGAGAACCCCGATCTGATGGTCCCCAAGGGCGGACACCATTGACAGGAAGATCACGTCTCTCTCATCGCCCTGGAATGCGTAGGCATCCCCGCAGATGAGCATCCGTTTCTCGATTTCCGCTGCGCTAATCTTGCCGATGAGTTCAGCCTGGATTACCCGTGCCTGGTCGCGTCCCAGTAGACTGATTACGCCCATGGTCTTGCCTTCGTACTCGGAACTGCCACAACACTCCGCGATCGCCTGCACGATAGCTTGCGCCTCAACTGGATTCGTAATCCGTGGTGAGACCCCTTTCTGGTAGCCCCCTGGAACGAATGTGGTCTTGACAGCCGGCGTGATTCTGCCAGCCCCGCACTGCTTCAGTGGGACCAACGGCGCGTCGGAATAGCACAGGTTGTTGGAGAACTGGATGATCTCCGGCATGCATCGGAAGTGTTCACGCAGGCGAATAGGGGTGCCGTATCGGATGTAGGCTTGGTCGAAGAAGCTGTTGTCCACCGTGTAGACTCCACTGAACGGCAGATCGTCAATCAGATTGTGTCGCAACTGACTGACCTCTTCTCGGTTCAGCCCAATGTTCTCCGGGCTGATCTGCTGTTCGTCACCTACAACGATGAGACACCGCGCAATGTACTGCAGGAAGAGAGCCTCGAGGCCCGATTGACTTGCCTCGTCGACAATCACGACGTCGAAGATATCCGGCCTCATCTCGATTGTCTCCGCCACTCGATAGATGGGCATGACCCACGCAGGAATAGCGGGCCTGCAATCCTCTAGATGCTTGCGGGCTTCACGTCGACGTTGATTCGCGTACTTGCCCGTTCCTTTCCCAATCTTCTTCACTACCAGTTCCCATGCTCGCAGACTCTGACCCTGAAACGGAGTGAGTTGAGTGAGACAGTGTCGCCACGCCAGTTCAGCACTGAGACGTCCGACAGTGATGCCAATCCGCTTACGGGTGGCGTCCAGCTTCGCGCGCAACTCAGATTCGCTGGATGGATTGGCTAGGACATGCAGCCATTCGTGCGCCTGTGCGTGGTCCCAGGCTTCAACAAAGGCATTCATACGTCCGTCCCAAACGGGGTCATCGATTTGTTCGAGAAGAGTAGCGGCAGCTGGAGCGGCTTCTCGAAGCCTGTCCATGAGATCCACGCATCGATTCAACCGTGCATCATTCTCTGCGAGTCCCTCCAAGCCGGTGTATAGCCGGCGGTAGGACGCACTATCCCTGTCCCGCAGGGCACTGCGCAGACTATCGATGAGTGAATCAGGCATTGCACCCGAGCCTTGATCCAGACACTCAATGAACGTGGACAGGCGAGTACGTGTGGACGAGAGCCGTGATTCCCAGAGTACCGCATACGCACTGCGCTCCACACGCGTGATGCTGTCCGCCGAATTCCACGCGGGCTCTGCCAGCCTAGGTACAGACCGGACAGCCTTGCGCGCGTTGGTGACGACAGCCTCCAAAGCCGCGGCTTCCTCAAGACAATCGCAGGCGCTTCGATACGCGGCGAGCCGAGCGGGGGAATCCAGACTCGTTGCCTTCTCGTACACAGCCCATAGAACATCCAACGCCCGCAGGTGCAACGAAGCCTCCAACCACGAGACCAGCCGGTCAAGCGCGTCAGTTGTATCGCAGCGCCGTCCATCCACTCTCACGCTGCGAACTAGATAGTAGGCTTGTGCCACCGGACGTGACCGGAACGGACCGAAACCCAGCCCCTTGCCCTGCGCCAGGTGCGCACTGAGCGCTCTCGCATCCTCACGAACGTTCTCCCAGTGTGCGTCACTCAGCCCTGTAACTGACACGCCGAGCACGTCAGCCGAGCTTGCATCGATGGCCTGGATGTGCTGTCGGCTCGACGTGAGCAGGTGGCGCCAGACCTCTCCGCGTCCTGACATCACATCGTCTGCGCAGTTGACAACCCACGATCTGGGCGATGAGTGGTGGTGTTCGATTGCGGCCAGCAAGGTGCTCAGCTTGTCCACAAGATCGGCCAGCGCGGCGTCACTAGCCCTGCGCAGGGCTCCCTCTTGCACACGCTCAATTGAAGGCAAACTACCGTCACACTTGACACTCGCTTCGGCCTCCCAGCGGCACAAGCGGTCCATCTCCTGTGGCGGCAGATCATTCAGGAGTCTTCTCAGAGCAGTCGGCATAGGCTGCAACAGGCCCCGTTGCACGTCACGTGTCACGCTGAGCAACTCGGTGGCTTCTTCATTGCTTATGGGACAGGGCACTCCCTCATGGGCGATTCCACGAAGCCACCCAAATTCAGCGTACTCACTGTGGAGGGCGGCAGCGACGGACTGCAGTGTGCCTTCATAGTGACCATACCGCATGGGGTGCGGAGTAATCTCGGCCTCACGAACGCTGCGAAGAGACTTCAGCACAGCCGCCTCGTCGCCCTCAAGGTGCCGGAGGTCTCCACGAAGACGCTCAATCTCCCTCGTGTTCTCTGGCTTGCTCCAGTTCTGCTGAGCTGAAGTGATGCCCTGCACGGAAGAGGCCAAGCCCTCGATGGATTGTGGGTCGCTTCCGAGGGCCACAACACACAAGGGCCGAAGCTGCTCCGGTATCTTGTCACGCAGCACAGAGAGAGCTCGTGCAGTATGGCTAGTCACCAACACGCGCTTCCCCAAAGCCAAGAAATGGCAAATCAGATTCGCGATTGTGTGAGACTTGCCGGTTCCCGGCGGCCCCTGAACAAGCAAACCCCGTGATGCGGCCGCGCGGCGCGCGATCGAGGTCTGTTCTTCGTTGGCCGGTAGCGGGAAATATGTTACCGCGCTATCCTCGCCGATCTCGGCGGAAGAGTCTTTGCCCTGCGGGTCCTCACTATGCCGTCCAACGGGATCCACCACGATGTCCCTGATGCCTTTGGGCACAGAACCACCCTGGTCCAGTTGCCTCTTAATCTCCTCGAGAGAGGCCACCAGCCCGCGCTCAGTACGACGGCGAAGGACGATGGCCGGTGCAAAACGAACTAGTGGTCGTGCCATTGCAGATCCTTGAGGTTCAACAACAGACTCGTACGGATAGCTGGATGGGAGCGCGTTCACCCATGCGCGCAACGCATCTTGGACGTGTTCCCCATCCCACAGGTCGTCGCCAATCTCTTCCAGCAAATCCTGTGCAGACTCTACCTCCCGACCACCAGGACGGTCTGTGGGATCAAGCATGTCCTGCTCGAAAGACAAATGGAGCCCCTCAAGACCCGGACCGACACTGACTCGACCTCTAACGAAGTCGACCGCCAGCGAGACGGCAGCGGTCAGTATGTGCCGCCTGACGGTGTACCTATCACCTGGAGCCCACGTGAGTAGGCCCATCGACAACACGACTTCGTAGTCTTCCGGCCAGCGCTGCTGATGCTGATACATTGAGAAGAGGTCCGCGTACAGACCCTGCACCTGGTTCGCAATGCGGTCTTCCTGAGCCCAATGAGCCCACTTCTCTGCTACGTACGCCCTGAACGTTCCTTGAACATCCGGCACTTCGTCGAGAAGCACCTGCCGCTCAGAGACGGAATCATCCCCGGACTCTTCAGTTGCCGGTGTCAAAACTGTGAGGGCGTCGCGAAGCTGCGGACACTCACGGTTTGAGTCGTCGACCGTCTCGGACAACAACCAAGGCACAATCAGCGGAGGGGGTGTAGGAGGTTCCTTGTGTGAGGGCTTGCGCACCTCTATCCAGTTTTGGCTTGTCCTTCGCTGCTCCGGAGGCCTGCGCGAAATCACGAAACAGTCCGGCAAATCCGGGAAATCCTTCAGCCAGAGGACTGTCTCGTATTTGTCGAGGTTTCTTGTGGGTAGCGTTCGAAGACGAGACACCTCGCTCAGGAAGGCGAACAAACGGCTCGAGCGGTCACGCACCGAGGCTTCCGACAAGCTCTCACAACGCGCTGCTTCGCCGAGAATCAGCTTCTCGTTTGCGTGCAAGGGCTCGAGGGTGTCCATCGTGTCGGTCACCAAGCAAGGCCGAGACTCTAGGAGTCCTATCTCAATGGCCCAACAACACGGTCGCCAACTGAGCCACCGTCAGGGGAGCAGCGGCTCGCGACAATCGCACTATACAAGAAAGCCTCTGCTGGTGTCACCATCTCGCGTGCTGCCTGCAAGGTCACCCAGAAGAAGCCAACAGCGGTGCCTCTGGTTACGCCAACCGAAGTCGCTCAGCCTTAGGTTCACTCCACAGCTAAGAGTCATCTACTAACTATCTACTATCTTGCAGGCAACCACAGAGCACACCGCGACACGTGACGAACAAAACGCCGCTTCTCGGCGGGAGGCAGAATCCCTCGGTTGAACGTGGAGTGCCATGGCGACACCGTCCGGCTAGGACTGAAAATCCGCGTGTCATCAGTTCGACTCTGATCCTCGGTACTTTCATTTCCAGGCGCCTGCTGCACCGGTCGTAGCGCTGCCCGACAAAGATCGACTTCATTCCTTCCACACTCCATCGTCCTCGCGGGGAGGTACGTGTCAGCGACCGCGGAGGCAGCAATCTGGTGATCTTCGCGCCTGCGCCAAGGCGGCGTCTAGTTTGACAAAGGGCGAGTCCTGTGTTTGATTTCGGTTCGGGTTGAGGCGAACGCCCGCCCGGCGAATGACGCCAGCCGGGAATCGCGGGGCGCCGGGCGCCACGGCGAAGGAGGGGGACGATGACGACGTACGTGACCTTGATCAAGTTCACTTCGGAGGGCCCAAACAGCATCACGGACTTCGGCATCGCCTGGGAACACGCTGCCCAGCATATCGCTTCCCTCGGTATCAGGGTGGTGGGAGCGTACGGACTGCTGGGACCATACGACATGATGATCGTCTACGAGGCCGCCGACCAGAAATCGGCTGCCCGGCTGCCTCTGTCGCTGGCTTCGCTTGAAGGTGGTATCAAGACCGAGACGTGGACGACGATACCTCTGGCGGAGTTTGTTCGCCTGCCGGAGCAACTCCTGTGCGAGTGGCCGCCGCGCTCCTCCGACGGCTAACCTCTGTGGTAGAATCACTTTCGCAGTCGCACGGGCGATCGGTCCGTGTTCTGCGTTCAGCCTTGCGGCTGTCCTCTGTATCGGGGCCGGAGTGGCGGAATGGTAGACGCGACAGTCTCAAAAACTGTTGGAGGGTAACCTTCGTGTCGGTTCGAGTCCGACCTTCGGCACGCAATCCTCATTGCCGGATGGTGTAGCGGTAGCACAGGGGACTTTGGATCCCTTAGCCCTGGTTCGAGTCCAGGTCCGGCAGCGCCTGCTGCCACCAGCCGGAACCCCGTCGCTCGATCACCCGCGCGGTGCGCACCAGTCCCTGGCCATGCTACAATATGCGCCGCGTTGCGTTCCGCAGTAGCTCAACGGTAGAGCAGGCGGCTGTTAACCGTCTGGTTGTAGGTTCGAATCCTACCTGCGGAGCCACTGCTACCCCTCAGCATGTATCGCGAGGCTTGCTCTCTTGACTCCGCCGAGTGCCCCTACCCTGGAGACGGCCCGTCTGCACCTTGTCGGAGCCACGCGCGCCCTCTTGAAAGCCGAGATGCACAACAGGCCCTTGTTGAGCGTCCTCCTCGGTGCTGAGGTTCTCGCCGGATGGCCGCCGGAGCACAACGACCTCGGCACGATGCAGTACATGCTTGACCTCATCGAGCACGATCCGGCGAACCTGCCATGGGGATACTTCTACGTTGTACTGCGCGCGTCCCACGACGGCCCGCGCCTCATCGGGGGCTGCGGCTTCAAGGGCAAGCCCGACGATTCCGGCAGCGTCGAGATCGGATACTCGTTCCTCAAAGAGTACCAGGGCCTGGGCTACGGAACTGAAGCGGTCGAGGGTCTCGTGCGGCATGCCTTCTCGTACAACGCGGTGGAGAGCATTGTTGCGGAGACGTTCCCGGAGGTGACCGGTTCCATTCGAGTCCTTGAGAAGAACCGGTTCCAGCGTGAGGACGGTGCTTCAGAACCGGGCGCGCTTCGATTCAGGCTGCGTCGCACCCGCAACTTCGCTTGACCCGGTCGACGTCCCCAACGCGTTGTTCCACCTGCCGGGATGAGTGCGGAGTGATGATGGCGACGTGTGGTACCCTACCGGCTCCTCACCACCTTGACTCAGCCCGTCCGGAGTGGCAATACCATCGGCCGAGGGGAGACTGAGCCCGTTGTGTCGCGAGTGCCCGTGCGCGTCTGTGCCCCGCGCGAACGTCGCGCCTGTCTGCACCAGCATCGACGTGTCTGTCGCCGCGGTCTCATTGACCCGCAATCGGCGCCAGCAGCACCGTCTTGAGCTTGTCCGGCGCGGTTCGGCCGGGGTCCGACAGGTACACCTCCACATGCCACGGCTCACGCCGAAGTCTGCTTGAGGTCAGCAGCGCCTCGATGGTTCTGAAGCTCGCGGGCTCCTCGGAGTAAGGCCCGATGTGCAGTATCCTGCCGTATTGCCGCGCCGGCTCGGGGACTAGCAGGACCTTGCTCGCGTACGGATTGCCCTGCAGCTTGCCCCCCTTCTTGGCCACCGCCGCGCTCACCGTATTGCGGATTTCGTCCGGTGCGACGTCCGGAGGCACGTCGAGTTGCATCGTCCAGCGCCATGACTCGCGCGGCGGCGTCCGCCCCTCCGCGTGTGCGGAGGCTTCGATGCGCCATATGCCCACCAGCGCGCCGACTTTGAAGTCGGTGCCTCCGGCTTTCTTGCGACCGAACTTCAGTCCGTAGGTGATGCCGTACAGCGCACCGAGGGACGAGATGAACTCCGGCTGGTCGGGTGCCCCGGCGCCTGAGATTGCGAGAACCAGCCGTGGAGGTACTTCGACGAGATCCGCCGTGCGCCTGGCGTCTGTCAATTCCGCGGGAGTCGGGAAGCCATGCGAGCCCGCCATGCTGGCGTACCTCCTTGACAGCTTGACTCACCAACAATATATCATCCTCCAGGGGGGCGGTTCGCGCTCCAAAGGATAGCCGCGCTACGCGTGGCTCGGTAGCACCCGCCGTCGGAATCAGCATGACGCATCCATCGCGACTTGACACACTGGAACAGCTTCATGTTCATAGCAGACAGGAGCTCCGTGACTGGCTTTCAGCCAACCATCTCGTCTCTCAGGGTGTGTGGCTCATCACGTACCGCAGAGCCACGGGCAAACCGCGCCCGTCGTACGACGAGATCGTCGAGGAGTTACTCTGCTTCGGCTGGATCGACAGCAGGTTGCGCAAACTCGACGATATGAGAACGATGCTCCTCTGCACACCGCGCAGCCCGACCAGCCAATGGTCGAAGAGCAACAAGGAGCGCGTGGAGCGCCTCACGCTGGCCGGGCTCATGCAGCCGCGCGGGTTGGAGGCTGTCGCCGCTGCGAGGCTGAACGGGAGCTGGAACCATCTCACCGACGTGGAGAACCTCGTGGAGCCGGTGGACCTTGCATCAGCGCTCAACGCTCTTCCGGATGCTCGTCGCAACTGGAATGCCTTTCCCGCCTCGTACCGGCGAGGAGTCCTCCACTGGATTCAGTCCGCGAGGCGTCCCGATACCCGTACCTCCCGGATGCGCGCGGTCGTGGCTGCGGCCGCTGCAAATGGGAGGATAGGCGCCTCCACCGCAACCAGACGCGCGCACGCTCCCGAGCTGCCCGAAGACACTCCACGGACCGCACGTACCGGAACGCCGCTTGCAGCGGACGCACACCACATAGCGCCGCCGGGGAGGCGTCGAGGTACGTGACACGCGAACCTTCGGAACACGACACCGCGTGCCCTGTCGATGTTCGCAGCTACGGCGAGTCCGGCCCGTCCATCGTGGTCGTTCATGGCGGACCAGGTGCGCCGGGCTACGTGGCTCCTGTGTGCCGGCGGCTGAGTGGAGCATTTCGGATCATTGAGCCGCTTCAGCGCTGCAGTGGTGCTGGACCTCTCACGGTTCAACGCCACGTGGAGGACCTCCACGCGGCTGTGGAGACGTACTGCCGCGGTGCGCCTCCTGCCCTTGTCGGCCAGTCCTGGGGAGCCATGCTCGTGCTTGCTTTTGCAGCCGCGTACCCGGGCCTCGCTTCGCGCCTGGTTCTCGTCAGTTGCGGCACGTTCGACCCTCGGTCGCGTTCGCGGCTCGAGCGGACCGTCAGAGAGCGGATGACGCCGGCTCTGGCCGAGCATCTTCGTGGGACGTCGCGGCGGATCCGGGATGCGGACGTTCGACTCTGCGTTACGGGGAGAATGCTTGAGCCGCTCTACTCCTGCGAGTTGCTGCCCCATCCGGATGAGACGGTCCTGTACGATGCCCGCGGGCAACGTGAGGCGTGGGGCGACATGATGAGGCTTCAGCGTAGCGGTGTCTATCCGGCCGCATTCACGAGAGTCAGCGAGCCAGTTCTGATGCTGCACGGCGACCTGGATCCCCATCCGGGTGTGATGATTCGCGACTCACTTCTGGCGGCCATGCCCCAGCTGGAGTACCTCGAGCTGGCGCGCTGCGGGCACTACCCGTGGCTGGAGCGGTACGCACGGGACGAGTTCTTCGCGGCCCTGACTGCCTGGTTGCACGAGACTGGCGGATGACCGCGGCCAATGAGACAAGACGGGGAGGGTGTGTCCCTCCCCGTTCAAAGGCGCAAGGTGTGCCGGTGAAGCTGCCGGGCTACAGTGCAGCGCGGTACAGTGCGCTGATGCTCGCGACCGAGTTGTGAACCGCGTCTTTGGCCAGGAAGCCACGCGACGTATCCAGCGCCGTCTGCGCCATCGCCTCGAGCCTGTCTTCCTTCACTCCAAGCTGACAGAGCCTGACGTTCATGCCGACTGCCTTGAGCCACTGCTCAACTGCGGCAACCGGTTCTGCCTCAGAACCGAAGACGTTCTTCGCCATCTTCCTGATGCGGGACGAACGAAGCGGCATGCTCTGCTGCAACCATGCCGGCAGGAGAGCGGACAGCCCATCGCCGTGAGCGACATCGAAGTAGCCGCTGATGGGGTGCTCGATGAGGTGGATGGGACGATAGCCCAGTCCACCGCCCAGCGCGATGGCCTGAGAGCAGGCGAGCGTGCTCGCCCAGCTCAGGTTGGTCCTTGCTTCGAGGTCGCGAGGGTCCTTGACGGACACGGGCAACCAGTCGACCGCCACCTTCATGATGGCTTCACGTATCGCGTCGGCCATCGGAGCGCCGTCCTCGTGCGTGATGTAGTTCTCCATGACATGCAGGAAGATGTCGACGCCGCCTTTCGCCACCTGGGAGACCGGCATCGTCAGCGTCAGCGCGGGGTCAACGATTGACGTTGCCGGGTAGTAGAGCGGAACCCCGATCGCCCGCTTCTCGTGAGACTGCCAGTCGGTGACGACCGCCCAGTTGTTGAACTCGGAACCCGTGGCCGCCATCGTAGGAATCAGCATGAGCGCAGCCCTGGCCGAGACGGTCTTGGCGTCCGCCTGACCGCTGTAGAAGTCGAACACAGGCCGTCCGCTGGAGTAGCCGAGCTTGATGGCCTTCGACGCATCCATGACGCTGCCACCGCCCAGTCCGACGATGAGGTCGACTGCCTTCGCGGCGGCCTCCTTGGCGCCCGCGTCGATATCGGCAGCGCGAGGGTTCGGCGTGATACCCTCATATACGACGACCTCGACGCCGTGCGCTCTCAGGTCCGACGACACTGCGTCCAGCAGGCCGGTCTTCTTCGCACTTGAACCGCCGATGACGATGAGGGCGCGCTTGCCCAGCAGCGCAGCCTCCTCGCCGGCCTTTGCGACCGTGCCGGCGCCGAACACGAGCTTGATTGGAGTCTGGAACACCGTTGTTGCCATGGCGCAACACCTCCTTCGGAATCGCGGATTCGTGTCGCAGATGGTAGTACAGGGACAGGTGCAAATCAAAATGCAGCGCTATCCGGCGCCCGGTCCGGACCATGCAGGGGACCGTGCAGGGGGCCGGGCTGATGCCTTGGCAGGCACCGAGGGCTCGCGCACGACGATTTCCCCGGCGCGGCGCTGTAGACTGTCGATGCCGTCTGTCGTTCTGCCGCGACCGAAGCACTGCCCGTGAATGCATGCTGGGGCACTGGCCGGCACGTCATGCGGCTGTGCCGGGCAGGCGACGCTAGATGGAGAGACCCGGCGCGTGCAGCGAACCCTGCTGTGTCCAATTGAGCCCGCCTGGAGGCGAGAAACGAGGGATGCACCGCAGCTGGTAGCCACAGCGGGTGGCTCCGGCCGCCCTCGCAGCAAGCGCCAAGGCCACTTCAGTCTCTTCGAGCGTCCTTTGACACTCCCCGTACGAACCTCTTATACTTCAGCGGTTTGTCGCGCCCGAGTGGCGCAATGGCAGCGCAACCGATTTGTAATCGGTCGGCTAGTGGGTTCGAATCCCCTCTCGGGCTACGTAGACTTGCTGCAGTAGCTTGTGGTAAACTACTGCCCTCGGGAGAGGTGCCGGAGTGGTTAATCGGAGCAGTCTGTAAAATTGCCGCCCGTTGGGCTTCGCAGGTTCGAATCCTGCCCTCTCCACCACTGCAGACGGCGACAGGCCCACATAGCTCAGTCGGTAGAGCACGTTCTTGGTAAGAACGGGGTCATCAGTTCGAATCTGATTGTGGGCTTTCTCAGGTAGTTAAGGAGGTTACGGCGAAATGGCAAAGCGGACCTTTGAGCGGACTAAGGAACACTGCAATGTGGGCACAATCGGTCACGTCGACCACGGCAAGACGACGTTGACCGCCGCTATCACACTCGTTCTGTCGAAGTCGGGAGCGGGCTACAACGAGTTCCGCGCGTTCGATCAGATCGACAACGCTCCTGAAGAGAAGGCCCGTGGCGTTACCATCGCCATCTCCCACCTGGAATACGAGACTGTGAAGCGCCACTATTGCCACGTCGACTGCCCCGGGCACGCCGACTACATCAAGAACATGATTACCGGCGCCGCGCAGATGGACGGCGCTGTGCTCGTGGTCGCTGCGGATGACGGCCCGATGCCCCAGACGCTAGAGCACATCCTTCTGGCGCATCAGGTGGAAGTGCCCGCCATGCTCGTCGCCCTCAACAAAGTCGACCTCATGGAGGACCCGGAGCTCTTGGAGCTGGTCGAGGTCGAGGTACGCGATATCCTGAAGTCCAATGGTTTCCCCGGCGACACGCTGCCCGTGGTCCACGTGAGCGCCCTGAAGGCCCTCGAGTGCGGCTGCGGCAAGCGCGAGTGCCAGTGGTGCGGCAAGGTCTGGACTCTCGTCGATGCCATGGACAGCTACATCCCGACCCCGATCCGCGATAAGGACAGGCCCTTCCTGATGCCTATCGAAGATGTCTTCAGCATCAAGGGCCGCGGCACCGTCGCGACGGGTCGCGTGGAGCGCGGTGTCTTGAAGGCCGGCGACGAAGTCGAGATCGTGGGCATCAAGCCCACCAAGAAGTCCGTAGCCATAAGCATGGAGATGTTCCACAAGACCCTCACCAGCACTGAGGCCGGTGACGCTGTCGGCGTGCTGCTGCGTGGAATTGACCGTGAAGACATCGAGCGCGGCCAGGTCATGGCCAAGCCCGGCAGTGTCACTCCGCACACCGAGGCCCAGGCGGAGATCTACATCCTCAAGCGCGAAGAGGGCGGCCGGCACACCCCGTTCTTCACCGGGTACAAACCTCAGTTCTTCATCCACACGACTGATGTCACCGGAGAAATCATCCTCCCCGATGGCGTTGAGATGGCGATGCCGGGCGACAGCCTGACGAGCATGAAGATCAAGACGCTCGTCCCGGTCGTCATGGAAGAGGGACTCCGGTTTGCAGTCCGGGAGGGCGGTCACACCGTCGGCGCCGGTGTCATCACCAAGGTGCTGAAGTAGATGGCTAAGAAGGGCGAACAGCGTCTCGTGATACAGCTCGCCTGCACCCAGTGCCAGGAGCGCAACTACACGAGCGAGAAGAACAAGAAGAACGACTCGGGTCGGCTCGAGTTGAAGAAGTACTGCCCGAAGTGCCGGACGCACACCGAGCATCGCGAGACGAAGTAGGAATGGCATTGAAAGACAAGAAGCGCAAGTTGGCTGCTTCCGCGGCTGCTCCGGCGCCAGGTCGCACCGAAGAGGCGCGGCAGGCTGCGGCGGTCGCGGTCGCTGAGGCGCCCGCCCCCGCGAAGGACTCGACCGAGTCGAGGAAGGTCAAGGCATCGAAACCCGCGCCTGTGCTGACGAAGAAGCCGTCCAGGCTGCGCTTCTTCGCCGATGCCTATCAGGAGCTGCGGAAGGCTCACTGGCCGAGCCGGCGTGAGGCGGTCCGGCTGAGCCTGCTTGTCGCGGCTGTCTGCCTCGTCGTGGGGGCCGTCCTTGGGGGCATCGATTTCGTCTTCCTCAAGCTGATGAGCCTCTTGCTCCTGAACGGATAGGACGTGCATGCCACAGGGTGAATGGTATCTACTGTACGTCTCGTCCGGCCGTGAGGACCGCGCCAAGCGAAACCTTGAGCAGCGCATCAAGTACATGGACGCCGGAGACAAGATCTTCTCCGTCGTTGTCCCTACGACCAACGAGATGGAGATCCGCGGCGGGAAGCGCCGGACCGCGGTGCGCAAGGCGTTTCCCGGCTACATCATGGTCCAGATGAACCTGGACGAAGAAAGTTGGGACATCGTCCGGAATACGCCCGGTGTGGCTGGCTTCGTCAGCACGGGCGTGAAGCCGACGCCGCTCGTAGAGGCCGAGGCTGAGACCATCCTCCGTCGCATGCAGGACTCGCCGACCGAGGTCAAGGTCGCGTTCAAGAAGGGTGACAGCGTCCGGGTTACAAACGGCCCGTTCATCGATTTCATCGGGAAAGTTGAGGAGGTCAACGGCGAGAAGGGTAAGGCGGTTGTTTCGCTTTCACTCTTTGGCCGGGAAACACCTGTTGAGTTGGACTTCCTCTCCGTGGAGAAACTGTAGCAATGGCTAAGAAGAGAGTCACAGCAATCGTCAAGCTTCAGATCGCCGCGGGGAAGGCGACGCCTGCGCCGCCTATCGGCCCTGCGCTCGGCCAGCACGGCGTGAACATCATGCAGTTTTGCAAGGAGTACAACGAGCGGACTGCCTCTCAGGAAGGATTCATCATCCCGGCTGAGATCACGATCTACCATGACCGTTCCTTCACCTTCGTGACGAAGCAGCCTCCGGTGTCTGACCTCGTCCGCCGTACCCTCGGCATCGAGAAGGGAAGCGGTACTCCTGCCCGCCAGTCGGCCGGAACGCTGACCCACGATCAGCTCTACCAGGTGGCCCGGACGAAGATGAAGGACCTCAATGCCAGGGACGTGGACGCCGCTGCCAGGATCGTAGCCGGCACCGCCCGCAGCATGGGCGTGGCCGTCGAAGAGTAACGTAGCATTCCACGCAATGGGAGCAGCAATGACAGCGCACGGAAAGAAGTACAACGCGGCTTCGGTCCTCGTATCGCCCGAGAAGGCGTACGCTCCGGACGAGGCGGTGGACGTCGTCAAGAAGGCCGCCTACGCCGCATTCGACGAGACAGTCGAGGTCCACATGCGGATGGGTCTCAATCCTCGCAGTGCGGACCAGCAGGTCAGGGGAGTTGCGGTCCTGCCGCACGGTCTCGGAAAGAGGGTCCGGGTTCTGGTCTTCGCGCAGGGACCGAATGCCAAGGCGGCCCTGGACGCCGGCGCCGACCACGTTGGGGCTGAGGACATCGTCAAGCAGATCGAGGATGGGTGGCTCGAGTTCGACATGGCGATGGCGACTCCGGACATGATGCCCAAGGTAGCCAAGCTCGGCAAGATTCTTGGCCGTCGTGGGCTGATGCCGAACCCCAAGTCGGGTACGGTCATTCAGCCGGATGACCTGGCTCGTGCCATCGCTGATGCACGCAAGGGCCGTGCTGAGTTTCGTCTCGACCGAACGGCAATCATCCACTTCATCATCGGCAAGGTGAGCTTCGAGAAGACTGCGCTCGTTGAGAACCTGAGCGCGGTCGTCGACGCCATCGTGAAGGCAAAGCCGAGCGGCGCCAAGGGCCAGTACATCAAGAGCATCACTCTCACCTCCACCATGGGTCCCGGTGTGCCTGTGGACCTGAAGGCCGCCACGTCGCTCGTTGAATAGCACGCAATCTGATACAATAACGCGTTCGCCGATGACAGCAGGTGCCCCGACTGGGGCTCAATCATACCTGCAGAGGCTTGGGTGGTTATGACCCTGCTGCCTCGTCATCCGGCGCAGGGCATTTTTTTTGAGTAGGACGGAGCAATGCAAAAGGACAAGAAGTCGGAAGCCATCGCGCGACTGGCGGAGTACCTTGCCAGTCGAGAGTTCGTCGTGTCTACCACCTACCAGGGCGCATCCGCTCAGGCGCTGGCGCAGATGCGCTGGGCGCTTGCAGATGCCGGGGTCGAGTATCACGTTGTGAAGAACACGCTCGTGCGCGTGGCGGCCGAACAGACCGGACGCACCGCGGTGACCGGGATACTCGAAGGGGCGACGGCGCTGGGGTTCGCCGGTGACGCCGTTCAAGCCGCCCGCGCGTTTCGCGCGCAGATGAAGGCCAAAGAATCTCTCATGCAGATTCGGGGCGGACTTCTCGGCCGTCGTGTGCTGACGGCGGCAGAGGTTCTCGCTCTGGCCGACCTGCCGTCCCGCGAGACGCTCATCGCCCAGTTGGCCGCCCAGTTGAACGCTCCTGTCTCCAGTCTGCACCGGGCCCTGTCGTGGCCCCTTCAGGGTCTTCGCAACGTTCTTCAGGCTCGCATTGAATCGCTCGCTCAGTAGCAAGGAGGTTTGATATGTCACCCGAGAAGAAGGAATCTGCAGGCCTCGGCGTCGCCGAGATCATTGCCGCCGTCAAGCAGATGACGGTCGTTGAGTTGTCCGAGCTCGTGAAGGCACTCGAGACGGAGTTCGGCGTCAGCGCTGCCCCCGTTGCGGTCGCTGCCGCGGCTCCCGTCGCCGGCGCCGCCGCCGCCGAGGCTGCCGAGGAAGAGGAAGAGAAGACCGAGTTCACGGTCGTCCTCAAGGCCGTCGGCGAGAAGAAGATCGAGGTCATCAAGGCCGTCCGTGAGGTGACTGACCTCGGCCTGAAGCAGGCGAAGGACCTGGTCGAGGGCGCCCCTCAGAACGTCAAGGAAGCTGTCTCGAAGGACGAGGCGGCCAACATCAAGTCCAAGCTCGAGGCCGCCGGCGCGACCGTCGAGGTCAAGTAGCTCTGAGTCTCCGCACGACAACGTTGCAGGCGCGCGTCGGACCTGTCCGACGCGCGCCTCTTGTCAGCTACGCTCCGCGTCTCACTGTGGTGTGTGGATGGCGACGCCCACGACGCCAGGACCCGCCACCAGTCTCATGACCGGCGTGAAAGGCGCCTCGTATAGTTCAGTAATCTGCATGCGCGCCGATAGCAGCTGCGCGAGTTCCCGAGCTTCCGGCGGACAGTCTGAATCCATCACCGCAACCTGCACCCCGGCTCCGGTCTCTACACGTCCCGCGACGTAGTCGGCCGCCCGTCTCAGGGCCTGCGAGTTGGACCTCGCCAGGGCAACCGGGTGCTCGCTCCCACCAACGAGGGCCACCACGGGCTTCACTTTCAGGACAGCGCCCGCCCAAGCGTATAGACGGCCAACGCGGCCTGTCCTTGCCAGGTAGCCCAGCGACTCAAGTGCGAAGGCGGATGCCGTGTTGCGGACCGCACGCTCGGCGGCTGCCGCGACGACATCCAGCCCACCTCCGGCCTGTGCCGCCCGGGCCGCCTCGATTGCAGCAAACCCCTGTGCCATGCCCGTGCTCGCCGAATCCACCAGTTCTATCCTCAGTCCGGGATGAATCTCACGCGCCATCGACGCACCGGCCATGGCCAGCGAGACCGTCGACGTGAAGCGGGAGAAGGCGACGACGTGCACGATGGCGTCGGTTGTCACGGCCTGAGCCAGGTAGGCACGACAGTAGTGCTCAGGAGGCCACGGGGTGGTGTCTATCTGCGGTTCGGTCTGTAGTTGGTGCACGACTTGCGGCGAGAGGTCGGGCGACAGGTCCTCGTACTCAACCTCTCCTACGCGGACACGAACCGGAATCAGGTGTATGGAGTATCGGGCCGCCACGGCCGGCGGCAGACAGGCCACACTGTCGGTTACGACTGCTACTTGATTCATCTGCTGACCACGCGCACGGGGCGGCCTCCTTCCTGCGTGCACTCCGGACTGCATTGAGTCGCTTGCATCCTGGCGGTGCTGCCAGCCGCGGTCGTTTCGGCGGCCCAACAGGCCGCATTCCGAGACGGTGTCCGGCCTGCGTGTGCCGACGCAACGTTGATTCACCAACCTCCAGGCGGTAACATATCACGTTCGGAGGAGGTGCTACATGGCCGCATCGAAGTCTCTATTCGCTCGGATGTTCAGGGCCATGCAGTTGTCCTCGAACCTCTACGAAGAGGTGGAGGCCGACACCTCCGCGACCGGCCAGGCACTGGTGGCGGTCGTCATCGCCAGCATCGCCTCCGGGGCGGGCGCCGGCCTCAGGGCGCTTGGTAGCGGCGATGGGCTGGACGTCGCGTGGAGCCTTCTCTTCGGCCTCGGCACGGCCATCGGCGGATGGCTGCTCTGGGCGCTCTTCGCCTTCATCCTGGGTGTCAGTATCTTCAGGGGCCCTCACACCTCTTCAACCTGGGGTGAGCTGCTGCGCACGATGGGCTTCGCCAACTCCCCCGGAGTCCTGCGTCTGTTCGCCTTCATGCCGTTTGCCGGCGGCATCATTGCGATAGCGGCGTCGGTATGGATGCTCGTCGCGGCTGTCGTCGCCGTCCGCCAGGCTCTCGACTTCTCCACAGGTCGGGCCATTGTGACCGCACTCGTCGGATGGCTCGCGTACATGTTCCTGGTATTCGGCCTCGCGGCACTCTTGGGGAGCCAGGCACTCATCGTCTAGTGTTCCGGGAAGGGCGAACCGCCGAGCTTCAGCATCCTCGTACGCCACGGCAGCGGCATCAGGGGCGGCAGAGCCCCGAGTTGCCCTGCGTTTCGACAAGGGGACCGCGGCGGCCAGTCGTCAGCAGTTGCGGCGTCCAGGAGCGCGCGAAATGCCCGGAGTGAGTCCGGGAAGGCGACGAAGGCAGCACGACACCCGAGCGGGGAACAGCGACGCTGACGCCCTGCGACGGGAGCCTCACAGCTCCTGGCGTGCCCCGGGTCAACCGGCCAACCCGCTGGCTGGCCGCTGTCAGCTACCGCTGGCGGACGGCGGTAAAGGCATAGACGAGGCCGGCAACTGTCGCAAGCGTGACGAGCAAGCCGACAACCAGCCAGACCGGCTTCGTCGCCACAGAGACCCGGATGTTGAGCGACGGCGGAACCTGGCTGAGTGCAGGTTTGCCACCGATGTCCAGCGTCACGGTGTAGTCGCCGGAGATGGCCTTCTCCGGTGGAGTGATGACGACGCGTACCTCGCGTTGCTGACCGGGCTCGAGCCCTTCGACTGACTCAGGTTCGTACTTGACCGCCCAGTTCTCGTTCGCTATTCCGGTCGGCTTGACGGAGGATAGCGTCACCTTATCGAGCGTGGCATGGCCGGTGTTCGCAAGAACCAGTCCCAGTTCAACGGGCTCGCCTGACCTGGTCTTGACGTTCAGGCGGTCAGTTGCGGTTGTCGCCTCAAGCCCGTACCACGCGGTAATCTTGGCCGTCAGGTCGACCTGCGCCTGGAGCTCTCCGGACGACACCACAACCCCAATCGGGTAATCGCCAGGAGCGGGATACTCCCAGTATGGGGCGTTCGCGACGACCACGAGCGACTGTCCAAGACCGAGCGCGGCGAGGCTCACCGAGGAGATTCTGGTGCTGAGCTGCCAACTGGATTCGGCGACGTACGCTTCCCATCCTTCCGGATACGAGAGCTCGATATCGAACACCTTACGCTGGAGACGACCCGTATCGTACTCACCCATGATGGGATCAAGGTCGGTCAGCTCGTATTTCAACTCGATCTGGAACATGAAGGTCGTGTGCGCCGAACCCGTAACGGTCGGGTACTTGGCGCTGAGAGTGATTCGGTCGGGCCGCATCACGGACGAGAAGTTCTCGTCGGCAAGCGCCGCAGATGGAGCCAGCAGGGCGGCGCCGCACAAAGCAGTCAGCACCATCAAGCCGAGACGGGCGAAATGTCCGGGTCTTCGCATGACTCTAACCTCCACACGGCGAAACAAGGACTTACATCGAACCGCGCGCGGCAGCCTGCAGCGCGCCACACTGTAATACCAGAAGGTTGTGAAGTTGCTGTGAATTATACGGGAAACGAGCGGAAATGCGCAGACCCCGGACCGTTCAAGACGGCGGCTCATGCTGGGGATTGCATCAGCGCAACTCCGAACGCGCCGGGACCGAGATACGTCCCGAGGGTCGCTCCGCACTGGGCGAGAAGCATGCGCTCATCGGGCACGTACCCGGAGAGCAACTCAGCCAGGGCCATCATCCCCGCCTCATCCGTTGTGTGGCCGACCGCAAGATACGTGAGAGGGCCGTAGGACTCTACCATCTGGCAGATCCGCTCCAGTGCCCGGCGACGTCCACGCACCCTCTCAACGGGGTAGACAACGCCGTTCTGGAGCCCCACGATCGGTGAGACGTGAAGCATCGAGCCAAGAAGGGATGTGGCCCGACCTATGCGGCCGCCCCGTCGGAGATACTCAAGCGAGCCGAGCGCGCCGAAGAACCTCGTCCTGGGGACCGACGCCTTTGTCACGCGCACGATGTCTTCGAACCTCGCCCCATCGCGAGCCATCGCCGCAGCCTGCACCACAAGCAGTCCCAACCCAAGACAAGCAGTCCCGCTGTCTATCACCGCGACTCGGTCTCTCATCCCGGCATCGGCGCCGGCAGCGACCGCAGCAGCGTACGTCCCGCTCAGCTTAGGCGAGATGTGTATCGACACGATGGCTTCAGCGGTGTGCGCTTCTCGCTCGTACACGTCGGCGAAGGCGCCAGATGAGGGCGCCGCGGTTCGAGGTAGCCTCTGGCCGGGAGCCGTCAACCTGCGATAGAAATCACTCCTCCCGATGGTCACGCCGTCCTCGAACTCCTCGTCATCGAAGTAGACGTGCAGCGGAACAACACTCACACCGAG
>Ga0116202_10000519_pt1 | contig 21586 bp, 15 predicted proteins | sample LakKivw325mmetaG_FD_94479 | JGI IMG/M metagenome (GOLD analysis project Ga0116202, IMG submission 94479) | Anoxic lake water microbial communities from Lake Kivu, Rwanda to study Microbial Dark Matter (Phase II) - Lake Kivu water 325m metaG | ecosystem: Environmental > Aquatic > Freshwater >... | reverse complement strand
TAATTGGGATGCTTCTACTGCAGTGGAAAATTTTAAGAAGGCAGGGATTAAGGTGAGCCCTCTTGACCAGGCTTCCCAGGAAAAGTTGGAGGAACTGTGCATCAAGTATATGGAGTTGGAAGCCTCCAAGAATCCCGACTATGCGAAAATAGCCAAATCCATGGTGGAGCATGTGAAACGGTATGACAAAATCCGCAATTTGGAGGGTCGGTTCAGAGTAGGGACCGCTTTGAAGAGATATCCCGAAATCAAATAACCCTAAGAACACTAAAAGGGCCCCCAGGTGATTATTATGGGGGCCCTTACCTTGTGGTCCCCCAAATTACTTCCAAGGGTGATAGCTGGAGATTTTTATGGCCATAAGAGGGTGTACGAAAATCTGTGATCGAATTAGTGAGTTAACCGGACGATGGATTAGCTGGCTCATATGGCCGGTCATGATCTTGTGCGTTTTCGAAATTATTACACGGCGATTCTTTAATTCACCTCACATCTGGACCTACGATGTGATCAATATTTTCTATGGAACTCATTTCATGATTTTGGCAGCCTATACGCTTCTATACCGTGGCCACGTAGCGATTGACCTCGTCGTTATACGTTTCTCTCAAAGGACGCAGTTGGTCTTCAGTGGGCTGAACTATCTCATCTTCTTTTTTCCATTTGTTCTGGTAATCCTTTATGTGGGGATAGACTCAGCTGTAGATTCGTGGAGATTCTGGGAAAAGACAACGATAGGGATGCCTTTGATCACCCCGATGATGAAAACTCTGACGCCAGTCACCGCCTTGTTGCTCCTGATTCAGGGACTGTCCGAATTTATAAGGATTCTATTGCCGGGCGCCAGAGGAGAAGAGGGATAATGGTTGGGCTCAATATTGTACTGATGACGATCCTCATGTTTGTTGGGCTTTTTGTCGGCCTCTTCCTCGGCCATCCTTTAGCCTTTGTTTTGGGTGGGCTGGCGGTGATTTTCGGCCTGATCTCCTGGGGACCTGCGTGCTTCCCTCTTTTTGTCAATCGCATTATCGGCCTGACGGATAATTTTATTCTGGTGGCCATTCCCATGTTCATATTGATGGCAAACCTGTTGATGCACTCTGGCGTTGCCGACGATCTCTTCGATTCCCTGCGCTATCTATTGGGTCGCTTAAGAGGCGGGGTGGCCTTGGCCGTCGTGGTCGTCTGCACCATCTTCGCTGCCTGCACCGGGGTGATCGGTGCATCAGTGGTGAGTATGGGACTTTTAGCTCTGCCCATGATGATCAAATATGGCTACGATAGAGAATTGACCGCGGGAACGATTATGGCCGGTGGGACCCTTGGTATTCTCATTCCCCCAAGCATCATGCTCATCGTCATGGCAGACCAGTCAGGGTTGTCTGTGGGCAAGCTCTATGTCGAAGGCGTTGTTCCGGGGTTGGTTCTTGCTGGACTCTATTTGATTTACATTGCCACGCGGTGTGGCATGCGGCCAGAATTGGGGCCCCCTTTGTCATTGGAAGAAAGCAGGCAGGTGCCGGTTAAGAAGCGAATCAAGATGGCTTCCGTTTCCCTGGTTCCCCCGGTCCTTCTCATTATTGGCGTTCTCGGGGCTATCTTCAGCGGATTTGCGACAGCCACTGAGGCAGCCGGAGTAGGGGCGTTTTTAGCCCTGTTAATGACCCTGGGCTACCGCCGCTTTAGCTGGAAGATGCTGAAGGAAACAACGCTTTCAACCGCCAAGACGGTCTCGATGGTCATGATCGTTCTTGTTGGAGCAACCTGCTTCACAGGTGTTTTCATGGGGATGGGGGGCGGTAAGGTATTGACGTCATTTATTTTGAGCCTTGGTTTGGGCAAATGGGGAACTTTCTTGCTGATGAATTTGATCGTCCTTCTGTTGGGTTCACTCATTGATTGGATTGGGATCGTCTTTATCACTTTTCCGATTTTCTTACCCATCGCTGCCGAGCTGGGTTTTGACCCGCTTTGGTTTATTATCGTCCTTGCCGTCAATTTACAAACCTCTTTCTTGACACCCCCTTTTGGTTACGCTCTTTTCTACATGAAAGGGATTGCTGCCAAGGAACTCACGACCGCTGGGATTTATCGGAGCATCGTCCCCTTTTTGATCCTTCAAATAATTGGTTTTATTATTTGCACGCTCTTTCCAGATTTGATTCTCATTCCAGCCTCTTGGATAAAATAACATTTTGTGATAAAATTTTTTTCGAAGGGTCAATATTACATGTAAATTTATCTCTGCAGGAGAGAAATGGAGGGAAAAATGATTCCAGAAATCAAAAAGATACTCTATGCAACTGATCTCAGTAAGAATTCAGCTTATGCCTTCTACTATGCCGTGGATATTGCTCAAAAGCGGAATGCAAAGATTATTATCTTGCATACCATCGAGCCTGCCAGCCCCTTAGTTCAAGGTTACGTGGGGGAGGAGACGGTTCTTAAGATTCAGCATCAAAATATTGAGCAAGCCATTGAAGAAATTAATAGGCGGCTCAAAGACTTCTGTCGAATCGTTGAAGGGAAAATAGGACCCTGCCTTGAACTCGTAGCAGATATTCTTGTTCGTGTGGGTCACCCTGTTGACGAGATTTTGAGACTGGCAGAAAAAGAGGGCTGCGATCTGATAGTTCTCGGAAGCCACGGGAAAGGATTCTTAGAGCATACCTTTCTCGGAAGCGTGTCCCGTATGGTTTTAGAGAGATCCAGAAAGCCTGTTTTCATCATTCCCCTGCCTTCTGAAGAAGTTGATATTAAGTGGGGATAAAGGAAGAGATAGTATTAAGAGTTCAGAATTGTGAATTATGAGTTAAGAGTGAAGAGTTTAGAGTTAAAAATTATGCGTTAAGAATTCAGAGTTAAATTCATTACTGGTAACTTATAACTCATCGTTCATAACTCCTAACTCATAATTCATACCTCATAACTCGAGGTTATAGAGCTCTTCCTGGAACGCCGATGTGGCGGGCGATGACGATCCTCTGAACTTCAGACGTTCCCTCGCCGATATCTAAGAGTTTCTGGTTCCGGTAATGGCGCTCGACGGCATATTCCTTCATTAAGCCGTATCCTCCATGGAGCTGGACGGCCTGGTTCGCCACGCGATGATACATTTCAGAGCAGTACATTTTTGCCATCGCTGATTCCTTTGAGAAAGGCCGGTGTTGCTCACATAACCAGCAGGCTTTATAAAGCAATAATCTTGCCAGTTCAATCTCTGTGGCCATATCCGCTAACTTAAAGGCATTGACCTGAAAGGAACCGATGGGCCTTCCAAACTGCTCCCGTTCATTGGCGTATTTGAGTGCCAGTTCAAAGGCACCCTGGGCACCTCCAAGACCCATGGCCGCAATGCTGAGCCTTCCTCCATCAAGGGTGGCAAGCATCTGATGAAATCCATCCCCACGCCGACCGAGGAGATTTTCCTTAGGAACTTTGCAATCCGTAAAGTATAGTTCTCCAGTATTGGAAGCCCTCCAGACCATCTTCCCGTGCATGGTCTTGGCCGTGAAGCCAGGGGTTCCGTTCGGGACCAGGATACAGGAAAGTTCATTCCTTCCATCCTCACGTTTACCGGTCATCGCCTGGACCACACAGACTTTGCTGATGTCCGTGTTTGAATTGGTGATAAAGATCTTTGAACCATTGATGACCCAATGGTCTCCAGCCAAAATGGCATTGGTTTTAGAGGCTCCAGCATCCGACCCGGCGTTGGGTTCAGTTAATCCGAAAGACGAGAGGGCCTTGCCCGCGCAGAGGTCAGGTAGCCATTTCTGCTTCTGCTCCTCACTCCCGTAATAATAGATGGGAGATATACCCAGCGAGTTTCCGGCGGCAAGGGTAGCGGCTTGAGATCCGTCAATTCTCGCAATCTCCTCCACCGCGATGATATAGGAGATGTAACCCACATTGCTTCCGCCATATTCCTCAGCGACAAAGGGGCCAAAAAGGCCAAGTTCTCCCATTCGCTTGGTCAGGGCGTAGGAAAACTCTTCCTTATCATCGAGTTCCTGGGCAATGGGGGCGATCTCCTTTTCAGCAAAGTTTCGGACCATCTTCCGAAGCATCTGTTGTTCTTCACTTAGATCAAAATCGAGTGCCATGGTTTCCTCCAAAAAAAGGGTTCAAGGGGTCAAGTTCATCTTTTGCTTGAACCCTCGAACCCTGGAACCCTTTCATTTATTGTTCATAGGGAACCCAGTAATAGTCAAGAATCGTGTTCGTAGGATTTTTCGTCCTGAATTCAGCCTTCACCTTCATCCCGATATAGGGTTTTCCATATAATAAGTAACTCTTCGGAATGTTCGCCAGACCGGGGATCTCCACATCGACCTGCCAGTATGGAGTTGAAAGCTCAATTCCAATCCCGGCATAGACGACCTGGGTGAAGGTGTAGATTGTGCCGATCACCGGATTGGGTAAAGTTTTCCAGACCATTTCACTATGGCAATCCGGGCAGTGAGCCCGGGGTGGAATCCAGAGCCTGTTTTCCGGACATTTGTTATTGGGGCAGAGGGTGGCCCGCATTTCTCCTTTTCTGAGGCCTTCGAAAAAAGGAGAGAGCATTCCATAGGTATGGATATGCGTAATCGATCGGGGCCATTCAATCACTGTCGCCGGTTCGGTCTGGCGGATTTTTGTGACCTTCCCGATAAATTTGACTTTTTCTTCTTCCTTTTTCTTCGGTTTGGATTTTTTCTTTGTCTGTATCTTTCTGGTTACCATAAGGGTTTTCCTCCTTTGCGATGTACCATTCATTACAACTTTGATAGGGAACGCATTTAGGCGTTCCCTATAGCGTTTGCAACCATTACCAGGCTTTTCTCAGGATGCCAACGGTTACATGTGAACCCACCCCTGCATGGGAGACCCACAGGGCCTGTTTGCCCGTTTCAGGGATCTGCAAACTCTGCCAATCCTTGGGCTTCTCTTTTCCCCATTTCTTCCAGATCTTTGGATCGCCATGGAATTGATCGTATTTTTGCTGTAACTGCCAGAGGCATTCAGCGGCCTGGAAGATCCCTGTCGCCCCTACGGCATGCATTGTTCCAATCAATCCTCCGGATAGGTTGGAAGGACATTTCCCCGGTTTTCCGGTATTGGGATTGATATAATAAGCATCTCCGGATTCAATATAGTCCTGCTCCTGGCCATAGGGCCTGAGCCCGATGTCTCCATAAGTCTGGAGATCGCTGATGGTGAAGGCATCATGAAGTTCCACGAGATCCAGATCCTCAATGGGGTTCTGAATGCCAGCCATCCGATAGACGAGCCAGGCGGCAAAACGGGATGCGAGGAAACTTTCAAATCCCGGATAACGGGCTCCTTTCTTACCATAGAGGTCTTTATACATCGCCGGGGTTTCATGGGGGAGAAGCGGAACCTCCATATGTCTTCGATCCGCCACCCTTAGGGTGTGAGTCCCTCCACAGATGAATAGCTCGCAGGGACGGTCGGATAATTTATAGGCTGTTTCCTCGTCACAAAGTAACACAAAGGCTGACCCAGCACTCATGGCACAACATTCGAGGAATCGCAATGGATAGGCGGACATGGGGCTGGCCAGGACTTGCTCCACCGTATATTTTCCGGGCTGCTGGGCATACGGAGAAGAACAGGCATAGAGATGGTTTTTCACCGCTATTTTGGCGCGGGTCACCTCGGATACTTTAAAGGTTTCGGCAAAGCGGTTCGCCATAGGGGCATAGTAAGATGAGTAGATTCGACCCAAACGGGTCTCGAAATCTTTACAGGCTGCAGTGGCAATATAATAGTTACCGGTTCGGGTATCCACTTCATCCATACGTTCCCACCCTGCAGCCAGGGCCACATTGGCATAACCCGATGCCACTGCCATTGCTGAAGCGAGGATGGTTGAGCCTCCGGTGGCACCCCCTGTCTTAATTCCCAGGTTATGAAGAGGCTCCAGCCCCAGATAGTCATGGATTTTGGCTTCACAGAGCAGCTGGTCCTGGAAGTGGTCGGCAAAATGCCCGTAGGCAGCAAAGTTGATCAGTCCTTTAACCTCCAAGGGATCCATTTTTAAGTTATTATCCTCCAGCATGTTCTTGAAGGCCATCATAGCCAGCTCTTCGAGCCTATATTCGGGGAAATATTTCCGGTAACCCGTTGTTCCTCCGGCTACCATGAAGACCCTTCGGTTCCATTTGGGAACCCTTAAATTTCCTTCTTTGAATGTTATCATTCTTAGCCCTCCTAAAAATAGAATAGTGTTTTTATATCAATAGACCAATTAATTTTTGCCTCCCCCCCTTTCTCAAATTTTGAATTTTGAATTTTGAACTTTGAACTTCTAAAACCTTCACCCCCCTTCATTTTATTCGGAGTTCGGAATATGGATTTCGGAATAGGGAATAAAATTATTAACTCCGCATTCCGCAATCTGAAATCCGCATCACTTGCGTGGTTTGATGTTCTCCCGGACCCACTTCACCGATGCTTCAATCGTGGTCCCGGGAGTGAAGATCGCCTTTGCCCCGGCTTGATGAAGGGCAGGGATATCCTCTTCGGGGATGATTCCTCCTCCGAAAACGACAATATCCTCCGCTCCTTTCTCCTTCAGAAGTCTGATCACCTCCGGAAAGACATAGTCATGTGCTCCGGAGAGGATCGATAATCCGATTCCATCTACATCCTCCTGGATCGCGGCTGAAACGATCTGCTCCGGTGTTTGATGGAGTCCGGTATAGATCACCTCAAACCCTGCGTCTCGAAATCCACGGGCGATTACCTTGGCTCCGCGATCATGCCCGTCCAAACCCGGTTTTGCGATGAGGATTCGGATTTTCCGTTCCACGCTTCCCTCCATCACTATCCAATTTCGGATTTCGGAATGCGGAATTCGGAATGAAAACCATCATGCCCCAAAGCCTCAAGATTTATATTCCGCACTCCGCACTCAGCATTCCGCATTAAAAATATCCCGGATCCGTATATCTTCCGAAGACCTCCCTCCAGACATCGCAGATCTCCTGAATGGTTGCATATTCTCTGACTGCATCGATAATGAGAGGCATCAGATTCCGACTTTCCTTCGAAGCCTCGCGGATCCTTTCGAGGGACTCTTTGATCTTTTTGTTGTTTCGTGTTTGCCTCACCTCTTGAAGCCGTTTTAATTGCCTCTTTTCAATCTCGGGCTGCATCCTCCAGATGGTAATGGGTGGATGGTCGGTCACATATTTGTTTACCCCGACGATGACCTTTTCATTGGAATCGATCTGTTTCTGATATTTGTAAGCCGCATTCGCAACTTCGGCCTGAGGGTAACCGCGTTCAATGGCTGCGACCATCCCGCCGATTTCATCAATCTTATGGATATAATCCCACGACTTTTCTTCCATCTGATTGGTCAGGGTTTCCACGAAATAGGACCCTGCAAGGGGATCGATGGTATGGGTGACTCCTGTTTCTTCAGCAAGAATCTGCTGGGTCCGCAAGGCAATGGTAGCCGCTTCCTCGGTGGGGATCGCATAGGTTTCATCGAGTGAATTGGTATGGAGAGACTGGGTTCCCCCCAATACCGCTGCGAGGGCTTCATAGGCTGTGCGGACGACATTGTTAAAAGGTTGCTGAGAGGTCAGGGAACAGCCTGCGGTCTGGGTATGGAACCGGAGCATCCAGGAGCGGGGTTTTTTTGCCATGAAACGTTCTCTCATAATCTTGGCCCAAATCCTTCGAGCCGCCCTGAATTTTGCAACCTCCTCGAAAAAGTCGATATGGGAGTCAAAGAAGAAGGAGAGCCTCGGAGCAAAATCATCCACATCAAGACCTCTCTCCATGGCCGCCTCCACATAGGCAATCCCGTCAGCAAGGGTAAAAGCCAGTTCCTGGACTGCGGTTGCCCCTGCCTCACGGATGTGATAGCCGCTGATGCTGATCGTATTCCAGCGGGGCACCTCCCTCGTACAGTATTCAATGGTATCGACAATGATCCGGAGAGAAGGCTTGGGCGGGAGCATGAAGGTTTTCTGTGCAATGAATTCCTTCAGCATGTCGTTCTGGATCGTTCCGCCAATTTCCCCCTTACTGACCCCCTGTTTTTCTGCTACCACGATATACATTGCCAGCAAGATCGAAGCAGGGGGATTGATCGTCATGGAGGTGGTCACTTTATCGAGGGGGATGCCTTCAAAAAGAATTTCCATATCTTTTAAGGTGTCAATCGCCACACCGCATTTTCCCACCTCTCCTCTGGCCATAGGAGAATCACTGTCGTATCCCATTAAGGTTGGGTAATGGAAGGCGATGGAGAGGCCGGTCTCTCCGTGATTGAGGAGATAATGGAAACGCTTGTTCGTTTCCTCCGGACCTCCCAGACCGGAGAACATCCGCATCGTCCAGAGTCTTCCCCTGTACATGGAAGATTGAACGCCCCGGGTAAAAGGGTAGAGCCCCGGAAATCCCAGATCCCTGGAATAGTCCATATCCTTAATATCGTCAGGGGCATAAAGGTCTTTAAGCTCCGTATCGGAGACCGTGGAGAAACGGGGAAGGCGTTCAGGGGTTCCGGAGAGCATTTTTGATAGATCCTCTTTCCATCTCTCCTTCTCCTGTTGAACCTTCTTGAGTTGATCTTCTTTGAACATTCAATCACCCCCCTTGCCAAAAGATCAATTAGCAATGCAAATTTATCAATGCAAAATTAGCATTCCAAAGCATTTATGATTGCTAATTTCCCATTGCTAAATTTTCATTTTGCAATTGGTTTTAAATTTCGATGCCTTCTCTGGCTTTGACCCCCTTCTTATAGTAATGTTTCCTCTCCACCATCTCTGTGACCAGGTCGGCCTTTTCCATGATTTGCGGTTTCGCCTCTCTTCCCGTGAGGATGAGCTCCACGGATTGCGGTTTTGAGTCGAGCAGATGGAGAAGGTCGGTCAAAGGGATCAATCCGTAATCCACGGCTACATTAATCTCATCAAGAATCACCAGATCGTAATTTCCGCTCCCAATCTCTCTTTTTGCCAGGGCAAACGCCTCCTGAGCCAATTCGATATCCACGGGGTCCGGATTGGTTTTAGAAACGAAGATCTCCCTGCCCATCTGTTTGATCGTCAGGTAAGGGGAGAGTTTTTTAGCAGATTCCAGTTCGCCATATTGGATATTTCCCTTCATGAACTGGATCATCAATACCTTTAACCCATGGCCTGCCGCTCGGAGGGCCAATCCCAGGGCGGCAGTCGTCTTGCCCTTTCCATTACCGGTATAGACCTGAATCAGACCCTTTTCCATATGATGAAAATAACTGGGTTGAGGTGATGGCTACGAGGCCCGTTTGGTTTAGGGTCAGAGGGTTACGTCAAGTTTTTAAGACCAATCACCTAACCCAATGACGATACGGGCATCTTAGCCCTTGCCGATGGACGAAATCGATTTTCTAACTCAACTCCCTTATCTGGGCGATGATCTGTTCTGTTTTAAAATGCCTTAAGCTGATGGCGCTTGAGGGACAGGTGGCGTTACAGGCACCGCATCCCTTACAGAGTGCCTCATTGACCGTCATCACTTTTCGATAGGGATCGAGTTTTAAGGCCCGGTATTCACAGACCTGCTCACAGAGACCACACCCTGCACACAGGAGCTCATCCACGTGGGCTGTGATCGGCTCGATCTTTACCCTTCCCGCAAAGAGAGGAGTGGTTGCCCGAGAGGCAGTGCCATGGGCCTGGGAGATCGTATCCGGAATATCCTTGGGCCCCTGGCAGGTTCCTGCGAGGAAGATGCCATCCGTGGCGGTATCGAGAGGCCTCAGCTTGGGATGGGCCTCCAAATAGAATCGGTCCGGTCCCTGAGAAAGCTTGAGCAGGCCACGCAGGCGATCCGCATCCCTCCTCTGCGTCAGGCCCGTGGCAAGGACGACCAGATCCGCTTCCTCTTCATAAGGTTCTCCCAGAAGCTCATCATCCGCCTTGATAACCAATTTTCCAGACCTGCGGTAGATTTCCGAAGGGACGCCTTTGCGGTAGAACACGCCTTTTTTCTGGACCTGCTCGTAAAACTGTTCATAACCCTTTCCGAAAGCCCGGATATCGATGTAGCAGATGGTGATGCGGGCATCCGGAAGAAGGTCTTTCGCCAGGTGGGCCTGTTTTGCCGTAAACATGCAGCAGACCCTGGAACAATATTCATTGTTAATGGTTTTATCCCTTGATCCCACACACTGAATGAAAACGATGTTTTCGGGTTCTTTACCATTGACCAATAATTTACCCTGAGTGGGCCCGTTCGGAGAGACAAGCCTTTCAAACTCAAGAGCGGTTATCACATTTTCATAAAAGCCATACCCGAGCTCGGGTTTTAATTTCGGGTCAAAGGGATCATAACCGGTTGCCACAATGATTGTCCCTATATCGGCGAGGAATTCCGTCTCCACCTCTTCGAACCGGACCGCGGCCTGGGGACAGATTTCCTTACATTTCCCGCATTCGCCTTTCTGGAGATAGAGGCAATTTATCGGATCGATCTGATAGGAGAAGGGGACCGCATAAGGTGAGGAAAGGTAGATGGCCGGCCTCTTGTCCAGTCCCATGTTCCACTCGTTCGGAACTCTGACCGGACAAACCCCTTCGCATTTTTTACAACAGGTGCATTTCTCCGGGTCGACATACCGGGGATGATGCCTTATCTTAACTTTGAAATTGCCCACAAACCCCTCCACCTCCTCAACCTCGCTCAGGGTAAGAATATGAATGGAAGGATGGCTTTTAACCTCCTCCCATCTGGGTTTCAGGATGGCAGAGGTTTCATCCAGGTTAGGAAAGGTTCGCTCCAGCAGAGTGAGATGCCCTCCAATCACAGGGGATTTCTCCACGAGATAGATCTCGAAGCCGGAGCGGGCAATGTCGAGGGCCGCCTGGATGCCAGCAATGCCAGCTCCGATGACCAGTACAGAAGGAGTGACTCCCACCTCATTCTCCTCCAGGGGTTCATGAAGGGAGACCTTGGCTACCGCAGAGGCAATAAGGTCCATTGCCTTTTTTGTCCCTTGCTCTTTGTCGGGGTGTACCCAACTGCACTGTTCCCTGATGTTTGCCATCTCAAAGAAATAGGGGTTGAGGCCTGCGGAACGAACAGCGTTTCGGTAAGTGGGCTCATGCATCCGGGGAGAGCAAGCCGATACAACGATCCGGTCCAGACCCAGATTTTTGATATCGTTCTTAATGAGGTCCTGGCCGGGATCGGAGCACATATACTGGTAATTCCGGGCGATGGCCACATGGGGAAGGGCCTGTGCAAAAGCGGTGACCCTTTCGATATCCACCGTGGCTGCGATATTGATCCCGCAATGACAGATGTAAACACCGATCTTCATCAACTCACCAAATTGGAATAATGGAATGATGGAATATTGGGTTCAAAAAAGAATCAAGAAAAAAAACTTCTTTTATTCCCCATTATTCCATTCTTCCAACAATCCATTATTCCGGCTTGTTTCTTCCTTTCGCCAAAATAGTGCAGGCCATGGAGGCTGCACCGCTGGCCTGGGCAACCGTATCCGGAATATCCTTCGGGCCCTGGCAACAGCCTGCGAGGAAGACGCCTTCCACTGAGGTCACAATGGGATCGAGTCCGGGTGCTTCTGCATAGAACCGATCCGAAGAGTTTTCGAGCCCGAGCATTTCTTGTAAACCGTTATTCCCTTTCCGGGGGACAAGCCCTGAGGCCAGGACAACGAGGTCTGCTTCGAGTTCAAAGGGTTCTCCCCAGAGGGTATCCTCGCCCCTCACCACCAATTTCCCATTTCTCCTGAAGACTTCCGAGGGATTTCCCCTGCGGTAGACGATCTGTTCCTTCTGAACCCTTTCGTAAAATTCTTCAAATCCTTTCCCGAAGGCCCTCACATCCATATAGAGGACCGTGATACGGGCATCCGGAATCTTATCCCTGATCAGATGGGCCTGCTTGGCTGTGAACATACAGCAGACCCTGGAACAGTATTCATTTCCAACGGTTTTGTCCCTCGATCCCACGCAGTGGATGAAGACGACCTCCCTGGGCCTCTTTCCCTGGATCAGGATCTCCCCTTTGGTCGGACCGGAAGCGGAACAGAGCCTCTCCATTTCGAGGCCCTGTAGCACATTGGGATAGGTTCCGTAACCCAGTTCAGGTTTTTCTTTTGGATTGAAAGGATCGAAACCAGTGGCCAGGATGATGGCTCCCACATCAAGTTCGATCCTCTCCTCCTTCATTTCATAAACAATGGCTTTAGGCTGGCAGTACTTCGCACACTCCCCGCAATCAGAGCATCCGCCACAGTTGAGGCAACGTTTCGCCTCCTCCATTGCCTCTTCCGGTGTGATCCCCGGGCGGATTGGCCGAATCATATGGGGAAGGGTTTCCCGCTCCGATCTTTTCGAATCAGGGTATTGACTTCGTAAGGGAGTGTCCTGCCTTCCTTCCATTTCCCTTCCTGCGATTAAATCTTCTCCGCGAAGGTAACGATCAATGGAGATAGCGCCCTTCCTCCCCAGGGCCATGGATTGGACAATGGTTCCGGGCCCTGAAACACTGTCTCCCCCTGCAAAGATTCCCTTTAAATGGGTTTGGAGGGTGATGGGATCCGCCTGGATCATTCCCCTCCGATTCCTCCTCAGTCCCTTGATTGCCTTTGCCATGGGTTCTGCTCCTACGGAACCAACTGCAAGAAAGATTGCTTCATAAGAGGATTGAAGAGTTTCAAACGGGATATCCTTTCCGACTTCAATCTCAAGCCTGGTTTCAATCCCCATCTTTTCGATGACGGAGAGGTCTTTCTTGATCACTTCCCTCGGCAACCGGTAAGCCGGAAAGCCATGGGTGAGGAGCCCGCCCAGTTCCTTTCGGGATTCAAAGAGGGTGACTCGATAGCCCATTCTTCTCAGGTCGAATGCAGCGGTCAATCCGGCCGGACCTCCCCCGATCACGGCCACCTTTTGAGAATGCAGATCTTCTGTCTGTAAGGAACGCAGATCTGCGTTCCCTACAGGTTCTTCAACGTGATCGACGAGGAATCTTTTTAAATCGCAGATGGAAACCGGGCGATCCACTTCAATTCGTTTACACTCCCTTTCACAGGGATGAGAGCAGACATAGGCAAGAATCCCCGGGAAGGGCAGGGTTTTTCTGACCAGGGCAAGGGCCTCTTTCAGTTTTCCCTGTGAGATCAGGGCCACATAGCCCTGGGCATTGCAATGGAGGGGGCAGGAGGCGGTACAGGGCGGGATGCCCTGTCGGTCAATGGTGTACTTCAGGGGGACCGCCTGAGGGAAGGGGATGTAAATCGCCTTTCTTTTTCCAAGCCCCATATCAAATTCATTGGGAAGGGTCACAGGACATTGGGCCGCGCAGTCCGCACAGGCCGTACATTTGGTCACATCCACATAGCGGGGTTTTTTTCTGACGATGACCTTGAAGTGCCCGGCTTTACCTGAAATGTGGAGGATCTCGGAGTAACTGAGGAGATTGATATTGGGATGATTGGCGGTATCCACCATCTTAGGGGTGATGATACAGGCAGAACAATCGAGTGTAGGAAAGGTCTTGTCCAGTTGAGCCATATGGCCGCCAATGGATGGGTCCTTTTCCACCAGATGGACTTTGAACCCTTTGTCCGCGATGTCGAGAGCGGCCTGCATTCCTGCGATGCCGGCACCGATGATCAATGCTTCGGGAATTACCTCTTTTAATTGATCATTCTTCATTATTATCTTTTATCGAGTTAAATTAAATCCCAAGCACCAAATTCCAAGCTCCAAATAAATTCCAATTATCCAATAACCAAATCCCCCTCATCCATTCCTCTCCCCCAAGAGACTTTGTAGCAATCACTATTTTGTCACCCTGAACTTGATTCAGGGTCTCGTAACTTCTTGATTCTATTAGATGCCGAAACAAGTTCGGCATGACATCTTTCCCATTTCACACATTATGACACAATCTCCAAGGGGAGAGGGGGAAAGTTTCGGCGATTGGTCTATTGGTGCTTGGAATTTAGTGCTTGTTCATTTCAACTTTCCAATCAATGCACTGGCGATCGTGTTCTTCTGAATCTCCTTGGTGCCTTCGTAAATCTCCGTGATCTTGGCATCCCGGTAGAAACGTTCCACCTCGTATTCGGTAATATATCCATACCCCCCGAAGATCTGGATGGCCTCATCAGCCACCTCGACCGCCACTCTACCTGCGCACATCTTGGCCATGGAGGTCAGCTTCGGATCGATCCTTTTCTGGTCATAATTCCAGGCCGCCTTATAGGTCAGAAGCCTCGCCATCTCAACTTTGGTTGCCATATCGGCCAGTTTGTGCTGGGTGATCTGAAAGTCAACCAGTTTTTTCCCGAATTGCTCTCTCTGTTTTGCATAATCGAGTGCCCGATCAAAAGCCCCCTGGCTGATTCCCAGGGCCTGAGCGGCAATTTCGATCCGGCTTTCATCGAAGAATTCGAGGACCTGATAGAACCCTTTGCTCTCTTCACCGAGGAGATGGGTGACCGGAACTCTGACATCGCTGAAGGATAATTCGGCCGTGGAGGTCATTCGAATTCCCATCTTGGGGAAGATCTCTGTTGCCTCCAGTCCCTTTGTTCCCTTTTCAACAATGATGGTCGATTGACCCCGGTAAGTGGGTTTTGCCTGAGGATTGGTCTGACAGAGGACCACGAAGAAGTTTGCAAGGGTTCCATTGGTGATGAAGGTCTTCGTCCCGTTGATGAGAAAGGAGTCGCCTTGCTTCACGGCGGTGGTGGACATCAGGGTGATATCGCTCCCATGATTGGGTTCTGTATAGGCCCCTCCGGAGATGAACTCTCCTCGTGCGACCGGCAGGAGATATTTCTTCTTCTGTTCACCGGATCCGAAACGGAGAACCACCTCGGATGAGAAGTCCACAAGACTTACAGCGACCCCCACTCCGGAGTCTTTCCGGCAAAACTCCTCAACGATGAGAATGTTTTCGGTCACCCCGTAGCCCTGGCCTCCATACTCTTCAGGGAAGTGAATGCCTATAAACCCCAATTTTGCGGCCTTCTTCCAGATCTCCGTAGGAAAGGTATGGGCCTGTTCCCACTCCAGGATCTTTTCCTTATCATACTCCCCCTGAATGAATTCCCTTGCCGCCTTCTGAATATCTTTCTGCTCCTGAGTCAATTCGAAGTCCATGTCTAACCCCTTTTAACGATGAATGATGAACAATGAACGATGAACGATAAAAAACCCGAGGTTTTTAATCTTTAACCTTCGACTTTTAACTTTTTTTCAGTTCTTTGATTTTGTCCTTGATCACCGGGACGATTTTAAAGAGGTCTGCCACGATCCCGTAATGGGCGACACCGAAGATAGGGGCCTTTGGATCCTTGTTGATGGCGATGATAGTCCCCGAACCTTTCATGCCAGCGATATGCTGGAAGGCACCGCTGATGCCGATGGCAATATAGACCTTCGGTTTCACCGTCTTTCCGGAAGTTCCCACCTGGCATCCCTTAGGAAGCCATTTCTTATCCACCACGGGTCGTGAACAGGAAAGGACCCCTCCAACAGAGTCAGCCAGTCCCTTCACCATCGGGATATTCTCGGCATCCTTAATTCCCCTCCCCACAGACACCAGGATATCGGCCTGGGTAATATCGACCTCACCCGCAGCGGCTTCCACAAACTCGATAAACCGCCTGGCAAGGCCTTCGTCCGTCAGTGGTGAGGGGACGGAGACGATCTCTCCTGAAAGAGGTTCCTCCTCCATGACAGGGAAGGCCCCCGAACGAAGGGTCACCATATAGGGGCCCTTCTTCAGGAAGGAGACTTCCGCATTGATCTTTCCGCCGTAAATCTGCCGGGTGAGAGAGAAGGTTTCGTCCTTCGCCTCTATACCGATACAATCGGTGGCGAGAGGTAATTTTAACCGGACCGCCAGGCTCGGTGCGAAATCCATTCCCTGTGCGGTATGGCCGATGAAGGTCAACAGGGGCTTTCTCTCGGTGATGAGCTGGATGAGAGCCCTCTCATAGATTTCTGAATTATAGAATTCAAGACGGTCATCCTCAATGAGAAATACCCGATGCGCTGCGGGTTTAAGAGCCTCTGCCAGGTTCTTTACTCCCTTTCCCAAGAGGGCGATTCCCAATTCTCCTCCGAGACCCTCTGCGAGCTGTCTTCCTTTGGAGAGCATTTCCCAAGTGACATCCCTTATTTCTCCCCGGCGGTGTTCTGCGATCACCATGATCTCTTTCATCAGGCGAGCCCTCCTTTGTCTTTCAGAATATCGAAAACCCTTTGAGCCACCTCTTCCGGTTTTCCCTCTAACATCGTGGCACCTTCACCCACGGGTGGAGGAAAGATCTTTTCTAAGCGGGTATCAGAACCCGCAAGCCCCACCTCTTCGGGTTTGAGATTGAGGTCAGAGGCTCCGTGGGCCCTGATCTCCTTTTTCGCTACCTTTCGGATGCCCATAATGGAGACATAACGGGGTTCGTTGATCCCTGTCTGGATGGTGAGAAGGGCGGGAAGGTCCACTTCAACCACCTCTTCCAGGCCGCCTTCGAGTTCCCGGTGGGCTTTTATCTTCTTCTCCTGGACTTCAATCCGATTGACGAGCGAAACATGGGGGATATTGAGAATTTCTGCCACGGTCACTCCTACCTGCCCGTAACCGTCATCTTCTGCCTGGGTGCCTGTTAAGATGAGATCAAAGGGGATCTTACGGATTGCCTCTGCCAGTACCCTTGACGTGGCAAGGCCATCCGACCCGGCAAAGGCAGGATCGGTTAATCGGATGGCATCGTCCGCGCCCATGGCGAGACACTTTCTCAGGGATTCGTTTGAGTCTTCTCCACCCATCGAGAGGACCGTGACCGTCCCTCCTGATTTTTCCTTCAGAAGGATGGCCTCTTCAATGGCGTAGCTGTCCCACTCATTGAGATCGAAGGCGAGGCCGGCCTTGTCGATATCTTTCCCCGATTTATCAATGGAGATATCCGCATCCGTAGTATCCGGGACTCTTTTAATACAGACCACAATATTCATCTACCTCCTCCTTTCTAAATCCTTTCATTTATGGCTCGCCTTTTCCACCCGGACATAGGTCATCCCCTCCCCGGACAGGGGACAGGGGTGAGGAACGATCAGGACTCCGGAGACGATTTCTGGCGATATCTTCACCTTCATCTTCAGCGACTGGTCCCCGGGGGTCCGAATCCGGACTATCTCTCCCTCTTCGATTTTGAGCGATCCTGCATCCTCGGGATTCATCTCGAGAAAGGCCCTTTCGGAGACTGCCTTCAGGTTCTCACTCTTCAGGCTGACCTCGCCTGACCGGAAGAGGGATGGTCTCTGAGTTAGATAAAAGGGATACCCCTCAGGATGGAGTTCGGGTTTCGGCTGAGAGAGTGGAATCAGTTTTGCCTTCCCTGAAGGAAACCCCTTTTCATAGAGGTGGTTTACCCCTCCGGGCCACTGCTCCCCGTCCCGGAGACCCTGATAAGCCGGAACTGTTTTTGATATCTCCTGAAAGATTGCCTCAGGGGTCTCTCCGGGGAGATTGGTTTTTAAAAGACTTAGAAGGCCAGTAAAGATCTCGAAGTCCGGTCTGGAATGGTCCTTCGGCAGGCGAATGGGATTAAGCCTCTGGACCCTTCTTTCGAGGTTGGTATAGGTTCCTGATTTCTCCACAAAGGCAGAAGAAGGAAGAACCACATGGGCCTTCTCAGCCGTCTCGGTCATAAAGAGATCCTGTACCACTAAAAGCTCAAGATTCTCTAAAGCCCCCAGTGTTAAAGGAATATTCCTTCCCGCCAGGTAGAGGGCCTTCAACTCTCCTCGCTCGCACTTCTCAAGAAGGGATTTCCCTCCGGCTTCTTCCACCTCCCCGGAGAGAATTCCCATGTCGATGGCTCCCTGGCTGTTCGATTTTTCAAGAAGGTAAAGAATGCCTGAAGATTCTTTACCCATTTGGCCGGTGAGAAGAGCGAGATTGGAGGAGGCAATGGCTATCTCTTTCTGATTGAGATGAGACCACGATCCCGAGCCAATCAGAATCATCGCCCTTTTAGCCCCTGCAAAGCTTCGGGCTGCCTTTTCAATCTGAGACCGTTTTTCTTCTGAAAGGAGTTTGAGATAGTCTAAATAATCACTCTGCTTCTTCTTTAATTCTTCGATCCCTTCAGTCCTCTGATCAATAAAGCTCCGGTCCTCAAGCCCCTCCTTCAGGATCACCCCGATCATCCCGTTGATCAGGGAGACTTCCATCCCTGGCCTTTCAAGGAGGAGAATGGAGGGGGGGAAGAGGGGAGAAAACAGGCTGGCATGGCTGAGGCCAATGTCCGTGTTGCCTAAAATGATGAGCTGTGCCTTATTCCGCCTGATGGCCAGATGGATCTCATTCTTGATGATGGGATGGCTTTGCGCGGGGTCCACCCCTATGGCCATGATGACCTCCGCCTTTCGAATCTCATGGATGGAGCTGGTCGAGGTCGGAAAACCGAGGGTCTTGGCTAATCCCCGGGTTAATCCTTCAGCTGTTTTTCCTCCGGTATGGTCAAGATGATTTGTCCCAAGGACATCCTTGAAGAGTTTTTTATAAAGGTAATACTCTTCGTTGGTTAATCTTTGTGATGCGGAGGCTCCGATACTTTCCGAACCGTAGCGGGTTTTTATTCTTTCCAGTTCCTGAACCACAAACCCCAGAGCCTCCTCCCAGGAGGCCTCTTTGAGAGTACCATTGACTCTCAGGAGGGGAGCTTTGAGCCTTTCCGGAGAGTCAACGAAGTCCCAACCGAATCGTCCTTTGAGACAGAGATTTCCATCATTGGGGCCCTGGAGGGGATCGGAGAAGACCCTTTTAATCTCTCCATTCTTGGATCCGACGGTAAGGAGACATCCGCAACCGCAATAAGGACAGGGGGTTGTGGTTTCCTGAAGTTCCCAGGCTCTGGTTTTATAGTCGAAACAGTTGCTGGTGATGGCGCCCACAGGACAGGTGTCGAGACATTGGCCGCAGAATTCACAATGGATGGGCCGATGAAAGTCTGTATCGATGACAGACCTGATTCCCCTCCGGGTGAAGGAGAGTTCAGCCACACCCTGGACCTCCTCACAGATCCTTACACAACGACCGCAGAGGATACATTTATTCGGGTCTCTCTGAAGAAGAGGGGAGGAGTCATCTACGGGAAAAGTGACGGGTTCCCATGGGTAGAGAGTCTCTTTGACCCCGTATTCATAGACCAGCTCTTGAAGATCGCATTCGCCCTCCCGTTCACAGCGGGGGCAGATCATCGGATGGTTAAGAAGCAGGAGATGAAGTTGCAATCTTCTTGACTCAACGACCTTTGGGGAGTTTGTAATAATCTCCATTCCATTTTTAACAGGAGTGAAACAGGATGGGGTCAGGTCCGTTTTTCCCTTCTCCTCTACCACACAGAGACGGCAGGCACCAAAAGGAGAAAGCCTCCGGTCATAGCAGAGGGTCGGAATTCTGATCCCCGCGGATTGAGCCGCCTCCAGGATCGTTCGGCCTCGCTCAACCTCCACCTCCAGCCCATCGATTGTCAATCGGATAGCTTGGTTTTCCATAATCTCGACATTGAATAATCAATCATCAGGCACGGATCACCTGATGATGGTCGATATCCAAATGACCCAAATTTCCCCCTCTCCCTTTGGGAGACGGTGTCGCAATCGAAAGCAAAGGGGGAAGGCAATCAGGTTCCAAAGCTTTAGAATGCGGGTCTTTTATGTCATGCGAAATCGTCGCTTATATAAAATCGAATGTTCTCATACGTTTGGAAAACTCAAATCCGAACGGGTAAAGGTTTCCGCTCTAAATCTTCTCCACCTGACCGCCTCCCCCCATTTAGAAAAGTCAGTTTTTTCATATGATGGCACAGTCTCTTGGAAGAGATCACAATGTTTGTCATGGATAGGATCTGATAATTTCAATGGCCTTTCCCGGATCGAGCATCCCGTAGGTATCATGGCCGACGACCATCGCAGGGGCTAAGCCGCAGGCACCGAGGCATCGAACCGCCTCCAGGGAAAATTTTCTATCTTTGGTGATCCCCCCGACTTCCACCTGGAGATCCCTTTGAAGATTCTCAAGGATCTCTTTTGACCCCTTCACGTAGCAGGCCGTCCCGAGGCAGACTCGAATGATGTATTTTCCTCTCGGGATGATTGTAAAGAAGGCATAAAAGGAGACCACCCCGTAAACCTGTGAGGAAGAGAGATGAAGCCCTTCTGCAATGCGATGCTGGACAGGCCTGGGGAGGAACCCGCAGATATCCTGGACCTCTTTCAGCACCGGGATGAGGGCTCCATGTCTTCCTTTGTATCGGGCGATGGTCTGGTCAACCCTTTCCCATTCCTCTTTTGTGATCGTCTCTACCCATCTCATTTTTTCTTCCAAACATCAGAATCGAATTATCCCATTGCTTCTGCTAACAGCTCAACCACGTCCATCACGCGGATCTTTTCTTCATTCCCGGAAGTTTTAACGGCATCCTCCAGCGTGAGAACACACAGGGGACAGGCTGTGGCTAAAACCTCTGCACCCAATTCCACTGCATCCTGAACCCGGATTTCGGCCAGACGCTGGCCTGTCTCCGAAGAAGATTCGCTCCACATCCTGCCTCCTCCGCCTTCGCAGCAGAGACTCCTTTCACGGGAGCGGTCCAGTTCTTTAAAGACGAGTCCGGGGATAGCATTGAGCAAAGCTCTCGGTTCATCATAAAGGTTGTTCTGCTTGCCCAGGAAACAGGGGTCATGATAGGTCACGACTTGTTTGATCTCCTGCGAAAATGAAAGTTTTCCTTCCTCCAACTTTCTGGCAAGGAGCTGGGTCGTATGGAGGACATCGAACTTTCCCTGAGGATATTCATTCTTAAAGGCATTAAACCCGTGGGGGCAGCCGGTGAGGATATGTTCGATTTCATAGGTTCCGAAGCGATGGATGTTCCCCTCCACCAGCTCTTCAAAAAGCCCTGCCTCCCCCATTCTCCGGATCTCATTTCCGCAACACATCTCCTCGTTTCCAAGAATCCCGAAATCGATCTCGGCCTGGGTCAGGATGAAGAGAAGGGCCCTTGCAACCTCCTGGATTCGTGGATCAGAGGAGGCCGTGCATCCGACAAAATAGAGGAGTTCAGCGCGGTCTCCCTGAGAAAAGTCCTTGACCTTGAGACCTTCCGGCAAACCTTTCAGCCACTCTGTCCTCTTGTTCTTCGGTTTGCCCCAGGGGTTGCCATGCTTATACGCATTTTCCATGGCCTCGATGATTGTTTTTGGAATGTGGCCCTCTTCGACCATGGTCCCCCTCATCCCGATGATCAGATCCATGGGTTTCAATCCACGGGGACAGCGGAGGGTACAGGTCTTGCAGGTCGTGCAGTCCCAGAGTTCTTCTTTTTCACCGATCCGGTCAAGGTTCTTTCCAAGGATTCCCTCGATCATGAGCCGTCGGATATTCAATTTCGATTTGAGCGAGACCGGACAGCCACCCGTACACTTCCCGCATTGATAGCATCCATAGAGATCGAATTTTTGAGCGAATGTCATTTCCGTTGACTGCATCCTATGTTCTTCCTCCTCAAATACCATGT
>Ga0116202_10000517_pt1 | contig 21595 bp, 16 predicted proteins | sample LakKivw325mmetaG_FD_94479 | JGI IMG/M metagenome (GOLD analysis project Ga0116202, IMG submission 94479) | Anoxic lake water microbial communities from Lake Kivu, Rwanda to study Microbial Dark Matter (Phase II) - Lake Kivu water 325m metaG | ecosystem: Environmental > Aquatic > Freshwater >... | reverse complement strand
TATTTTTCCATTTCGCAATCTCTTCAGGAATTGGAGAACTCCGGGGAGACGGTTTATCCGTCAAACGTGGCAAGAGTTCTGAGCATAAAACCTGTCCCGCTGATAAAAGGTGAGATTGAAAGAAGAATTCCGAACGAGGAGAACAGGGCAATCATTGACGAGATGGAAATGCTTGATGCCGAGATGGCCATTCCGTTGCTGAGCGAACAGAAATTATTCGGCATCCTGTGCTTCGGGGAGAAGATGTCAGGGAAGTTCTACACGCCCGAGGATGAAGAAGTTTTTGCGAGACTTTCCCGTTATCTTTCTCTGAAGGTGCAGAACTTCATGTTTTACGAACAGCTTGAAAAGGTGAGGATATATCAGGAATCCCTGCTTGAGAACCTGCCCATAGGGGTTGTCGGTACGGACGCCGGAGGGATGGTTACGGTGGTGAACAGGGAAGCCGAAAGGATAATCGGACTCGGGAAAGAACGGATTGAACGCAGGCATTTCAATGAAACGCTTCCGGAGGAAATAAGAAGGATTCTCGCTTACTCCATTGAAAAGAAGAAAAGCCTGATGCACATGGAGTTCAAAATGAAAAGGGGGGATGCCGAGATATTGCTGGATGCAAATTCCTCCCTGTTTTCGGACAGGCAGGGCAACCTTTCGGGCGCCCAGGTTATTTTTGCGGACGTTACCCATATAAACGAACTTGAAGAAGGCATAAAACGGGCCGAGAAATTTGCTTCTCTCGGAATCATGGCAGCCGGCATAGCTCACGAGATAAAGAATCCGCTGGTTTCCATACAAACTTTTGCACATTTGCTTCCAGAAAGATATAATGATAAAGAATTTCGGGAGATGTTTTCCTCGTTGACGATAAAAGAGGTGGCGAGGATAAACGAGCTGATTGAGCAGATACTTGTCTTTGCAAAGCCGAGGAGTGCGGTTTTTGCCGATGTGAACCTGATAGATATTTTGAAAACCACCGTTCTCCTTGTGTCTGCGCAATTCCCCGAAAAAGAGATAGAGATAAGGGAAGATTACTGTTCGGGCACCCTCAATCTCAAGGGGGATGAAGGCAAGTTGAAACAGGCCTTCTTGAATGTCTGTATCAACAGCGCCCAGTCGTTGAATGCAAAAGGAAGGATGGAGGTCAGTGTCAGCAGGGACGGCAATACTGCGAAGGTTGTAATAAAGGACAACGGATGCGGCATAAGGGAAGATGTCATAGGCAAGATATTTGAACCGTTTTTCACGACGAGGGAGAAGGGGACAGGTCTTGGTCTGTCAATAGTAACAAGGATACTTGATGAGCACAGGGGAAGCATAAAGGTGGAGAGCGAGGAAGGCAAGGGCACGTCGGTTTTCGTAGAACTGCCTCTCGGTAATGACGGGGAGCATCTGAATGAATTATATACTGATTATAACAGAAAATGAGACTGTCGCTCTTTCTCTGAAGGTCCTCCTGAAGGACGACTGCCTCGTGGAGGAAGTTCCGCCGGATCTGGCGCTCAAAGTCATTTCAGAAAGGAGACCATCGGTAATCTTGCTTGACTCGCAGTTGATGGGTTTTGATTCCACCGCACTCCTGGGAAAACTGCTTGCGCGGGACCCGTCTCTCACGATAGTGAAGCTGGTCTCGTCATTTGACAGAACGGCGATACAGTCTATTGAGTCCGGAGCATTTGACGTGATTGAAAAACCGTTTGACGCCGATCGCATGACCCACGTAGTCAAAAGGGCCATTGAAAGGGAAAAACTGCTGAAGGAGAACGAGATACTGAAGGCAAGATCCGAAACCGCAAAGACCGGGAGCGATATCCCCGATGACGTTAACAAGGAATCTTTCTTCCAGGAACTTTTCCAGACAATAGCGGAGAATTTTCCTGATACCGGGAAAACGAGCATGGAGGTCCTGAAGATACTGAAGAAGAGATTCTATTTTAATAAGATGCTCCTGCTCCTGCAGGATAAAGAACTTTTTTTCCCGGCGGCTTCTCTCGGCATGGGGGATATTTTTAACGAAGTGAAGATTTCACATGACCATCCTCTGATAGTATGGTTTCTCTCGAAAAACAGGATACTCAATCTCGTCGGTGAGAAGGACGTCCCTTTTGAATGCCGGAACTTCATGGACGTTCTTAACTGCCGGCTCGCCTTTCCCATGAAAACGCTTAAAGGTGACCTTACGGGAGTCCTGCTGGCCGGCGACAAACTGACGGGGCTTGAGACGACCCTCGCGGAAATCTCTTTCCTGAGCGTGATAATTGATTATCTCAGCACGGTTTTTGACAACTCGTACCTGTACCGCGAAATCTCTTTCCGCAAGGATTATCAGGAAGCAATACTGCAGAATATTCCGACGGGGATAATAACGGTTGACAGGGATGGAAGGGTGATCATATTCAACTCCTGCGCGGAAGAGATATCCGGAATAAGATACGAGGAAGTGAAAGACAAGCCGGTGGAAAAAGCCGGTTCCCAGATAGCCGATTTCCTGAGAAGGACGCTAAAATCGGGAGAGACATTCAGCAGGATGGAAATCAACTACAAGCCCGGCAATGTCATACTCGAGCTCAGCACAAACCCGATAAAGGACGAGCGGGGGGATGTGACCGGGGCCGTTGCCGTCTTCCAGAACGTTACGTTTATCAGGGAAATTGAAAAGAGAGAAAAGGACACGGAGAGAAACCGATACTGGACATCCCTTGCATCGCGTCTGTCGCACGAACTCAAGAATCCGCTCGTGGCAATAAAGGCTTTTGCGCAGATGCTCCCTGAAAAATACAATGACGTGGAGTTCCGGACGAGCTTCTCCCGGGTTGTGCAGGAAGAGGTGCAGAGAATAAACGAAATTGTGGAGAAGATAAACAGGCTGGCTGATTCCATGGAGTTGAAAATGGAACAGGTTGAGATTGTCGGACTCTGCAGCGGACGGATACGCGATGTATTGAAGAACGGGGATGTCAATCTTAACTTTGCCGGAAGCGAAAAATTTGTCGTTCCTGCCGACGCCGAAAGGATAGGGGAGGCAATCGGTTACATCTTTGATTTCATCAATGAGGATGTCGCGGGAAAAGGAATCATTGACGTGTCTTTTGAAAGGAAGGAGCAAAATCTTGAAATCAGCATAGTTGAGAACGGAAACCGGATCAATTTCAATAATTCAGAGGATTTCTTTATCCCGTTCAATGCGGCCACAAACAGCTCTGTTTCAATAGGCGTTGTTCTTGCCCGGAAGATAATAGAGTCGCACGGCGGAAGTTTCCGATGCACGCTGTTGCCTTCCGCGAAAAATTTTGTCATCAGACTTCCTGCCGACAGGGAAAAGAACGGATAAAACCGCAGGTTATCAGGGAAAGGCGGCGTCTGTTCGAGAGGGCGGGGTTTGGTTTCCGGGCAGAATGAGAGTATAATACAGGCGGACTGGGGGGGCAAGACCATCCTGCCGTGAAATAAAGAAGTATCCGCTTGAATGCAAGCAGCGTGACAGAAGTGACAAAAATGGAAAAACAGAAAATTCTTGTGATTGACGACGAACACGGGATACGCGATTTATTCAGAGATGCGCTGCAAAACGAGGGTTATGAGATATCATTATCCCCGGATGGAAAGGAGGGGCTCGGCAAACTTGAAAACGGCAAATTTGATCTCGTATTGCTGGACATACAGATGCCGTTAATGGACGGGTTTGAAGTCCTGTCGGCCATAAGGAAAAGAGATAAGGAGATACCTGTCATAGTGGTAACGGGTTTGGGTACTGTTGAGAATGCCGTCAGGGCATTGAAACTGGGCGCTTCTGATTTTCTTGTCAAACCTCTTGTTCTTCAGGATATGCTGCTCACCGTGAAAAGGAACATGGAAACGAGGATGCTTTCAAAAGAGATTTCCAAACTGAAGATGATAGAAACAATCCTGGAGTTGAACCGTGTAATTGTCTCCCTGACAAGCCTGGATCTGCTGCTTGAGAGGGTTGTTTCAATCATGGATAACATCTTTCAGCCGGAGACAGCCGCTGTATATATCAACGGAGAGGACGAGGGTCTCTTTTTTCTGCGAAAGAACATTTCAAGAAACAATTTGAAGAAAAAAATCCCCGTGAGTTACAGGCATGAAGATGTGGAAGATATCTTCAGAAACAGGAAAGCCAGGGTTGAGAAAACGAAAGATTACAGTATTAAGGTCCCTCTTTTCGGCAAGGAGAGAAATATCGGTTTGATTGATATGGAATTTTCAGAAGGCAGGGATATAAGGGAAGAAGAGATCAAGTTCCTTGAAGTCTTTGCAATACAGGTGGGCATAGGCATAGAAAATGCAAATCTTTTTGACGTCGTGAAAGGATCGTATCTTAATTCAATAAGGTCCCTGGTCAATTCTCTTGAAGCGAAAGATTCATATACCAGGGGACATTCTGAACAGGTTGCCTATTATGCGTTCCTGATAGGCAGGCAGCTGCGGCTGTCGCCCCGTGAACTTGAGATCCTGAGGAATGCTTCCTACCTGCACGACCTCGGCAAGCTCGGAATAAGAGATGCGATTCTTCTCAAGCCGGGTCCGCTTGACGCCGACGAGATAGAAATTGTAAGGCAGCATCCCTCCATGACCGTGAAAATACTTGAACCGCTCGGGTTAAGGAAAGAGGAAATGGAGACATGCTTCTATCATCACGAAAGGGTCAATGGCAAGGGTTATCCGAAGGGTCTGAAGGGAGATGAAATTCCTCTATCCGCAAAAATTCTGTCCGTTGCCGATTCTTACAGCGCCATGATATCCGAGAGACCTTACAGGAAGGGCCTGACGAAGAAGGAGGCAATCGCTGAACTTGAAAAATGGACCGGGACTCAGTTTGACAGGGATGTCGTCAACGTTCTTGTGAAAATTCTCACGGAAAACGAAACCGGGGAGGTGATAGGTAATGAAGGAAATTGAGATAGGGAGAATTTCCCACTATTTCAACCACATCTCTGTGGCGGCAATGAGGATTGAGAAAGGCGAACTCAGGAAGGGTGACAAAGTGCATATAAAGGGACACAGCGATGACTTCGTGCAGGTCGTCGGGTCAATGCAGATTGAGCATGACAGCATAGATGTTGCAAAATCCGGGGATGACATAGGATTCATAGTTGACCGGAAAGTGCACGAGGGAGATGTTGTTTACAAGGTGGTTGAAGAATAGGCGTTTAGAGGATAAAGAAAGCAAAATCAAAGCCCTTCACTATGAGGGCATGGCGAATGGAGAGTTCAGGATAAAGGAGAGGAATATGGTTAAGTTCATGCGGTTTTTTTCCAACGATATGGGCATAGACCTTGGAACGGCGAATACCTGTGTGTTCGTCAGCGGCAAGGGGGTTGTTCTCATGGAGCCGTCCATAGTCACGATAAACAAGACCACGAAAGAAGTTGTGGCTGTGGGGAACGAGGCAAAGAGGATGCTGGGTAAGACGCCGACCAACATTGTCGCGATGAAGCCCATGAAAGACGGAGTTATTGCTGATTTTGAGGCATGCGGCTCCATGCTTAAATATTTCATTGAACAGGCCAAGAATCCGAAGCACCGCTTTGTGCTGCCTCCCAGGATAGTCATCGCGGTTCCTTCAGGCATAACAAGCGTTGAGAGAAGGGCCGTGAAGGAGACAGCCCTCAAGGCCGGGGCAAGAGTGGTGTATCTTGTTGAGGAGCCCATGGCTGCGGCCATAGGCGTGGAGATGCCTGTCTCCGAGCCGTGCGGAAGTTTCATACTTGACATAGGGGGTGGAACCACAGAGATGGCCGTTATTTCTCTGGGTGGCATTGTCCTGACAAAAAGTTTGAGAGTGGCGGGAAATGAGATGGATGAGGCGATTATTGATTACATGAAAAAGAAATACAACCTGCTCATAGGAGAGAAGACAGCCGAGGAGATCAAGATCAGGATAGGTTCGGCTTTCCCTCTTGATGAAGAACTGACGGTGGAGGTAAACGGCAGGAGTCTTGTAGAGGGTCTTCCGAAAATGATAAAGATAAATTCCGAAGAAATAAGAGAAGCGCTGAAAGATACGCTTTCGCAGATATCCAATGCAATAAGAGACATTCTTGAAGAGACTCCTCCGGAGTTATCAAGCGACCTTATAGAAAAAGGGGTTACAATCGCCGGAGGCGGGGCACTGTTGAAAGGGATTGACAGACTCATTTCCCACGAAACGAAACTGCCTGTTATTGTTGCCGATGACCCCCTGAAGGCGGTTGTAAGGGGAACCGGCAGGATGCTTGAGGAAGCGCAGTATTTCAAACAGTTCCCGCAGGAGTGATAAAAAAGACAGCATATAGCGTATGGCTAATGGCAAATAGCATATAGTGAATGGCGAATAGAAAAAAAACAAAAGCGGCGTGCAGCGGATATCGTAGAGCGTATAGAAAAACCTAAAAGCTTCAACTATACGCTAAACGCTTTACGTTACACGCTAAGTTTTTTACTGTACGCCAAACGCTATACGCTGGATTTCAAAATAAATGACATGTTATGGCGTTTTAGAAGGGAGATTATATTCATTCTGGGGCTGGTGCTTTCCTTACTTGTCATCAATAGAAGCTATGTAAGGAAGTACGGGTCTGCTGGAGATATCCGGTATGCTGAAGGGGAAAAGGTCAGTTATGAGGAACTGGCTGCAGAGAATGTGCGGTTGAGAGAAATCCTGGACATCAAATCGGAAAACCGGACTCTCAGGAAATTTACCGTGTGCGAAGTAACTTCCATCAAACCTTCTGTTTTCCCCGCAGAAATCACCATAAACAAGGGTTTCCGTGAAGGCCTGAGAGAGAATATGGCGGTTCTTTCCAGGGACATGTTCCTCATAGGCAGGGTGGTGCGTGCCGGGGATAACGCATCTTCTGTAATGACCATCTTTAACGCAAAATCCAGAATCAGCGTCATCGTGGACAGTACAAGGGAAATAGGAGTACTGGAGGGCGGAAGCATCCCCTTCCTTTTTCTCAGATATATCCCGGTTGACAGCCTCGTGAAGGAAGGCGACAGAATTCTGACGTCAGGGTACAGCGATTTTTATCCGAAGGGCATAGGGATAGGCGAGGTGGCAGGAGTGGAGAAGGTTCCCGATACGCTCTTCCTGAAGATTTCCATAAAACCGTACGGCTGTTTTTCCGGATTGGATGAGGTGCTTGCAGGTGAGTAAAAAACTGATAAGATTGGGCGAGCAGTTCCTGATTGTAAGCGGATTGCAGTTGTGTGTGCTGAATTACATGAAAACCGCGATTGTGCCCTCCTTTTTTGTCGTGTGGCTTCTTATCCTTGCATGGGAAGGAAACACCGAGGTGGCGCTTGTTATGGCTTTTGTTACAGGGATTATCTATGACATCATGTCAAGAAACCTGCTTGGAACCACCAGCGTTCTATTCCTGACCCTGGTGTATGCAAACTGTTTTCTGAAACCCGGGAGCCTGGCGGGCAGGTTTGTTGGGATATTTTTCTTCAGCGCACTCTATTTCCTCGTTTTCCTGTTTGAATACGGACAGGGATTTATGTGGGGAGGGCTGGCAATACTGAAATATTCGCTCCTGTTCGCCCTGTACAACTCACTGGTCTATGGTGTCATTGAACTGGGAATGATAAAGTTAAGATGGAAAAGGAAAGATTATTTGTTAGGCTGACCAGGATTGCGTTCGCCTTGATCATAGCAAGGTGTTTCTACCTGCAGGTCGTAAGATATCCCTATTACAGGAACCTGTCAAACAAAAACTGCATAAGGACGGTGGATACGGGCACTCCCAGAGGCGTCATATACGACAGGAACATGAGGTTCCTTGCGAAGGATGCGCCTACCCTGCATCTCGTTTTCGTGCCCTACGACCTTGAATCCCCGGAAAGGGAAGCAGAAATCCTGTCGGGGATTATCTCCCTGGACAGGTATGAAATACTCAAAAAATTCAGGAGGAGATACACAAATCCTTTTGACAGGGTTTTTCTGAAAAGGAAACTCACCCAGGAAGAAGTGTCTCTCATAGAGGAAAGGGCACCTGACCTGCCGGGAGTCTTCGTGCAGGAAGGGCTTGTAAGAGATTACCTGCTGGGAAGGGAGGCCTGCCATCTTCTTGGTTACACCGGTGAGGTAACGGACGAGCAGTTGAGTGTCTTCAGGGACAGGGGTTACAAGATGGGGGATACCATCGGCCAGGACGGCATAGAAAAAACCTACGATGAGTATCTCAGGGGCATCCCCGGGGGTATGCAGGTGGAGGTTGATGCACTCGGGCATCACAGGAATATACTGGGCAGGAGGACATCAGTTCCTGGCAATAACCTTGTCCTCACAATCGACCAGACGATCCAGGACATAGCCTACGAAGAAATGGGCGGCAGAAGGGGATGTGTTATCGCAATGGATCCGAGGAACGGACAGGTCCTTACGCTTGTCAGCATACCTGGTTTTGACCCGGACAACCTTCATTCCTTTCTGGATGATGAAGGACACCCTTTTCTCAACAGGGCGATAAAAGGCATGTATTCTCCCGGGTCGGTTTTCAAGATTGTTACCGAAACCGCGGCACTGGAGACGGGTACCATGGGGGAATACGACCGTGTCGAATGCACGGGGGAGATTGAGATTGCGGACCGGGTTTTTCACTGCTGGAAGGAGGAGGGGCACGGCTGGGTGGACATAGACCTTGCCCTGCCGTATTCCTGCAACGTGTTTTTCGGGGTCACAGGGGTAAAGGTCGGGGTGGCGAAGATGCTTGAATTCGCCGCCCTCTATGACCTGGGAGCGTTGACAGGGATTGACCTGCCCGGTGAAAAGTCGGGTTATCTTCCGGGGAGGTATGAAACCGACCCGTTGAACCTTTCAATAGGGCAGGGCCCCCTGCTGGTTACCCCGGTTCAACTGGTATCTCTCATATCCACCGTTGCCAACGGCGGCAATATCTGGAAGCCCTACATAGTGAAGGAGATCCTCTCTCCCGACGGTAAGAAGGTGAAGGAATTTGCTCCCGAACTCAAGAAACCGGTATACATAAGTTCCGAGACCATTGAGATATTGAAGAAGGGGCTGAGGAATGTGGTTCTATTCGGCACGGGCGGACAGGCAAGGGTGGAAGGGGTGGAGATTGCCGGCAAGACAGGGACCGTCCAGAGGGCCCAGAGGGAGCTTGAACTCACGACACACGGTCTTTTCGTCTGCTATGCGCCGGCCGACAATCCGCAGATATCCCTGGTTGTATTTCTGGATACCGGGGCAAGTCCGCAGGCAGCGGCAATTGCGGGCAGGATTCTGAAAAGGGTTCTCGTTCCGGAAGAGAAGACAGGTGAAGCGGACAGCAATGAGGAGGAAGAAACGGAAAATGTTCAGGTATTTTAAAAGCAAGTTCGGGGATAACATGCTGTTTTTCTGGACATACCTGCTCATATTCATAGGGCTCCTTCTTCTTTTCAGCGCTTCAAAGGGCGTTTTCATGAGAGAAGGATTTTTCCTCAAGCAGTGTGTGTGGCTGGTCGCGTCAACCATCGTGGCAATATTCATAAAAAAAGTTGACTACAGGGATTTCCAGAAAATCGCCCCGCTGCTCTACCTGATAATACTTCCCCTGCTTCTCGCCGTGCTCTTTTTCGGGAAGGTGGGAGGCGCTTCAAGATGGATAAGACTCGGCCTGTTCAATTTCCAGCCGTCGGAATTTGCAAAACTTATAGTGATAGTAACGCTTTCCGCATATCTTGCCGAGAAGGACGTTAAGAGATTCCCCGTTTTTCTTGTAAGTATAATTATCAGCGGGATACCTTTTCTGCTTGTTCTCAAGCAGCCGAACCTTGGAACGGCATTCATATTCATTGTCATCTTTTTTGCCATTCTTTATCAGGCGGGTGCCAGCAGACTGCAAATGGTGTTTCTCTTCTGCATGGGGATATTTTCAAGTCCGATTCTGTGGTTTGTCATGAGACCTTATCAGAGGGAAAGGATACTCACCTTCATAAATCCCATGCGGGACCCTCTGGGGAAGGGCTATAACCTCATACAGTCCATCATAACAATCGGTTCAGGCGGTTTCTGGGGCAAGGGATTCCTGAGGGGAACACAGACAAAACTTGCCTTTCTCCCCGAGTACCACACGGATTTTGTTTTCTGCATACTTGCGGAAGAACTGGGATTTTTCGGAGTGATAATTCTATTTTCCATCTATTTCATGTTTTTCAAAGCCGTGGCAGAGACCATTTCTTTTACAAGCGACAGGTTTGCCAGGTTGATGGCAACCGGTATTCTGGTCGTTTTCATCTCGCAGGCCGTGATAAACATAAGTATGACGATGGGGCTTTTCCCGGTGGTGGGCATTCCACTTCCCTTCATAAGTTACGGAGGTTCTTCCCTGATGATTTCTCTCATCTCGGTTATCCTTGTTGGAAACATTAGAGAGAATTCCCTCATGTTCTGAGACAAAATGGAAATGCAGATAGAGAAACTCCTGCCGCATGTACAGGTTCCTTCGCGTTACACGGGAAGAGAAATAAACGCCTATCGCAAGCCGTTGGCTGCTGCCAGCGTGAAGATTGCCCTGTGCTATCCGGATATCTATGAGGTCGGTATGTCCTCGCTGGGCGTCAGGATACTCTACGGATTGCTGAACGAAACAGGAGACGTTGTCTGCGACAGGGTGTTCTGCCCGGGAACGGACATGGAGATGCTGTTGAGGGAAAAGGGGATTCCCCTTTTTGCCCTTGAATCAAGAGAGCCGGTAAGGAATTTTGACCTGCTTGGATTCAGCGTCTCCTCGGAACTCAACTATACAAACATTCTGAACGTGCTTGACCTTTCCGGGATACCCCTCCTCAGTTCCGAAAGAAAAGAAGGCGACCCTGTTGTAATCGCAGGCGGGAATTGCATCTTCAACTTTGCACCCCTCGCGGCTTTTATTGACTGCTTTGTGGTTGGCGAAGGGGAAGAGGTCATCCTTGAGATTGCGGCTTTGTTGAAGGAGAAGAAGGGCAGAAAGAGGGACGAGGTCCTTTCCGGAATGGCAGGAATAGAGGGTGTATACGTGCCTGCTTTTCCCCCGGAGATTGTGAAAAAGAGAGTCGTCAGGGATTTTGACAGTTCCTTTTTCCCCGTGAGGTGGCTGGTTCCCCTTACGGAGATTATCCACGACCGGATATCCCTTGAGATAATGCGCGGTTGCGGACAGGGTTGTTTCTTCTGCCAGGCAGGAAGCTGCTGGAGACCCGTGAGAACAAGGAGTGCCGGAAGGATTGAAGAGATGGCAAAGCAGGCATACAGCAATACCGGCTACGAGGAATTCTCGCTCCTTTCGTTTTCTTCCGGCGACCATCCGGAAATAGAGCGGATTGTTGAAAAACTCCTCAGGGAATTTGCCGGCAGGAGAGTGATGCTGTCGTTCCCATCGGTCAGAATAGACACCTTTTCCTTTGAGCTGGCCACCAGGATGAAAGAAATAAAGAAGACAGCGCTGACGTTCGCCCCTGAGACGGGTGAATCCCTGCGGCTGACCGTGGGCAAGAATATAAAGGACGGCGAACTGTCGGAACTTGCCCGGAAGGCGCGCAACGGAGGGTGGAAACAGATAAAGCTCTACTTCATGCTCGGCCTGCCCGGGGAGAAGGATGCCGATATCTCAGACATCGCAAATCTCATAAACGAACTTTCCGGCATACTCTCAATAAAGGCGGCTTTCAACACCTTCATCCCCAGGCCGCACACGGTTTTTGAAAGGCAGGGATTCATAACCGAAGAAGAATACCTCCACAAGAAACGGCTTCTTGTTGAACAGGTCCGGAGAAACAGGCATATAAGACTTACATTCCATCCGTACCGTATGAGCTGTGCCGAGGCCTTTCTCGGAAGGGGCGATGAAAACCTGGCAGGTGTTCTCAGGAAAGTGTGGGAGAGAGGCGGCAGGATGGAAAACTGGGGGGAGTATTTCAATTTCTCGCTGTGGGAAGAAAGCTTCAGGGATGAAGGGATTGATATGGCGGAGTATCTTGCCGGTCTGAAACGGGAAACCCTTCCCTGGCATAAGATCAGGATTCAATGAAATCCCTGTGCAGCGCCTTCAGCGCTCTGACCCCGTCGGATTTTCTGACCACGCACGAGATTTTTATTTCCGACGTGCTTATCATCTCAATATTGATATTTTCTTTTGCCAGCACATTGAACATCCTTCCCGCGACTCCAGGATGGTTCATCATGCCGATGCCTATGATTGAAACCTTGGCGATCTCTCTGTCGCAGATCACGTTCTCTGCCGCAAGTTCCTTTCCGATATCCTTTGTGATCCCGAAGGTTTTTTCCGCGTCCGCGATGTTCACGGTGAACGAAATATCCGCATAGTTCTCCTTGCTCACGTTCTGCACGATGACATCCACATTTATATGTTCTTTCCCGAGCGCCGCGAATATCCTTGAAGAAATCCCGGGCCTGTCAGGCACCCTGAAGATGGTTATCTTTGCCTGTTTTTCATCCAGGGATACCGCTGAGACATCAGCCCCCTCTTTTAACTCTATTTCCTTCACCATGGTTCCTTCTCCTTTCCCGAAGGTTGATCTGACCGAAAAAGGGACGTTGTACCGCTTGGCAAATTCAACCGCCCGGGAGAGCATGACCTTTGCGCCCGTAGACGCCATTTCCAGCATCTCCTCGTACGAGATTGCATGTATCGACTTAGCGGCTGGCACGAGATTCGGGTCGGCCGTGAAAACTCCGTCAACGTCCGTATAAATCTCGCAGGCATCCGCCCTGACTGCCGCGGCGATCGCTATTGCCGTCAGGTCGGACCCGCCTCTGCCCAAAGTTGTTATTGCACTCTCCGGGCTGATGCCCTGGAACCCTGCTATGACGACAATGTTCCCTTTTTCCACCTCGGTCATTATCCTGGCCGGCTCAATGGTCTGAATGCGGGCCTTCGTATGCACGCTGTCGGTTTTTATGCCTGCAAAGTATCCGGGGAAGCCTTCCGCCGCTTCTCCCAGGTTTTCAATGGCCATGCAGAGAAGCGCAACAGATACCATCTCTCCGGTTGAGAGCAGTATATCCATCTCCTTCTCGGGAGGAGAGGGGTTGATCTCCCTTGCGAGGTCTATGAGGTTATCGGTTGTTTTCCCCATCGCCGAGACAACGACAATAATCCTGTTCCCCTTCCTTTTCTCCGCGACGACTTTTTCCGCGATGAGTTGTATCTTCTCGGTCGTGGCAACCGAACTTCCCCCGTATTTCTGCACAATCAAGGCCATTGTATCTCCTTGTTCCGCTCTTTCATGGTGATGAACCATGAATTTTCTGAAGAATAATTATACTATTTAATAGACGGGCAGGCAAAAAATCAATGGTTCAGGAGAGCCTGTGCGCACGTCTTTTTCTTATGTTGCTGACCGCAAGAGAGATGGTCATAATCGCCATCAGAAAAAGGCCATTGCTCACCTGAGGAAGGATATTGTTTACATGACGCACACTCTGCCAGGTGTGCAGGATAAACACGGCCTTCGCTATCAGTGCCAGACTGATTACAGTCCACAGAATAATGACCGGCTTCCGTTTATCTCTGATGCTGCGGGCGAAAAAGCAGATTGCCGCCGCCCAGAATAACCATGAGAGCCGCTGCCATTTATCCAGGGAGCAGAAGTAGGAAATAAAACCGGTGAAGGGTTCAAAGAAATAACCTCCGGGATAATGTCTCTGCCGGTATCCTATAACGGTGAAACGTCCGGTTTCTCTTCTCCGCAGGGCATCAATAATGACTTTTTTCCGCGAAGGGTTGTCCATCCCGGCCCATCCCACAACCTTGAAACCCGTCCATGCGTTGCAAAAAGGCTGCCAGCCGTGCCAGTTGCTGCCGCTCACCATCAACAGCCCTTCTTTCCTGCAGAGACCGATTATCTCTTGCCGCCATTCCGGGGTGAGGGGAACCGAAGAGTTTCCCTCAATCTCAAAACCGTCCACGCCTGCTTCAGAAAGGTCGCCTGTGGAGAACGTTGATTTTTTTTCCGCCCAGTAGTGCGGAACAATGACCGCTCCGTTCCGGAGGTGCACGGCCCTTACCAGCCCTGATAGATCCCCGTACATGCTCTTATCCACATCTTCCGTAATACCCAGCAGGTTAAGATGCACCCCCTTGAAACTGACCTCCTCTCCCGTAATCGCCACAGCGTCTACAGAATCCCTCCGGATAATCTCTTCCTGCTCAGGTACAGCGTCACCGATACTGTCATGCTCGGTAATAGCCCAGCCGCCGAAACCGGAGTCAAGATGCCAGGAGACGCTCTTCCCGGGACTTGCAATACCGTCGTGAGAATATATGGTGTGGGAATGCAGGTCAAGAAAGACCTCATCCGGGTTCTTTGATTTCAGACGGTATTGGGGCAGGGGGAAAAATATGCACCAGGCAACAAGAAGCAGAAAGGAAAGAACGGTAACCACTATGCCCCGGAGCAGACGCGCGGTTTTCCCGGGGAACGAACCCCTCAATCTGAGCAGTCCGAAAAGGAGCCATCCTGCTGAAAACCATATGAGCCATGACAGGATCTGTGTTTTCGGCGAGGCGAGATTTGAGAAGTAGAAAGGAAAATCAAGAAACGGGGCGAAAATCCGGGCAGAGGCAGGTACGACAAGTTCAACATCCGTCGCAACAATGCCGGTTTCAACGTTTATCAAACTGCGCGGAATCCGGGGAAGAAGAAAAAGAACGAGAATCCCGGCGATTGCGGCAAGCAACCGGAAGACTCTCTTCCTGTTCCTGAAATCTATCCGCGGCAACCGGATTTCCTTTTTTTCAAAGGCAGCTCTTATCGGGATGAAGAATATGAGCGCTATGGCAAAGCCGGCGATACCGTCAAGGGGGAAATGCGCTCCCATGTAGCAGCGTGCCATTCCGGACAGTATCCCTGTTACCCATAAGGGTACGCGCCATCCGGGCATCAGCCACGCAAGGAAGAGAACCCCGGTGAATACGGTCTGGCTGTGCCCTGAAGGAAAGGAGTTGTTTCTGAGCGCAGGCCCGATTATGTTGACGGAAGTTCCTTCTCCGAAATATTTGAGCGGACGCGGGAATGGGAAAATTTCTTTCAGGAAATGCACCGCGATGCCGCCTGCGAGCAGTGTCAGCAGGAATACTGCAAGGTATCTCCAGAACTCTTTTCTCTTCCTGAACCATGTCAGGAGAACAACCGCGGGGACCAGTATGTAACTTGAACCGAGCCAGCTGAAGAAGACCAGTATCCCGTCAGCAATCCTGTTTTTCTTTGCCAGTCCGTTGATGAGGAAGAATCCTCTCTCGTTCCATCTCATGGAATCCTTCCTGAAACTTCTCGGTTGAAAAGGCAGCGACTGGAGCATCACGGCAGGGGTCTTTTGCGTATCAAGTCCGTAGCACCTGTATATATGGAAACTTTTCGCGTACTTCCCGCGATAGTAAACCGGAACCATCTCTTTCTCCCCGATGTTCTTGAAAACATAAAGTTTTCCCGGGGACGTTTTGAAATGGTCGTCGCAGAAGAAGATACCGTTCCTGCCCGCAAGTTTCACGGGAAGGTTTTCCGGATACTGCCAGAAATCGTAGGGGTCAACCCTCCTGCTGAGACTGTACACCTGTATTTCAGGTTTCAGGTAGAAAGCGAGCTGGCTGGCTATGAAAAAAGTGTTGGTGAACACGAAGAAATCCGCATCCTTTTCAGCGTTTCTTATCTCCTTTATGCGTCCGGCAAGTTCTTTCCAGCCCAGAAGATCGTTTGTAACATCATCCTTTGCCGGAACCGGGAAAATCTTGAAGACCGCCTGCGACAGGACGGCGATGGTCAGCAGACAGCTGAGAGCGAGCGAAAAGACGAAAAGGTAACGCAGTGCTTTCCTGCGCATATCTCCCATGAAGCCGGAAACGAGTTTCCCGAGCACGGGGAGCAGCACGAGGTATCCGGCGGCAGGCCAGTATGGCAGAACCTTGTTTGCCAGTCCGGAATAACCAAATGTCAGGATTATCGGTAAAGAAAAAGAGAGGAAAAGAACGGATATTTCATTCCCTCTTATTGACATGAAAATTGTATATATCAGAGCGTAAATCAGAAAAAAGAATATCAGCGGTGAGAGAACCCCTGCCTGCGCCCCGAAATTTCTTAAAAACATCTGAGGCCGGAAAAATGCTTTTTCGCCCAGTCCCCGTGCCATCTGGAAGGTGAATGAAGCCCAGTAATTCTCATAATTCCAGATGATGACCGGAAGGAACATCAGCAGACTGACAAGGAGCGCAATGTAGAATTCCTTCTTCCTGAACCATATCCGCATGGAGGGGACAGATGCAGCGAAAAGAAAAACGGCAGGATACAGGAAAAAAGCCGTATATTTTGTCATCATAGCAAGTCCCATCACCATGCCGGCATAATACCAGAGATACGCCCTGCCGGTTTCGTGCAGCCGCCACAGAATAAGGAAGGCGAGAAGGTAGAAGAAGCAGAATATTGTCTCCGGCACCGCGCTTATGCCCACGGCCGAAAAGATGGGTATGCAATTGAATATGACCGCAGTCCAGTATCCTGCCGCGGCGCTGTGCAGTTTCCTGCCCAGAACGAAAAGAAGCATGGCCGTTCCGATGCCTGAAAGTATCGCCGGAACCCTGACGGCAATCGGGGACCTGCCCATCAGCGTTATGAAGATTTTTATGAGGTATCCAATCAACGGAGGGTGGTCGTAGTATGACAGCGCCGGGTTGACCGTGTATTCAACGTAATGCGATTCGTCAACTCCCAGTCCCAGCGTCCATGCGAGCCATATCCTCACCAGAGTTGTAAGGAGCAGAAGCAGCAAGAAATATCGCAGGTATTTTTTCTCTTCCATCACCGTTAAATCAAAAAGCCCTATCCGTCATCTTGTCCCTGAAAACCTGTCCCCGGTTCTTATCCTGCACCCCCTCAGAAACTCTGCTGCAGGCATCCTTCTCTTGCCTTCCACCTGCACTTCTTCTATCTTCAGGACCCCTTTGAGGCAGGCAACGTATATGGAATCATTGTCCTGCCCGGTGCCTATCACCGTTCCGGGTTCGCCGGAGATTCCATACCCGTCAACAGGTTCTGAACGGAAGATTTTGAAGTATCTGCCGTCCAGGTACGTGTACGCGCCAGGCCATTCTTTTGTCCCCCGTATGAGGTTATGAATCTCCGCGACAGGTCTGTCCCAGCGGATAAGCCCGTCTTCCTTGGCAAGTTTCCTTGCATATGTCGGGGTGCCCCTCTGAGGTGAAGGTTTAATCCCTTCCCTGAACTTTTTCATGCTGTCCAGCAGGATTTCGGGCGCCATCCTGGAAAGTCTTTCCCTCAGGGAGAATATATCGTCTTTTTCATCAATGACAATCTTCTTCTGCGTCATTATATGGCCTGCATCCATGATGTCATGCATCACCATCACGGTCAATCCCGTCTCTTTTTCCCCGTTAATAAGCGCCCATTCCATGGGTGCCGCTCCCCTGTATTGCGGCAGGAGAGACGGGTGCACGTTGATTGCCGCAAGAGAGGGTATTTCAAGTATGGAAGACGGAAGAATCCTGCCGTATGAAATCAATACGATAAATTCAGGGCGGACGCTCCTGAGCGTACCTTTGAAATCTCCATCGGACAGGGATTCCGGCTGGAAGACCGGAAAATTATTTCTTGTCGCCCATTCCTTTATGTCCGTGCAGGATACTTTCAATCCGCGGCCCCTTGGCCTGTCAGGAGCCGTAACGACTCCAAGCAGATTGCACCTTTTTTTCAGTTCCTCAAGCGAGGGTATGCCGAAGGCATTGCTTCCGAAGTATATTATGCCGTTCATTTCTGGAATACGAGGGCGCCTGCCGAGACAATCCCTGCGTCAACGCCGAGTCCCGCAGGAACCACGCGCACTCTTTCCGCAAGAATCTTCATCGCGCGCTTTTTGATCTCGGATTCTATGGTTTCAAACATGATTTCAGCCCTCTGTGATATGCCGCCGCCTATGATTATCAGTTCAGGGTTGAGAAGGTTCACCAGACCCGCAAACAATGCACCCAGGCATACTCCGACGTCTATCCATATTTCCGTGGCGACCTTATCGCCTTTCTTATACGCATCAGATATTGTCTTGGGGGTGATATCCTCCAGTTTGCCGTTCACAAGTTCAAATATTGCTGTCTTCCTGCCGCTTTTTATCGCGTTTACCGCACGCTCCACTATGTAATCCCTGCCTACGAACCTTTCCACGCATCCGTAACTTCCGCACTTGCACTGAGGTCCTCTGTAGTCAATGCTCATGTGACCTATCTCAACAGCCGAATACTTCCCTCCCCTCATCAGTTTGCCGTCCTTCACAATCCCGCCTCCAACGCCCGTACCGAGAGTTATGCAGATGACAGTGGAGCATCCCCTGCCCGCGCCGTACAGGAACTCGCCCCAGGCTATCGTGTTCACGTCGTTTTCCACAACAACAGGCAGCCGGTACCTTTCGCTGAATATCTTCTGCAGCGGCAGGTTGTCCCATCCCGGTATGTTCGGGGCTGAGAAGACAACGCCCGTGTCGTCAACAACGCCGGGCGTCCCTATCCCTATCCCGGCTATCTCTCCCTCACAGCCCTCTATGGCGAAATCAACGGCTTTTTCCATCTGTTTCAGGATAACATCCCTGCTGTTTTTCTCGGCGAGTGTCGGGAACTGCTCCTTTTTCAGGATATTTCCCTTTTCATCCGTAAGCCCGGCCTTTATGTAGGTGCCGCCCAGATCAATACCAGCCGCTTTTTTCATCCTCCTCCCCTTTCAAAAGCAAAATGAAGAATTGGCGAACGACTTACGGAAGCACAGAAAGAAAACTCGGGTTTGGTAAAGAGGGGAAGCCGCAACTGACTGCCTTTTCTGCCCGCTCTTTTTCTTGAAGGGAATTGCGGAGGGGCGCTCCCCTTTGCCAAACACTTAAGTTTTCTCTGTGCTGAAGTATCGGAGTGAGCCGATTACCTGCAATTGCTTTTGTTCTCTCTCACTTCTTTCCGAAAGGCAGTTTGAATCCCTTCTTCTTCGGCGCTTCCGACTTCTCCTCCTTTTTCTGCTCCACAGGCGCGATAGCCTCGGCAGGAACCGCAGGCGCTGCCTCCTGTGGCGGCAGTGCCGCTGGTTCAGCAGGATATTCCCCGTACTTTTTCACAAGTTCCATTACCAGGCAGTACTGTTGAAAACTGACATTCTTGGGTACGGAATGGTCGGAATGGTATATATAGCCGCCGTCACTCTTTGCAGCGATAAGTTTTCTCTTTATCTCCTCCTCTATCTTGGAAGGGTCTTCATCGGCCATCAGCCGCACGTCTATCCCTCCCATGAACGAAAGGCTGTCTCCATACTTGGCCTTGAGGTTGATGAGGTCCATCCCTGCCTTGACCTCAAGGGGCTGCAGGCAGTCAAGGCCGGCATCAATGAGCACGGGCACAAGTTCGGAGACGTTTCCGCAACTGTGAAGCATAGTTCTCATCCCCTTTGAATGGAAATATGCATACAGTAGCCGGTCAGCGTCGTAGTGGGTCTTCTTATAGGCATCCGGCGAGAAAAGAAGGCCGTTCTTGTATCCCATGTCGTTGAAAAGGAAAGCGCCGTCAAACCTGAAACCGTTCATGAGCATGAGTTCCGCCATTATGATAATGTTCTCCGCCAGGGTCGTCACCATCTCTTTTACCCAGTCAGGGTCTTCCAGAATGGTGGTGAGCAACTGCTCGGAACGCAAGTATTGCTGTAAGCCGTCGTAGCCGCAGGCCGCTGAAAAGCATACGAACTTTCCATCTTCCTGCGCCGTCTTGTTGTTTGCAAGACCTGTCGCCCAGTCAACCCTCGTGAAGTCCGGCTTCATGCGTTTCTTGATCTCCTTCCAGTCTTCCTTTGTTTTTACCGGCCAGTCTATAACCTCTGGAGTCGTGGAATAATCCCTGTGGTTCTTTCTTTTTCCGCCCTGCGGTGTTGTTGCGATTATATATTCATCGTTTCTTTCCAGCACCTTCACGGGAAACCTCGGCGTCAGGTCGGCTCCGAAGTATTCAAATTCGTATCCGAAATATTCCTTCGGTGTCATGTCTTCCGGCAATCCTTCCCTGTGCCACCTCTGCACTGTTGACGGCCATGGAGAATCCTCTATGGGAATCCTGTCAGCAATCTCATGATTAAGCACCTTCAAAACTCTTTCTCTGCTTGTCATTTTTGTTCCTCCCTTTCAACCCGGATATTCTGATCTTCCTCCCGCCGTTCCGTATGGAAAGTCTTACAAAAATTGTTTTTGCAGGCAGAATGTCCCGTATCCTGTCAGCCCATTCCACGAGGACAAGTCCCCTGCCAAGATACTCGTCCCATCCTATGGTTTCCATTTCTATTTTACACCTTAACCTGTAAAGGTCAAAATGAAATACGGGAATTTTCCCGTCATACTCGTTTATCAATACAAATGAGGGGCTTACCGCTTCTTTCCCGGTCAGCCTGCGGACTATGCCTTTGATCATGGTGGTCTTGCCGCTTCCCAGTTCGCCGATAAAACCTATGACGTCGCCCTTCTTGACCACATCCGCAATTCTTGCACCAAGTTTTATTGTTTCCCCGGGTTTTTTTGTGAGAAAGACCATGGGGACATTTTACTTTTTTTTGAAAAAAGGGTAAAATATAAACGGCCTGCTCCGTGCGTGAAGATAAAATACCCTTGAGCCAACACTATTAGCAAGGGAACCAAGTCCTGATGGGGCCGACAGGTTCGCCCTGAGCGAAAAGCCGAAGCCATCAGGGGCGGTACCCAAATTAACTTGAGGGTCTCAAAGGGTAACATCCTTGCGGCGGGGCGGGCTATCATTTATTCACAAGCAAAACAATGAATAACGAGAAGCAGAAAAGAGAGTTGTCTGCCGGCGTTCTGGAGCAACTCTATTGGAAGAATCAATATTCATTATCACAGATTGCAAAGGAATATGGAATAAATACGGCTTCGGTCTTAAAAAGAATGAAAAAACACGGGATAAAACGGCGTTCTTTGTCCGAGAGCGGATATTTATTCCACGGTGATAAACCTGTATTCAAGATAAAGAAAACTCTGAATTGCAGTGACGAAAAATTATTGGTTGCGGGTACAATGCTCTACTGGGCAGAAGGCACTTTGAAAAGAGATACGGTGGATTTTGCCAACAGCAACCCGGAAATAATAAAGGTTTTTTTGAAGTTTCTAAGAGAAATATGCGGAATCAACGAATCTCGCTTGAGAGCATATTTGTATATTTTTTCTGACCAGGATGTACATAAGATAAGGAAATACTGGGAGGAGGTTACAAAAATACCAGAATGGCAATTTATCAAGCCTTTTATAAGAGAGACGAAGAGTTCTAACGGCCGCAAACGAAGAATGGAATACGGATTGGTCAAGATAAGATACTCAGATAAGAAATTGTTAAGCACAATAAGACAGTGGATCGAAAAATATACAGAGAGTCTCTGATATAAAATTGGGTAGGTACCCGAGCGGCCAAAGGGGACGGCCTGTAAAGTCGTTGGCTAACGCCTACGGAGGTTCGAATCCTCCCCTGCCCACTCAGTTTAGTTTGAAAATGTTAATTGGCAGGTGTATGGTTTAGCGAATGTTGCGAACCAGGATTCGAACGGGAGCCTGTTTATGAG
>Ga0116202_10000515_pt1 | contig 21607 bp, 26 predicted proteins | sample LakKivw325mmetaG_FD_94479 | JGI IMG/M metagenome (GOLD analysis project Ga0116202, IMG submission 94479) | Anoxic lake water microbial communities from Lake Kivu, Rwanda to study Microbial Dark Matter (Phase II) - Lake Kivu water 325m metaG | ecosystem: Environmental > Aquatic > Freshwater >... | reverse complement strand
TCATTATACTTAGCGCTAAAAGGGCGGATGTCGATAAGATAAAGGGGCTCCATCTCGGAGCCGATGACTATTTGCCCAAGCCCTTCAATCCCGATGAACTCCTTGCCAGGATAGAAGCGGTAAAACGCCGCATGGAGCCGGTGGAAAGGCGCAAAACCAGCGAAAGCATATCATTCGGTGATGTTGTTATGGACTTTAAGACGCATTCCGTATCTGTCAAAGGTAAGGTGGAGTACCTAACTCGAATCGAATGGCTTTTGCTGAGCGAACTGGCACAAAACTCAGGCCGGGTTATGCTTTACGAAGAGCTCCTTTCCCGTGTATGGGGCCCGGAATACCGCAATGATGTGCAGCTTCTCAGGACGTGGGTCAGCCGTCTCAGGTCCAAACTCGAAGATGCCCGGGACGAGCCTAAACTCATCGTAACCATGCCGCGAGTAGGCTATATTCTTAAGCCAGCCTGACTTCAGGAATAACCTGTAGATTCCTGCCAATCTTACATCTGATCCGGTCCGTCACCAATCCGTTAGCTGTTGCCCTTAATGTTATATTTTTTTAATTTTTAGGGTGGCAGTTTTATGACTTTGTAACTAGCGGCACGGTATCATGTTTGGGTATAGCTCGTGCTCCATTTTGGATGGGCACGTTCGGGAAAAAGGGCAAGCATGTGCATAAGAGCTTACTTATTGCTGCAGACAAAAACTGGCGTCACTCAAGAAAAAATCCTCGAACTTCTGAACCGGCCAGGCATAATAGCGGCAGACGTACTGGAGGGGACACTTAACCTGATGTTGGTGCTCGAAGCCGGGCAACGGAATGAACTGGTCAGGGACATAGAGCAAGCCCTCGACTCGGTTGAACCGATTAATGATTTACGTCTTTTCATCGGACGGGACGAATACTCGCCTATTCCCAGTGCTGTCGGAGTTTGAAACAATACAAAGGAGTTCACCATGGCTATCTCAGGTAAATACGGAAAAGTGTCTATTCCACGCATAGATGAGAATGAACCGGTGTTCATTCTGCGGGCCCAGGACAAGTTGGCTGGACCGGCCATTGAAATGTATCGTTTGTTGGCTGTTTCTCATAATAGTCAGGTAACGCGCGCTTTAGACAAAGAAATCGACCGTTTTCGTAAGTGGAAAGGTACGAAGAAATTACCCGATTAAGGAAATAATTATCTGGCTACTTAATCGAACCAGGTGTGTAAAACGATGACAAGGTTACGCGCTCTTATTCTGGCAGGAGGTTTGGGGCAAAGAATGGGAATTCTTTGTCAGGCGAGGCCGAAACCTATCTTGCCGTTTGCCTGCCGGTTTAGCATTATCGATTTCACGCTTAGTAACTGCGTGCATTCGGGAATTAGTGAAATAGCCGTCCTGGTGGACCACCACCGTCGTGCCATGTCGGATTATGTATCCGAATGGCGTCGCGTCAATTCCGGCGGTACTAATATAGAAATTCTGGAGCCGGCTACAGGTTCGTATAATGGGACAGCAGATGCCATTTACCAAAACATCGGTTCCTTGCTGGCCGATTCGCCGGAAACAACTTTAATCCTCGCCGGTGACCATGTATATCGCATGGACTACCGGAATATGCTCGCCTTCCATGAACGAGCCGGCGCTGACATTACCATTGGAGTCGTCTCGATACCGCTCAAACAGGCACACCGCTTCGGCATTGTTAAGATCGACGACGAGGGTAGAATCATCGATTTCGTAGAGAAGCCGCAAAAGGCCACGAGCAATCTGGCCTCCATGGGTATTTATTTATTTAATACGCAATCTCTGATTGACCGTCTCATAGAAGACAGCGGCAACTCTCAATCTGACCATGATTTCGGGCGCACTATTATTCCGTCAATGGTAAAAAAACACAAGGTATTCGCTTACAGATTCCAGGAATACTGGCAGGATATAGGCACCGTAGAAGCCTACTACGGAGCCAACATGGAGCTTATACATAAGTTACCTAATATAAGCCTGAACGGTAACTGGCCGATTCTGACCAACGACTTCGACGTGCGGCCTCCGAAGCTGATTAACAACCCAAATATAAGGAACAGCTTAATCGGCGAAGGTTGCACAATTGAGGGACATATTGAGAATTCCATTCTATTTCCAAATGTGACAATTCGAAGGCATGCTACCGTGAGAAACTCCATTGTGATGAGCAATACTGCTATAGATAGCTACACCACCGTTGACCATGCCATTTTGGACGAGGACGTACAACTCGGGCAATTCTGCTACGTTGGATTCAGAGATGATCCCCTGCGGAAACAGAAAAGTATAACCGTAGTCGGTAGAGGAACAACGATACCCGATTACAGCGCCCTCAACCATAAAGATAAATCTGAAGCCAGGCTTCAGGAAGCCGGTTCACTGGTTAAGTCAAACGCCCAAATGATTAAATTAACGTAATTATATAATCGCCTGATTTTACCTGTTGCGGGGGCGGGGCTCGATAAATAAGGGAAGGAGGTAAACAAAAAATGGCAATCCAGAGATGGGACCCGTGGGGTTCCTTAACGGAAATGGAAAGACGCATGGAAGATGCGATGAGTCACCCGCTCACACTATGGCGCCGGCCACTAATGTGGTGGACACCATCGGAAGGTATGTTACCTGCTATCGAGATGTTCGATAAGAAGGACAAGATTGTAGTTCGCGCCGAGATACCGGGCGTTAAACCCGAGGATATCGATGTCTCCATCAGTGACAGCATGCTGACTATTAAGGGCGAAAGGAAATCCGAGACTGAAGTTAAAGAGGAGGATTACTATCGAAGCGAGATGACATACGGCAGGTTCTCGCGCTCGGTTTCCTTGCCGGAAAAAGTACAGGCCGAACACATAGACGCCAATTACGATGATGGCATACTCGAGGTAACCTTATCCAAGGTACCGGAAGCCAAACCGAAGAAAGTTGCTGTCAAAGCCAGGTCGAAGTCTAAATGACCCGGTGTCCTGCCCCCAGAGATGCAGCTTGAAAATAGTAATATGTCAACGCAGAGGATGCTCAAATAATTTCCGATAATTCGTCGAAAGCCATGAGGAGCTAAGAAAACACCATGTACGACCTGATGATAATAGGTGGCGGACCTGCGGGCATGACGGCTGCTGTCTATGCAGCCAGAAAGAAACTGAGTACGTTACTGCTCAGTGAAGATATCGGCGGACAAATCAATATAGCACTGGGTTCCGAAAAATACGTTAGCTATCAGATACTGGATGGCAGCGAACTGATACGGAAATTTGAAGAGCAGGTGAAGCGGTTTCCGATTGAGCAAAAAACCGGCGAACGAGTAACCAGCCTGTCACAGAAAAATGGGGCTTTCGAAGTTAAGACCGACCGGGGTTCGATCTACGGTTCCAGGGCGGTGGTCATTGCTGCCGGCAAGCGTCCCAGACAGCTTAATGTCCCTGGCGAAGAAAAATTTATCGGCCTCGGCGTCACCTATTGCGTAGCCTGCGACGGCCCGTTATTTGCGGGTATGAGGGTGGCTGTCATCGGGGGCGACAATTCGGCGTTGGAAGCGGCCGACGACATGGTCAAGGTAGCCGAACACGTCTATCTCATCACGCCCGGAGTTCCGGCCGGCGACCAAATTATTCTGGATAGGTTGAAGAAGGCTGGAAAAGTTACCATATTGCAGCAGCACGAAGTGCGGGAAATTAAGGGCGATAAGTTCGTCGATGCCATAAAAATAATGGATGCCGCCCAAAATCAGGAAAGGGAACTAGAGGTCGGCGGCGTTATTATCGAGATGGGACTGATCCCGAGCTCAGATTTCATTAAAGATGTACTTACATTAAATCAGAAAGGGGAAATAGAAGTGGACTGTCTGGGCGCCACCAGTGTACCCGGTGTCTTTGCTGCTGGCGACGTCACCAACATTCCGGAAAAACAGGTAGTTATTGCCGCCGGCGAGGGAGCCAAGGCAGCTTTGCAGGCAAATCGATATTTGCAGCGGCTTACTGTATAGTATATATATGATTATCTTTCTATAAATATAAATAAAACGGAGGTTAAAAAATGGCTTATGAGGCAAAGGACTACAGCAAATTGTTGGGCATGGAGGGTTTCAGCGATATACTATTGAATAATCATTTCACGCTCTACAAGGGCTACGTGACCAACACCAACAAGGTCATGGAAACGCTGGCAGCCATGTTGAAAGACGGCAAGGCGGGCACGCCCGAATATGCCGAACTTCATCGGCGCCTGGGTTGGGAATTTAACGGTATGAGGTTACATGAATATTACTTCGAGAACCTAGGCGGTAAAAAAGCGCTGGATATGTCAGGTAAACTGGCCAAGAAACTGGCAGCAGATTTCGGCAGCTACGAGACCTGGCTTCAGGATTTCAAGGGCACGGCGGCCATGCGCGGCATCGGCTGGGCGATCCTGTATCAGGACAACGTCAGCGGCAAGCTCTTTAACCAGTGGATAAACGAACATGACGTCGGCCATCCGGCGGGCTGCATACCCATTTTGATTCTGGATGTCTTCGAGCACGCCTTCATGACGGACTACGGGCTGAAGCGTGCGGATTACATCGAAGCAGTTATAAAGAATCTGAACTGGGCTGTGGCGGAAGGCCGGCTTAAATAAAGGCCCCCGGCTTCTGCGTCTTATACTGGCCGGTGCACTGACCGTATTATCCTGAGGATCCATCTCCTGATGAAACTTGTTATTTTTGACCTGGATCAAACTCTGGTCGACCTGATATCAGTGCATGATGCTACGGCGCAGGAATTATTCAGGACCTTTTTTAATGTGCATGTCAGCCTTAATGAGATAGATTTTGCGGGTAAAAGCCTGACTGAAAATTTAGCTGAACTGGCCAGGTTAAAAGGTGTAGCTGAAAACGAGTTCGTTCAGAAAAGCAAATCTCTACTACAAAGTTACAATAAAATTTTCGAGGCGAAGCTCCCACCTACAGCTGCAAACTATATCCTTCCCGGTGTAATACCGCTTCTCCAGGAGCTGTCAAAAACTGACAATCTGGTCGTTCTATATACGGGTGACTCGCCCGGCGTTACCGAGCGCGTGTTAAAAGTCACCGGCCTGAATAAATACTTCAAATTTTCGGTACACGGGACTGAAGCTAATAGCCGCGTCGAACTGGCTGAAATGGCGATAGCCAAAGCTGAAGAGTTGACCGGGAATAAATTCGTAGGTAAAGACGTCGTTATTATCGGTGACTCCGTGCGCGATGTAGATTGCGGAAGACAACTGAACGCATTGACTATTGCCGTGGCCACAGGATTTCATTCCGAAAAAGAGCTCCGGAGCAGGAATCCTGACTATCTGTTCAAGAATCTGGAAGAGTACTCAAAAGTAGTACAGATCATAGAAGAATCGCCGAGCAGCGTGAGCGCGGTTGAACTAAGCAGTCGCTCAATTGCCAAAGAAGGTGGAGGTAACTTGTAGTGGCAGAAAAATATGATGCGATAGTTGTCGGTACTGGCTCGGGCATGGTGGTTGTCGAAGAGGCATTGGCACACGGGCTGAAAGTGGCACTTGTGGATAAAGGCCCTACCGGCGGCACGTGCCTCAATAACGGATGCATACCCTCGAAAATGCTGATACTTGCCGCCGATAGAATAATGGAGGCACAGGAATCAAAAAAACTTGGCGTAACTGCTGAGATAAAAAATATCGACTTCAAATTCATCATGGAACGCATGAGAAAAAATATTGCCAGCTACAGGGACAGAATGGCCCAGGGCCTTAAGGAAGTCGATGGTCTGGCATTCTATGAAGGAGAAGCGCGCTTAACTAAGGACTATACTCTCGAGGTAAACGGCAAAACCATTTCCGCTAACAAAATCTGCATAGCTTCTGGCTCAAGAGTCTCCATACCTCCCATAAAAGGCATCAACAACGTAGATTATTTAACGAACGAGACATTGCTTCAACTAACGGAAAAGCCCCAAAGCATTATAATCATAGGGGGAGGCTATGTTGCCGTCGAATACAGCCATTTCTTCGCAGCCATGGGCACCAGGGTTACTATCTTGGAAATGGCCGACCGCCTGATACTGAGCGAGGAACCTGTAACATCCGAGTTGCTCAAGAAACAGTTAAGCCGGCGCATGGCCGTCCACACCGGTTCCCTGGTCCAGGAGGTGAAGAAACAAAAGGGCAATTGCGTTGTGGTGGCTAAAGACGCCGGCAGTGGCGCTCTCAACGAGTATACCGCAGAAAAGGTACTGGTGGCGGTGGGTAGACAATCGAACGCCGACCTCTTACAAGTAGCTAACACCGGTGTAGAAACCGATTCCCGCGGCTACATAAAAGTAGATGAGTATATGGAAACAACCAGGAAAAACATCTACGCGGTAGGCGATGCCAACGGCCAGCAGATGTTTACACACGTGGCCAACCGGGAAGCAGGTGTAGCCGCCAACAATATATTACACGACGTCAGAGAAAAAATGAGTTACTCCGCGGCCCCCCATGCTGTGTATTCGCATCCCCAAATTGCGTCCGTGGGAATGACCGAGGAGACGGCCAAAAAGGACCATAGCATATTGGTGGGCATCGCAAAATATGCCGAGATAGCTAAAGGGGAAGCCATGATGGAAACTGACAGCTTCGCCAAGGCAATTGTAGACAATGAGACGGATAAAATATTGGGCTTTCACATAATCGGGCCGAACGCGCCCGAGCTAATACAGGAAGTGGTCGATACCATAGAATCGGGCGGCACCGTCAGCAACATCATGTCCAGTATGCACATCCATCCCGCTCTTTCCGAACTGGTACAGCAGGCGCTGGCTAATTTAGCTGAAGTTAAATGAAGACCTGGTAGCGGAAGTTCGCCACCTATAGGGGCAGGATAATTTCTGCCTTAATTTTTAGCATGCCGATTTTTTTACAGGCCCGCCACCGCTTCTCCCCATCTACAATAAGAAAATAGAATCCGGATTCTTCCACAATAATCGGTTCGTTCAATCCGTTGCAGCGGATGTCATCGCAGAGGCGAAGTATAACTTCATCTTCAAAGATAAGCCGTCGATTAGGCAAAACCTTGTCTATTCTGACTTCCCGGATTTCTCGGACCAACATATTTCTCCTAATTATAATCACTACCCGAATTTATGGCTAACGCCATAGCCACCCTTGGGAAATCGCCACTCGATATTCAGTTTGGCACAGCCGATCCGGCAGGAGCCGCATTCCAGGCATCCCTCGTAGTTAACAGCGATGTAATCTTTTTCCACCCGATAAACATTCGCGGGACATAAGTATAAGCATGCCTGGTCTTTGCATTCTTTTATACACTTTTTATTGTCTATAATTCTCAAATGGCTTACTTCATCCACCTTGAAACGGTCCAGAAACAATTTATCCTGCACATTGACGTTCATCTCGTTGCCCTCCATGCCTGCCACATCAATCTAATCAGTCCAGGTATAGACATAACCTGACGGATTTTATCCAGTATCACCCTTTCCTTGGCCTTTTTTGTGACACCGTTAACCGTTATTATTTCCCTGGCGCCGAAAGATACCAGCTCCGGAAGCTGCGTGAATACTTCTTTCCGGTTATACAGAAAGCTTCCGAGCCTTCTATACTTCTTTAAATCTTGCATAACGAACGAAGCATCCAGCCTTTCCCTGTATCCGCCCAGCCCGTTCTCAGAAAAATCACCCGATTTAAAAGCTTCCAGTATGGCCTCGGCTGCCATTTTCCCCGAAGCCATAGCCAGATTATTTCCTTCCCTATGCAGCGTATTGAAAAGCATCGCCGAGTCTCCCACAATAAGATAGCCGTCACCACAAAGTTTCGGAACAGCATCGTATCCGCCCTCGGCCAGCCAGTGAGCGATGTACTCCATGGACTTACCCCCCGAAATCAAGGGCGCTACCATCGGGTGCTGCTTGAAGTTCTCGATCAGTTCATAAGGCTTGAGCTTTAGTGTGGCGAAGTCGGCCAGGTTACCTCCTATTCCCAATGATATCGAGCTGTGATTGGTATAAATAAAGGCGACACCATCCATGCCCTCGGTTACCTTCCCGAGTATCTCTATAGTGATGCCTTCTCCCTCCGAGATAGCAAAGCGCTCATTGATAACCTCCGGAGGCAGATTTATAACTTCCTTGACCGCCAGCGCTACCTGTTCCGGCTTCGGTTCCGGTCTAAATCCCGCGCGTGCCGCCAGCGGGGAGTTGATACCGTCAGCCAGCAGCGTCACCCTGGCTCTAACCTCTCCGTCTTCTCTCTGAGTAACAACCCCGGTTACGGCCCCATTGCCATTGCGCAGTAAATCTGTCACCACCGTCGATGGCACAATCAACGCACCTTTACGCCGCGCCTGGTCGGCGTACCAGCGGTCGAATTTAGACCTGCTGATGGTAAAAGCATTGTATCGCCGTTCCGAATCGAAGATGCGGTCGCGATAGCCCAGGCTAAGGCCGGCCTCTTTGGACAGGTACCATATTCGCGACTCCACGATATTCCTTTCGATAGGACAGCCCTTATCGAAGTAATCGGGTATTATCCGAGCCAGGTCGTGGCCGTAAAGCACACCGCCGGATACGCTCTTTGAACCCGGGTGTTCACCCCTCTCCAGAACGATAACCTTTTTACCCGCACCGGCCAGTACATACGCTGCCGATATTCCCGCCGGCCCGGCTCCGACAATAGCCACATCAAAGATTTCTTTCATGACTACCCCTCTTGGCTCCGGCACCCTGGCTTCTATCCTTCAAACCTTTGATTAGCCTGGGCACGACTTTATGATAATCACCGACAATCGCATAGTCTGCCATTTGCATCAGCGGAGCATGCGGGTCGATATTTATAGCAACTATCTTCTCCGCCGCTTGCATGCCCACTAAATGCTGCACAGCGCCCGATACACCGACACCGACGTACAGTTTAGGCGCTACCGTCCTGCCTGTCTGGCCTACCTGCCTGATATAAGGCAGCAGGCCAAGCTGGACCACCGGCCTGGAACAGGCGATAGTGCCTCCAAGTATTTGCGACAGCTCTTCCAGCATGGGCAGGTAGCGGCTGTCACAGGCACCCTTCCCTACCACCACCAGCACCGGGGCCCTGGTTATGTCTACTCCGGTCAGATCTTCCGGTGTAGGAATAAAATCGACGATGACTGGAAGTTCAGCTTCGATAATCTTAATGTCGGAAACGCTTATTTCGCCTTGGCGGGCCTGGTCTTTTTGCGGCATTTTCATGACACCGGGCCTCACCGTACTCATCTGAGGGCGATGATCACGGCAGACGATAGTAGCCATGATGTTGCCGCCGAACGCCGGCCTGGTCATCAGCAGCAGCCGTTCCTGCGGGTCTATGTCGAGGCCGGTACAATCCGCGGTCAGCCCGGTCTCAAGCTGCGTGGCCACCACGCCGGATAAGTCTCTGCCAAGCGGAGTGGCGCCAATCAGAAAAACCTCCGGCTTCACCTGATTACAGAGCTGGACAAGTGCCTTCCCATACGCTCGTGATGAATAGGTTTTCAAGATCGGGTTTTCTACGGCATAGACCGTGTCGCAGCCGTAACTGACAGCCTCTACAGCGGGCGGATTTACATCCGCGCCCACGACAAAGCCCTGCACCGGAACGCCCAGTTTATCAGCGAGTTCCCTGGCCTTGCCCACAAGTTCCCACGACACTGGAGAGGCTACCCCGTCTTTAACCTCCACAAATACCGCTACGCCCCGGTAATTCTCTACAGGCTGTTGCATCGGACTCGCTGCCGGCGCCGGTATCTTTTTCTGTTTTTCGAAAATTACGGCGTCCACCGGACAGACATTAAAACAACGGCCGCAACCGATGCAGATTTCCGGATCGATTTTAGCTACGTCCGCCTCCATGTGAATGGCCTCCACAGGACATTCACCGACACACAGCTGGCAGCCGATGCACCTGTCTGGAATGATCTCAGCTACGTTTCTGCCGCGGCTGTTCTTAGGCATTCCTACCCTTCTTCTCCAGTATCTCCGAAAGCAAGACCGATTCCTTATCGAATAGCTGAGTCAGGAAACTGTCTATCGCTTTTTCGTCCTGCTCCGCGTTGAAAGTCAGACCTCCCTTTCTTGGTTCCGGAGCTGATATCCGTCTGACCACGGTGGGAGAACCCTTTACTCCCAGGCGTTCGGGCAGCGCCTCGATTTCTTTGGCGTCCCATACCGCCACATCGGCCCGCAATGACCGAACCAGTTCCGGGAGAGAGGCATAGCGCGGCGTAGCCAGCTGCAGCTCAACCGTCAGCAGCGCCGGCATTTTCCCCTTGATAATCTGGCTGCCACCCTCGATTTCCCGCCTCACCGTTATCTCCCCGGAGGCAAGATTTATGTCTGATATCTCTGAAACGTAGGTGAACAGCGTGCACCCCAGTCTGGTGGCTACACCCGGGCCGGTCTGGCCCGTATCACCATCGATAGCCTGTTTACCGCACATGATAAGCTCAACCGGTTCAGTGGCGCCTAACCTGGATATCGCCCTAGAAAGGGTATAGCCGGTAGCCAGAGTGTCGGAGCCGGCAAATGCCCTATCGGAAAGTAGGATGGCTTCGTGAGCGCCGAGTGACAGGCATTCACGCAGCGCGGATTCCGCCTGAGGAGGGCCCATGGTGATAACGGTGACCTTGCCGCCGTACTTCTCGGTAAGTTGCACGGCCGCCTCGAGGGCTACCAGATCGTATGGGTTGCAGATGGATTCCACGCCGGAACGAACCAGGGTGTTCGTATCCGGATCAATTTTCACCTGAGCTGTATCCGGGACCTGCTTTATACAACAAATAATGTGCATTTTCTGTACAGTTATTTGCCGCCTACATAATCAGAATATGCTACGTATGAGTCCTAGTCAAATTCCTTCTCTGCCAGAAATTGACCGTGCCACGAGTGATACCACACCTGGCCCGTATAACCGTTAACGCTGAGCATTCCGTATATCGGACCGTCCTTCAAAACATGCAAGGTATAATACCCGTAGAAGCGTTCCGGTTCTCCGACTTTTGCGCCGGGCAGATAACCGTCGACAAACGTCTGGCCATATTGTTCGGCCTGTTCAGCAGTAACGGACATTGGGGCTGTAATCCCGGGAGTGCCCCACATTACGCCGGACATCATGCCGTACTTGGCGTTCCACATCATGTTAGGGCCGGGTTCGGGATATAAATCTCCCGTATAAGGGTCTATGAGCGCCTCAAAAGCGTTAATGCCTGTACTTTTTTCCGAAAACTGGACGTAATAGTTGTATTGAAACTCCATAATCTCATCTACTTTGAGGTCGGTATCGCCGATTTGCTTCAGGTAGTTGTCAACTATGGTCGTGGCCTGATCCATGGTAATCCTATTGCCTCCGGTCTGATAAGGTTGACCGAGGCCCATCATACCGCCATACCTCATCATACCCCCCGGCCCCATTATCCAACCGGGACCTACTCCACCCTGAGGCAGATTAGGATACGCAGGATTCTGCAGATTTCTTTGGGGTACACAACTTATTAAGGCCCCCAGAAGTACCACCAGTATGACCGTAAAAAATGTTATCTTATAAGCCGTCTTCATAATTCTCTCCTCAAACTTTTTTCCTCTGCCAGAAAAGCAAGATGTCAACCCATTCGATAATATTGTAACAAGCTCAAATGTAATAGTAATAAAGAAAACCCATGAAGTGTTAAATATTCGTGAAATTTATCGGCAATTGGGCACAGAGAAGCCAGCGCATCCTTAGAGCTATATATAAAAAATCCGGCTTCCGATCAAAGGTTCTTAAGCCCTATCTCGAAAGCCGGATTAAATTGAAACCGTACGATTAGCTAAGGTAATCAACGAACTGGCGGCTGAGTTTCGGATGGCGCAATTTGGCCAGCGCTTCCTTCTCCAGCTGTCTTATGCGTTCCCTGGTGAGGCCCAGTTCTACGCCGACCTCCTCCAGGGTACGGCAATAGCCGTCTTCGAGGCCGAATCTCAACTCTATAATTCGGCGCTCACGCGCCGGAAGAAACTCAAGCGTCTTCACCAACTGGTCCCGCAGCAATCCCGTGGTTGCTTCCTCCGCGGGCTTGGGAACGGTATGGTCTTCTACGAAATCGCTCAGCTGGGTCCCTTCGTCCCCTATGGGCGTTTCCAGTGAAACCGGCCTGCTGGCGTTCACCGTCTGCAGCCATTCCAGCTTCTCCGGCGAAACGTGCATTTCGGCGGCCATTTCCTTATTGGTAGGCTGCCGACCGAACTTCTGGTACAATCTCTGCCGGCTCTGCACCAGCCTGGTCATGTTGTCAGCCATGTGTATCGGCAATCGCACCGTGCGCACCTGGTCGGAAATTGCCCGCCCTACTGCCTGCCTGATCCACCAGTGTGCATAGGTGCTGAACTTGTAGCCTCTCCGGTGGTCGAATTTCTCTACGGCCCGCATTAGCCCTATGTTGCCTTCCTGCACCAGGTCGCCCAGAGGCATTCCATAACCTCTGTACTTTTTGGCCACACTCACCACCAGCCGCAAGTTGGACTGGGTCAGTTGCTTGGTTGCTTCTTCCGACCTTTGCCTTATTTGCTCAAACTGGCGCCGTATCCTGGAGCGCAGCGCCTCCAGTTCACTGTGGAAGCTGGGCCAGTCCACGGCACGCGCCAACCTATCCATTGAGGATGTATGCCTCACATCCTGGATCGCCTTCCAGGGTATCAGCCTGGTGACCAGCGACAGCTCAACCAGTTTTTTCATGGCCTGAGCTTCAGTTGTCCGAGCGCTGTGAGCTACGCCGGCAAGCAGCTCAGGGTCTATCTGGCCGTCAATAGCCTGACGCAGTCTGGGGTCCAACACCGTATCTATCAGGCGCTGTGTCGGCTCCAACTTCAAACGCCTGGCTACTATCCTCAGAACCGGATTGAGCTTTATTAAACGATGCAGCAGTTCGAGTGTCACGTACACTTCCGATGCACCGCCGTTTCCATGCGACAGCTGTTCTTCAATCTCCGACAGGTATCTCCCGTTTTCAATAGCGCTGCCCAGGACCTTCTCCTCATCACCGCTCAGAAGACGCGTCTTCCTACACTCGAGTAGATACAAATCCATGGCATCGCCAAAAGGCTCCGGTTCGCCCGTCGCCTGAATGCGTTTGGACTCGGGCAACTCGTGCCCATCGCCTTCGTTCTCCTCGTCTTCCAGTTCCTCTTCCAGTATGAACAGCTCTTCTTCAGATAGGAGTTTCTCTATATCATTTGTGCTTTTTAAAACCATTGTTCACTTCCCGGTGGCTTTATTAGACAGCCACCACCTCTTTGACCTCCGGGACCTTCTCTTTGAGTACCCGTTCCACTCCCTGCTTCAGGGTCATGGTGGCCATGGGGCAACCGCCGCAAGCACCGGTTAATTTCACTTTAACGATGCCATCGGTGGCATCTATCAGTGTTATGTTACCGCCGTCCCTGACCAGGCTCGGCCTTATTTGATTCAAAACCTCTTCAATTTTTTCTCTCATTTTATGTCTCCTAATACTTAATTTTGTTCATTTTTTGAACGTTATCATTCTATACTTCCCGGTAAATAGTGTATGCGACTTTTATCGCATCTGATGTAAAATTGTTGGCGCAAGTCGGAATGGATATTTCCCCAGGATGCTTTGCGCTTGACCAGACTAACTCAAGCTACCGGCTGCGGGGCAACCTTGTTTCTGGACCGTTTCCAGAGATAAGAGAATAGGGCCAGTGACACCGCCAGGACAGCCACGGATATTATCTGCGCTTCCTGTAATCCCCAGAGCCAGACCTTCTCCTGCCTTACAAAGGTGAGTACAAATCTTCCCACCGAGTACAGTGAAAGGTAAGACAGAAACAGCAGGCCGTCCCTCTTAAAATACCGTTCCAGCCGTAAGACCACCGCCAGCGATATTGCGTTCCAGATTATTTCATACACCGGATAGGGATGAGTCGGCACGCCCAGAAGGTTGGCCGGAATCGACGCGTTGGGATTGGTATAAATAAACGCCCACGGTAAATGCGCCACGCCTCCGTAAGCGTCCCCGTTTATGGCGCAGCCAAACCTGCCTATAATCTGTGCCACCAGCAGTGCCGGCACCAGCGCATCAACCAGACGCGGTAGAGAGATATGCCTGGCCCGAGCGAAGATGGCGCCGGCTGCGGCGCCCCCAAACAGGCCACCCCAGATGGCCAGCCCACCGAGCTGGATCTGGATAATTTGAAGCGGGTTGGCTACATAGTAACTAAAATCGTCCACCACATGGAACAGGCGGGCGCCTACGATTCCGCCCAAAAGCACCCAGGGTGCCATATAGTAAATTTCGTCCGGGGAAATGCCCTTCTTTTTGGCCCGCCAGGCTCCGATAATCACCGCGGCAACCACCGCCACTGCTATGGCCACTCCATGCCAGCCAAGCTCAAAGCTTCCGATTTGAGCGATTATCGGGTTTATATTAATGACGATGCCGTTCATACCCACTTAAAAGGAACTAGACGAGTTCCCGTTTTTTCTCTTCATATTCCTTCTTCGTTATCTCACCCCTGGCATAGCGAACCTTGAGCACGTCCAGGGCTGATTCGGAAGACGAGGCCTTCCCACTGTCACTTCTGGAGTACCGAACTGCTGCCACGATGCCGAATATAACAAGCCCCCAAAAAACAATCATCATCAGCGGCATCCATCCCCAGCCGAAACCACCCATCATACCGGGGCCCATATAGCCCCAACCGGGTCCCATCATCCCCCAGCCTCCGGTCCGCCAGCCTGAGAAACCTGCCCAAATCAGCGGAATAGCTACGAGAAACATAAGTAAAACACCGCCAACTATGGCGGCAATTTTTTGTCCTTTACTCATTGAAACCTACCTCCGAGTAATAATAAATTAAGTATACCCTGGACAAGACATAATTGTATGCGACTTTTATCTCACTTGATTTAAGGGAAAACGGTGGGAGAAAGGGTGAGTTCTTTTATTCTAGCTGATAACGATTTCGAAGGGGCAGGTCAGAGCGCCTTCAGCGCAGACGATCTCGCAGTTGGTACACCAGTCACAGTCATTTGCGGTATTAACAGTTACTATTTCTCCGACAAGTAGCAGAACATCGTGCTGGCATACTTCCACGCATAGCCCGCACCCGTTGCACTTTTCCGGGTCTATCACCGGTACGTCAATCATTATCAATCGCTATCATAATATTATCCGCGGCCGGCTATTGTATGTGACATTTATCTCACGAAGGCTCTTCTATTATCCTTTTTAAGGCTTCTTCGTCCGTAATTATAATACGATGGTGGTCCAGCTTGATAGCCTTTTCCTCTTCCAGGACTTTTAGCGACCTACCCACCACCTCACGTACGGTGCCCGCCATGGCTGCCATGTCCTGCTGGGTTAGCCGTTGCCCACCATCCGCCCCGGAGCCGGCATACTGGAGCAGTATCTTGGCGATCCTGCCGATAACATGCTTAAAAGACAGGTCCTCAACCAGCGATACAAGGTAACGTACCCTCTTCGCCAGCACCCTTATAACATTGTTGGCTACCTGAGGATAGTCACGAAGCATTATTTCCAGATTGCTTCGGCTCAGGCCATAAAGTACTACCGGGCTCATGGCCTGTGCTGCCACCAGATTGGGGCCTCCGTCGAAAACGGCAACATCATTAATGGAATCACCCGGCCGGGCAATGCTCAATATCTGCTCTTTTCCTTCAGCGGAGGTCTTGAACACCTTGGCCGCTCCGGAAGCGATGATATAGAGCACATCATCGGTCCCTTCCTCAAGCACGAATATCTCTCCCCTATCGACTCTTTTTTCAAAAACGAGTTTAACGATAGCATTGAGAGCCGCAGGGCTAAGGCCCGAAAAGTATTCGGTTTCTCTGAGAAAATCGACCTTGACAGCCATAGAGCTTAAAAACCCATATTGGAATTCGAGTGCTGGCTCAAATACTAATGTTGCTTTAAAAAACTGATGATTTCCTGGATATCAGGCAGCTGGCTTATCTTATATACCTTGATGAACGCAATTTTGCCGTTTTCATCAATTACAACGTTGGCTCTCTCCGAGACGCCTGATTTTTCCCTGAACAAGCCGTAGATTTTGGCCACCGCCCCGTGCGGCCAGAAATCGGCCAGCAGCCGGGTATTAGTGATGCCCAGCTCTTTGGCCCAGGCCTTCTTTGACGGTATGGTGTCAACACTTATGCCAACCGCTACCGTATTCAATGACTGGAAGGTCTTTTGATTATCTTCCAGTGATTTCATCTGCTCGCTGCAAACACCTGTAAAGGCCGCCGGATGGAAAGAAAGCAGCACTTTCTTGCCCTTAAAATCAGATAGCTTAAACTCCTTGCCTTCATGGTCCCGCAGCACAAAATCCGGCGCCGTGTCACCTATTTTCAGCTTGACTTCCACCATATTTCACCTCCAAAATAATTACCTGGTTATCCTCGCGTCTATTCGGGGACCCCCGCGGGCATTACCGACTTCTCGAGCCTGGTCGTCCATCCCCTCAATAAGATAACGTTCAGGTTTTTCCCTATTACATCCTTGGTCAGGATGCGATGTATATCGTCCACACTCGAAACGCCGTCCTGGCCCACCGATATGATTATGTCACCTTCCTTCAAACCGCCTACCTCGGCCGGGCTTCCGGGCGCTACACCCATAACGTGAACACCCGTAGCGTGCTCCAGGCTAAAGAACCTGACTACTCTGGCAGGCAGCGGCACCGTCTGACCTGAAATGCCTAAATAGCCCCGGGTGACCTTACCTTCCCTGATGAGCAGGCTGACCACCCAGCGCGCCGTATTAACCGGTATAGCAAAACAGATGCCCTGGGCGAACTGAATAATAGCGGTGTTAATACCGACTATGGCTCCGCGCGAGTCTACCAGCGGACCGCCGCTGTTACCAGGATTTAGGGCGGCATCGGTCTGTATGACGTTCTCGATGAGTCGGCCGGTCTGGCTGCGCAGGGAACGTCCCAGTGCGCTGACTACGCCGGTGGTCACCGTGCTCTGGAACCCGAGCGGGTTGCCTATGGCGATGACCAGTTGGCCCACCCGCAGCTTGTCCGAATCGCCCAGGCGGGCAATGGGCAGCCCGGAAGCCGGCACGACGACTGTGGCCAGGTCCGTCGCCGCGTCCTGTCCCACCAGCTTCGCGGCATAGGTGTTGCCGTCAGGCAGGCCAACTTCAATGGTCCTGGCTCCTTCCACAACGTGGCTGTTGGTAATAATATAGCCGTCGGGAGTAATTATGACGCCGGAGCCGGTGGCTTCCATTTCCTGGGGCGGCACCCCGCGACGGCGGGCCTGCACCTTCTTCTTAACGCGGATGTTTACTATGGCCGGACCTACCGAGCTGACCACATTGGTTACCGCCTGGGAATAGGCATCCAGCAGTTCGGCTCCCGCTTCTACCTCGGGCAGCGGTTTAGCCTCGGCCTCCGCCGATACCGCTGAGTCCAGAAATTTAAGAAAGAAATCCGATGAATCTCGGGGCATAATTAAAACCCTCCAACTATAATCTTAACCTGAAAATGTTGAACAAGCAACAAATCATTATTTCATTGGTGGTACAGTTCTGTAGCAAACGTTCTTAGGCATTGATACAATGAAAATATAACTGGTTTGGAGGTATGAGATTATGATGGGATGGCCATGGTACAATTCCGGCTGGTGGGGCATGGGTCTGGGAGTTCTCATTATGCTTATCATTTGGGCGGGGATTATTGCACTTATTGTCTGGGTTAGTGTCAAGGCGGTACGTTCCGGCAGTAAATCGAGCACCGAAACACCGCTGGAAATCGCCAAGAAGCGCTACGCCAAAGGTGAAATAAGCAAGAAAGAGTTTGAGCAACTCAAGAAAGACCTGAGCTAATCCGCCAAAGCTGCAGGCTTTCCTTTATTACGCTTCGGTTATTCTGTTTGCATCACAGGGAAGTGGAGATGGCCAAGTTCAACGGTGTTAATCATCTTTGTTCTTTTGTTTTTGGTTTTTAATCTTCGTTCCCATTGACCGATTTCACACGAGATGCTATTCTATTCTTTGCCATTCTATAGGCAGATGATGCCGAGGTGGTGGAATCCGGTAGACACGCCATCTTGAGGGGGTGGTGGGCGTAAGCCCGTAGGAGTTCAAATCTCCTCCTCGGCACCATTTTTAATTATCAGCGTCCGGGTCATCCGGACGTAGACGCGTTACAAAAAAGTTTTTGATATAATACGCGAGCGTGCGGAAGTAGTTCAGCGGTAGAACGCCTCCTTGCCAAGGAGGAAGTCGCGAGTTCGAATCTCGTCTTCCGCTCCATAATAATCCGTGGCGGCGTAGCCAAGTGGTTAAGGCGGGGGTCTGCAAAACCCCTATGCAGCGGTTCAAATCCGCTCGCCGCCTCCACTCCTTTACACTTCTTGCCGAGGTGGCGGAATGGCAGACGCGGCGGACTTAAAATCCGCTCTCCGCAAGGAGGTGTGGGTTCGAGTCCCTCCCTCGGCAGTTCTGGTCCCACCTTAAAAACACGTATTTTACATTGCCCGAATGCGGGTATAGAATGAAAATAAGGGTTCATTTCTAAGCGGCTGCGAGGAGGTTACTATGAGCCAGAGGAAATTATGTTTTAGAGCCGGCGTCGGTCTGCTATTCATGCTTATAGCCGTAGCAGCAGCCTGCGCTCCCGCTTCGACCGTCCAGACCCAGCCGACTGTCACCCAGAAACCGGCCACTTTCGAAGTCGGCGCCATCGGTCTGTCCCCGTCAATTGCCATGGTCGGCGACTCCGTCACGGTGTCCACGGTAGTCACCAACACCGGCGACCTGGCAGGGACCTACACAGCGGCTCTTCTGGTAAACGGCCAGCAGGCCGATACCAGGGACATTCAGGTAGCCCCGGGAGGCAACCAGGGCGTCGTCTTCCAGCTTACTGAAAACACGGCGGGCAGCTTTAACCTTGCCATCGGCAGCTCGACCGCTGCGCTGACCGTATATAACTGGGTCCCCTACACCCTCCAGTACGATCACTCCGACGGCGCCGTCGAGGGGGCCTATGTGAATGACGACCAGGGGCATTTGGTCCAGTTCACGCCGCCGAACCAGATATTCAGGGTGAACAAAATCAGAATATTAGCCGCCGCCAGGATTTCTAATACCTACGAGCTCAACAACCTGGTCACGTTCAGGATTTGGAATAAAGACGCCAGCAATTTACTGTGGTCCCAGGACATTCCCTGGGGTAACTTCCTGAGCGGCAGCTGGCAGGAAGTAGACGTGCCCAACGTACGGGTGGACGGCGACTTCCGGGTGGAAGTGGTCACACACAGCTACGTCGCCGGCAACCCCATCGATTTCGCCTCCATGCTCGGCATCATACCCATAATACCCTACGGACACTTCTTCAGGATTACCGGGCCGCTCCTGGGCACAGTGCAGGACGCCGTGCTGGTGGGTTTCGACTACCCGGCATCTTATGTAGATGCGCCGCTCATACGTCCCCCAACCCACTCCGGCTATTCTTACCAGGGTAAACTGATAGACCCGGGACAAAAAAGGCTGGAAGGCATTAACTGGCTGATTCGTGTTGACGGCGAAGGTGCGCCTGGTGGTTAATCCACGGCGTTTTTATCCAGCCGTATTCGATTATTTTTTTGCCATCGATACGTTGACCGCCTGCTGAATGGCCTCCGCGGTCAGGCCGTACTTCTGCAGCAGCTCATCCGGTTTGCCTGACTTGGCGTAGACGTCATTGATGGCCACGAAACCCATCGGCACCGGCTTCTCCCGTACTACCACCTGGGCTACCCGGCTGCCCAGCCCACCCTGCAGCAGATGCTCTTCGGCCACCACGATGGCCCCCGTTTGTGTCGCCGCATTAATAATCGCCGCTTCGTCCAGAGGTTTCAAGGTGGACATATTCACCACCCGGCACTCCACTCCCTGAGGCGCTAGTCTATCGGCGGCTTCCAGTGCTTTGGAGACCATAACGCCGCAGGCGATAATGGTGGCGTCTTTGCCGTCCCGCAGCATCAACGACTTTCCCAGGTTGAAGCGATAATTCGCGTCATTTACGGCGGGGAATTTCGGACGGCCCAGCCTGATATAAAACGGGCCGGTAGTGGCTGTGGCGGCTTTCACCGCTTCAGCAGTCTCGATGCCGTCGGCCGGTACCACCACGTTAAAGCCGGGCAGCGAACAATAGAGCGCCAGGTCCTCGATGGCATGATGCGAAGCGCCGTCCTCGCCCACCGTAATGCCGCCGTGGGTGGCCACCACTTTCACATTGAGCTTCGGCTGGGCAATGCATACCCTGACCTGGTCAAAGGCGCGGCAGGCGGCAAAAACGGCAAAGGTGCTGGCAAAAGGTATCTTACCTGAAGCTGCCAGCCCGCCAGCTATGCTCATCATGTTCTGCTCTTCCAGTCCGCACTGGATAAAGCGCTGCGGGAATTTCTCGCCGAAGTACTTGGTCATGGTCGACCGTGACAGGTCGGCATCCAGGACAACGATATCCTTGTATTTCTCGCCCAGCTCAACCAGGACTCTGCCGTAGGCATCCCGCGTGGACAGCTCCGCGTAGTTGGTCATGCCAGCTCCTTCAGCGCCTGCTCGGTTTCCTGCGGGTTAGGCGCTTTGCCGTGGAAATCCACGTTGTTCTCCATAAAGCTGACGCCCTTCCCCTTTACGGTGTGGGCGATAATTACCGTCGGCTTTCCCTTCGTATCCACGGCCTTCTTCAAGGCTTCTATAATCTGTTTAATGTCATGGCCGTTTATTTCCAGCACATGCCAGTTGAACGCCCGCCACTTATCACCCAGAGGCTCAAGTCCCATGATATCGCAGGTGCGGCCGTCGAGCTGAAGGTCGTTGTGGTCGACGATGGCCGTGATATTATCTATCCGGTGATGTGGTGCGAACATGGCCGCTTCCCAGACCTGGCCCTCGTCACATTCGCCGTCGCCCAGAAGCACGAAGGTGCGGTAGCTCTTTTTATCCAATCTGCCGGCTAGCGCAATGCCGATTCCATAAGATAAGCCCTGTCCCAGTGAGCCGGCGGACATCTCGACTCCGGGCGTGAGCGTCCTGTCGGTGTGTCCTTGCAGGCGGCTGCCCAGCTTTCTTAATGTGGACAGCTCTTCAACCGGGAAGTAGCCGCATTCGGCCAGTGCCGCGTAAAGAATGGGCGCGGCGTGCCCCTTGCTCAGCACAAAGCGGTCGCGGTCCGGCAACTGCGGGTTCTTCGGGTCATGGCGCATGACCTTGAAGTACAAGGCGGTGACTATATCGGCGGCAGAAAGGGAGCCGCCCGGGTGCCCGCTGCCGGCCGTGGCTATCATGGTAATGACATGACGCCGCAGCAGCCTGGCCTTTTGTCCGAGTTCGGGGACCGATAAATCGGGTTTAAAGGTCGTTTTTGGTTGGGTCATGAGCCTGTAAATTATAAGATAGTTAGATACACGATGTCTATAGTTTTATTCAACCTCACCCCTACCCCTCTCCTTTGAAAGGAGAGGGGTAAAATATTCTTCACGAAGAGGCTTCGCCCCTTCCTGCTTCCCCTTCTATTTATGATGCCGTAAATATAGGGACAGGGTCTTTAACCCTGTCCGCCATGGGCCGACGTATTGACGTAAAATGATAATATGTTTTTTCC
>Ga0116202_10000514_pt1 | contig 21641 bp, 19 predicted proteins | sample LakKivw325mmetaG_FD_94479 | JGI IMG/M metagenome (GOLD analysis project Ga0116202, IMG submission 94479) | Anoxic lake water microbial communities from Lake Kivu, Rwanda to study Microbial Dark Matter (Phase II) - Lake Kivu water 325m metaG | ecosystem: Environmental > Aquatic > Freshwater >... | reverse complement strand
GTTATACTGTCGCAGTTTTTCAGGGGATTGGCCAAAGGACTTGACGACAAGGAAACGATAAACGGCAGCGATTTTGCCGCTGCACTATCCGAAGCCTCGCGAGCTGCGTATAAGGGGTTGTCTCAGCCGGTGGAAGGTACCATGCTGACGGTAATTAAGGATGCCGCCAGGGCTGCTGAAGAAGCCGCCGCAAAAGATGGAGATAATTTAACGAAGGTGGCCGAAGCCGCGGTCAGTGAAGCCAGGGATTCGGTGTCAAGGACCCCCAATTTGCTGGAAGTGTTGCGCGAGGCGGGCGTGGTTGATGCCGGAGGCCAGGGAATATACGTCTTACTTGAGGGTGCGTTACGCTATCTGGAGGGCAGCGCTGAAGAAATGAGATACCGCAGACCGCAAATGGTGGCTGCGGAAACGCCGGCAAGCACTCAGGCCTCTCCGCTGGCAATCGAAAGAGAGGAACCGTATGGCTACTGTACGAACTTTCTATTACAGGGGCATAAACTGGATGCGGATAAAATAAGAAAACGGCTCGAAAACAGAGGCCAGTCCCTGGTAGTGGTTGGTGATGAATCCACCATCAGGGTGCACATCCACACCTATGACCCGGGAAGCATTATAAGGTATGCAACCTCTCTTGGAACTTTGCACCAGCTACAAGTCCAAAACATGGATGACCAGCACGTGGGTTTTGTCGAAATGCAGAAAGACAGATTGCCCAGTTTGGAAATAAGTGTAGTATCGGTCGCCCTCGGCAGCGGTATGAAAGAGGTGTTCCGGAGTTTGGGAGCTGCGGCCATTGTTTCAGGCGGACAGACCATGAATCCCAGTGTTCAGGAATTGCTTCAAGCCGTGGATTCAGTGCCTTCGCAGAAGGTTATCCTGTTACCCAATAACAAGAACATAGTTATGGCGGCTTCTCAGGTACATTCACTAACATCGAAAGATGTAGCGGTGATACCGAGCCACACCATGCCGCAAGGGATAGCCGCGCTTATCGCTTTTAATTATGAGGGTGGGATGGAGGAGAATGTCCAGTCAATGAACGAAGCCATTGCCACGGTAAAAACGGTAGAAGTCACGCTGGCTGCCCGGACCACACAGGTACAGGGACTGAAGATAAAGAAGGGCGAATACATCGCTATAATTGACGATGAAAATCTGGTGACCACAGGTAATGACTTGAATGCGGTACTTTTCGAAGGTCTGGATAAAGCGGGTATAGGCTCCGCCGAGGTAGTTACAGTTTATTATGGAGATAATATTCAAAACAGCGAGGCCGACCAGCTGGCTGTCCGGCTGAGGAACAAATATGCGGATAAACAGGTTGAGGTGGTATCCGGCGGACAGCCTAACTATCCTTACATCGTTTCCCTGGAATGAGATTCAGCATACACACAGGTTATTTGGCCGCTGCTTATTACCAATCAAGTAAAGGCCCTTCATTGCCGTCAGCTAAAGAAGGTTAAAGTCAGTGACCCCGCGAATCAGCGTAGAGCCCCTCCGGACCATTCTCCAGATGGAAAGCCAGCGAAACTATCCGAACACTACCGTAGTGGGTGGTCTCGACAAATTTCTCCACAAGTGGGCTACGGATGCCAGAACCCAAATTAGTGCGACGGACTTATCAGACATTTTCGATGGTCTTCATCTGGCGGATTCTAAATATGCAGGCATGGATGTTAAACAACGCGCGGAATGGATAAAAAATGTACTGGCATGGCTTGAGAAAGCGGAAAGGCTGCCTGATGAAGTGTCAGTGAAGAAAAACCGGCCTCGCGTCGCAGCGACGGGTCATAAAACGACTGCTGCTACTCCTGTTCGGCCATCGCCCGCCGGCAAAGGACTGGACTCGCCGGTAACCGCGGTTAAAGGCATTGCTGCCGGTTCGGCAAGTAAGCTTTCCAAGCTGGGGGTCCAGACGGTCCATGACCTGCTTTATTTCTTTCCCAGGCGCCATATGGACTACAGCCAGAGGAAAAGCATTACCGAACTGGTGGTAGGCGAGGAGCAGACCATCTTGGCAAACGTCTGGGAATCCAGGATGGCCAGATTGGGAGTGCAGCAGGGTACTGAAGTCATCGTTGGAGACGAGACAGGCAATATAAGAGCCGTATGGTTTAATCAACCTTATCTGGCTAAGAACTTTAGCACGAACGCTCAGGTAGTGATAAGCGGCCGGGTATCGGAGTTTAAGGGCAACAAGGTATTCGAGTCGCCCGAATGGGAACTCGTGGAAGATAAGGAACTGGTCCACACTGGTCGATTGGTACCGGTTTATGCCTTAACCCGAGGCTTGTATCCCCGACAGGTCAGAAGTATGGTCAGGAGAGCCCTTGACGGATGGCTCGGCCGGATAAACGATTTTCTCCCGAACGAGACTAAAAATAAGTTCAAATTTATGAATTTACCCGATGCAATTCTTCAGGCACATTATCCGGATGACTATTCTGCGAAAGCCAAGGCCAGGAGACGCCTGGCTTTCGATGAACTTTTCCTTCTCCAGTTGGGTGTGCTGGGCAAGAAGAGGGACTGGCAGGAGAGCCAACCGGGAAATGCTTTTAACGTGGTAGGCGAAAATGTAGATAAATTTTTGAATTCGTTACCGTTTACCCTGACAGGTGCCCAAAAGCGCGTGCTCCATCAAATTCTATCGGACCTTCACGAGACCCGCCCCATGTCTCGCCTGCTGCAAGGGGACGTGGGCAGCGGTAAAACCGTGGTGGCTGTAGCCGCTTTGCTCGTGGCCGCCGATAATGGCTATCAGGGAGCCTTCATGGCGCCGACCGAGATACTGGCTGAGCAGCATTTTCGCAGCATTTGCCAGCTCCTGTCCAGAGTAGCGCAGGGCAGAGATGAACAGGATAACCTCTGCCGTTTCCATGGAATATTCTCCCATCCTATTACGTTCGCTTTACTAACCGGCAGCCTTAGCGAGAAGCAGAAATCGGAATCGCATGAGCAAATTAGGCAAGGTAATGTAGATATCGTCATAGGCACTCATGCTTTAATTCAAAAGGCGGTTGAGTTTACCAGATTAGGATTGGTGATAATCGATGAGCAGCATCGGTTCGGAGTAGTACAGAGACTGGCATTACGGCAGAAAGGATTTAATCCACATATATTGGTGATGTCAGCCACACCTATTCCACGAACACTGGCATTGACGCTATACGGCGATTTAGATCTGTCCGTCATTGATGAACTGCCTCCGGGCAGGAAAGAGATAAAGACAAAGTGGCTCAAGCCGGAGCAGCGGACGAAGGCCTATGATTTTCTGCGCCGGGAAATAGCCTCTGGGGCGCAGGCTTTCATCATGTGTCCCCTGATTGAGGAATCCGAGAGCATAGAGGCTAAAGCGGCTGTTGCTGAATACGAAAGGTTATCACAGGAAGTTTTTCCGGACTTGAAACTGGGCTTGCTTCACGGCCGGATGGCCAATTCGGAGAAAGATAAGGCAATGAAAAGCTTCCGAGACGGCAAGCTCGATATACTGGTATCGACGCCGGTTGTCGAGGTGGGAATAGACGTGCCTAACGCCAGCGTCATGCTGATCGAAGCTGCCGACCGGTTCGGTTTATCCCAGCTGCACCAGTTCCGTGGACGGGTGGGCCGGGGTGAGAGGCAAAGTTATTGTTTGCTTCTCGCCGAGGAACCGTCACCGGAAGGTAGCGAGCGGCTTCAGGCCATAGAGAATATTCAGGATGGTTTTGTGCTGGCCGAGAAAGACCTGGAGCTGAGGGGCCCCGGGGAATTCTTCGGCACCAGACAGAGCGGCTTACCGGACCTGCGCATGGCCAGATTATCAGATACACAGCTTCTGGAACTGGCACGAAACGAAGCCATTGAGCTTTTTTCGAAGGACCCTGACCTGAGTATGCCCGAACATAGGCCACTGGCTGAGGAATTGCCCAGGGTATGGCAGACCGGTGGTGAGCTAAGCTGAGTTGAAAGTTGACGATGGTAGTTCTATTATATACGGGTATTCGCAGTCCTCTCGTATCAGCTGGGTCCAGCGAATAATCTCAGTCCATAGCTCTTTAGATTAATGTTTATCAAACATAAACTGGCTTTAGAATTGCAGCAGGCCGCTGAGAGGGCACAGCAAGGCGGGGTGCTGGCGGCCACGGCTTTGCCCGAAATCATAATAGAACACCCACAGAATCCAGAACATGGCGACTATGCGTCCAGCCTGCCGCTTAAGCTGGCGAGAACAACCAAGAAAGCACCGGCAGAAATAGCCGAAAAAATCATCGACTTCCTGGGGCACCTGCCCGAGGTTTCGAAAATAGTCGTCGCTTCTCCCGGATTCATTAATTTCTGCTTGAGTAAGGATTGGCTTACGAAGCAGGTTGATGCCATCCTAGAAGCAGAGAGTTCTTATGGTGACATCGACCTGGGTAAGGGAAAGTCGGTGCAAATCGAGTTTGTCAGTGTAAATCCTACAGGTCCTCTGCACGTTGGGCACGGCCGCGGTGCCATTTTAGGCAGCACTCTGGCAAACGTGCTGGGAGCCACTGGCTATTCAGTACAGAAGGAATACTATATCAACGATGCCGGCAGCCAGCTGGATGCTTTTAAACGGTCGCTCTACGCCCGATATCAGCAGTGCCTGGGGCTGGAAGCTGAGATGCCCGATGACGGATATATGGGTAATTACATGGTTGAGCTAGCTCAAGAGATTATAAGGGAGGACGGCAAACGCTTCTCCGAGATGTCTTCAGATACTGCAGCCCGGGAACTCGGACAACTGGGGATTGCCATGTTAATGGATATGATAAGGAAGGACCTGGAGCTGCTCGACGTGAAATTCGACGTCTGGTTTAGCGAACAGAGCCTTTATAAAAACGGCCAGTACGACAAAGTAATGAAGCTGTTGTCCAAGGGCGGTTATGTGGCCAAGAAAGAAAACGCTACCTGGTTTATTTCGTCGGCGCTGGGTGAAGATAAGGACAATGTTCTCATACGGAGCGATGGTTCGCCCACCTATTTCGCTTCTGATATAGCCTACCACTACAACAAGTTCCTGGAGCGGAAGTTCGATGGCGTGATCGATATATGGGGAGCCGACCACCAGGGCCATGTTTCCCGCATGAAGGCGGCAGTTAATGCCCTGGGTATTAGCCCGGAATGTCTGAAGATAATCATTTGCCAGCTGGTTACGTTACGGCGCGGGCAGCAGGTGGTCAGGGTATCGAAGCGCAGCGGCGATATCATTACCTTGAGGGAGGTAGTAGAAGAAGTGGGGCCGGATGCCTGCCGATTCGTTTTTCTATCGCGCTCCGCCGATGCCCAGATGGACTTCGACCTGGAACTGGCTAAAAAACAATCGGCGGATAACCCGGTCTATTACGTTCAGTATGCTCACGCCCGTATCTCCAGCATACTTCGCCTGGCTGAGGAAAAGGGAATTAATTACCATGGAGGCGATGTCTCTCTGCTGACCTCCGAGCCGGAGTTAACCTTAATACGGCAAATGAACAGGCTTCCGGAAATTATCGAGCTCATTTCTGATACGCTGGAGCCGCATCACCTGCCCTATTATGCCCAGGATTTAGCCACCGTCTTTCACAGCTTTTACAAGCAGTGCCGGGTTGTTTCTAAAAATCAGGAGATGACCAGAGCCCGCCTTAAGCTCGTTAAAGCAGCTCAGATTGTCCTGGCCAAAACGCTCCACCTGATGGGCATGAATGCTCCAGAAAGCATGTGATTCCAGGCTCAGTTCCAGGGTCAGTTTGTAGCTAAGTTGGCTTTATGCTAAACTGGCAGAAACCATGAAAAAACGCGTATTTTCTGGTGCCCGTCCTACAGGCAGACAGCACATCGGCAACTATCTCGGGGCTATTCAAAACTACGTGGCTCTCCAGGATGAATATGAGTGCATATACTGTATTGTTGATGTACATGCCTTAACTACTTTAGAGAACACCGATAGACTGCAAGATGATATCCACGAGATGATGCTGGACTGGCTGGCAGCGGGGCTTGACCCAAAGAAGAGCATTCTCTTTATCCAGTCGCATGTCTCCGAAGTAATGGAGCTGTATACGTTACTGGGGATGATTACGCCGCTGGGCTGGTTGTTGCGTGTGCCTACTTTTAAGGAGAAGGCGCGGATGCAGCCGCAGAATGTAAACTATGGTCTCGTGGGCTACCCGGTCCTGATGACCGCCGATATAGTCCTTTACAAAGCTGAAATTGTCCCCGTAGGTGAAGACCAGTTACCGCATCTGGAGCTAGCCCGGGAAATTACCCGTCGGTTCAACTCGCTGTTTGGAGATACCTTCCCTGAGCCACAGGCCAAGCTTACCTCCTTTCCCATGGTGATGGGATTGAACGGAGCTCAGAAGATGGGCAAGAGCTACAGTAACGTTATCGAACTGGCGGCCACTCCGGAAGAAACCAAAAAAGCGGTCATGACAGCGGTCACCGACCCGTCCCGGAAATATCGTAAGGATATCGGTCATCCCGAGGTGTGCAACGTTTTCACCCTTCACGGCTTTTTTAATACAGGGAAGGTGGACGACATAGCCAAGCGTTGCCGTGCCGCTGATATAGGTTGTGTCGACTGTAAAGGACAGCTTGCCGAGGGTATAAATAAAACCCTGGCTCCTTTACGCGAAAGAAGGGCTTCATTCGCCGCCAGGCCTGAGTTCGTGAGAGAAGTCCTGGCTGACGGCGCCGGCAGGGCTAAAGTAATCGCGCAAAGGACGCTGCACGAAGTTAAAGAGAAGATGGGCCTTCTTCCTCGACAAGTATGACGTAGACATGCCCAACTTACCCCTGTCCCTCAGCGGCGCCAGCCCTCTCGAAGTGGCCGATACAGCTGCCAGAAAAGCCGGCGAATTCCTCCTGGAGCACTTCGGCTCGGTAAAACAGGTAAAACATAAAAGTCAGGGCAATCTGGTTACCGAATTCGATATTCTTTCCGAGAAGCTTATAGTGGGAATCTTAAAAAGAGAATATCCTAATTTCGGTATCCTGTCCGAAGAAACTAATTCCTCGACTCCCATTAACGGCTATACCTGGGTAGTTGACCCATTGGATGGCACCAACAACTACACCTACGGAATTCCTTTTTTCTGCGTTAACATAGCCCTGGTTCACAATCAGGATATCCTGGTGGGTGTAACCTACGACCCTGTACGGGATGAGCTCTTCAAAGCGCAGTCCGGAGAAGGCGCCTACCTGAACGAATCGCCTATTCGGGTCTCAACGAAAACTTCCTTGCGTCACTCGCTCATAGGATTGGACCTTGGTTACAGCCATGAGCGGGGAACGCAGATGCTGGAAACGCTTGGCAAACTCTGGGGCCAGGTGCACTGTGTCAGGTTAGTAGGCTCCTCGGCGCTGGGCTTAGCTTACGTTGCTGGCGGTAGAGTCAGCCTGTACTTTCATCGTTATTTGTTCCCGTGGGATATAGCCAGCGGTCTTTTACTGGTTAGAGAGGCGGGTGGTGAAGTTGTAGATTGGCAAGGTAAGCCGGCTAACGTAAGGAATACGGAACTTATAGCTGCCAATCCTAGGCTCCGGCGTGAGTTTCTTCGTCGTTTCAGTAACAACCGGTAGCTCGGAAGTACTATCTGGCTGTGTGCGGAACCCACTAAAACCCCCCATAAGTACGGTTACTTTTTTACCACGCGTAAAGTGACCTATGGGCTATTCACTCTGACCTTGCCGGGTAGTATATTAAAGTAGGCTTTGATGATAGATATCCGAAAAAGGAAGTATAGATAATATGAGAAATAACGGCGGTACCAGAAGACCAAGACGGGAAAAGTTAACCAGGTTAGCTCAGGCGCTAGGAGAATGTGCCAATGCAGGTTCTTACTTGACAGATATTGATAGATTTGGGCAAGTCAGCACGCTGATCTCGGACCAGGCGGACTATATGTCTTTTACGCCGGAGCAGTTGCTGATGCTGGCCCGCATCGAAAGCCTCAACTCTCTGGACACAGCAGTAAAAGTTGAACCACCAAAATAGGCAACACAGACCAGGAGGACAATACCAGAGCACTCACAGGAGGAGTGTCCCCAACATGAAGGATAGCGAGACATTAGAAGAGTCCAAGCAAATCTCAGGAGACAAGTACCACGCTATTATGGAAGACATGCGTGAGTCTTACTACGAGGTCGACCTCAAGGGGAATTTAATTTTCTTTAACGATGCCCTGTGCCGACAGTTGGGCTATTCGAGAGAAGAGCTAATGGGCATGAATTATACTGCATATACTAAACCTGAAGAGGTAAAGAGATATATCGAGATTTATAAAGAAGTGTATGAGACCGGCAATTCTAACTAGTTTTTCACCATGGAACAAATTAGAAAGGACGGCAAGCGAATACTAGTGGAGGGTTCGGTCTTTCCTTTGCATAATGGGAACGGCGAGGTTATAGGGTTCCGTGGTGTCGGTCGCAATGTCACCGAACGCATACAAATGATAGAAACATTACGGCTGTCGGGTGAGAGATACCGCACCATACTGGAAGAAATAGACGAAGGCTATTATGAAGTGGACCTCGAGGGCACGTTCACTTTTGCCAACGATGCCGCTTGTCGTCAGTTGGGCTATGCCAGAGAAGAGTTGATTGGCATGAACTATCGTTCGTTTATACCCAAAGATGATGCCAAGAATGTGTACAGGACCTGGAATAAGGTTTTTCGCACAGGTGAACCGGTAAAGTGCTTTCCGCTGGCCACCATTAAAAAAGACGGAACGCACATTTGTTTGGAAAGCTCGATTTCTCCCATGCGCAACAAGGAAGGTAAAATTATCGGGTTCAGATCTATCAGCCACGACATTACTGAGAGAAAGCAATTTGAGAAGAAGCTGGCCCAAATGGCCACTCACGATTCTCTTACAGGCTTGCCCAACCGGATACTGTTGAGCGATCGGCTGATGGTAGGTACCGCACTGGCACGTCGAAATGGCCATCGTCTGGCAGTATTGATGCTTGATCTGGATAAATTCAAGGAAGTTAACGATGCCATGGGGCACAGTGTGGGTGATGAATTGTTGAAAGCAGTGGGGCAGAGATTGTCCAGCATCATGCGTAAGAGCGATACTATTTCGCGCATTGGTGGTGACGAGTTTGTCCTGGTGCTGCCTCAAATTTCGCAGATTGACGATGTTACCAAGTTTACACAGCGGATCTTAAACGCCTTTGAGGAGCCTTTCGTTTTCGGGAAGCATCGGATAGAGATTACCACCAGCATCGGGATAGCCATCTATCCGGATGATGGCATAGATATCGATCACCTGTTAAAACACTCTGATTCGGCGATGTACTCGGTGAAAGAAAACGGACGCGGCACTTACAAATACTACAGTCTGGATGATACCATAGTCCACGATATTGCCCGCAAGCGCACACCCCTTCCCTAAGTCCACCGTTCTGTCAGCCTGAACTGTTCTTGGTGAAATTTATTTAATACCTGTATATAGCACAGCCAGAATAGTTGTTTTAGCTTTGGCGGCAGCTTTGACCAGGTGCCGTTGGTTCGAATCGTAATAGATGGCATCGCCGGGGTGCAGCAGTTCGCTTCGGTCTCCAACCTGGACTTCCATGTCGCCTTCCAGTACATAGATGAACTCCTGACCATCGTGTGTTGAAAATTCAGCGACATCGGTGGGCATCAGGGTGACGATAAACGGTTCCATCATCCTGTCCGCTTTTTCAGGTGCTAAAGATTCGTAGGTATATCCATGTTGCCGGCTTTTTTTATCCGCGTAACGGGCGACAGCTTGGCCACGGCCTTTCCTGACTACAGTCATAGGTTTCTCAACCCCAGGCGATATGAAATAACCCATTTTCATATCCAGGGCTTTGCCGAGTTTGATCAATTGCCCCAGCGGAGGTAGTATCTTGTTCGCCTCGATACTTTTCAAAGTCAATATGGTAATGCCGGTCCGGCTGCTAATATCTCCGAGGCTGAGACCGCGCATCTCGCGTGCTGCCCGTATTCGTTCACCCAGGGCTTCCCGTTTTTTCTCCACGCGTTTACCTGAAGTTATGGGAGAAGCAGAGGTAATGAAGTCTTCGTGTCTGGAGGTCGTCTTCCTGGCCGGGAGCTTATTAGTCGGTCTAGCAGCTTTGCCTGTTTTCATTCGATCCTCCTAAATCGCTCTTCCAGCGACACCAATGTGGCGGGCAATTACAATTCTTAGAATCTCGGATGTTCCTTCGCCGATTTCAAGAAGGCGTTGGTCTCTGTAAAACCTTTCGATCCTGAAATCTTTCATCAGCCCGTAGCCGCCGTGCAATTGCAGCCCCTGGTGGACGCAGCGATGCATCACTTCCGAGCAATAGAGCTTGGCCATGGCCGCTTCCTTGGTTATGGGAAGGTTGTTTTCCTGCATCCAGCACACCCTGTACAGAAAATTGCGGGCAAGTTCCAGCTCAAGTGCCATATCCGCCAGTTTAAATGCATTTATCTGAAAGGAACTTATGGGCCGCCCGAACTGAAGCCGGGAATTAGCATACTCAAGCGCTATTTCGAAAGCTCCCTGTGAGCCGCCCAGGCCCATGGCGGCTATGCTCAAGCGACCGACGTCAAGGGTGGCTAGCATCTGGTGAAACCCGTCACCTATCTTCCCCAGTACATTTTCTTTGGGGATGACGCAGTCATCGAAGTATAGCTCACCGGTGTTGGACGACCGCCACATCATTTTACCTTTCATTTCTTTGGCGGTGAATCCCGGCGAATTCTTGGGCACAATGAAGCAGCTGAGCTCCGCGTGACCCATTTCCCGCTTCCCGGTTACCGCCTGGACGACAACAACTCCGGTAAGAGGACAGGCAGCGTTGGTAATGAAGATTTTACGGCCGTTTATTATCCACTTGTCTCCTTTGGGTACCGCCGTGGTTCTTGAGCCGCCGGCATCGGAACCGGCCTCGGGTTCGGTGAGACCGAAAGCCGCCAGATTTTTTCCGGAACATAATCTGGGTAGCCATTCCTGCTTTTGTTTTTCATTGCCGAAGTAGTAGATTGGACCTATTCCCAATGAGTTTCCGGCAGCAATTGTGGCCGCCTGTGAACCATCTACTCGCGCCAGTTCTTCAACGGCGATGATATAAGATATGTAGCCTATGCTGGAGCCGCCGTATTTCTCGGAAACAAAGCAGCCCAGCAGACCCAGTGCGGCCATCTTCTGCGTCAGTTCCACCGAGAACCGTTCTTTTTCGTCAAGCTCTCGGGCGATGGGGGCTATTTCTTTCTCGGCGAAGTCGCGAACAGCCTGGCGCGTTAAGTTTTGTTCTTCTGTTAGCTGGAAATCCATGGCCTGGCTCTCTCTGTTGCTGATTCTATTTCTTGCGGTGTTTGTCTATGAATCTGGCCATTCTTTTAAGGGCATCTTCGATCTCAGGGAGCGAGGTGGCATAACAGCAGCGGACATAACCTTCACCGCAGTCGCCGAAGGCAGTTCCCGGAACCACAGCTACTTTCTCTTCCATTAACAATTTCTCGGCGAACTCTTCCGAGGACATACCGGTTACTTTTATGGACGGGAAGGCGTAGAAAGCGCCCTTCGGTTCGAAGCAGGATAAGCCTATGTCCCTAAATCCCTTCACGATAACCCGTCGCCGCCGGTCATAGTCCCGGACCATCACATCTACTTCTCGGTCGTTGGACTTAAGCGCTTCTAATGCAGCCATCTGTGCCATTATCGGGGCGCACATTATCGTGTACTGGTGAATTTTGGTCATAGCTCCTATGATTTCCTTGCCGCAAGCCGCATACCCAATCCTCCAGCCTGTCATAGCGTAGGCTTTAGAAAATCCATTCAGCAGGATCGTGCGCTCCCTCATGCCGGGTAGAGATGCGAGACAGGTGTGCTCGACACCGTAAACAAGCTGACAGTAGATCTCGTCGGAAATAACCAGAAGATGATGGCGCTTGACCACTTCTGCGATTCTTTCCAATTCCTGTCTGGGTAAAACGGCGCCGGTGGGATTACAGGGGTAGCCGATTAGAATGGCTCTGGTTTTCGGAGTGATGCTAGATTCGATGTCCGCTGCCGTAATCTCGAAATCGTTGCCCTCGGTAGTGGGCACCCTGACCGGTGTACCGCCGGCCAGACTGATGGCAGCTGGATAAGCTACATAGCAGGGGTCGGGCATGATAACTTCATCTCCGGGATTAAGTATGGCTCTGGCCGCCAGGTCCAGGCCTTCGCTGACACCAACGGTTATCAGGATTTCGTCGTCCGGATTGTAAACAAGCCCATGATGGGACTGAAGATATTTGGCTAACTCAGTGCGCAGTTCGGGGGTGCCTTTGTTAGATGTGTACATGGTGTAGCCTTTTTCCAGTGAGTAAATAGCGGCTTCACGTATGTACCACGGGGTTACGAAATCGGGCTCACCCACACCGAGAGAGATGACTCCCTCCATATTGGAGAGCAAGTCGAAGAATTTTCTTATACCCGAAGGCGGTAGTGCCGTCACCTTATCGGATATGCATTTTTTAGATAGCTTGGTATTGACCGGTTCACTTCTGGACAAAGAGACCTCCTCCCGGCAATGCGGGAATCGATTACGGTTAAGGGGCTATGGGCAGGCGCTTGACCTCTTCCCCACCCTCGAATATTTCGCCGTCTTCCTTGTATTTCTTCAGAATGAAGTGGGTAACCGTTCCCTGCACTGCCTCTAAGGGGGCCAGTTTTTCGGAAACGAAGACCGCGATCTCCTGCATAGTCTTGCAGGCCACGATTACCGCCAGGTCGTATGTACCGGATGCGAGATAGACGGAACGGGCTTCCTTGAAGCGGTAGATGCGTTCGGCAATGGCATCGAAGCCGACGTTACGTTGCGGAACTACTTTGACCTCGACGAGCGCCAGGACCTCTTCCTCACCCAGTTTGGTCCAATCGATAATAGCTTTATATCTTAATATAGCCCGGTCTTGTTCTGCTTTCTTAATGGCCTTCTTGACCTCGGCCACGGAGGTTCCGGTCATGGTGGAGATTTGGTCGGGTGTCAGACGGGCGTCTTTTTCAAGGGCTTCAAAGATCTGTTTCATGTTACCTCCTCGACTCCTATCAGATTAGCCACCATTTATCGTGTGCCTCATTATAGCAGAGTTCAAAGAGCTTCTCATCTTCGGTTACGACTCTGAAAAATTTCTCTCCCGGCTCCAGCCACTCCGCTTCCATTTTAGATACTTGGTAGACTCTACCCTGCCAGAAAAAAGATTGCGGTCTATCGGCGTAAGTGGTGCCGGAATAGCATTTGACTTCGACTTCTTCCAACCGCCCCTCTTCTATAGCTCATCTACTTGTTGGTGGGCTTTCTCTTATGCCAATCGGTGGCCTGCTCGTAAGCGTAGGCCAGATGAAGAATAGTCTCCTCATCGAATGGTTTACCTATAATCTGCATACCGAAGGGTAACCCGTCGACAAAACCGGCAGGGACCGAGATAGCGGGTAACCCGGCGATGTTTATGGGCAGTGTGCAGACATCACTAAGATACATCTGTACGGGGTCGTCGACCTTTTCGCCGAGCTTAAACGGTACTGTCGGTGACGTAGGGGTAACCAATGCGTCATATTTTTCGAAGGCGCTTTTAAATTCTTTGATTATAAGTGTCCGTACCTTTTGCGCTTTAAGGTAATAGGCATCGTAGTAGCCGGCCGAGAGGGCATAAGTGCCCAGCATGATTCGCCTCTTTACTTCGGCGCCGAAGCCGAACTGTTTTGTTTTCTCCATGGCCTCCCACATGTTGGTGGTATCCTGATAGGAGTAACCGTATTTTACCCCATCGTATCGGGCCAGATTGGCTGAAGCCTCAGACGGGGCGATGATATAGTAAACGGCCAGGGCGTACCTGGTTAGCGGCAAAGAAACATCCCGGTCCACGACTGCTCCCAGTTCCTGTAACTTACCAATAGCCGCTTCTATGCCCTGCCTGACTTCTGGCTGCATACCTTCTACGAAGTAGTCTTTAGGTACGCCTATTCTCATGCCTTTAATGTCGGGTTTGAGTGACCGGGTGAAATCAGGAACGGGCTGGGGCGCCGAGGTGGAATCAAGCGGGTCATGGCCGGCAATGGCGTTCAATACCAGGGCGCAGTCGGTTACATCTTTGGTCAGCGGCCCTATCTGGTCCAGAGAGCTAGCGAAAGCCACCAGCCCGAATCGGCTGACCCTGCCATAGGTGGGCTTTAATCCGACTACGCTGCAAAACCCGGCGGGCTGTCGGATACTGCCTCCCGTATCCGAGCCGAGCGCGTATATGGCTTCATCAATGGACACAGCTGCTGCCGAGCCGCCGCTGCTGCCGCCTGGAACACGGTTGAGGTCCCAGGGATTTCTTGTGGGGAAAAACGCTGAATTCTCGGTTGATGACCCCATAGCGAACTCATCCATGTTGGCTTTGCCCAGGATTACCGCCTTGGCGCTTCTGAGTTTTTTCATAACCGTGGCATCATAGGGAGGAATGAAATTTTCCAGAATTTTAGATGAGCACGTGGTCTTAATACCGCGGGTGCAGATGACGTCTTTAATTAAGGCTGGAATACCGGTAAGGGGCTGCATTTCTCCTTTGCCTATGGTCTTATCGGCCTCCTTAGCCTGTTCCAGGGCCAGGTCATGGCATATAGTAACGCAAGCCTGGACTTTCTTATCTACTGCAGACAGGTGTGCCAGGCAGACTTTGGCCAGTTCGACGGCCGATACTTTTTTCTCTTTTAGCAGCTTATGCGCCTGGCCAATGGTTAATTTATGGAGGTTGTCCATAGCTACTCCAGCACTGCCCTGACTTTGAAAGAGTCGCCTTCTCGCTGAGGGGCGTTAGCCAGGATCTCTCCTACCGGGCAGGATGATTTGGGCACATCAGGTCTGAAGACGTTCTGAAGTGCGATGGATTGAGCAGTGGGTGGAACGTCGGTGGTGTCCAGCTGCTCAAGAACATCGAAGTTGTCCAGTATGTCGGACAGTTGATGTCTGAATTTTTCTATTTCATCTTCGCTCAAACCCAGTCTGGCCAGAAGCGCTATGTGCTGTACTTCTTTGCGGCTAAGCTTCATGCTGAATCCTCCCTGGATTTAGTTGAAATATTATAACATAAAGCTAGCTCATGGACGGCGGTCATAATGTAGGACAATCGTCTTGACGATAATAGGTGTAGATTGCTACAATTGCCAATGCCCTGCGCGGGCAAATCAGAATTAGAAACGAGGTGCCATAAGTGCATCATTTCGAACCGGCCAAAATCCGCAATGTGGTCATGCTGTCACACTCCAGCGCCGGAAAAACATCACTTGGCGAAGCCATGCTCTTCAACGCAGGCGCTATCAACCGGCTGGGCAGCGTTACTGATGGAACGACCACATCTGACTTCGACCCCTCAGAGATAAAGCGGCAGATCAGCATTAATTTATCGCCGTTGCCGTGCCAGTGGAAAGACTCTAAGCTAAACGTGCTGGATACTCCCGGCTACCCCGATTTCGTCGCTGAAGTTAAAGAAGGGCTGGCGGTCAGCGAGGCTGCCGTTATAGTGGTTTGTGCCGTATCAATGGTCGAAGTTGGTACCGAGCAGGTATGGAAATATACAGGGGAAGCCAAATTACCCCGCATGATTTTCATCAACAAAATGGACAGAGACAACGCCAACTTCTTTAATACTTTGAAGGACATTCAGGCTAAACTTGGGGCCAGGTGCCTGCCTCTTCAATTACCTATAGGTTCACAGAAAGATTTTCAGGGGGTGGTCGACCTGGTGAGCAGGAAAGCCTACGTAGGTAATCCGTTAAAAGAAGCCGAGATACCGGCAGCTTTAAAAAACGATGTGGATTCTTACCGCGAAAAGCTGGTTGAGGCCGTTGTAGAAGTAGATGACGAACTTATAACCAAATACCTGGAAGGGGAGGAGATAAGTGAGGAGCAGGTTCATAGGTGCATCAAGGAGGCGACCAGGCAGAGTAAAGTAGTGCCTGTACTGCTCGGTTCTGCCCTCAGGAACGTCGCCATTGCTCCTTTACTAGATGCCATTCACGATTATCTTCCGTCACCGGTGGAACGCGAAGGCTTGAAGGCCACAAATACCTCTACAGGTGCTGAGGAGAAGGTAGACGTCTCCGGCGGACCCATTGCCGCCTTTGTTTTTAAGACAACGAATGACCCTCGCATAGGTAAATTCAGCTATCTGCGAGTTTTTTCGGGAACAATTTCCAGCAATTCGCAGGTTTGGAACACTAACAAATCCACCACCGAGCGTATAGGTCAGCTTTTTGTTTTGCGAGGCAAGACGCAGGAACCGACACCGCAGCTTGCTGCCGGCGATATAGGGGCTGTTGCCAAATTAGCCTCAACGGCTACCTGTGATACGCTCAGTGTCAAAGAACATCCTTTGAAATTCGCTCCCATCGAATTTCCGGCCCCGCTATTGAGCATGGCGGTCCATCCAAAGGCGAGAGGCGACCTCGATAAAATGAGCACGGTGCTGCCTAAAATATGTGAGGAAGACTTCACACTCAAAGTCCAGCGCGAAGCCGACATCGGCGAGATACTCTTGTGGGGAATGGGTGAAACCCACCTCGACGTGGCTGCAGAAAAGTTGGCTAGCAAGTTCGGTGTAGAAGTCACCTTACAGCGGCCCAAGGTCCCATATAAGGAGACGATCAACAACAAGACGGAAGCGGAGTATAAGCATAAGAAGCAGACGGGTGGGCACGGCCAGTACGGTCACGTTCTACTGGAGCTTGAACCACTGCCAAGAGGTAGTGGGTTTGAATTTGAGGAGAAAGTTGTTGGTGGAGCCGTGCCCAGGAATTATATTCCCGCCGTTGAAAAAGGCGTAAACGAAGGCAGAATGGAGGGCATTTTAGCCGGATACCCGGTGGTTGATGTCAGAGTTACGCTCTTTGACGGCAGCGCCCATCCCGTTGATTCTTCGGATATGGCTTTTAAAATCGCATCGGCGCAGGCTCTGAAAAAGGGCCTTTCCGAAGCACAGCCGGTCCTACTGGAACCGATCGTGAACATGACCATCACCGTGCCCGACAACCTTACGGGCGATATAATTGGTGACCTCAATACAAAGAGGGGCCGTGTGCTCGGTATGAATCCCGGAAATGGTGTCAACATTATTCAGGCACAGGCGCCGCTGGCCGAAGTGCAGCGATATGCCATGGACCTTAGGTCAATGACGCAGGGCCGCGGCACGTTCACTATCGAGTTCAGTCACTACGAAGAAGTGCCGCCTCAAATCGCTCAAAAGATTATAGCTGCTCATAAAAGCAGCCAGTAAGTCTTAACTTAGCCCGCTACAAGTTCCTTGACCTTCTGAGTAAACGAGGGTAGGACCTGCTTCCAATCGCCGACCACGCCGAAGCGAGCTTCCTTGAATATATTAGCTTCCGGATCCTTATTGATGGCGATTATATTTTTAGCTCCGGAACAACCGGCTAAGTGCTGGCTGGCTCCTGATATGGCTACGGCAATGTAAACCTCGGGAGACACGATTTTGCCGGTAAGGCCGATCTGCCATGATTCGGGAACCCATTTATTATCTGAAGGAGGTCTGGAAGCTCCCACTGCGCCCTTGAGGGCTTTGGCTAGTTCTTCCAGCTGTTTGAAACCATCCGGTCCCCCAATGCCTCTGCCGCCGGCAACTATAATCGACGCATCTTCGAGCTTGACGCCGGCAACCTCTTCCTTAACGGTATCCAAAACCTTAGTCCGTATTTTGGCCGCGTCCAACTCAGCTTTAATGGCTGCTACGTCTCCTTTTCTGGCGTCATCTGGTGCCAGAGGTGTCATAGCTTTCTGCCTGACGGTTACCATCTGAGGGAGCAGGTCCGAGCAGAACGTAGCCCGGGCATTGCCGCCGTAAACCGAGCGTGTTTCCTGAAGTAACTTTGTGGCGGGGTCGATTGCCAGATCTATGCAGTCCGTGGCCACAGCCGTGCCGAGCCTGAAGGCAAGCCTGGGGGATAAGTCTCTACCCATGGCAGTTTGGCCGAAAAGCAGTGCCCTGGGTGAAATTTCCTTAACTGCCTTTTCCATTACGGCCACGTAAGAATCGGTTTGATAGTTTTTAAGTAGCGGGTCTTCCACGGTGTAAACCTTATCGGCCCCGAAGCTGATAGCTTTTTTGGCGGAGTCACCAAGTTTATCACCAACCAGAATACATGTGAGTTCCTCTTTCAATTGATCGGCAAGATGCCGGCCGCCACCTAAAAGTTCGGATGTAATTGCACTAAGTTTACCGTCCGTTACCTCACCGCATATCATAACGCCTTTATTTTCAGCCATAATATCCTCCTGAAGTTACTTGCTAGTTCTAGATTACTTTGGCTTCTCTTAGCTTTGCTGCCAGTTTGGCTCCAGCATCAGCAGGCGTATCGGCTTCAATGATTTCGCATTTGCCTTCTTTTACCGGCTGGAACAGTTTGAGAAGTTTGGTTTTTCTGCCGGCTTCGCCAATCTGAGACGGCTCTACGCCGATGTCTGTCGGTTTCCATACCAGCGGCTGCTTTTTGGAGGCCGCCATAATCCCTTTAAGAGTAGCATAGCGGGCCTCACCGAGTTCGTTGCTGACCGTAATCAAAGCTGGTAAGGTTACCTCGATTACCTGGTAACCATCAGTGATAACTCGCTCCACTCTGGCCTTGCCGTCCATGGTTTCAACTTTCTTGGCCACGGTGACGCTGGGAATACCAAGTATCTCGGCAATTCCAGAACCAACCTGACCGGCATCCCAGTCGGCTGCCTGGCGTCCGCAGAAAATAATGTCAAATGGCCCGACCTTTTTAATCGCTGCAGCTAGCGCGAAGGCAGTAGACCAGCTGTCACCGCCTTCAAAGGCTGCGTCTTCAAGGAGAATGAGTTCGTCAGCACCCATAGAAAGTGGTTTCTTAACTACATCGCGTAGCAGGTTGTTCCCGAGGCTGATCACGGTAATTTTGCCTCCCTGCTGGTCCTTGATTCTGAGGGCTGCTTCAACAGCTTGCTCATCAAACGGACTTACGACAGGCGCTACCCCGGGAGGCGGTATCACCTTGTTGCTGGCCGGGTCGATTTTAAAGCTAGCCGGCGGTGCCTCCGGGTCGAGAATTTGTTTACAGCAAACAATCATATTCAGGGGCATTATTGTTCCTCCTCAGATAATTTTGTTTGTTGGCTTAAACCAATCGTATACTGTAAGGTAAATGAAGCTGTTTGTCAAATATGAAAGCCTGCCCTAAAGGGCAATTTTAATTACCCTGTTGGTACCATTGTAGTCCCGGGCAAGACTGGACGTGGCATCTTTAAAGTATTGGCGTATTAACTGGCCTATTTCCTCTTCCTGCCCCTGTCCGATTTCTATAAAGAGGCAGCCGCCGGCAATTATCCTGGTTTCTGCCTGTTGCAGGAGCCTTTCAATACAATCCAGCCCTCTGTCCCCGCCATCAAGGGCAGCCCGAGGTTCGAATCCGGCGACCTCCGGGTTTAAGTCGGGAATGTCGGAATTTTTTACGTAGGGTAAGTTGGCGACAATCAAGTCCACAGGTTCTGGTAAAGGCTGCAATAAATCCCCGGCCAGCAGATTGACCTGTTCCGTAACCCGCTGGCGGCGGCAGTTTAAGGCAGCGACCTCCAGGGCTGAGGGCGAAATGTCGATAGCATATATTTTGCTATCTGGTGAATTAAGTGCCAGGCAGATGGCTATGGCACCGCAGCCGGTACCGATATCGGCGACTAATAAGGGTCTTTTCAGATAAGGGCTTCGATTACGTGCATATTCTAGGGCAGCGTCAACGAGTAATTCTGTTTCTGGGCGCGGGATTAAGACTCGGGAATCCACGTAGAAGTCTATGCCATAGAATTCTTTATGGTTCAGGATATATGCTGACGGTTCGCGCTTAATGCGGCGTACCAGTAATTCATTCAATCTGTCCTCTTCGTCCGTGCTGAGGGTCTGTTCAAGTTGGGTATATATTTGGACTTGAGATAGATTAGTTACCCGGCCAAGTAACAGTCTGGCTTCTGTATGACTGTCTTCGATGCCGTTTTTTGCCAGCACTAGAGCAGATTTATGGAGCGCCCGATCTAAGTTCACAGTCTGGCGCCCTCCAATAACTTAGCCTGTTCATTTGTGGCCAAGGCATCGACGACGTCGTCCAGGTCACCGTCCAGAATACGCGGTAAATTGTGAAAAGTGACATTTATTCTATGGTCGGTGATGCGGTCCTGTGGGTAATTGTAGGTGCGTATTTTCTCGGCACGTTCTCCGCTGCCAATCTGTGAGCGGCGCTCTTCGGTTATCTCCTCGTTTTTCTTGCGCAGCTCTCTGTCCAGCAGCCGCGCCCGGAGGACGGCCATGGCTTTCATTCTGTTTCTCAACTGGGACCGCTCGTCCTGGCACGTGGTCACGATGCCGGTTGGTAGGTGAGTGATGCGCACGGCGGTGGTCACTTTATTCACGTTTTGACCGCCGGCGCCGCCACTGCGGAAGAAGTCCATCTTGATATCGTCCGGTTTAATAGCCACCTCAACCTCTTCGGCTTCTGGTAGAACGGCCACCGTGGCCGTCGAGGTGTGGATACGTCCCGAAGATTCGGTGACCGGGACGCGTTGAACGCGGTGTACTCCGCTTTCGTACTTTAAGCGGCTGAAGGCGCCCTTACCTTTGATTTCGAATATTATCTCTTTAAACCCGCCAAGCTCGGTTTCATTGCAATCTATGATATCTACGTGCCATCCTTTGTTTTGGGCGTACCTGCTGTACATGCGGAAGAGAACGGCTGCAAAAAGAGAAGCCTCTTCGCCACCCGTGCCGGCCCTGATTTCCATAATGACGTCTTTGTTATGGTTAACGTCTTTAGGTATTAACGCCAGCTGCAGCTCGTGGAGAAGGGTGTCCTGTCGCTTTTTCAGGTTTGTGATTTCATCCTTAACGACGGGGATCATATCCGGCTCGAGGCCGTCGTTTAACATGGCCTGGGTCTCTTCGAGCTGTCTGGAGACTGTCTTGTACTGGCGGTATTTAGTTACGATGTCTTCTAGGCTGGCTTGCTCTTGGGCGAGCGATTGCAGCCGAGATATATTGGAAGAGACGTCCGGCTGGGCAATAAGTTCGCTCAGTTCTTCATACCGTTTTTCTATCGATTCGAGTCTATTTATCATGGGTTTTCCACCTGGAATTATAACATAGCTATGTCCCAACGTGCTCTCGGAAAAAGACGATTCCGTACGTATTGACAGGCAGAGCATGTTGTGCTAACATAATTGTCTGCCTTAAACGGCGGCACATTAACAACTGGATAGTGGAAGGAAGATTTTTCAGAGAGTTTGATCCTGGCTCAGAATGAACGTTAGCGGCGTGCCTGATGCATGCAAGTCGAACGCCCTTTAGACCCGCAAGGGACGAAAAGGGAGTGGCGAACGGCTGAGTAACGCGTAAGTGACCTACCTTCAAGTGGGGGATAACCTGTCGAAAGACAGGCTAATACCGCATGTGCTAGTAAGTTAAATCATATTTATTAGTAAAGCTTTTGCGCTAGAAGATGGGCTTGCGTCTGATTAGCTTGTTGGTGGGGTAATGGCCTACCAAGGCGATGATCAGTAGCTGGTCTGAGAGGACAACCAGCCAGACGGGGACTGAGACACGGCCCTGACTCCTACGGGAGGCAGCAGCAAGGAATTTTGCGCAATGGGCG
>Ga0116202_10000513_pt1 | contig 21654 bp, 31 predicted proteins | sample LakKivw325mmetaG_FD_94479 | JGI IMG/M metagenome (GOLD analysis project Ga0116202, IMG submission 94479) | Anoxic lake water microbial communities from Lake Kivu, Rwanda to study Microbial Dark Matter (Phase II) - Lake Kivu water 325m metaG | ecosystem: Environmental > Aquatic > Freshwater >... | reverse complement strand
GTTATCGAATTGATATCGAAAATAAAAAAATCACCCAAACCGGTGGTTTGTTTTTGAAAATCATACCAAAACAAGCCGAAATTTATCTTAATGGCAAACTGACAAAAAAAACCGATTTTTTCTTCGGTTCAGCTTTGATTGAAAACTTATTGCCAAAAAAATATAAAATCGAGGTGAAAAAAGAAGGATATTCTTCCTGGGAAAAGAGTTTAGAAATTAGAGAGAAAGAAGTCACCGAAGCTAAAAATATTGTTTTGTTTCCAAAAAATATAAATTTTGAAATTTTATTAAAAAACGTCGGAAGTCATTGGGTATCCCCTGACGGGAAGAAAATAATTCTTTATGAGAAGGCTAGCCCAGAAGGGCCCGGCTGGGCATTAAAACTTTATGACCTAGAAAAAAATCTAAAAAGCCATTTAATTAATGAAGATGATATTTCTCCAAAATCTGCCGACTTAGTGAGTTTGGAATGGGCTCAAGATTCGAAAGAGATATTTTTAGAAGTGGGAATTGAAGAACGATTAAAATATTTCGCCGTGGAGCTCGATAAAATTCCTCCCGTTTTAACCGAAAAAACAGCCCCTTCGCTGCCTTCTGAAAATATTATCGCTTCCCAGCTCATCAATGGAAAGCTTTATTTGTTAGATAAACTTGGTCAGCTTTTTAAAAATGGAGAAAGATTAACCCAAAAATCCTTTCCAGTAAAATCGGAAACTGAATATACTTTGGAGGTCTTTTCAGATTTTATCTTTTTAAGAGAAGGCGAGAATTTGTATCAATTTGATTCCGACTCAAAATCATTTGAGAAATTTTTTGAGGACATTAAAGGTTTTAAAATCTCTCCTGATAATAAAAAAATGGTTTATTTTTCGGATTCGGAAATTTGGGTTTTCTTTATGAAAGAGATAGCCAATCAACCCAAAAGAACGGCTGGAGAGCGGTTGTTTTTAATTCGCCTTTCAGAAAAAATTAAAGATGCCTTCTGGTTAAATCCCGACTATTTAATTTTTAATGCCGGCAATAAAATAAAAATCGCCGAAATCGACGACCGAGACAGAATAAATATTGTTGATGTTAGCGAACTTCCCCCAACCACTTCAGAAAAAGAAGAAACCTCTTATGGAGATGAATTACAAAGTGGTGGGGGGCTGGAAATGTTTTTCAGTCAAAACTCTAAAAAAATTTACATTTTGAGCAACGGCAACCTTTATACATCATCGGAACCTCTGCTTTGAGTTTCGACCTTCTTTCGGAATTCTAGCCAACCAATCTCTTTCCCTCCCGCCATCTGACAGATTTCTCTAAATTGACAATACTGACACTGCCAATCATCCGGATAGCCTGAAATTCTCAAGGGGACAACGTTGGAATCAATTTTTGTTTTAAGCTCGGCTAATTCCGATAATAATTTTTTTGCTCGGGCTGAGTCATACTCAACCAAGAATTCTTTTAATTCTAAGGTGTCTTTGTTAACGTAAAGAATAATACCTTTTGGAATTTTAAAAAAGTGGAGGTAGAGTTGGATTTGGTTAACGTTATCCTCTTTTGGCTGCGTCAGTCCCTTAAAAACCATGCTGTTCATACTTTTGAAATCTACCACGTAAAGCTCGTTATTCAGAGTGACTATGGCATCGGCTCGGCCAGAAATTAATTCTTGGGGAGGAATTTTAATCTCTGAAGCTCTAACTATTCCTAAACTGAATAGATTGCTTATAATCTGCATCTGGATATAATCGCCATGGTCAAACATCCGAAGAACTTCGGGAGCCATTTTCTCGCGGGGAACATTTTTGAATTTAAAAAAGATTGCTCTGGGGCATTTCCCGGCATCAGTAATATAAAAATGATGCTGTTCCCTATCTCGTTCTCTATCTGTGTAGAATTGGTCAATTAGCTCTTTTAACATCGAGATTACCCCGAATTTAATTTTTCTTGCCAAAACTTAATTTTAGAAAGAATTTCGTCTTCATTTTCTAAATTCAGCTCCTTAATCTCCTTCAAAATCGCTTTCTCGGTTTCGGTTTTTATCTCTTCGTGAATTCTGGCGTGCCTGACCCATTCTTCAAGATGGTTTAAAAAAGCCGAAATTGTGCCTTTATATAAATAACCATAGGAACCATCTTCAAGCCGGACGGGCTTACTTTCAAAAATCTCTTTTATTTTTTCTTTAAATGAATTTATCATTTTAGATTTTATCGCTTTTGCCACTGGGGCGCTCGGCGGGCTCTTTTTAAGCCGAATTTCTTTCTCTCTCTCATGCGCGGGTCCCGGGTTAAAAAGCCGGCCTGCTTTAACCTTTTTCTAAAATCGGGGTTAAAAAGAACCAAAGCCCTGGCTATAGCATGTCTAAGAGCTTCGGCCTGAGCATGAAGACCACCTCCTTTTACAATAGCCGAAACTCCAAATTTATCAAGACATTTCATTCTTTCCAGAGGAGCCTTAGCGATTTCCCGAAGCTCGGAGGTCGGAAAATAATTTTCCAAAGATTTCCCTTTCACTAAAAATGCTTTTTCGCCTTGAGTAAAAAGCCGAGCTCTGGCCAAAGCAGTTTTTCTTCTACCAACCGCCTCAAAATATTTTTCTGGTTTAATTTCAGGTTTTTCAATTTTTTTGAGAGGGGGCTTTTTAATTTTTTTTACTTTTTGAACTCTTCCTCTTTTTTTAATTCTTGTTTTTTTATCTTTTACCATAATGTATTAACCTATTTTATTTTAAGTCTTTTAATCATTTTTGCTCTTAATTTATTTTTGGGTAACATTCTGTAAACCGCTTTCTTTAATACCTCGGCTGGACCTCGGGGGTACCCTTCAGCAAAGAACTTTTTAAGCGGAATCTCTTTCAAGCCACCCCAATATCTTGAATGTCGATAATATTTTTTTTGTTCGATTTTTTTTCCGGTAAATTTTAATTTATTTACATTTTTAACATTTACAAAATCTCCCATATCTTTATAAGGAACGAAGTTGGGTTTATGCTTTCCTCGCAGTAAAATAGCAATTTCGCTTGCCAATCGACCAAGAACTTTTCCAGTTGCATCAATTGTGTGAGTTTTACGTTCCATAATTTATTTCACTAATTCTATGATGGCCGTTTTTGTTCCATTCGATTTTCTTGGACCCAACTTAATTATCCTTGTGTACCCGCCTTTTCTTTCTTTGTATCTCGGAGCAATTTCCTTAACTAATTTTTTGGCTATTGCCGGAGAAAATTCTTGAGCTAATAACCTTCGCGAAGCCAAATCGCCAATCTTGGCTCGACTAATTTTCTTTTCAACGAAACTGGAAACTTCCTTGGCTTTAGCCTCGGTAGTTTTAATCTTTTCTTTTAATAAAAGAGCACTTGTCAAACTTTTTAAAAGTGCTCGTCTCTGGTCTCTTCCTCTACTTAGCTTTCTTTGTTTTTTTCGCTTTCGCATGTTTTTTTGGTTTTGGCTTTTTCGTTTTTGGCAAAACTTTTTCAGGGGCACGCTCGCGGGACGCCACCCTCCCTGCCACCCTCCTGCCTTCGGCAGGCACCTCGGGTGGTGGGGGGGTTGTAGTCTTTCTAAAAGTCTCAACGAATAAAGAGAAATGTTTAACTAAAATATCCGAAGCAAGGAATACGGCCTCTTCGGGTGAAATTGTGCCATCGGTTTCAATCTCTAAAAACAATCTATCAAAATCGGTTCTTTCCCCCACCCTCATATTTTCAATCTTATAACTCACCCTTTTTGTCGGAGTGAAGATGGCATCGACTGGTATTGCTCCTATCTCTAATTTTTCTTTTTTTCTTGCTTCCCTCGGCGAATAACCTAATCCTTTTTCAATCTGAATTTCCATCTCTAACTCAGCTTTTTTATCAGTTAAGGTAGCAATGTGGCAATCTTTATTAACCAATTCTGCCTGGGCCGGCAGTTCAAAATCGGACCCCTTTACTTCCTTTTCTCCTTTGACTTTTAGGGTTGCCTTTTGGGGTTCGTCAGTAAAAATCTTAAATCTTAATTGTTTTAGATTTTGCATAATCAAAATTACATCTTCCAGAACTCCGGGTATCGTTGAAAATTCATGAGGAACCCCTTTGATTTTCATTTGAGTAATCGCTGCTCCCGGTAGAGATGAAAACAAAACTCGCCTTAAACTGTTACCAACAGTTACTCCGTAACCCGGGTAAAGGCCCTCAATTTCAAAACGAGCAAAATTTCCTTTTTTTTCAATGATTTTTGGTTGAAGCGGTAAGGGAATCATAAATTTATCTTGAATAAAATTCGAATATTGCTGATATTTCCACTGGCGGCGCCGTCTCTTCTAAAGATGGTTCGCCGATAACCTTCCCCTCCAATTTTTCAGCGTTAAGCTCGAGCCAGGCAGGGGGTTTATATTTTTTTAACAAATTCTTAAGATTTTGAAAATAGGTCTTTTTGATTTTTTGCGGTTTCATTGAAATAATCTCTCCCTTTTTTACTTGATAAGAAGGGGCATCAATTGATTTTCCGTTGACTAAAAAATGACCGTGGGAAACTAGTTGTTTGGCTTGGGCCCGAGATTTAGCAAAACCTAATCTAAAAACTACATTATCCAACCTGCCTTCCAATATTTTAATAAGCAGAAGGGACTCATCTTCCACTTTGCCACGCTTTTGAAGAACCTCTTTTACATATTTTCGAAATTGTCTTTCTTTTAAATTATACCAATTCTTTAATTTTTGTTTTTCATTTAACTCTTTCCCATATTCAGAAAAACCCCTAATCCTTCTTTTTCTTTTATGACCGGGCGGATAGGCCCTCTTCACCATCGGGCATTTTGGCGACAGACATTTCTCGCCTCTTAAAAAAAGCTTCACGCCTAATCTTCGACAAATTTTACATTTAGATACCACGAACATTTACTAATCTTTCACGAATAATTACGGATAATTTGTATAAATTCGTAATTGATTCGTAATCATTAGCGGTTAGACTCTTCTCACCTTTGGTGGTCGGCAACCATTGTGAGTAATGAACTTAATCTGAGGGCAGTTGCCGAGGGTGACACTTCGCACCCAGCCCTCTAAGCACAATGTTATTTTCATATAAGCATAGAGGGCTGGGGAGAAATAGCAACGGCGGAGAACAACTGTTATCTTACCACTTAAGCCGATTGCGTGTCACCCGAGGCAATCTGCCAGAAGATTTTTTATTTATAGCTATACCCTCCTCACCTTTGGTGGTCGGCAACCATTATGAGGGACGGGGGTAATATCAGTTATTGAACCAATTTCTATACCGCGAGTAGCCAGGGACCTAATTGCCGACTCCCGACCGGAGCCAATCCCTTTGGCAAAAATGGAAATTTTTTCAAGCCCTAATCTTCGAATCGCCTGACCCATCGCTTCAGCCACCTTGGAAGCCGCAAAAGGGGTGGCTTTTTTTGTTCCTTTAAATCCAATGGAACCGGCACTGACCCAGTGAAGGACATTTCCTTTAGAGTCGGTTAAAGTAATAATGGTGTTGTTATAGGAAGAAGAAACGTAAACTCGGCCTTCCTTAATTTTTTGAGGTGCTTGTAATTTTATTTCTTTCTTAACTTCGGCTTCCACTTTCTCTCTTTCTTTAATTAACTCCTCTTCAGTTTTAGTGATAATTCTTTTTTTACCCATAGTGGTAATACATAGTCAGGTCGCGGCACGCGCGAATTAATTAATGTCGCCTTCGGCGACCGCGCTAACACCGCTCCTTAAAAACCCTCGGTTTTTAATATTTTCCCAGACGAGGAAACCGAAAGGTTTCCCCGACCCCCTTCCGATTTGGGGTGTCCGTGGTTTTATGTGGGCGCTGGCGGGGGTTTCCTGCCCGACCCAACTGTTTTTCTAACATTTCCCCTAACCGTTCTGGTATTGGTCCTTGTTCTCTGTCCCCTCACCGGTAATCCTTTAATGTGACGTATTCCTCGCCAGCAAGCTATATCTCTTAATCTCTTTATTGCCATCATTACCTCTCTCCTTAGCTCCCCTTCGATTTTATAATTTTTTTCAATAATTTCTTTCAAACGATTTATTTCGTCTCCGGTTAAGTCTTTTGCCAAAAGAGCAGGATTTATTTTTGCCTCATTTAAAATTTTCCGAGCCGATGATAAACCAATCCCATAAATATAGGTTAAAGCAATTAATATTTGTTTATTTTCCGGTATGTTTACTCCCGCAATACGTGGCATACTTTATGATGCCAATATGCGAATTTAATGCTAATCTACAAATTGCGAATAAATAATATTCGCATATTCGCAGCATTCGCATATCATTCGTAGATTGGCATCGTGTTGTTATCCTTGTCTTTGTTTGTGTTTTGGGTTTTTACAAATGACGTAAATTCGACCCTTACGTCTTACAATTTTACAATGCTTACAAATTTTTTTAACCGATGACCTTACTTTCACCCCGTTAGAAATCTGCCCTTATATAACTGATAGTTAATTTCAGACAGACCTTGTTTCTCTATTATACCCCGTTATTTCAGCGCAAAAAATTTTTTGAATAAAAAATTTTTTGCCAAAGATTTCTAACGGGGTTCATGATTGGATAAAAATAAAAAAGAATCCAACACCTAACACCTGATATCTACTTTCCTCGATATACTATTCTACCTCTTCTTTCATCATAAGGAGTTATTTCCACCGTCACTCGATCTCCCGGTAAAATTTTAATTCGATAAAGTCGCAATCTCCCAGCAAGATGACAGAGGACTTCCCGGCCTTCGTCTAACCTTACTCGGAAATGAGCACTCGGCAAGGTTTCCAAGACTGTACCTGTTTTTCGAAAAACCTTTTTTCGAGGATTTGGCATTAAATAAATTTAATTTAACAAAATTTGTTTAACTAGTCAAGAGAAGGGATTTTAAAGGTTTAATTTAATTTCAATTTTCTCCGGATTTCTTGGCACATTTTTAATCCAAATTGGCCAAAATTTAACCTCTACTTTATCAATTTGAGGCTGGTTTTCTAAAAAAAGCTTTGCCTCGGCTAATGATTTTCCTGCCAAAGCTTCTTTTAAATAACTCTCTCCGATATCTAAATAAGTTTTAGTGTTTATCTTGAGGGAAAGGGTGATTTTGCCTGTTTTTAAATCGATTGTCTCCGGGGGATAATCTAATTTTAAACTCTTTTCAGAAAATTTCTTTGTTTCCTCAATTTGAGAAAGAATAAAATCTCTGGCAAATTTTTCAAGGTCTTCTTTCTTAAACACCAAGGCAATTGAACGGGCCTTCACCTGAAACTTGAATTTTTCTAATTCGTCTTTTGGTCTGGCTAAAGAAAATGTCTCAAGAATCTCTGAATCCATGGCTCTGGGTGGTGGGAGGGTGGAGTCCAATAGAATAAACTCTGAGGAGATTTTTTCTTTTAAAGAAGCCTCGCTTTCTTTTAAGGCTCTTCCCGATAGCGATTCTTTAGCTCCATCCAAATCTTCCTGGCGAACCTGAGGGACTTCTTCTTTTAGACCTCCGGTCATTTCTTGGGGGGATTCCCCATAAATTTTAGTATATTTATCGGTCCCAGCCAATCCCGGGATGGAAAAAGTTGAGGGCCCAATATTATATTCTGGACCTGGCTGGTCAGCCGCCACCTTAACATCGGAAAAACTCGCGACGAGCTTTCCTCCCTCATATTTTCCTCCGGGAATGCTTACTTTTTCTACCGACCTAAATAATTTTCCATCGCCGGAAATAAATCGAGTGGTGGCTACCAAGGTCTGGGGAGAAGTGGAATATTTATTATAAACTCGAATTATTCCTTCGGCTTTCTTTTCTTTTAAGACCTTGCCCGAGGATAAAAATTCCTCAGTAATTGTTTTTTCTGTCTTGATTAATTCACCAGGAATAACCTTATTTAAAACATCGACATTGTCGAGTGCTTTATCAACAGTTAATTTCGTTTCAGAAGTAAAAGGTTCTGTTACTGGCCAAATTTCTATCTCTACCTTTGAGAGAGCGAAATGGCAAAAAAGAAAAGCTGAGATTAGGATAAATAGAACCGCGACTGCTCCCCATTTTCTCTTTTTGGAAAAGGACGGCAAAATATTTTCCGGAGAGGGCGGAGAAATCTTTTCTTCTCGGAAGGTAGCAGAGGGAGCCGTTTTCTGCGGGTAGGCAGGTGGCGAAATATCAAATACTTTCTTATTCATGATAGCGTTTATTTTATTATAGCAAATTATTTTAAAATTGCCCTAATTCTTCTTATCCCTGAACCCGAAGATTCTTCTTTTATAATTTTGAAATGACCTAATTCTGAAGTTCTTTTGACGTGGGGACCGGCACAGATTTCTTTTGAAAAATTATCGATGGAATACACCGTTACTCTTTCCGGATATTTTTCTTTAAAAAAAGCCAGAGCTCCCGACTTTAAAGCTTCCTGATAACTCATTTCTTCCTTTTTTACTTCCAGATTCTCCTTTATTTTTTGATTAACCAGATTCTCAACCTCTTTAATTTCTGCCTCTGCCATTTTTCGAGGATGAGAAAAATCAAACCTTAATCTCTGAGGAGTAATGTCGGAACCCATTTGTCTAACATGCTCACCTAAAATTTTTCTTAAAGCAGCGTGTAACAAATGAGTGGCGGTGTGTAACCTTGTTGCTTCACGGGTAGCATTTTTGCCTATTCCGCCAAACTTTTTCTCAACTCCTGCTTTGGAAATCTCTCGATGTTTTTCAAAAGCCTCTTTAAACCCTTTAACGTCAACTTCGATTTTTTTTTCTTTAGCTAATTCCTCGGTTAATTCTAGAGGGAAACCATACGTGTCGAACAAATGAAAGGCATCGATACCGGAAATGACCGATGACCGTTGACCGATGACAGATGACAAGATTTTATCAAATTCCTTAAGCCCTCGGTCTAAAGTTTTTTCAAATTTTTCTTCTTCGTTCTGGATAATAGTTAACGTATCGGCTTCTTTTGATTTTACTTCCGGATAAACATCTTTGTAAATTTCGATTACTTTTTGAGCCAGGGGAATCAAGAAGTTTTTCGGTAAATTTAATAATTTTCCGAATCGAATTGCTCTTCTCAAAATTCTTCTCAAAATGTAACCCCGCTCAACATTTGAAGGTAAGATATCCTCAGAAGTTAAAAAAACCGTACTTTTAATATGGTCGGCAATAATGCGCGCGCTTCGTTCGCTCAAATTTCGAATTTCGAATTTCGAATTTCGAATTTCTTCTATTAATGGCGAAAATAAATCAGTTTCATATACGTTCGGTTTTCCTTGGACCACCATTGCAAGCCTTTCTAATCCCATTCCGGTATCAACTCCTTTTTGTTTTAAAGGAGTTAATTTTCCATTTTTGTCCTGATAGTATTCATTAAAAACTAAGTTCCAAACTTCTACACCATTATAATGGATTTCGGTTGTCGGACCGCAAGGCCCTTCTTCACCAGTCGGTCCCCAAAAATTATCTTCTCTGCCGCAAAATTTGAGATTTCCTTTTTTCTCGGAAAATCCCAATTTTGCCCAGATTTTCACCGATTCCTCGTCGCGAGGGACTCCTCCGTCTCCACCGAAAACCGTCACCATCATTTTAGAAATTGGAAATTGGAAATTAGAAATTAAAAACTCGTATGCGAGTTTTATTGCTTCATCTTTAAAATAGCCACCGAAGGAAAAATTGCCCAGCATTTCCAGAAATGTTAAATGTTTTATATCCCCTACTTCCTCGATATCTGAAGTTCGAAAACATTTCTGGCAGGAACAAACTCTTTTTCCGTAAGGCGATTCCTTTCCCAAAAAATATTCTTTAAATTGTTGCATTCCGGCCGTGGTAAAAAGCACCGAAGGATCGGCTGGAATCAATGAAGAAGAAGGCACTACTTTGTGCCCTCTCTTTTCAAAAAAACCTAAAAACTTCTGTCGCAATTCTTTTGAGGTCATTTATATAAATCGAGTATTTTGGGATAGCATCCCAAATTGGAAAGGGGTCGCTCGGTATTACCATTAGGAGTATCTGTCAGCTACGGTTGAAGCGGCATAGGCTTCCGGTTTTATTTTTGGTTCAAAGCCATTTCCTCTGATTAAGCCGGTAACCTCTTTAATCATGTCCCGGGTAGCCCCGTTTTCACCGATATCTGCATGAATGTAGCGAAATTGGTAGTTAGGTTTTGGGCCTAAATTCTGGATTTTTTTCTCAAAATTTTCTCTTAAAAATAGAGCTAATTCGCAAGACAGTAAAACTTCTTCCAAAATGCGCATTTTCCAATTATAAAATTTGCGATTTTTATAGGCAATTTTTTTAAGGAAAAATCGCCCTCCTTCACCCACTCTCAGAATAACTACCGCTACCGGGAAATGAGGTTCCTCGCCGGAAGAGGAATCGCAACCAACAATGATATCATAAAATTTTTCTGGTTTCTCGGAAATATAATTAAAAATCTCATCAATCACTTGATGTCCATTCAAATTTCCCCGACTGGGATTATAGAAATAACCTTTTAAAAAATTAATCATAGGTTCTAATCAGTATACCAAAAAAAAATAAAAAATCAACCCCTGCTAACATTTTTCACCAGTGCAATAAATTCTTGAGCATTTAGAGAAGCACCGCCCACTAACAGACCTTGAAAACCGGCCCCTTCAATATAATCTCGTGCATTTTCAGAGTTGACGCTCCCGCCGTAAAGAATCGGGATATTTTTATTTAGTTTTTTCTCAATTGCCATTCTCATTCTTTTTGCCTTCTCGGTACTGCAAGGCTTTCCCGTGCCGATAGCAAATAAGGGTTCGTAAGCCAATATTAAATTTTCAATTCCTTTTAAATCTTTTTTAACTTGAGAGATTCTATCAATGCATAAAATTGGTTTTAAACCTATTTTAAAAACTGCCTCTATTTTTTTATAAATCATCGAGTCTCTTTCTTGCTGATATTTTCTTCTTTCCGAATGGCCGATGATAACATACTGGCAACCTAAATTTTTTAACATTAATGGCGAAATCTCGCCTGTAAAAGCACCGCTTTCTTCCCAAAAACAATCCTGCGAGCCGAGGCGAAGTCCGCCGAAGCTTTTAGCGGAGGCGGAAGCTCCTAAAATCGGTAAATAAACAAATGGCGGGCAAATTACAATTTCAACATTTTTAATATCTTTTAATCCCACTTTTACCGCATCAAAAAGGAGCTCAGCTCCTTTAAGAGTCGGAGGATTCATTTTCCAGTTAGCAACTACTAAATATTTCATAATTCGTTATTCGTTGATTTATTGTTTTCTTAAATATTCGGCGGCTTTTTCAGGTGTAATGGTTGAAATTTCCATCCTTGCTCCTAATTCAAATCCAGCCCAGGTGGCGGTTTTTGGTAAAATTGTCCAGTGCCAATGGTAAAAATCGTAATTTTTGCCATCGCAAGGAGACGTATGTAAATAAAAATTATAAGCCGGATCATTGAGACCTCTGTAAAGTTTGCCCAAAGCAATCTTAAAGGCTTCGGATAAATAAAATTTTTCTCTCTCGGTTATTTTTTCAAAGTATGCTAGGTGTTTTTTCGGCGAGATTATAATCTCAAAAGCAGATTTTGATGCAAAGGGACAAATTACTAAAAAATCTCTATTTTCAAAAACAATTCTTTTTTTTCTTTTTATTTCCCAATTGTTCATCTGACAATAAATACATTCCTGGTAATTTTCAAAATATTTTTGAGAATTAGAAAGAGCCTTTCTCAAGTCGGCATCGATTAGAGGAACAGCGGCAATTTGAGAATGGGAGTGGGATTGAGAAGCTCCGGCTTCGGCACCATGATTATGGAAAATTGAAACATAATGGACCCCTGGCTCTTTCGTTAACGTGAGGTATCTTGAGTGATAGGCATCAATTACTTCTTTAATCTGACGGGTGTTAAATTGACCCAACGATTTTTGATGGTCCCTCGTAACTACTAATTCGTGAAGGCCAACGGCATTCATTATCTGATAAGGCCCTTCCGTTTTAACATTTAAGTCTCTACTTCTTATAAAGGCAGGGTATTTATTAGGAATGACAACCGTGGTCCAATTTTTTGGTATTTTTTTGGTTATGGGAATTCGATTTCCTCGGGAAAAAATCAAAAAAGGTTTTTCTTGAGTTTCGATTTGGCAAAACGGACATTCTTTTTTAGGCAGTTCTTCTATTTTTCGTCTCTCCATTTTAAACATCTCCGGTCTTTTGGCTCGGCCAGTGGCAATAACCACCCAATCTCCGGAGACCACATCAAGTCGCAATTCTGATGGGAATTTCGATTTTGGATTTTTAACCATACTTTCCCTTTATTAAATTCCATCTTATTTTTAATAGATCAAAGCCCATATTGACCATCCACTTAAATTTTACCTTACTTTCAAGGTCATTTCTCCAATAAACCGGAATTTCTTTCATCTTATATCCGAATTTTTTGGCAATAATTAAAAATTCTGGGTCGAAAGCAAAACGGTTGATTTTGCATCTTGGAAAAATATCTTCAGCTGCCTTTTTATTAAAACACTTAAAACCGCATTGAGTATCGGCAATGCCCCAAGTGCCAACAATTAGATTGGTTAAAAATCCAAACGCTTCCCCTAAAAATCTTCGGAAAAACGGCTGAGGTGGGTCCAGAATTGCTCCTTTGACATCTCTCGAACCAAAGACTATATCGTATCCTTTTCCAAAATAAGGCAACACTTTTTCAATCTGGTCAATGGAAGTTGAATTATCGGCATCGGTAAAAATTCTAAAATCTCCTTTAGCTTCTAACATGCCGAACCTAACTGCAAAACCCTTGCCCTGATTTTTTTCATAACCAGTAACTTTTAAATTTTTGATTTTTGATATCAAACTTCGTGCCACCTCAACTGTTCTGTCTTTTGAACCATCATTAACAACAAGAATTTCATATTCATAAGTTTGTTTGCTTAAATACTTATCAATCTCCTCTAAAGTTTTTGGTAATCTCTTTTCTTCATTATAAGCCGGAATAATAACTGACAAATGCATGTTGTAATATTATATCACCCCGTTAGAAATTTTACGAGCTCCCTTTCCCACTAAATTAAAACCTTTAATCTCTAACGGGGTATCACGGTTAAAATCTTTGCTCCATCTTTTGTCACGGCTACGGTGTGTTCGAAATGACAGGATAAAGAGCCGTCTTCGGTTTCATAGCCATAGTTGTCTCTACTTTTTTTTAGTTTCCAACTACCAACGGTGACCATCGGTTCCAAGCACAAGACCATTCCTTCTTTTATTTCCGGACCCGACTTTCTTTTTCCAAAATTTAAAATTTGAGGGTCTTCATGTAACTCTTTGCCAATGCCGTGACCGCATAAATCTCTGACGACATTAAATCCTTGGCTTTCGACATATCTTTGAATAGTATTTCCAATGTCGCCAATGGTATTTCCTGGCCGGACTTTTTTAATTCCTCTTTTTAAAGCTTTTTTTGTGACCCTTATTAGCCGCAAGGCTTCTGGAGAGACTTTCCCAACCGGAAGCGTTATTGCCATATCTGAATGAAATCCTTTCCAAAAAAGGCCCAAGTCTAAAGAAATAATATCGCCCTCTTTTAAAATACGGCTAGAGGGCAGGGCATGAACAATTTCTTCATTAATTGAAGTACAGAGACAGGCGGGAAAATTTTGATATCCCTTAAAAGAACATTTTCCACCTGATTTTAAAATCAGGCTCTCAGCGAGTCTGTCTAATTCTTCGGTGGTAATTCCTGGCCTAACATTTTTTTCTAAATCAGCCATAACTTTTGCCAGGATTTTCCCACCTTCCGCCATTATCTCAATTTCCTCCGGTGACTTAATCGAAATCATGTAAATTGGCAGAGAACTGTCCTCTGCCATTTTTAAGCGATGCTATTTGAGGGCTTTTAAAATATCTCTAAAGACATCGGCTACTGACTGTTCGCCATTAATTTCTTTAATTTTTATTCCTTGCTCCCTTAAGTAATCAACAACGGGAAGGGTTCTTTCTTTATATTCATTTAATTTAGATTTAATCACTTCTGGTTTAGTATCTTCACGGCGTATTAATTTAGAACCATCAAGGGGGCAAAATTTTAATTTGGCGGTTTCTTTGGTGTATAAAATCGAATGACGCATCAACTCGCAAATCTTCCGGTGGGCATTTCGCCAGATTGAAACTTCCGGGCTCTGTCTTATTAAAATCAAGATTATATTTGAAATGCCATAGAGTTTCTTTAATAAAGGAGTAATTGCTTTTGCTTCATAAAGGGTTTTGGGAGAACCAGAAAATATTATTCCTTTTCTTTCCTTTTTAGCCAATTCTTTAACTTCGTTTTTTACCCAAAAAGCAATCAGTGGAGGACTCATCCATTTCCCCGATTCTCTTAATTTTTTTTCTTCTGAAATAAAATATTTTTTACCACCGATTTTTACAAAACTACCCTTCTCGGCAATTGCAAAATTTTTCTCAATAATCTCGCTCGTCTCCAGATGATAAAGATTTAATGTCTCGGATAATAACTCGGCCTGAGTTGCTTTTCCAGAACCGGGCGGGCCCAAGACAATTATTACTAATTTGTTACTAATTTTCACGAATTTATTACGAATATTACGGAATCTCACAAATAATTATTCGTGAATATTCGTGTTAAATTTGTAAATATTCGTGGTTAAAAAGATTCATATTCTCGCATTTGTAATTGGGCGTTAATTTGACGGACGGTTTCTAAAACCACTGAAACGACAATCAGTAAAGAAGTGCCACCAACTAAAAATCGAAAGACCATAACGCCAGTAACTCCGCCGACAATTGAAGGCATGACGGCAATTGTGCCTAAAAATAAAGCTCCAATGGGTAAGACCCTATTTAAAATATAATGCATAAAATTAGCCGTACTTTCTCCTGGTCTAATTCCGGGTATAAAGCCGCCCATTTTTTGCAAATTGGTAGCTATAGCTTTGGGGTCAAAAGTTACGGCAGTGTAAAAATAAGTGAAAAGACAAACCAAAAGGAAGTATAAAATTCCGTGAACCCAGGGATCTTGAAACCAGTTTCCAATACCTTTTGCCAGAGAACCCACGTGGCCCCCGGCTCCACCTAAAAAATTAGCAATCATACTCGGAAAAAGTAATATTGAGAGGGCAAAAATTATGGGAATTACTCCGGCTGGATTAACGTTTAAGGGTAAATAAGTTGAAACCCCGCCATAAAGTCGCATTCCCCGAACCCTTTTAGCATAAGAAACCGGAATATTACGTCTCGCTTCATTAATTAAAACTACTCCGGCAATTATTAATAAGGCCATGGCAAAGAAAAGCAAATAACCCGGGAGTTGAGCCGGGTCCCAGGTCAGCAACATCTGACGAATATTATTTGGAAAATCGGCAACAATTCCAGCAAAAATCAAAAGCGAGACCCCGTTGCCAATTCCTTTTTCAGAAATTAATTCTCCTAACCACATTAAAAAGAGGGCTCCGGCAGTAATAGTCAAAATTGAAGTAAAAAGCCGGGTCGGAGATAAAATTCCAATTACTCCTTGCCGCTGGAACAGAGTCAGCATTCCGTATCCCTGGAGGACAGCTAAAGGAACCGTACCAATTCGGCAGTACTGATTAAATTTCTCTTGCCCGGCTTCGCCTTCTTCTTTATACATTTTTTCAAGCTGAGGAAAAATCATTGTCAATAATTGAAAAATAATCACGGCAGTAATATAAGGACCCAATCCTAACATGACGATGGAAAGATTATCCAGGGCGCCGCCGGTAAAAATATTTAAAAGCCCGAACATTTGAAATTGGTTGAAAAAACTTTTTAGATTTTCGGCATTAATCCCTGGGATAGGAATATTAGCCATTATTCGAAAAATGGCGAAAATTCCCAGAACGAACAAAATTTTGTTTCGTAAGTCTTTTATTTTAAAAATTTGAATAATTTTTTCGTACCACATGCTATTTTATGGTGCCACCGGCTTTGGCAATTTTTTCTTTTACGCTTTTTGAAACCTGGCATCCTTCAATAATTAAGGATTTGGTTAGTTCTCCTTTGCCTAAAATTTTTACTTCCGGCATTCTTCTCTTTATTTTACGAATTATTCTTTTTTCAAACAATATTTCAGGATTAACTGTATCTCCAGATTTAAATTTCTTTTCCAAAAGTTCTACATTTAAAATCGCCGTTTTGAGCCTTGAGATTTGAGCTTTGAGCTTCCGTCTGTATCCTCTTAATTTCGGATATTTTTTTATCAACTCTCGAATAGCCGGTTTAAATCTTCTCCCGGCTCGAGCCTTCTGACCCTTCGTTCCCCGACCACAATAAGTACCTTTTTTGCCTCCCCTTCCTATTCTTTTTCTTTTTTTTAATTTGTGAATTGGTTTAATTTGTTGTAGTTGCATATTTTAGCTCTTTGAGGGCGTCGATGGTTGCTCTGGCATTACTTAACTTGTTGCCAGTCTTACCCAAAAGCTTTGAAGAAATGTTTTTTATTCCTGCCAGTTGGCAAATTACTCTTACCGTTCCCCCGGCCACCAGACCTCTTCCTTTTCTTTGAGGTTTTAGCATAACTTCTGCTGCCCCAAATTTAGCATGAACCTCGTGGGGAATGGTATCTCTAACAATGGGAATTTCAATCGTATTTTTCATAGCTTGATAAGTAGCCTTTTCCACTGCCTGGGCAACATCCAAACCCGAGGCCACTCCAACTCCGACCTTCCCGGCCTTATTGCCGGTAACTATCACCGCCCGAAATCTCAATTTCTTTCCCCCAGCCCGAGTATGGGCCACCCTCGCCAAATCTAATAACTTAGACTCGTATTCGTCCTTTTTTTCAACTTTATCTTTAGTTTGTCCTAATTTTTCTTTAATCATTTTTTAAACGCTGATTTATGCTGATTACGGCTGATTTATGCGGATTTTTATCAGCATTAATCAGCTAAAATCCGTATCAATCAGCGTATCAAAATTTAAGACCGCCTTCCCTTGCTCCTTCAGCTAATGCCTTCACTCTTCCGTGATACTGATATCCTCCTCTGTCAAAAATAACCCTTTCAATTTTTTTCTCCAATGCTTTTTTGGCAATTAATTTTCCAACCTCGTGAGCCCTGCTGACTTTTGTTTTGTGTCCCGGTTTTTTGACTTTTGATTTTTTTAACTCTGAGTCGCTGGCAGCTATTAAAGTTTCCCCTTTCTCATCATTGATTATTTGTGCATAAATATGTTTAGATGACCTGAAAACACAAAGCCGAGGAGTTTTAGCCGTGCCTTTTATCTTTCCTCTCACCCGTTTATGTCGTCTGTTTCGTTTTTCTTGTTTCTTGAGCATATATCAATTTATATCACCGGATATCTATTTAGTTGTGGTTATTGCTTTCTTCCCAACTTTTCTCTTAATTACCTCGCCTGAATACCTTATTCCTTTTCCCTTATAGGGTTCCGGGGGTTTAACTTTCCTTATTTTAGCAGCAATTTGACCAACCAATTCTTTATCAATTCCCGAAACCGTAATGATATTTTTTTCTACCGAAAATTTAATATCTTTTGGGGCTTCTATTTTTACCGGATGAGAAAGACCAACAGATAAGATTAGATTTTCAGGAGTCCCCGGCTCAAGCGAAGCCTTAAATCCCATCCCCTCTATTTCTAATTTTTTTTTATAGCCTTCCCGTACCCCTTCAATCATACTTACTAAAAGAGCTCGGGTTGTACCCCAAAAGGCTTTGGTTTTTTTTGTTTCAATCTGAGGAGAAACCAAAATTTGGCTTCCTTTTATTTCAACCTTAATTTCGGGCCGAATTTCTCTTGATAATTCGCCCTTCGGTCCCTTTACTATCACCCTATTGCCTTCAATTTTTACTTCGATGCCTTCCGGTATTAAAATTGGTTTTTTGCCTACCCTAGACATAATGTTTAATTTTCAATTATCAATTTCCAATTTTCAATCAATTTTCAATGATTTAATTTTCAATTACTCTTAAAGCGAGGCGATAAGTTTTCATGGCAGCTTTCGCAGGCGACAAAGCATGGTTTCTGAGCAAAAGCGAAGAATTTGTCGTCGAGAATGCAGATAGTTAAATTTCGCTGGAAATTTAAACTATTGGTGCCTGAAAACTTATTGCCGAGCGCCCCCCCTCTTACCACATTTCGCATATTACTTCGCCTCCCAGTTTCTGTTTTCGGGCTTCTTTATTAGTCATTAAACCTTTGGAGGTAGATATTATTGCTATTCCATATCCTCCTTTCACCGGTTTCAATTCTTTAGCTTTTTTGTAAATTCTCTGTCCGGGTTTTGATATTTTTTTTAGGCCAGAAATAGCCGGCCTTTTATTATCGTATTTTAAAGTAATTTCAATCAGTTTTTTTATTTTTTTGCCCTTCTTTTCAGTTTTAGCAATAAATCCGTTTTTTTCTAAAATTTTAGCAATCTCATATTTAAAATTAGAAAAGGGAACTTCCACTGTTTCTTTTAAAACAGCTTGGGCATTTTTTATAGATGTTAGCATGTCTGAGATGGGATCAGTCATAATTGTTACCAACTTGACTTTTTAACTCCCGGTATCAATCCCTGATTTGCCAATTCTCTAAAACATATTCTACACAGTCCGAATTTTCTCATATAACCTCTTTTCCTTCCGCACCTAAAACACCGTCGAACGATTCGCGTCCTGAATTTGGGTTTCTTTTTTGATTTAGCAATTTGTGCCTTGGTTGTCATCTTAACTTTTTATGGGAAATCCCAATAACTTTAGCAGCTCTAACGCTTCCTCTCGACTTTCTGCATTTGTTACTACCGTTATTTCTAAGCCAAAAATGGTTCTTGCTTTTTCGGGCGAAATCTCCGGGAAGGCAATATGTTCTTTGATGCCGAGGGTCAAGTTTCCTCTTTTATCAATGGATTTAGGTTCGATTCCCCGAAAATCTCGAGACCTGGGCAGGGCAATGTGAATTAATCTTTCCAAAAAATCATGCATCATTTTTTTTCTCAAAATAACAGTTGCGCCAATCGGAAGACCTTTGCGAATTTTAAAACTAGCTATCGATTTTTTTGCTCCTTTTAGAATTGGCTTTTGACCGCAAATTAAAGTTAAATCTTCTAAAATGGGTTGGTAAATTTTTTTCTGTTCTTCCGGAGTTTTCCCGGAAATTAATCTTCCAAAACTCGTATTTAATACCACTTTTTCAATTTTCGGAACAGCCATATCATTCTTATAGCCAAATTTCTCTTTCATCGCAGGGATTACTTCTTTTTTATATTTTTCTTGTAAACGGAGCATATTTTTATATTTCTTGGCTACACTTTTTACATACCCGGTATTTTCTATCATCAACAATTCTGTAGCCGACTCCGGCTGCTTTTCCACACTTCGGACAAATCAATTTTGCATTTGAAATACTAATGGGAGCAGGAAGGGTAACCATTTGGCCTTTTTCTCCCGTTCTCTTTGGTTTTTGATGCTTTTTCCTTAGATTAATTCCTTCAACCAAAATTTTGCTTTTTTTCGGAAAAGTTTTTAAAATCTTACCTTTTCTACCTCGGTCCTTGCCTGAAATTATTAAAACTGCATCTCCCTTTCTGAGTTTCATATAAGTTCTTCGGCTAAGGCCGCTATTTTCTCAAACCCCTTTTCTTTTATTTCCCGTGGCATGGGTCCTAAAATTCTTCCCCCTTTTGGTTCCCTTGTTTTTCCTTCTAAAATCACGCAGGCATTGTCATCGAAACGAATATAAGTGCCATCTGAGCGACGGAAGTTTTTTTTCTGTCTAATAATTAATGCTCTAACCACATCGTGTTTTTTGACTACCCTCCTGGGTTCGGCCTCCTTGACCGTCCCCACGATAACATCGCCAATTTGAGCATATTTTTTCTTCGAGCCTCCCGAAACATGAAAACATTGGAGAATTTTAGCTCCAGTATTATCAACTACTTTTAACATTGTTCTTGGTTGAATCATTTTAATTTAAAATTTTAAATTTTTTTTATCACTTTCCACCTTTTCTCTTTGCTAATTGGTCGGCATTCCTCAATAATAACTTTGTCTCCCACTTCATATTCTCCGGTTTCAACGTGGGCTTTGTATTTTTTTGAAACCTTAAATCTCCTTTTATATTTGGGATGTTTTTTTATTCTTTCTATCTTAACCACCAAGGTCTTTTGCATTTTATTGGAAATGACTGTACCTATTAATTGACGCTTTGGCATTAAAATATGATACGAATTTACGAATGTATGCGAATGTTGCGAATATGCGAATTCGCATATTCGTAGATTAGCATTAAATTCGCATCATTCGTATCATGGTGAGAATTCTGGCAATCTCTTTTTTTATCCTGCGAATTTCCCTAACATTTTTTACTTTACCAGCCGATAGGTCAAAACGCAACTGTCTCAGTTTTTCTCTTGAATCTTGAAGCGATTTTTCTAATTCCTCTCTTGATTTTTGACGTAATTCGTTTATTTTCATTTGACTAAACTTTAGTTAAGGCAGGAGAAGAGCCTTGGCTCTTCGAACTATTTTTTTATAAATTTGGTTTTCACCGGTAATTTGTCGGCTGCTTTTTCGAGGGCCTCTCTCGCCACTTCTTCTTTTACTCCTTCTAATTCAAAAATAATACGACCGGGTTTAATAGGAAAAGCATAAAACTCAACTGAACCCTTCCCTCCACCCATGGGAACTTCCGTTCCTTTTCTGGTAATCGGTTTATCCGGAAAAATTCTAATCCAGAGCTTTCCTCCCTTTTTTAAATATCTCAGAATCATTCTTCTGGCTGCCTCAATTTGTCTGGCTGAAATCCAACGGGTTCCTAAGCTCTTCAATCCAAAAGAACCGAAGGCAAGTTCAGTTGCCCTGGTTTCAATTCCTTTGGAAACGCCTTTTCGCCATTTTCGATGTTTAACTTTGCGAGGCATTAACATAACAATTATAAATTATATTGGTTAGTTTGCCGAGCACCCCGCCCTCTAAGCTGAATAAATTAATACATATGCATAGAGGGCGGGGTTTTCGCTTCGCTCAAAATTTCTCGCCTTTATAAATCCAGACTTTTACTCCCACTACTCCATAAGTGCAGAAAGCTCGGGCCTGGCCGTAATCGATATCAGCTCTCAGGGTTTGACGCGGAAGCTTTCCTTTCTTTAACCACTCGGTTCTGGCAATTTCCACCCCGTCTAATCTTCCGGCTACTTCAACCCTTGCTCCCTGAATTTCTTTTTGAGCCATAATTTTAGCCAATGCCTGTTTTAAAACTCTCCGGTAACGTACCCTTTTTTCAATTTGTTGAGCCATCCATTGAGCAGCCAGGGGAGCCGAAACCCAAGGGTTTTTGACTTCTCGGATTTCAATTTTGATTTCTTTTTTTTCTCCGATTATTTTTTGTTCCAATTCTTTTTTTAACTCTTCAACCCCTCCCCCACCTCGACCAATAATTAATCCCGGCCGAGTCGAAGAAATTATCATATTAATTTTCCCCGGCAACCTCTCGATTTCGATTTTTTCTATTCCTAATCTCCCTAATTTTTTTTCTAAAAATTCTCTAATTTTAAAATCCTCTTCCAGATATTTTGGAAATTCTTTTTTACTTAGCCAGCGAGAACCCCAGTTACTCAAATCCTTTATTCTAAAAATTTTAGGATGAACTCTATGTCCCATTTCTAAAAAGCCTTACGTTGAAAGATTCTTCTTACTCCTTTTTCGACTTTTGGTTTGGGAGCCTCTATTTCCGGTCTAAATTTCGGTTTCTCGATAGGTTTAATTAT
>Ga0116202_10000512_pt1 | contig 21671 bp, 18 predicted proteins | sample LakKivw325mmetaG_FD_94479 | JGI IMG/M metagenome (GOLD analysis project Ga0116202, IMG submission 94479) | Anoxic lake water microbial communities from Lake Kivu, Rwanda to study Microbial Dark Matter (Phase II) - Lake Kivu water 325m metaG | ecosystem: Environmental > Aquatic > Freshwater >... | reverse complement strand
GCACCACCGCCACAAGCCCCGCCGTGAACAGGGGCAGGACAAAGCCGGGAATGGGACGATCCAGGATCATGTTCATGGCCAGGAAATACATGGTTACCGTAATGGCAATCCACCCAAGCTGCGCCAGAGCCGCCGGGCGCAACCCGATCCTCGCCATCGCCCATCCGTGCGCCAGCGTCAGATGCACCATACCGATCCCGAAGCACAACTGCATGAGATTCGCGTCATCCTTGAGCCAGGGGATCGCCACATTCCGCAACGGCGCCGGCAACGATGCGCTCTGGATGCCGAAGTACGACCCCGTCATCACCCCCCACAGGATCGTGCATACACTCAAGACTCCGAGCAAACGGGGCACTTCCGGCGGCACACGGCGCGCCCACCGGCGCAGGGAAAACGTGAGTGCGAGGAACAAAACCCCATACCCGGCGTCGCTGACCAGCATCGCGAAGAACACGCTGTAGAACAGCAGGAAAACAGCGCTCACATCCACTTCCCCGTAACCGGGCAGGATGCCGATCAAGTCGAAGATGACCCGCACCGGACGGGCCCACCGGGGACTCCGCAGCAGCGTCGGCACCCGCTCGTCCGCCGCCGGATCCCGCACCAGCAGGCCCCATCCGTGCCGCCCGGCCGACTCCCGCAGCACCGGTACCGTTTCCTCGGGGCAATATCCTTGCAGGTAGGTGATGCGTTCCCACAGGCCCATCCCGTCGCGGGCCTGCAGGAACTGTTCCCTGGCCTCCAGGTCCCCGATGTGCCGCCGCACCGGACCGGCCTCCGCGGCCAGGCTCCGCAGCCCGTCCGCCGCCCGGCCCGCCTCGCTCCGCGCCTGCTCCAATTCCGCCTGCACCACCGCCAGCGACCGTTCCGGCCACGGAATCTCGCGTCCGGGGCACTCGACCTCCGCGCGGGACACCACCGCCACGTACCGCGCCCCCTTCTCCTCCCGCAGCACATGCAGAACCGCTCCCTCGATCCCCGGAAGTTCCGGGCCCGTCGGCAACTGGCATACCTTGACAAACACTCCCTGCTCCGCCAGGCGCCGCAACGATTCGGGATCCGTCGGGCCGAAGGGACGCTGAACCTCGGCTTCCCGTTCCAGCGCCTCCGCCCGCACCGATGCCTCTTTCCGGAGCTGCAGGAGGGACTTCACCCGCGAAACAACTCCCTCCGGGGATTCCGGCAAACCTGCGCCCGCCGCTCCGTGCTCCTTCCCGGCAACCGACTCGAGGGCGGCCAGGGCCTCCCGCGCTTCCGTCAACTTCTCCTGGATCCGCTCGAGGTCCTCGCTGTCCGGCGTGACCACCGGCGTCACATGCAGAACGCCCAGTTCGCGCAGGGCCCGCAACGTGGCCTCCTGCTCGGGCAGCAGGCACAGCAGGGTTACATGTTTCATCGGGACAATCACGATGCCACCTCCGCCGCCTCGGCGATCCCGTGCATCACGCCGCTCTCCTCGAATTCCTCCGTGCGCCCCTTGGCAAACTTGGCCCGGGCCACTCCCGCCGTCTGCTGGTCGCCCAGGAAGATCTTGATCACCCGGATATGCTCGCGCGCCTCGGGAATCTTGACCTTCTCGAACAGGTTCACCCGCTGCGACGTCGTACGCAGTTCCTCGGCGATCAAGCGATGCTGTTCCCTCAGGATCCGCACCTCGATCCGGCTCTGGATCAGCGGCTCCAGGACATCCACCGCGTCATCCACCCACGAGGGAGTCTCAAAGAGATCCACCTCTCCGCGGGCGAACACCACATCCTTGCATACCGGCACCGTCACGCCCGCCACATTGCTGTCGGCCGTGACCACCCGCTCCACCCGCGTCAGGCCCGCCAGGTCCACCGGCTCGGAAAACAGCCTCGCCCAGCGCTCCGCCGAGGCCATCACGTCCCGTTCCTGCGCCTGCTTCTCGGCAATCTGCGCGTCAATCGCCTGCAACTCCGTCCTCAACTGCATTTTCTTGAGCTGCAGCATGGGCAGGAACCGCTAGTAGCGCCGCAACGCCTCGCGCTGCGCCTTGAGCTCGTTCTTGGTATGTTTGATCCTCGCCATGTGCCCGCGGCCCGCCCGTTACGCCTGCGCCCCGCCCGCCTCCCGCGGCGTTGCCGCGGCTTTCGGCCAGAACTTCCCGATCAGCTTCGACGGAATCCCCGTCTCCACCGGGTCGAAACACCCCGCCAGCAGTTTCCAGCCGAGATCCAGGGCGCCTTCCAGCGGGATGTTGACGGAAAGATCCATCATCTCCTTCTCGAACAGTGTCCCGTACTTGAGGAGCTTCTGGTCCCACGAACTCATGCGGAAGCCCATGGACTGCTTCTCCAGCGTCTCGCGATACCCCGCGTAAAGCTGGATCATCGAGTTCATGATCGTCCGGTGGTCCTCGCGGGTCTTGCCGTTGACCAGTTGCTTGAGCCGGCTCAACGATCCGAACGGCTCGATGCGGCCGCCGCGCAGGTAGAACTGCCCCTCGGTGATGTACCCTGTGTTGTCGGGCACGGGATGCGTCACGTCGTCGCCGGGCATCGTCGTCGCCGCCAGCACGGTGATCGAGCCGGCCGTGTCGAAGTCGACCGCCTTCTCGTACCGGGCCGCCAACTGGCTGTACAGGTCGCCCGGATACCCGCGGTTGGACGGCACCTGCTCCATCGTGATCGAGATTTCCTTGAGGGCGTCGGAGAAGTTGGTCATGTCGGTGAGCAGGACCAGCACCCGCTTGTTGGCCAGGGCGAACTGTTCGGCCACCGCCAGGCAGATATCCGGCACCAGCAGGCACTCCACCACGGGATCGGCCGCCGTGTGCACGAACAGGACCGCCCGCCACAACGCGCCATGCTCCTCCAGCGTATCGCGGAACGCCAGGTAGTCGTCGTGCTTGAGCCCCATGCCGCCGAGGATGATCACATCCACCTCCGCCTGCAGCGCGATGCGCGCCAGCAGGGCGTTGTACGGCTCGCCCGCGCGGGCGAAGATCGGCAGCTTCTGCGACTCGACCAGCGTGTTGAACACGTCGATCATCGGGATGCCCGTCCGCACCATGCGCCGCGGAATGATGCGCTTGGCGGGGTTGACGGAAGGCCCGCCGATCTCGATCAGGTTGTCCTTCAGCGCCGGCCCCTTGTCCCGCGGCATGGCGCTGCCGGTGAACACACGGCCCAGGAGGGCATCGGAGAACGGCACCTGCATCGCGTGCCCCAGGAAACGCACGTGGGCGTCCGTGGCGATGCCGCGCGCCCCCGCAAACACCTGCAGCGACACCGAATCGCCCTGCAGCCGGATCACCTGGGCCAGGGAGGTTCCCCGGCGGGACGTGATCTCCGCCAGCTCCCGGTAGCGCACGCCGCGCGCCTTGACGTTGACGACGTTGCCCGCGATGTTGTCAATCTGATGATACACCTTATGCATGGCCGGTAGCCTCCGTCAGCATGCCCTCCAGACGGGCCTGCTGCTGCTTGAATTCCTCGGTCTCCATCGCCAGGCGGTTCCAGTCGCGCGTCGCCTGCGTCAGGCGGTGGAAGAACTGGCGCGCCGCATCCTTGTCCGCAAAGCGCATCTTCGCCTTCAGAAGGCGGACGATGACCGCGAAGACATGCCGCTGGCGCTCGGCCGGTGTCGCGCAGTCCACATCGTGGTAGGCATCCTGCTGCAGGTACACCGCATCCAGGTACTCCGCCTTGAGATGCAGCACGAAGTCGTCCAGGTGCGTGCCCTCCTCGCCCACCACCTTCATCATCTGCCCGACCTCGCTGCCCCTGCTCAGCACATGGCGCGCGGCCGCCACATCGTCAGTGCTGACCACGCCCGCGTACTTGCTCCAGCTATCGAGAGGGTCGATCGCCGGATACCGCCGCGCGTCGGAACGCGCGCGGGACAGGCCGTGGAAGGCGCCCACCACCTTGAGGGTGGACTGCGTCACCGGCTCGTCGAAATTGCCGCCCGCCGGGCTCACCGTCCCGCCGATGGTCACCGAACCCGACCCCCCGTCGCGGAGCGTCACCACGCCGCCGCGCTCGTAGAAACTGGCGATCACCGATTCCAGGTACGCCGGGAACGCCTCCTCGCCGGGAATTTCCTCCAGGCGCCCCGACATCTCGCGCAGCGCCTGCGCCCACCGCGAGGTGGAATCGGCCAGCAGCAGGACATTGAGCCCCATCTGCCGGTAGTATTCGGCCAGCGTCACCGCCGTGTAGACGGAGGCCTCGCGCGCCGCCACCGGCATCGAACTGGTGTTGCAGATAATCACCGTCCGCTCCATCAGGCTGCGGCCCGTCCGCGGATCGTTGATGGTGGGGAACTCGCGCAGCGTCTCCACCACCTCGCCGGCCCGCTCGCCGCAGGCCGCGACGATGACAACATCCACCTCCGCGTAGCGGCTGGTCAATTGCTGCAGCACCGTCTTGCCGGCGCCGAACGGGCCCGGGATGCAATAGGTCCCGCCGCGCGCCACGGGGAAGAACGTGTCAATGATGCGGATCTTGGTGGTCAGCGGTTCCGTCGGTCTCAGGCGCTCGGCATAGGCCCGGATCGGGATTTTCACCGGCCACTTCTGCAGCAGGGTCACCTCGCGGCGGGCGCCCTGCGGGTCCGCCAGCGCGGCGATCTTCTGGTCCACGGTGTATTCGCCGGACGGAGCCACCTCCGCCACCTTCCAGGCCCCCTGCAAGCCGAACGGGACCATCACGCGGTGCTGGAAAATCCCCTCGGGCACCGTCCCGATCGTGTCGCCGGCCATAACGGTGTCGCCGGCCTTGACGGCGGGGGTAAAAGCCCAGCGCCGGTCCCGCGGCAGCGCCGGCAGATACATTCCGCGCTTGAGGAAGAACCCGCTCTTCTCCGCCAGTTCCGGCAGCGGATTCTGCAACCCGTCAAACACCTGGGCCAGGAGCCCGGGGCCCAGTTCCGCCGTAAGCAACTCGCCGCTGAAGTCCACGCTGTCGCCGACGGCCAGTCCCGTCGTGTCCTCGAACACCTGCATGTCCGCATAGCGCCCGCGGACGCGGACCACCTCCGACATCAGCCGCAGTTCCCCCAGCCGGGCGTACCCGACCTCGTTCTGCCCCACGGCGCCTTTGAATTGAACGGTGATCATGTTCCCGTTCACGCCTATGATCCGTCCCGTCGTACTCATCGCATTTCGTCCTCTGTTATGGCGACGCCGCTGCCGCCGTGTCCACCGTCTCCTCCAGCCGCCGCCGGCCGGCGTCCGCCGCCATGCCGGCCCACCGGTGCGCCAGCCGCAGTTTGAGTGCGTAGGCCAGCACCGCCGCGCCGGAGAAGATGTCCAGTCCCGCCAGGGCCTCCGCTGTCTGCCAGCGGTGCCGGTCCAGTTCGAATTCCCGCTCCGCCGGCGTGGCCCGCCCGAAGGCCTCGCCAACCGCGCGGGTTGTGTTGACATCCCATTCCGCTTCCCGCAGGTACGGCGCCGCGTCCCGGCCCAGCCGCGAGGCGCGCGCCTCGGCGATCGCGTTGCGCAACACCGTTTCGCGTTGCCGCCATGCCGCCGCGAACGGATGCGGGGACCCCGCGCCGCCCCGCGCCAGCACCGCCTCCAGCCCCTCCAGATCCGCCGGAGCAAGGTGCTCCCGGCACAGGGCCAGGAATGCATCCTCCCGGATCATGGGCGTGCGGCCCAGGTGGAGCATCGGCAGGCTTGCGGCAAGATAGTAGTAGCTCATGATGCGCCGCCGGGAAGAGTCACTCCGCCTTCACCGCTCCCTTGACAATCTCGGCCAGGCGCGGGCGCAGCAGCCGGCAGAAGGCCTCGGTGATCTCCTTGCGGGTGAACTCGTGATGCACGTGCTCGCCCTCGATGGAGGCCCGGAAGCCCTGCACCACGCCGCTGTCGGCATGAATCTCCACGCCTTTCTCGAGGGCCGCGCGGTATTCCTTCAGGAAGAAGTCCGCCACAGCCTTCTGGTCGTCCGGGTTGACCAACAGGTCGATTTCGCTGCAATCGCCCTTGCCGGCGCAGTAGGATTCCACCAGCCGGACCATCATCTGCCGGACAACGTCGGGCGTCATGGCCTTGCCGACACCCGCATCCACGATGCGCCGCAGCGTATCCGTCACCGCCTGATGCACCGAGAGAACCACATCGCGCGAAGCCTGCTCCAGGGTTTTCCGGCCCCGATCGGCAAACGACTGCGCGTCGCGCTCCGCGCCGGAGACGATCTCCCGGGCCCTGGCCTCGGCGGTCTTGACAATGCCGTCCGCCTGCTCGCGGGCGGCCGCCACGATGCGCGCGGCCTCGGCGTCGGCCTTGGCCACGCCATCCTTCTGAATCCGGTCAATCAGATGCTGCAGTTCTTCCGCCATGGTACGCCCCCTTGAGTAGGACCCTGCCGGCGATCTCTTCCCCTGATACGAACAGGGGAAATCGCGGCCACGAAAAACCGTGAAAAGGTACCGAATGCGGCACGGGCAAACAAGCGGATTCTGCGTTCAGCGTTCAACGGATTCCGCGTTTGCCGGGCGAGCACTTCCCCCGGCCGCTCAGGCGGTCCGCAGATAGCCCCATTCGATCAGCCGTTGCCGGGCATACTCGGCGTTCTCCCCGCCGGCGCCCGACTGCAGGTACCGGGCGTAGCATTGCGCCGCGTCCTCCCGCCTTCCCATGCCTTCCAGGCTGCGCCCCTGGTAGAAAACCGTGTTCGGATTCCCGGCCAGCATCGAATCGTACCGGTGGAACGACTCATACGCCGTCTCGTACTGGTGTTGCGCCAGCGCCGCCATGCCGCCCACGAACCATCCCTGCGGCTCCTCCGGATAAAGGCCTTGCGCCAGCCGGGCATGGCGCGAGGCATCGGCCCCGCGCTGGACCACAAGGCAATAGCGGGCCATCAGCAACTGCCCCGCGTAATCCTGCGGGGCCTCCTGCAGCGCCTGGCCCAGCAGGCTGCCAGCCTCGTTCCTGCGCCCTTCGGCAAGGGCCTCCTCGCCCTTCTGCAGCAGTTCAACAGCCTTGCGCCGCTCCCGCAGCCGGGCCGTGTTGTCGAGATACCGCTCCCGGCCCAGCCGCTGGTTCCTCGCTCCGGCGAAGGGGCCTTCCACCCTGGCCAGCGCCGTCTGGTAGCGTTCCTCGCTCATGGGATGCGTGGCAAACAGCATTTCCACAACGTTGGGCTTGTCGTGCCCGAGCCGCCGCAGGAGGTTCATCAGGTCCAGCATACCCTGCGGGGTGTATCCGGCGCGTACCATGTATTCCATGCCCAGCGCATCGGCTTCGCGCTCGTTCTCGCGGCTGTAGCGAGCCAGCAGCGCTCCGGCGCCCAGTCCGCCCAGCCCGGCCGCGAGCGCCGCCTTGTCCTCGTCCTTGCGCCCGAGGTACACCGCGGCGCCCACCACCGCCAGTTGCGCCAGCAGGCCCCACGACATGGCCCGCGCCGTGTGCCGCGCGTTGACATGCCCGATCTCGTGCCCCAGCACCGCCGCCAGTTCCGCCTCGCTCCCCATGCCCAGCAGCATGCCGCGGGTCACCGCCATGCTGCCGCCGGGAAACGTGTAGGCGTTGACATAGACCGCGTTGACCGCCCGGAAGGAATACGGCATGCCCGGCCGGTGCGAAACCTGCCCGAGCGACTGCCCGACCCCGGCAAGATAGGCGTTAAGCGCCGCATCCTGCACCGCGCCATAGTCGGCCGAGAACTGGTGCGGCGCCGCCTCGCGATCCTTGGAGATCTCGCCGCTCTCGCCCACAAGGTCCAGCATCCGCCGCCCCGTGGCCGGATTCGTCGCGCACCCGGCCAGGAACGCAAGCGTGGAAAGCGAGGAACAGGCCAGGAACTCCCGCCGTGACACCGCCCTGCGCCTTGCGTTCACGCTCCGCCTCCCCCGTCACAGCGTCGCCACATGAACGCCGCCCGCGCCCGGCGCATTGGCGTCCACCAGGGACTTGCCCAGCGCTCCCGCAATCGCCTGCAGGTTCTTCTTCTTGGCGGCGGAGCTTTCGAGGATCAGGAGTCCGCAGGGAACCTGCACCGCAATGTTCGTGCCCAGCCCGATCTCCCGCTGCGCCTCCCCCTGCACGGTCTCGACCACCTTCAGGGCCTCGGGTTCCGTCATCCCGGACAGGCAGAGGATCAGCCTGTCGGCGCTGTAGCGCGCCAGCAGATCCATGTCCCGCGTCTGGCGCCCGACGATCTTGGCCAGGTTTTCCAGCACGCCATGGGCCTTGTCAATGCCGTAGGTATCCAGGAAATCGCGGAAACAGGGCAGATGCAGCAGCACCAGCGCCAACGGGTAGCTGTGGGCCTCCGCGCGCTTGAGTTCGCGGCCGAGCGCCGCCACGAACGAGCTGTACTTGAGCGTTCCGGTGGCGTCATCGCGGGGCGACAACTGCTTGCGCTCCTGCAGCAGTTCGAACTTGACCATCAGGCTGCCGATGAGGAATCCCACCACCTGCAGGTGCAACAGGTCGGAATCGTTGAAGGGCACGCCTCCGGCCCGGTCGCAGAACACGTAGCCGACGCTGCGATGGTTCTTGATCACCGGCGCCAGCACCGCCGAGGCGAAGTCGTGCTCCATCTTCACCTCTCCGTAGATGTCGCCGCGCGGATCGGCCGGGGCGAGCAGCAGCGGCTCCTGGCTCAGCAGCATCGCCTCGACATGCGACCCCGGAGCCTTCTTGTGGAATTCCTTGGTGTAGGAATAGCTGATCTGGCGCGACATCTTGATCCGCGCCTCGTTGGTGTCGTCGTCTATCAGGACCAGCGCCACGCTCTGCGCCGGGAAATACAGCTTCATGCTGTCGAGAATCACGTGCAGCGCCTCTTCCATCGACAGCGCGCCGTCGGCCTCTCGCAACACATGCACCAGCCAGCCGCCCAGGGTCGGTTCCGCGGGATTTGTCATGATACCCCTCCCTTCCTGACTCGATCCTAGCCCAAAATGGCTTATGAACAAAACCTTTTTCGGGCGCATCAGGGCGCATCAGTCTCCGGCCTGAACCCGCTCGACATCGCCTGTCCAGAACAGTTCCTCGGCGCCCGATGCCGGCAGCACCCGCAGGCGGCCGATTTCGTCCATGCCCCCGTAGGTTCCTTCCATTTCGCCGCCGACCCCTGTCACCCGGATCTTCCTGCCGGCCAGCCAGTCATGCCCCGCCCAGACTTCCCGCAACGGCGCAAGCCCGGCTTTCGCCACCTCCTCCACACGGACACGGAACCGCTGCGTCACCTTCTCCAGCAGGGCTCGCACATCGTGCGTCCGGCCGGTCAGCATCCGCAGGGAAACCGCCGGCCGGTCCAGCGCCGACAAGTCCGCCGCCGAAAGATTGACGTTCAGGCCGATGCCGACAACGTAATTCCCCTGCCCCTCCCCCTGCTCCACCAGCACGCCGGCGATCTTGCGGTCGGAAGCCATCACGTCGTTGGGCCACTTGACCTTCGCCGCGACCCCCTCGGCTTCCAGGCTCTCAAGGACCGCGCAGGCGGCAAGCTGGCCGAGGTTGGGACCGAAGGCGACCAGATCCGGGTCCTTCAGGATGACGGAACAGGTCAGGCTGCCGTCCGGCGCCGCCTGCCAGGAACGGCCCAACCGTCCCCGTCCGGCGGTCTGCCGATGCGCCCACACGACGTCGCCATGCCGTGCCTCGGCGAGATGTTCCAGCGCCCATGTGTTGGTGGACGGCAGGGATTCGAATTCGAAGAGACGGCCGGCGGCGCCAAACGGCACACCGGGTTCCCGTGATGGTTCCTTCCTCCGCATGCAAATACCCCTGAAGCTGCCAACCAGTATATCGGGGTCCATTTGTCCTGCCTAGGCCATTCGTCCTGACTTCCGAGCGGTGCGAAATTCCGCGTGTAAGTCTTTGATTTGCTGTGGAAGGTTCCCGAAATTGGGTGGTCCCGCCATGGCCGCCCCCTTCATTCCTCTTGTCCAAGCCCTCCGTTCCCGATATTTTCCCCGTCATGAAAGCCGCCAAGTGGACTGCCGACCGGATCCGCGCCCTCAAAGGCAAGGCCAAGGTCGTATGCCTTACCGCCTATGATTGCACCACGGCACGATATGCCGACGCCGCCGGCATGCACCTGATCCTGGTGGGCGACTCCCTTGCCACAACCGTCCTTGGATATCCCAACACCCTCCCCGTCACCGTCCCCCAGATGCTCCATCACACGGCCGCGGTCGTCCGGGGCACAAGCATTGCCATGGTCATCGCCGATATGCCCTTCATGTCGTATCAGGTCTCTGTCGAACAGGCGCTCGCCAACGCCGCCCGGTTCGTCAAGAAGGCCGGGGCCGACGGGGTGAAGCTGGAAGGCGGCGCCATGCGGGCCGACACCATCCAAGCCCTGGTCCATAACGGGATTCCCGTCCTCGGCCATATCGGGCTGACGCCACAGACGGTGCTGCAGACCGGCGGCTACAAGGTCCAGGGAAAGACGGATGCCGCCATCGAGGCCCTCGTCGCCGATGCCCGCGCGGTGGAACAGGCCGGCGCGTTCGCGCTGGTCGTGGAATGCGTTCCGCGCGCCGTGGGCCGGAGGTTGACGGAGACCGTTTCGATCCCCACGATCGGCATCGGAGCGGGGCCGGAATGTGACGGGCAGATCCTGGTGTCGCACGATGTGCTCGGCCTTTCGTCCGGCAATGCCCCGCGCTTTGTCAAACGGTACGACGACCTCGGCTCACGGATCGCCGCCGCGTTCTCGGCCTATCGTCAGGACGTGGAGAGCGGAAGTTTTCCCGCCGAGGAACACTGCTACGGGTAAGTCAGGATCTCCAGCCAACGATCCCCCTTGGAGCCCAACCGCCAGCCCGCGCCGTCCCGTTGCACCAGGTGGCACCCGTTCCGGCCCAGCACCCCGGCATCGGCGGACAGAACCTTTGCCCGGCGCCCGGCGGCGCCGCGGATCTCATCCTCCCGCGCCGGACGCCCCCGTAACGGCGTGCCGTTCGCGGAACAGGACAGCACCATGCCGCCGGAGGCCGCCTGCCCCTTCTCCCCCTCCCATAACGCCGGATAGCGCCGGAAATAGTCCGGCGGATTCCCGGTCCGCACCAGGACCTCAAAGGCCACCGGAACCTGGCGCAGGAAATCCCGGAAAGTGAAGCGCCCGGTTTCGCGCTGGGCCCGGAAGAATTCCCGAGGATCGAGCGCCAGCAGGTTCATGCCGTTGAACATTCCGTGATCCGGCGGAAGACGCCGCGCCCGGCACCAATCGCCAAAACGGGAGTGGGACAGCATTCCCACCTCAAAGTGCAGATGCGCTCTCGAAGCCGGTATGATCGAGGCCGGCGTATTGCCCATGCGTCCAAGAGTCTCGCCCATCCGCACGGCCGCCCCGTCCCGTATCCCGGGTTCGATGGACGCCATGTGGGCATACAGGGTGTACACCGGGCCCACCGGATCGTCGTGCACCACGACCACATAGAGCCCGTAATTCGAGTTCCCCGCCACACGGTTGGCATAGCCCACGGTCCCATCGGCCACGGCGTACACCCTGTCCAACGGCATGCCGCGCGCATCCCGCCGCAGCGGCGCAATGTCTATACCCTCGTGGAACGACGCGGCCATCCCCCTGCCTGCGCGCACCGTGCGGACCGAACCGTACAACGCCGATTCAACCACGCCCGCCGCCGTCGGCTGGAATACCCCCGCCCGCGGTTCTTCCAGCAAGTCCTGCTGGTCGGTAGGGAAGACAACCTTTTCGAATACCGGCTCGGACGGCCGGACAGCGGCAGGGTCCGCCGGAATGGCCCGCTGTTGTCCGGCATGCCACCAGAGCCCTATTCCCACAATAGCCGCGATCGCCAATACAACCAGGACACGCATACGATTCCCCGGGCGAACCCGTTCCTGCTCCCGAAAATGCGGCGCAGTATTACAGACCCCGCCGTCGGCGGCAAGGGAGGAAACTCCTGGGGCAGGGCAGACGCCCAAATGCAACACAAGAAGAGAAAAGATTCACCACCCGCTTCGCTGGAGACACGAAGTCACGGAGAATACCTGAGATCCTCACACCCAGCCTCCTTTCCTTCTCCAGGAAGACGTTGTGCGAATTTGGCGCAGGGCGAAAGCCTGGACATGCACATGAAAAGCGCCCCAGGAGTCACCGCCCTGCGCCAAATTCGCACAACACTTGGGTTTGGAGTGCACAAGAGAACGAACGACAGTGACCTCTTCTCCGTGTTTCCCTCTCCGGGCCTCTGTGGCTCAAGCCTGGTACTCCAGGCGGGTGGTGAATCGTCTTTACTCTCGACCAAACGTCAGGGAGTTTGATGCGTTTGCCCTGCTCCTGGGGCCATTCTCCGGCGCGGGCAGGCATGGCGTTACAGGCGGGGAGCGTCCCTTCCTCCAGACCGGCAATCCGTCAATTCAGCTTTCCCGCCCCATCCGCGGATGCTATTCTGGCCCCATCTTTGGGAGATGCCAGCATGCCGATCTACGAGTTCTATTGTCACAAGTGCAATACGCTTTACAACTTCCTGTCCCGCACCCTGCAGCCGGACAAGCGGCCCCGATGCCCCCAGTGCAAGACCGTCAAGTTGGAGAAACAGGTTTCCGCCTTCGCCCAGACCGGACGCGCGAAGGAGGAACCCGCGGGAGGCCCTGAACCGGACCTGCCCATCGATGAAGCCAAGATGGAGCGCGCGATGGATGCCCTTGCCCGGGAAGCCGACGGCCTTGGCGACGAGGATCCCCGTCAGGCCGCCGGCCTGATGCGCAAGTTCTCCAAGATGACCGGCATGGAACTCGGCTCGGGCATGCAGGAGGCTCTCAACCGTCTCGAAGCAGGCGAAGATCCCGACCAGATCGAATCCGAATTGGGCGACCGCCTGGAGAAGGAAGATCCGTTCATCATGCCCGAAAGGGAGGGCAAGGCGCGTGCCCGGCAGAAGGCCCGCCCCGCCCCGCGCCGCGACAAGACATTGTACGAAATGTGATGGCCATCATGACTCTTGCTCCCTCAAAGAAACACTCCGCCCCGCGCACGGCCAATATCCATGTCGTGTCGCTCGACCCGCTGATCGCCCCGCGGGCCTTGACCCGGAGCCTCCCGGCCTCCGCCGCCGCCCTGCGCACGGTCGTCAAGGCGCGCGCCGCCATCGGCCGCATCCTGGATGGACGGGACCGCCGCCTTCTCGTCGTGGTCGGCCCCTGCTCTATTCATGATCCCGCCGCCACGATGGACTACGCCCGGCGCCTGCGAGCCCTGGCGCGGGAACTGGCGGACGACCTGCTGATCCTGATGCGAACCTATTTCGAGAAACCCCGCACCACCACCGGATGGAAGGGCCTCATCTACGACCCCCACATGGATGGCGGCTCCGACATTGCCTTCGGGTTGCGTACCGCCCGCAGGCTGCTGGTGGACATCAACGCGCTCGGACTGCCCACCGGCACCGAAATGCTGGACCCCATCGTGCCGCAGTACATTGCGGACCTGATCTCGTGGGTGGCGATCGGCGCCCGCACGACGGAATCGCAAACACACCGGCAGATGGCCAGCGGGCTCTCCATGCCGGTGGGGTTCAAGAACCGCACCGACGGGAACGTGCAGGTTGCCGTGGATGCCATGATTGCCGCGCGAAGCCCCCACAGCTTTCTCGGGATCGACGAAGATGGCCGTATCGCCACGGTCCGCACCTCGGGCAACCCGCGGGGGCACCTGATCCTGCGCGGCTCGCGCGGCGGCTCGAACTACGATGCGGCCAGCGTCTCCGACGCCTGCCGCAAGATGACCGAAGGCCGCCTCACGCCGGCGATCATGGTCGATTGCAGCCACGGTAATGCCGGTAAGCGGCACGAGATGGAAGAGACCGTCTGGAAGGCCGTCCTGCGCCAGCGCCTGCACGGGAACAAAGCCATCATCGGCATGCTGGTGGAAAGCAATCTGGAGGCGGGCAACCAGCCGCTGACCGCCGATCTCAGCCGGTTACGCTACGGGGTTTCCGTCACGGACGCCTGCGTGGACTGGCCCGCCACGGAACGCATGCTCCGGTCCGCCGCCCGCCAGATCCGCGGCGGGTGAAGCCTCCCGGAAACTGAAGCGTTCTTCTTGACGGCAACAGCAAGGACAAGCAGTATGCATCCGTTATCGGAAACATGACGGTTCAGGAATTCATCACAAAATGGCGTAAGGTGGCGTTGAAAGAACGATCCGCCGCGCAAGAGCATTTTCTCGATCTTTGCGCCGTCTTCGACCATCCCACGCCCGGCACGGTCGGCGGCCCGCGGGACCGCTACATTGACCCGGCCACGATGCAAGACCGGCGGACTCCTGATCGAACGCCAATGGGGTCATGCGTTTGACTCAACCGCCACGCCACTTCAGCGTGCAACCCACCCCCGACCCCTCCAGGGAGGGGGGGGCGCCTTGCAGGAAATTCCATTCCCCTCCTTGGCTTCTTTTGCCACAGCGTACGTGCGGAGGCGGAAGGATACTAACTAAGGAGGGTTCTTTCCAGTTCCCCTCCCTGGAGGGGTTAGGGGTGGGTTCTTCCTTCCCGGGTCTGCCAACCGCCAGCGAAGCAAGCCGCCGTCGTGATTGGGGTTGCCCGACAGGATACGGATGGCGATCTCCTGCGGGCTTTGGACAGCCAGTGTGGCGTTGCTCATGATGCGTTACTCCTATGTCGAGTTCACGCATCAGGGGTTGGCAACGAAGAAGGCCAGGGCGACGGCGATGTCAACGTCCATCGTCACCGGCTGGAGGTCCGCGGGCGCCGGGCGGCAGATGTATCGCGGGACAAGACCGCCGACGAGGACGATCTCGTCGCGGAAATCCTCCAGGACGGCCCAGACGGTCAGCAAGGCGGACTCGGCGCGCGTGGTGTCCTCCGGCGCGTACTGGTTGTGGTGCTCGTGCTTCACGGCTTGCAGAAGCCTTTCCATTCACGAAGGGCCTTGGCCTGATCGGGACCGCGCAGTCCGGCGTGAATCAGGTCCAGGTATATCTATGCGGGAATCGGTTCACGATTACGGGCGACGATTTATGTTGCGCGCAACATAAATCGTCAACCGGCAGGGGGGATGGTGAGTAGTTACCACCCGGGTTTATACCGAACTTGACATCCGCGCCGGATTTCCACATGTTCCCAGCCATGAAATGATGTTTCAGGTCGGTCTCAACGGGCAAGTGTCCGTATCGCCAGAAAAGCGATTTCTTATCCATTAACACCGACACGTCATAAGCGCGCTGAATCCTGTAGGAATCCTGCAAGAGACTGTGTCAATTCCCGGTGGGTGGAAAATAATCAAAGGAATCCGAAATGAGTATAAATCAAGCCTGTTCGAAGTTAGCGGATGGTGTTCATTCCATGGTATTGCGTGAAGCGATGAGTCCCGGCGCCCGTAAGCTGCGTGATGTATATGAGCGCAAGCCGGGGGCAGCGCTGTATCACCGGGAATTCTATATCTGGTCCGAGGCGCTTGAGCGATGGCAGGCAGAAGGGATGCCGGCCGATGTATCCCACGAGAAACTGTTCGGATTTGATCCGCCGGGAAACCATTCCCTTGGGCAGTTGGGTTGGTGTGAGGCCGCGTTTCAGCCTTGTTTCGAAACCAAGTTGATTGAGGACCGTGGCGACACGGAACTGGTGCAGGATTATGCCGGGCGTCATGTGCTGTATTTCAAAGGGCGCCGTCATGGGTTTATGCCTGACTACATCGATCATCCCGTGAGGGACATGCAAACCTGGAATGAAAACGTCAAATGGCGGATGAATCCGGCGAGTCCGGAACGTTTTGTCGATCTTGATTCACGCATGGCGACTGCCCGTGCCGCAGCGGCGGAGGGGCGGATCATGGTGCAGAATGTAATTGGCGGCTACATGTATCTTCGCAGCCTGATTGGGCCTGAGGCGTTGTTGTATGCCTTTTACGATATGCCGGAGGTTGTTCATGACTGCATGAAAACTTGGCTGGATTTGGCGGACACCGTAATCGCCCGCCATCAGCAGTCGGTGACGATTGATGAACTCTTTTTTGGCGAGGATATCTGTTATAATCACGGTTCACTGATTTCGGCCGAGATGATGGGGGAATTCATCCTGCCGTATTATCAGCAGCTGATTACCAACCTCAGGGGGCGGCAGATCGACCAGGATCGGCATTTGTATATTCAAGTCGATACCGACGGTTTTGCCGATCCGGTGATCCCGATTTACCGTGAGAGTATCGGCATGGACGTAATGAGTCCCTTCGAGGTGGCCAGCAACTGTGACGTCATCGCCACGCGAAAACTCTATCCTGATCTTGTGATCTCCGGCGGGATTGACAAACGGGTTCTGGCCCAGACCCCGCGTGAGATTGATCGTATGGTGGAACGGATCCTCCCCTTGATGCGGGCGCAGGGCGGGTATATCCCGACGTGTGATCACGGTGTGCCAAATGATGTCTCGTACGCCAATTATCTTCACTATCGCCAACGGTGTATGGAGTTAGGGGGGTGACTCCCCTTTTTGCGTGCTTTGTTGTTCGCGCAGCGCGCGGAAGGCAACCAGGGACAGGAAGATAGTTAAATCGCGACAATTCCGGTTTTCTGAATTTCCGGGGTGAAGCATTTTGCATTGAAATTCCTGCCGCCGGTTTGATACAGATATTTTCGGTTTATCACGGAAAAAAACGGATATAGGGAGAAGTTCGCATGGCCAAGGTTGTGTTTATCGGGGCGGGTAGTCTGGGGTTTACACGGGGGCTGGTTCGGGATCTGCTGACGTTCCCGTTGCTCAAGGACTCGACGATCGCGCTCGTTGACATCAATAAGGAACGTTTGGCGTTCTCGAAGCGCATGATCGAGAAGATCGTCGCCATGGGCAACTACCCGGCCAAGGTGGTCGCCACGACGGATCGCCGTGAAGTCCTCAAGGGCGCGGACGCGGTCTGCGTGACGATCCTGTGCGGCAGCACCAATGTCTGGCAGCACGACATCCTGATCCCCAAGAAATACGGGGTCGACATCAATGTGGGCGATACGCGGGGGCCCAGCGGCATCTTCCGCGCCCTGCGCACGATCCCGACCATGCTCGACATCTGCCGGGACATGGAGCAGTTGTGCCCGAATGCGATCATGCTCAATTACACGAACCCCATGGCCATGCTGTGCCACGCCATGCAGCGGGCCACGCCGATCAAGGTCACCGGCTTGTGCCACAGCGTCCAGGGCACGGCGGCGATGCTGGCCAAGTGGGCCGGGGTGCCGTACGAGGAGTTGCAGTACACGTCGGCCGGCATCAATCACCTGTCCTGGTACGTGAAACTGCAGCACAAGGGCAAGGACTTGTACCCGCGGCTGCACGAGGTCGTCGCGACCGATAAGAAAGTCTACAACGAGGAGCAGGTGCGCAACGAGATGTTCCTGGCGTTCGGGTATTACGTGACCGAATCCAGCGGACACAATTCCGAGTATAACTGGTGGTTCCGCAAACGTCCCGACTTGATCAAGAAGTACTGCGCCAAGGGGACCGGCTGGAATCCCGGCCACTACGCCTACATTCTCAAGGAATACCAGAAGCGCGACGGCGGCAGTTGGAAGAAAGACGTCCGGGACTGGCTCGCCAAGGACAAGCCCATGTCGCTTGACCGCGGGCACGAGTATGCGGCGTCGATCATCAACGCTTACAAGGGCGGCGAGATCTTCGAGTTCAACGGGAACGTCCCGAACACCGGGCTGGTGACGAACCTGCCGCCGGGTTGCTGCGTGGAGGTGCCGGTGATCGCGAGCCGCAGGGGCTTCGAGGCGGTCTACGTCGGGGCCCTGCCGCCGCAGTGTGCGGCCATCACGGCGCTGAGCGCCGCGATCGAGACGATGGCGGTCGAGGCCAGCTTCCAGGGCGATCCCGAGATGGTGTACCGCGCTGTCTGCAACGACCCGCTGACGGCGTCCGTGCTGTCGCTGGCGGAAATCCGGAAGATGGTGCGAGAGATGTTCCTCAAGAACCGGCCGCATCTGCCGCAATTCAAGACCGTGGCGGTGTAGTCAGAGGACAGAGGACAGCGATAACGGCGGGCGCGCGAATTCGCCGGAGAAAGTATTTGCCCGGCCGACAAAGAGAATACCTACCGCAAGCGGTTCATGCAGTACAGCGTGAGCCAAATCTCCTGCATTGGCAGACCGATTGATCCGGTTGGCAGGCGTGCTTCAAGGGAAGGCGTGACTAATCCAAACTGGTTAGTAACTGCTCAGGTAGCCGCCCCAGGGTCAGCTAGGGACACACAAATAGTTACACGTCGGACGTCGAGTCGCGAGGCAATGCGGGCAAGTCCTGACGACGAGGCCGTGAACGGTTACGGCCAATCGTCCTCGTAATCGAAAATACTCCGGAAATCGAGGACGACGACGAAGGACGAGGACGAGCACGACGATCGGTGTGCGTAAGTGGGAATATCGGGAACATCGGGGGACAGGCAAGTTGTTGTGTAACAGGGGTAGGTCCACGCGCCGCAGGCGCGCGGCTACGCCGGGCTTCGCGCGACTGGCCGAGGACCGCGGGGTCCAATGCGTCCTTTGCTTCTGCCTGGCCGCCGGTTTGCCTGTCCCCAGTGGTTTTCCCAGTGGTTTCAGGGTTGGAAGATGTCCACAGCAAACGGGTTGTCCGAATGCACCGGTTCGACTTCCACGCCATAGGCCTCGCGAAAGGCGCGGCCCGGGATCCGCCGCGGCGACCACTTGATCTCGAAGGCGCGCAGCCGGTCGCCCTGTTTCACCACCAAATCAACCTCCGACTGTGCCCGCGTGCGCCAGAAGAAAAGCTCCGCCGGTGCGCCGAGCAGGGCGTTGTGTTTGGCAACCTCGGCGATGACCCAGTTCTCCCACAGCGCGCCGATGTCAGGCCGGAAATCGTCGGCCGAAAACGCGTTGAGCAACGCATTGCGGATGCCCGTGTCCCAGAAGAACACCTTCTGGCTCCGGGCGATTTCCTTGCGCGGATTCGTGCTGAACGACGGCAACCGGAAGATGACAAACGTCTGCTCCAACAGGTCCAGGTAACGATCCACCGTCGGGCGTGCCATCTGAAGCTGCGTTGCCAGTTCGTTGACCGACACCTCGGAACCGGCCTGGTGGGCCAGCAACAACAGCAACCGCTTGATGAGGGCTGGCGTCTTGACGAGGCCGGTCTGGAGCACGTCTTTCCAGAGATAGTCCGAGCTCAACTCGCGCAGCAGCGGTGTAGGATTCGGGATCGTGACCACTTCCGGGTAACTGCCAAAGGCCATGCGCTGGAGCAGAAACGCGCGCAACTGCGGTGCAAAATGCCGGCACAGGTGCTCGGGCGTGGCCGCGGGGGTCGCCCAAGCCTGTGTGCCCAGCGTCTCGGTGAAGAGCAGCGGCGGCAGCACCATTTTCCGGTTCCGCCCCGTCAGGCTCTCGGCGGCCTGATCGAGCAAGTCCAGCGAGGAGGATCCGAGCAGCAGGAACTTCGCGGGCAGTCGCGCGTCACGCCAGCCCTTGACGATGCGGGCGGCTTCTGGCAACCGCTGCGCCTCGTCCATCACCAGCACCGCCGGATTGCCCAGGGAACGCAGCGCATCGCCCGGAGATAACGCGGCGGCGGCCTGGAAGCGTGCCTTGTCCACCTCCACATCGAAGTTGAGGAAGACCGCCGGCTGCCCGGCCAGGACATGCTCCACCAACGTGGTCTTGCCCACCTGCCGGGCACCGAGAATGATGCCGACCTTGTCGCCTGCCAGAATGTCTTTCAGCGCCGTTTCGGATGCTCTCTTGATGTACATTGGTGTCAGAATAACCGGTCATGTTGCATAGTGCAAGGAGTAATTCGATCAGTTTCAATTCGCCCGCATCCTTCCCGTTCCCAGAGGCAGGCGTCACTGAAACACGTCTTCGGGGTCACCCATCAAATCTGGACAACGACAAAGCGGTTGACGCGGGGGCACTGGGGACAGGCGCGCTGTGGTTCCCCGAACGGCCGGCAGTTTGCCTGTCCCCGATGGTTCGTTTCCGGTTCATGAGTTCCTGAGTTCCAAATTCAATTCCGGATAGTTTCTCATCCGTTTGATCCGGCGGCCGCCGGCGGTGGGTTCGCTGAGTAGTTACTCGAAAAGAGAGCTTGCGAATGATTCTGAATATGCCTATTCTATGATCGTAATGAGGAGAGAATAGCTCTGTGAACTATATTCCAAGGGTGTCGGATAGGGAAATTCTGGCGTTCATCGCCGACTCACAGCCGAATAAGAACATCCTGCTTGTCGAAGGCGCCCGCCAGGTCGGGAAGTCATTCCTGGTGGAACATGCCCTCCGGAAGTCCACGAAGAAATCGTTCTCGCTGAACCTCGAAAAAGAGAGCCGCCTGCGCTCGCTCATAGACGATTGCCGCGAGTTCAGGGAGTTCGAACAACTTCTTCGGGACCGGATCGGGTTCGACGCCAATGCCGGCCAGGCGCTTTTCTTCGATGAAGCGCAGGAGAGCAGGAAACTGGGGCAGTTCGTTCGCTTCATGAAGGAGGACTGGGCGCGCGCAACGGTCATCCTGTCGGGTTCGACCTTGTCACGTCTGTTCCGCGAGGAGACCCGTTACCCAGTTGGACGCGTGCGGCGTCTCCTGCTGGGGCCGTTGTGCTTCTCGGAATACCTGGCGGCGGCCGGCGAGCAACATCTGGCGGAGGCGATCCTCGCGGAAGAAACGGACATCACCGCCTCACGGCATGAGCGCCTGTTGTCTCTCTATGACCGATTCCTCCTGACGGGCGGGCTTCCCGCCGTGGTGCTGGCGGATTTGGGCAAGCAGGACTATTCGGAGGTCCTGGCCCAGATCCTCGCCGATTACGAACAGGACTTCATCCGGATCTTCGGCGAGGCGGACGCGGACATTGTGAATGCCTGTTTTCGAAGTGTGGCCAACTTCGCCGGCAGTCCCTCCAAGAACACAACGGTCTTGCCTTCACCCACGTCGCGCGTCAATGTCCGCATCAACCAGGTGTTCGCGCGGTTGGAGGCATGGCATCTCATCCTGCGAGCCGACCAGAAAGGGCCGGGGGTGGAAGCCAGTCACCACTACCTCCCCAAGCGTTATCTGTTCGATACGGGGGTGTTGCGTTCTCTGCGCGAAGTGGCGGTTCCGTCCATCCGGTTATTGAGCACGCTCGCGCCGATGGCCCGGCAGCCGCTCGGCGGGGTCATCGAGAACCAGACCGCGGTCGAACTGGCGCGGCAAGGCGCGACGCTCTGCGGTTGGAAGAAGACGCCTTCGGGCGGCGATATTGATTTTGTCGTCAAGCGGGGACTGGAGACCTGTCCGATCGAATGCAAGGCCTCCTTGACGTTCGACCGCAAGAACATCCGGGGCATCTGCCAATATCTGGCGATGTATCGGCAGCATTTCGGGATCGTGGTCAGTCTGGCGCCGCATGCCGTCTTCTCTCTGCCCGAACATCTGACCGTGGTCAATGTGCCGATCTACCTGCTGGAGCGCCTCCCACGCATCCAGGCGAGTCATGCGTCATCCTCGATGCCGGTGACGTAAAAAGTCAGACCTAGAAACAAGAAATTGAACAAAACCCCTTTCAGCAAAGCAAAATATCACCGCTTCTAGATTGGTCGCACCGCCGGAGGGCAACAGCGCGCCCTGACGATTTCTAGTTTCTAGGTCTGACCCGAATGGCGCTAAGATAAGGGCTTTCCACCCTCGCCAGAAGAACCCACCCCTAACCCCTCCGAGGAGGGGACTTTATTGGGTAGTAATGCATTAGCACTGATCCCCTCCTGGGAGGG
>Ga0116202_10000510_pt1 | contig 21692 bp, 23 predicted proteins | sample LakKivw325mmetaG_FD_94479 | JGI IMG/M metagenome (GOLD analysis project Ga0116202, IMG submission 94479) | Anoxic lake water microbial communities from Lake Kivu, Rwanda to study Microbial Dark Matter (Phase II) - Lake Kivu water 325m metaG | ecosystem: Environmental > Aquatic > Freshwater >... | reverse complement strand
GTAAGCAGGAGGCCTTCGAACTGATCTACCGGCCTCGCTTTGAACGCATCATTCAAGAAAGATTCGGGGTTAATTCAGGGAGATCAGGTATTTAAGAAATGTATTCGGGCTTTTCAGAATTTAAAAATTTTCCCTACGGGTAAAAGAATTGGCCAAGCTATACGAGTATCAAGGTAAGTCGATTTTAAAAAAAGAGAAGATCTTAACTCCTCACGGGATACTTATACGGAAACCAGAGGAGGCGAGATATATAAGAAGCGAATTTCCTCAAGGGGCTGTCCTCAAAGCTCAAATTCTCTCAACAGGAAGAGGAAAAGAGGGGGGAATTCGAATCGCCCTCAATCCTGATGAAGCTTATCAAATAGCAAAGGGTCTTTTCGGAAGGGTGATTAAAGGAAATAGAGTGGAGGAGGTCCTGCTGGAGGAAAGATTGGATATAGCCTCTGAATATTTCATCAGCATCACCCTGAGTGATGAAAAGAAAGGACCTGTGCTTCTCTTCTCATTAGAGGGTGGAGTGGATATAGAGGAGCTTGCTGAAAAAGAAACATGGAAAATGAAAGGCATTGAAATTGATTATTTTAATGGCCCTAATGAGAAAGAAATTGAGAAGGCTCTTTTCGAATGGAGGGTTACACCGGCTTTCGTCCATAAATGGCTCCATCTCTCCAAAAAACTTTATCATATTTTTCGAACCTATGAGATGACAACCCTTGAAATCAATCCTCTCATACTTACCCAAAAAGGAGATCTTATCGCCGGAGACTGTAAGGCGACGATAGACGATTACGCTCTATTCAGGCATCCAGAGCTTGATATGATTGACATTCCGAGGGATTTTGGCCACCCCCCTACCTTTTTGGAAAGGGTGGCCTGGGAAGTGGAAAAGGAAGACTATCGTGGAACCTTCTATTTCACTCAGCTGGCCGAGGTAGAGGAAGGCCATGGATATGTTGGATTTCATGGAGGAGGGGGAGGTGGGACAATGGCCTGCCTAGATCAGTTGACACAAAATGGTTTGAAACCGGCTTGTTATTGTGATACAAGTGGAAACCCTCCTGCCTCGAAAATCTATAGAGCCATTAAAATTATCCTTTCCATCCCGAATATTGAGGGCTATCTTTGGATTGGTGATGGGGTGGCCAGTCAGGATCTCACCCACGGTGCGAGAGGATTGGTAAAAGCCCTCAGGGAGATGAGGCCAAGGATCCCAATCATCATCCGTCTTGTCGGAAATAATGACCAAAAGGCAAGAGAGATCGTATTGAAGGGGATCGAGGATCTGGGCCTTCGTTTGAAATATTACACAGAGGATAAGACAACGGAGTTTTGCATTCGAAGAATGAAGGAGATGATATGTCCATCCTGATCAATCGAGGGACTACTGTTCTTGTCCAAGGGATAACCGGAAGGGAAGGAGGAGAGAGGGCCCGTTTGATGAAAGAGTACGAGACAAGGGTCGTGGCGGGTATCACTCCTGGGAAAGGAGGGGAAAGCGTATACGGAATACCTGTGTACAATACTATTCGAGAAGCAATGGGATCCGTTGGACCAATTCAAGTAAGTGTGCTCTTTGTCCCGGCCCCTATGGTGAAAAGAGCCTTGATCGAAGCCATCGAAGCAGGGATCGACCTGGTGATTGTTCCAACTGACCGGATGCCCATCCATGACGTTCTGGAAGTGCTTGCCTTAGCGAGGCGGAAAGGGACAAGGATCATCGGTCCAAATACGTTGGGAGTGATCAGTCCTGAGGAGTGTTTGGTAGGCATGATAGGAGGGAGTCGAGAAAGTGCTCGTCGTTTTTTCCGGAAGGGTCCTGTGGGAGTGATGTCCCGAAGCGGTGGAATGACCACAACGATCTCTTATCTCCTCACCCAGAAGGGGATCGGACAAAGCACGGTTGTCAGTATTGGAGGTGATTCCATTGTGGGAAGCCCATTTTCAGATCTCCTGCCTCTCTTCGAAGAGGATGAAGAGACGAAATGTGTGGCCCTCTTTGGCGAGATCGGAACAACCCAGGAAGAAAGAGTCGCCGATCTCATGATAAATCGAAAATTTACAAAACCTCTGGTCGCCTTCATTGCAGGAGTTTCGGCAAAGGAAGGAGTGAGATTTTCTCATTCCGGTGCTATTGTTTCTGGCAGAGGGGGGACAGCCAAGGTTAAAAAGGAGAAGCTTGCGGAGGCAGGAGCCATAGTGATTGAACAAGTGACTGAGTTTCCAGATGCGATTTCAAAGATATTAGAAAAGGCTTGACTTTTTTTTGATATTAAATAAAATTGTATACAAAATTTTTTTTTAAAAAATAAAAATATTTATAACTTATTGAAAGTTATAAATTTTTTAAATTTATTTTGCATGCAGTCTTTATGTTATCTAAACCCTCTTCTCCAAAAAAACAAAAATTACTTCGAAAAAGTGTCTATCAAACACTCAAGTCAGCGATCCTACGTGGAGACCTTCCGCCTGGCAAGAGGTTGATTGAAAACCAGATAGCCAATGAATTGGGAACCAGCAGGACCCCGGTAAGGGAAGCCCTTCAAAAGTTGGAACATGAGAAGCTGATATCCCTAAGTGAAAACCGTGGTTTTAAAGTTAACGAGTTTACAAATGATAGAATCGATGAAATCTTCAGCATCCGAGCTATTTTGGAAAGTTATGCAGGGAGATTAGCAGTCACCCACATCCCTAACCGCCAATTAAAATTGCTGGAAAAAAACATCAAAGAAGCAGAATATTTTTACTACCATTGGGATGCAGATAAGCTTTTTAATCTCAACACTAAATTTCATGATGTCATCATTCAATACAGTCATAGTGAGATGCTCTCTCAACTTCTTTCCAGTTTCAGAGAATATGTCCAGAAATACCGTATCACCATGCTCTACACAAAGGAAAAATTCTATTCCTCCATTGAACACCACAAAAAGATACTTCATGCCCTAAAGGCAAGAGATGGACTGGGTGTTGAGAAGGCTATTCAAGAGCATATCGTGGAGGCCAAAGAGATTTTGCTCTCTCAAACGAAGAGATTATTCCCTTAATCGAAAGAGAGGTCAACCTGTATGAAGAGTGAAAAACAGCGTTGGTGGAGAACAAAAATCATTCAGTCAGGAAAGAACAAACTGATGATGAGGGGATATCCTGTCGAAGAATTGATCGGGAATATCAGTTACGGTGAGCTCGTCTATCTCCTCCTCATGGGCGAACTGCCTTCACGGGTAAAGGGTAAATTACTGGAGGCCACGCTGGTTGCCGGTGCAGACCATGGTATTCCTGCTCCGTCAGTTGCTGTCTCGAGAATTGCTGCTACCTGCGGTATTCCACTCAACTGCTGTGTGGCCACAGGGATGAATCTCTTGGGGGACATTCATGGAGGGGCAGCTGAACAGCTGATGAGGATACTTTACGAATTGAATGGAAGAGTAGAAAAGAAAAGAGAGAAAGCTGAAACGGTTATCCAGAAGACCTGTGAAGAGTTTAAAGGGAGAAAAGCATTCATCCCTGGTTTTGGTCATCCCGTTCATGATGATGATCCGAGAGTACGTCGACTCTTTGGGCTCATTGAAGAAGCCCGGCAAAAAGGGGAGGTGGGGGGGCAATACATGGAAATGGCGAGGTTGATGGAGCGTACATTAAAGGATCTCTATCAGCGGACAATCCCCATCAACATCGACGGAGCTTGTGCAGCCGTTCAATGCGAATTGGGACTTCCTTGGCAGTCAGCAAAGGGTCTCTTCTGTTTGTCAAGAGGGGTCGGCCTGGTGGCGGAGTCTTTAGAGGAGTTTCTCCAGGGATCGAGGTTAAAAAGTCCGATGCCCATGAAACTATGGGAGGAGGAGCTTCTATATGAGGGACCGGAGGAGAGGGAACTCCCGAAAGAGTTTAAAAAAGAATAGAGGACTGTAAATGCCAAGATTATATGAATATCAAGGGAAGGAACTTTTCAAAAACGCAGGGATCGAAATTCCCCAAGGCCGATTGGTCAAAGATGAAGAGACTGCCAGAAAGGCAGCTCAGGAATTGGGTCTGCCGGTCTATCTAAAAATTCAGATTCTGGGCGGTGGCAGAGGGAAAAGGGGAGGGGTTCTTAAAGCAGAAACTTTAGAGGTTGTCCAAGCCTTCTCCAAAAAACTTCTATCCCATGCTTTTGATGGGGAGACGGCCTCTTCTTTATTAATGGAAAGAGAGATCGATTATGAAAAAGAATATTATATGGCTATTTCTGCAGATCCTTCACTCCGTCAACCGGTAGCCCTCTTTTCTACAAAAGGGGGAATGGAGGTGGAGAATCAATCTCCTGAAGCATTTTTTAAATATCCTATCCCCATCCTTTCAGGATTCTCCGAGCATCAAGCCATGGATCTCATCCGGATGACAAAAGGGATCTCCAGCTCCTTTGGTCATGAATTGGCTAAGATCTTTGTGAAGCTTTATTCGATCTATCGAGGTGTTGATGCGAGATTGGTCGAAATCAATCCCCTCGTTTTCACTAAGCCGCATTTTGTAGCTTTGGATGCGCGGATCGAGATCGATGACGATGCCATTTTCAGACATCCCGAACTTCATCTCGAAAGTGCTGAAGAGTCTGGGAGCAGAGCCTCTACAGAATTGGAAATCGCAGCGGGTCAAATTGATGCAAGGGACCATCGCGGTACAGCCCATTTCATCCAGGTAGATCCTGATGGAACTTATGCCAAATCCCTGGGAAAGATCGCAGTGGGTTTCAATGCCGTCGGAACCGGTGCTGCCCTTACGACGATGGATGAGCTTGTTCCCTTAGGATATTTTCCATCGAACTTCTGTGATTCATCCGGTAATCCCACTTCGGCAAAACTCTACCGGGTAACCAAGGTCATTCTCTCACAGCCACGTATCGAAGGATTTATCTTCGTATCCTGTGTTTCGAGCCAACAGTTGGATAATACCGCCAGGGGGATGATCAAGGCCCTCCAGGAACTCTATTCCCATACCGATGGGAAACCGAATATCCCGATGGTCTTCGCCTTCAGGGGCGCCTATGATCAAGAGGCGTTAGAACTTTTTAAAAAACATGGGATCACGGATTCGCCCTGGGTAAAGGTCTTGGGACGGGACGTCACCGAAAAGGAGGCGGCTGAAGCATTCCATCAACTCCATCAGCTTTGGGAAAAGGAGAAGCGAAGATGAAGGTCTATAAATTCCAAATTATGTCAGGAGAGGTCTGTTTTGATCTCTCCCATTGTGAAGAATGTTCTTCAAAAGTATGTGTAAAGGCCTGTAGTCGCCTCAATATGGGAAATATCTTAACGATCAAGAATGGTCTTCCCCAATTGAAAGTCTCAGAGGAGAATGCCAAGAGGGGAGCCTGCACTGAATGTTTAAGCTGTGAACTCGATTGCAGACTCTATGGAAAGGGAGGGGTCCACGTCACTCTCCCCCAACCAGAACTGGAGAGGTATCTTAAAAAGGTTCCCTATCGATTGGTCTATCAGGAGGATTGAAATGGCGGTTCTTGTCAATGAAAAGACAGAAGTCGTTGTCCAAGGGATCACAGGACGAGAAGGCCTGATTCGGACTCGTTGCATGAGAGAGTATGGGACGAGAGTCGTCGCAGGGGTCACTCCAGGAAAAGGCGGGGCGGATGCTGAAGGGATTCCGGTCTACAATACAGTCAATGAGGCTTTAAAACACCACCCCAATATCAGTTTATCCGCCATCTTAGTCCCACGGGGTTTTGCCAAGAACGCAGCTCTGGAGGCATTGGATGCAGGGATCCAGGTGGTGGTCCTCATCACCGAGAGAGTTCCGCATCAAGATATCTTAGAAGTCATTGCCAGGAGCAAGGAGGTCGGAGCCCATGTGATCGGCCCCAATTCCCCCGGGATTGTGAGCCCAGGGAAAGCCAACATCGGAGGCCTTGGTGGGAGAGCCGAATTCGCAAGGGATTTTTTCATGGAAGGGCCGATCGGAGTTGTTTCCCGAAGCGGGGGGACTGCGACGACCATCTGTTACTATTTAACCCGCTCAGGATTGGGACAGAGTACGGCCATTGGAATGGGTGGGGATGCTTATGTAGGGATGAACCTTTGTGAACTCCTTTCGCTCTTCGAAGAGGATGAGGAGACGAGAGCCGTGGCCTTTTACGGTGAGATAGGAACGACGATTGAAGAGGATGCGGCCACATTCATCAAAGGAGGAGGCTTTACCAAACCTCTGGTTGCCTATATCGCAGGACGATATACCCGACCTGAAATCCGTTTCGGCCATGCAGGGGCGATCATCACAAGGGGGAGGGGAAGGGCAGAGAATAAGATCGAGGCTTTGAGAGACGCCGGGGTCAGTGTGGTTGATCATCTGGCCGATATCGGCAGTACCTTAAAGAAAATGTTGGGTATGGGTATTTGATAAATTCTGGAGAGAAGGGAGGTGACGAAGCCCATTCATTGAAGACAAAGAAGGTCTATGACCAAAAAGAAAGGAGTGAGAGCGATGGATAAAAAAAAGATTTTTTATCTTCCGTTGTTTTGTTCGATTCTGATTCTCTTCGGTTTCGCAACATTCTCATTTTCACAACCCAAGGCCATTTCTCCCAAACCTGGAGAGTTAGGTTCGGAAACCAATCCTTTAAAGATCGGAACGGTTCATGTCCTCCCTTATCTGCCTTCATTTAAAATTCACGAGTATTTAAAAAATGATTACGGGATTACGGCCGAGCTCATTGAGATCTCCAGTTCTACAGAACGGGCCCTCGCGATGCTTGCTGGGAAGACACATATCAATTATTCAGGTCCCTCTTCGGCAGCGCTTCTGAGATCGAAAGGACAGCCTCTTGTCCTCATCTGTAATGCCGGGACCCTGGCCAATGTGCTGGTTGTCCAGGCCGATTCCGATATCAAGAAACCCTCTGACCTGAAGGGGAAAAAGGTTGGCACAGAACTCAACTCCATTATGCACATGCAGTTGCTTGGATTCTTAAAGGCTCACCATTTGGAGGCTGGTAAGGACGTGGAGATCGTTCAGGTCCGTTACCCCGATCATACCAAGGTAATTGAGAAGAAGCAAATTGATGCAGTGGCCTCAGCCGAACCCTATCCCTCCTACCTCATCGTCAGGGGTTTCGGGAGGGCCCTTGACTATTTGACTGCTTATGAACCTGGGTGGAAGTCGATCAGCGGAGGATTGAATACAACAGAAAAATTTGTGAAAGAGAATCCTCAGCTTGTCCAGGCCGTGGTCACCGCAAACATCAAAGTCATGAAATACTATTCTGAAAATACAAAGAAGATGATCGAGGATTCCATGAAGATGTTCGGTTACAGTGAAGACTGGAAGCCCATTGTTGAAGCAGGCTATCACAATACGGCCTTCCGTTTCGCCATTGAAGAAAAAGAGTTTGAGAATGTGGGGAAACTTTGGGTGGCCCTTGGAAAGACCAATAAAGTCCCAAATCCAAAAGATTGGATCATCCATGATTTCTACAGAAAGGGGGCCGCTGAAGCGAACTGGAAAGAGCCGGAAGGGAAGACTCCTCTGCTGCTCCCTCCTGCATGGGAGCCAGGTTATAAGTATCCCGCTGTGAAATAAAGGAATGATCAGAAGGGGAGATGGGATGTTTAAATTGAATCGAGGGCTGAGAACGATTATCCTCTTTTTTTTCTTATGGGAGGTTGTCTCTCTTTTTGGCCTCCTTGAGGCTTTCCACATCCCTGCCCCTCACACCGTCTTTAAGACCTTCTTCTTTCTCCTGGTCGAGGGAATTCATGTGGGTGAACTGGGAGAGGTGACCATGTTCAAAATGGCTAAGGATAGTCTTTACCGGGTGTGTGTCGGATTTTTCTTAGCCTTGGCGATTGGTTTTCCGGTTGGTTTCTGGATGGGATGGAATCGGACCGTGAAGGCCTTCTTAGAAAACATGTATACGGCATTACGTCCTCTCCCTCCCTTCGCATGGGTTCCCCTCTCCCTCTTCTTTTTAGGACCGGGTAACCTCACCTCCATCTATGTCATCTGGATCGGTGCTTTCTTCCCTATCTCGTTGAATACTATGGCCGCTATTGAAAATGTGGAAAAGAAATATATCCATGCGGCCCTCACCTTGGGTTTGACAAAGAACCAGTTGATCAGGGAGGTGATCATCCCATCTGCTCTGCCAGGGATTTTCACGGGGATTCGGATTGGGCTCGGAATGGCTTGGGGTCTGGTTGTAGCGGCTGAAATTGTGGCCGTAAAAACAGGTCTGGGCGCCTTAATCTGGAGGGCCGATCTGGTCATGAGGCCGGATATCATCCTTTCAGGTATTATATTTATCGGTTTGATCGCTTATGGGTTGGAGCAGGGGATCCTTTATCTTCAGGGGTGGCTCATGAAGTGGCAAAAGGGATTGGTGATCTGATTTAAAGGATTGTTCATTTCGAAAAAGAGATGTCGTTTTCTCAAATATTTAAAATAGGTCAAAGATGGATATGGATTCCATGCCTCCTCATCCTGTGGAGTCTTTTTGCCAGATTTGTCCACCTTGGGACCTGGCCCTTTCCATCTCCTTGGCTTATCTTTCAAAAATGGTGGTGGCTCTTCAGAAATGGAAGCCTGCTCAAAGATATTGGGGCAAGCCTTTTTCATGTGGGGTATGGGTTTTCCATCTCCGCTCTCATTGCCATCTCCCTCGGCATTTTGATGGGCTGGAATAAGAAGGTTTTTGATTATCTTAACCCCTTTCTCAATCTCATTCGGCCCACTCCTCCTGCGGCCTGGCTTCCTTTGGTTGTCTTCGTATGGGGTATTGGCCTTCTCCCGGGGACGCTTCTGGTCATCTATGGCTCTTTTTTCCCCATCCTTTTGAACACGATCAATGGCGTTCAAAATGTGGAGCGAAGATTTGTGAATGCAGCCCTTACCCTGGGGTTGGGGAAAAGACAACTCATGTGGAATATTGTGGTTCCTGCTGCTTTTCCCTCCATATTAGTGGGATTGAGAATGGGATTCGGCTTTGCCTGGATGGTTTTGATTATTGCAGAGCTGATCGCGGTTCAATCCGGATTAGGTTATATGATTCTTCTATCAGTGACCACCTTGGAGCCCGAATCGATTATTGCGGGGATGCTCACTATCGGAATGGTAGGACTTGGGTTGGATCAGCTCTTTAGGTTACTTGTGGATAAATATATCTTGAAGTGGCAAAAGGGAATCGTGATATGACCCTCTCTAAAGCGATCATTCGGGTGATTCGTCTGAAGAAATCCTTTTCAAAGGGGGAGAGAGGAGAGCCTCTCAAGGTGTTGGATGGTATTGATCTCTCCATTTCGGAAGGCGAGTTTATTTCCATCCTGGGTCCGAGCGGATGCGGGAAGTCCACCTTTCTACATATATTGGCCGGACTCGATAAACAGGATGAAGGAGAAGTTTATCTGGATGATCGTTTAATTACCGGTCCGGGACCGGATCATACCATGATATTTCAAGATTACAGCCTTTTCCCCTGGATGACGGTGAAAAAGAATATCGGATTGGGGTTAAAAGCCACGGGAGTTCCACCGGAGATGAGGGAGGCCATCTGTCGGGAGCACATTCAACTCGTTCATCTCGAAGGATTTGAGGATCATTATCCCCACGAGCTTTCCGGCGGCATGAAACAGCGGGTCGCCATCGCCCGGGGTTTTGCCCTTAACCCCAGAGTCCTTTTTATGGACGAACCTTTCGGAGCCCTCGATGCCCAAACCCGGGTCGCCCTCCAGCAGGAGTTGATAAGGATTTTCACCTCTACAAGAAAGACCATTGTATTCGTCACGCACAATGTTTCCGAAGCCGTATTTCTTTCGGACCGAATTGTGGTCTGTACCAAAAGACCGATGAAGGTGAAAACCATTTTTCGAGTTGAGATAGAGCGGCCCCGTGATCGGTTTGGGGTCTCTTTCAACGAATTCTGTAAACAGGTGGCCCAAGTCCTCGATGTTTAATATGACGATCACCGAAAAGATCTTGGCCGCCCACTCTGGTGTCAGGAGGGTGAAACCGGGGGACCTGGTATTCGCCAAGCTCGATTTGGCCATGTCTACCGATATCACCACACCCATGGCCATCCCCATTTTTGAGAAGATGGGTGTGAATCATCTCTTTGATCCTAATCGGATCGTTCTGGTCAACGACCACCTTGTCCCTGCCAAAGACATCGCATCAGCAGAGTTGTCGAGAGCCATGAGACAATTTGCTAAGAAACATAAAATTAAATATTACTTTGAGGTTGGTCGCTCCGGGATATGTCACCAATTGCTTCCAGAGGAAGGGTTGGTGGTTCCTGGTGACCTTGTCGTAGGAGCCGATTCTCATACCTGTACCTATGGTGCCCTGGGGGCCGTTGCCGTTGGGATTGGAAGTACAGACTTAGCCGCTTCATGGGCCTTGGGGGAGAATTGGTTTAGAGTCCCTAAGACGATCAAGGTGATCTATAAAGGAAGACTTCCTAAATGGATTGGGGGAAAGGATTTGATCCTCCATACCCTTGGGGATATTGGAGTAGAGGGTGCCCGTTATCAGACCCTGGAGTTTTCAGGGGAAGTGATCTCCAAACTTCCGATGTCGGACCGATTCACCCTTTGCAACATGGCCGCTGAGGCGGGTGCCAAAAATGGAATTATCGAGCCAGATGAGATCACTCTTCAATATTTAAAAGGGAGAGCAAAGAAAAGGTATCGTTTCTTCCAATCCGATCCGGATGCACCCTATTCGAATCTCCTTGAATATGACATTTCTCATCTCGAACCATTGGTTGCACTCCCCCCTTTGCCAAGTGATGTGAGGAAGGCAAGGGAGGTTGGCCGCATTACAATCGATCAGGTCTTTTTAGGTTCGTGTACGAATGGCCGTATTGAGGATTTTCGGATAGCTGCTCAAATCCTTAAGAAGAGAAAGGTAGCAAAAGGGATGAGGTTGATTGTCATCCCAGCCAGTCAGACGGTCTTTAAAAAGATGGTTTCGGAAGGTTTGGCTGCTCATTTCATCGCCGCAGGTGCTTTGATCGGTCCTCCCACATGTGGTCCTTGCATTGGGGGTCATATGGGCGTAATGGCTTCGGGCGAGAAGGTCCTCTCCACTTCGAATCGGAATTTTGTAGGGAGAATGGGCGACCCCACGAGCAAAATCTACCTGAGCGGTCCCGCGGTGGCCGCAGCCTCTGCCATCTTGGGGAGGGTTGCTGACCCGAGGGAGGTCATATAAGGTGTCATGGGCGGGAAGATTCGAGGGCATGCCATTACCTTAGGGGATCATATCAATACCGATGTGATCATCCCTGCCCGTTACTGCACGTGTTTCGACCCAGAGTATCTTGGTCAGCACTGCATGGAGGACCTGGATAGCAATTTCTTTAGAAAACGAAAACCGGGTGATCTTCTCGTAGCTGGAGATAATTTTGGATGTGGAAGTTCACGGGAGAGTGCGCCATTAGCTATCAAAGGAGCTGGGATCTCCTGTGTCATCGCCAAATCGTTTGCCCGGATCTTTTACAGAAATGCCATTAACACAGGACTTCTGATCTTTGAGTGTGAGGGATTGGCTGAGATGACAAGAGATGGAGACCTCCTGGAAGTCGATCCAGAAACCGGTCTTCTTTCGAACCTGAAAAGATCAAAATCTTTTGCTTCCGCTCCCTTTCCTGATTTGGTCAGGGAGATCATCGCACTGGGGGGTATGGTCCCGTTTGTGAGAAGACGGCTCGGAAAGAAAAGGTGAGCCGCCCTATTTATTGTATTCATTCATCTCCTTCTCGATCACCTCCCGAATTTTTATCATCACTTCTTCTTTCTTCACCAGGACGATCTCGCCTGTTCTTCGCTTCTTGATCTCCACTAACCCTTTTTTTAAATTCTTTTCTCCCAGAGTGACTCTCAGGGGAATGCCGAGGAGGTCGGCGTCTTTGAATTTCACTCCGGGGGTTTCTTCCCGATCATCATACAGGACTTCAACTCCTCCCTCTGATAAGGTCTGGTAAAGCTGTTCGGCGGTCTCCCGGATGAGGTCGATTTTCAGGTTCACCGGAAGAAGGAGGACCTGAAAGGGTGAGATGGACATGGGAAAGATTATCCCGTTTTTATCGAAATATTGCTCGATGGCCGCCGCCAACGTCCTTCCGATACCGATTCCGTAACTCCCCATCACCATCTCCTTTTCCTGACCTTGAGGATCGAGATAGGTCGCTCCCATCGCTTTGCTGTATTTTGTTCCGAGCTTGAAGGTGTGACCCACCTCAATCCCTTTATCCAATCGTGTCTCACTTCTGCAGAGAGGGCAGAGATCTCCCGGAACAAATTTACGAATATCAATGAATTGAGAGACCTGAAAATCCCGGCTCAGGTTGACATGGATCAGATGATGATCCGCCTCATTGGCACCCGTCGCAAAATTTATCATTCTTTGAATGTCGAGGTCAGCCAGGATAGGGATGGAGAGTCCTATCGGACCGGCAAACCCCTTCGGCGCATGGGTGATCTCTTCGACGGTTCTCTCGTCAGCAAGTTGAAGGTTCTTCACCCCGAGAACCGTTATCAACTTCTTCTCACTGATCTCATGATCCCCTCTCACCAGGGCGGCCACACAGCCCTTATCGGTTTCAAAGATGAGGGTCTTCACCAGATCCTGAGCTGTAAGATGGAGGAATTGGGTGACCTCTTCAATGGTTCGTTTTTCAGGTGTCCAGACCTTTTGAAGGGGTTTAAAGAGATCCGGATCAGGGGAGCCGTCCTTTTTGGGTCTTGCAAAGTCCGCTTTTTCAATATTGGCGGCATAGGAACAGCGGGTACAGCTCACAATCGTCTCCTCACCGGTCTCCGCAAGGACCATAAATTCATGGGAGTAGGTCCCGCCAATGAGGCCGGACTCGGCTTCCACAATCTTAAATCTCAACCCGCAGCGGGTGAAGATGCGGGAATAGGCATCCACCATTTTTTGGTAACTCTCACTTTCTCCCTTCTGGTCTACATCAAAGCTATAGGCATCTTTCATGATGAATTCCCGTCCCCGCATGACACCGAAACGGGGTCGGATCTCATCTCTGAATTTGGTCTGGATCTGAAAGAGGTTGACAGGCAACTGTCGGTAGGAACGGATCTCTCTTCGTGCGATATCGGTGATCACCTCCTCATGGGTGGGGCCCAAACAGTAATCCCGGCCATGGCGATCCTTCAGCCTTGCCAGTTCTTTTCCGTATTCTTCCCACCGATTGCTCTCCTGCCAGAGTTCCGATGGCTGAACAAAAGGAAGAAGCACTTCAATGGCTCCGGCCCGGTTCATCTCTTCCCGGATGATGGCCTCCACTTTTCGAATCGCCCGGAGGCCGAAGGGAAGGTAGGAATAGACTCCGGAGGTCAATTTTCTGATCATCCCTGCCCTGAGCATCAACTGGTGACTCGGGACCTCTGCTTCAGAGGGGGTCTCTTTCAGGGTAGAAAGGAGATAGTGGGAAAAACGCATTTCATTTCCTCCTCAAATTCTTGATTTTTCCCCTTGTTTCTAATATATAAAGTTCTCAAAAATGAAGCGAATCGCTCCGACTCAAGGATTAACCCTCTTTTTTCTGATCGCCCTGTTTCTCCTGGCCCTTATTTTCCGGGGCCAGATTCCCCTCTGGCGTTCCTTGCTTTTCCGCTATACCCTTTTATTGGGGCTCGTCTTCACCCTGGAGGTGGCCACCCAGAGAAGATCTAAAGGGAAGGGAAGGGATCTTTTCCATTCCTTCTCACCCATTCTCTTTGTGGTCCTCATCTACGAATCCCTCGGGGATTTGATCCAGTACCTCCGCACCGATATTGACGCCATCCTGATTAAAATCGATTTTTTTATCTTTGGCGTTCATCCGACTATCTGGATGGAACGATGGATCGTCCCCTGGTTTACAGATATCATGTCTTTTTGCTACGTCAGTTATTACTTTCTCCCGGTGATTTTTATTGTCCTCCTCTATCTGAAGGACAGGATAAAGGAACTTGATGAATCGATCTTTATCCTCGCCTTTGGCTACTACCTCTCCTTCGTCGGGTATATCCTCTTTCCTGCCATCGGACCCCGTTTCACCCTGACTCCCCTCCAATCCGTTCCTCTCGAAGGGAGCCTGCTGACCGATCTGGTCAGGGATGTGCTCAATTTTCTGGAGCATAATAAAAGGGACTGTATGCCCAGCGGCCATACTCAGATTGTCCTGATGGTCCTGTTTTTGACATCCCGTTATGAAAAAATTTTGTTTTACCTCTATTTCCCAATTGTTTGCGGTCTCATTCTTTCTACCGTCTATCTGAGATACCACTATGTCATCGATCTCATCGTCGGAGCTTCTTTCGCCTTGGGATGTATTCTCATCGCGCCCAGACTTTATAGAGTGTGGAAAAGGCATTAATGATTACAATAGCCAAACACCAAGCACCGATAACCAGATAAACTCCAATCTCCAATAACCAAAATTTGGACTTCTTTTTTGGCCGGCAAGTACATCGCAAGCCTCGCCTTGTAGGCGGGGAGCTTCATATTGTTTATATTTGGTTATTGTAATTTTAAATCTGTGCCTCATAGATCCTATAAGTTTTATACCGCCTTCCTCCCATCGCCTCGATTCCGTGTTGCATCAGGGCATTCTTTTCAAGAATCCATGAACACTCCGACTGTTGATAACCTTTGGCGATTCCTCTTTTAAAGGTTTCGATATAGAGAAGACCTTCCACTCCCCTTTTCTGGTACTCCTGTTTTACGCCGAGGAGCATCACTCGGATCGCCTTGATCCTTCTTGAGTAGTAGAAGAATTTGAGAAGGCCCAGGACGCCCAGTTTTCCGTTTAAATGTTTCAACACCACATTATAATCGGGTAGAGAGACGGAGAAACCCACAGGCTCTTTTTCCCAGTAGGCAATGAGGACCAGGTCGGGGACGATCAGGGATTTCAGATTTTTTGCCATATCGTCGATCTCTTCCTCGGTCATCGGGACGAAACCCCAATTTCTGCTCCATGCCTGATTATAGATCTCTTTGATGATCTTCAACTCTTCGTCAAGATGATGAATCTTCAGCGGTCTGACCGTGAGACGGGGTTCTTTTCTCCTCAGTCTTTCCGTAATCCGTTCAAGACGTTCATAAAGAAACGAGGATCTCTCAAGAAGGTAGGCATAGAGGTCCATTGCTTTCTTCAGCCCTGCTCCTTCGAGGAGGAGGGGGTAGTAGGGAGGATTGTAAGGCATCATGATGGAGGGAGAGGAATCGAATCCCTCCACCAGAAGACCGCATTCGTCATTGGTGGAAGGATTCATCGGACCGATCATCTTCTCCATCCCGTGTCCTTTGAGCCAGACCTCTACCGCCGAAAGAAGTGTCTCCGCCACCTCAGGGTCTTTGACCGATTCGAAGAACCCGAAGAATCCCACTTTCTCCTGATGAAATTGGACATAGTGATGGTCGATGATACCCGCAATCCTTCCCATCCGCTCCCCATTTCGATAGGCGAGAAACAGGATCATCTCCGCATGGGAATGAAAGGGGTGGCCGGGATTCAATTTCTGAAGTTGATCTTTGATGAGGGGGGGAATCCAATTGCGATCCCCCCGGTAAACCCTCCAGGGAAATCGGATAAACGTCATGAGGTCCTGCTGATCTTTTATCTCCCGGACAGTGATTTCGCGACTGGTCATCTACCCGTTTCCATCAGATGAGTCCCATGTCTTTCCCCACCTTTTCAAAAGCACCGAGGACTTTGTCCAATTGCTCTTCCCTATGGGTGGCCATGTAACTCGTCCTGAGCAATTCTCTTCCGGGAGGTGTGGCGGGGCTGACGATCGGATTGACGAAGACGCCGTTCTCGAAAAGGAGTTTACACATCTCAAATGTCTTGATGCTATCCCCGATGATGATGGGGACAATAGGCGTCTCGCTCGTTCCGGTATCGAAACCCAGTTCCTTGAAACCCCTGAGCATCTTATGGGTATTCTTCCAGAGCTGGGCCCTCAACTGGGGCTGTTCTTCAATAATATCCAGGGCAGTGCTGACCGATGCGACCAGAGCGGGTGGAAGGCTGGCGCTGAAGATCATGGATCGTCCCGTATGTTTGATAAAGTTCACCACATCCCGTGAGCCGGCGATAAACCCCCCGATCGCAGCAAGGGATTTGCTGTAGGTGCCCATGATGAGATCGACCTCATTTTCCAATCCGAAGTGTTCTGCCGTTCCCCTTCCTCCACCTCCGAGGACACCCACGCCATGGGCATCATCCACCATCACCCTTGCCCCGTAGACCTTCGCCAGTTTCACGATGGAAGGGAGATCGGCAATGTCACCTTCCATACTGAAAACCCCGTCCACAATGATCAATTTACCCTTGCCCTTGATCCCTTCAAGGACCTTTTCGAGATCTTTCATATCATTATGACGATATTTTTTAACCTGGCCGAAGGAGAGCCGGCATCCGTCAATGATACTCGCATGGTTATATTTATCGAGGATGGCGATGTCGTTGCGTCCGATGAGGGCAGAGATCGTTCCCAGGTTGGTCTGATAACCGGTGGCAAAGACCAGCGCGGCTTCCTTGCGGAAGAATCGGGCCAGCTTGGTCTCCAGCTCCTCGTGGATTTCTAAGTTCCCGTTGAGAAATCGTGAGCCCGCACAACCACTTCCATATTTCTCGATTGCCTTGATTGCCGCCTCTTTGACCCTCGGATGGCTGGTGAGCCCAAGATAGTTATTGGAACCAATCATGATCACTGGCTTTCCATTGATCACCACTTCAGCATCCTGGGGGGATTCGAGTTTCCGGAAATAAAAATAGTAACCGCTGTCCCTGATGGATCTGTATTGTTCATTCACCTTGTCACATTTATCAAAGACGTCCATTTTTCACCTCATCCTATTATAACCAATTTTCTTTTCGATACCACGCATAGGTCAATTTAACCCCGTCACGTAAAGAAGTCCGGGGTTCAAAACCCAGCAGGGTTTTCGCCCTGGTAATGTCGCAGACCCAGTTCCTCTGGACCATCTCTTCCACTTTACCCCGGTTGATCAAAGGAGGTTTTCCAGAAAACCTCGAAAGGAGCTCGGAGAAAGAGGCAATCCCGGAGATGACCGGGGATGGAATTCGGACACGATAGGCATGTATCTCCATCGCCTCTGCGAAAATATCACCGATCTCATCCAGGCGATATCCATGGCCATCCGAGAGAAAGAAGATTTCACCCCCAGGTTTCTCGAAGCCCGAGGCCAGGAGGAGGGCCTGGATAATATCCTGAACGTAGCAGAGGCTGATCTGTTGATCCTGGTCGGAGAAGATGGGATTGATCCTTTTGGAGAGGATTTTGAAGAAGGCATAGACATCTCTATCCCTTGGCCCGTAGACCGCCGAGGGCCGAAGGATAAGAAGGGGCAGTTCGTGGCGATGTTCAAGAGCAAACTCCTCCCCTTTTCTTTTACTGCGACCGTAGGGAGAAACCGGTTCGCATGGGTCAGACTCCTTCTTCTTTCCACCATTCCAGCAGGGGCCTGAAGCCGCCTGGCTGGAGAGGAGGATAAATTTCTTCAGATTCTTATTGTTCTCGAGACAGACATGAATCAGATTCTCTGTTCCAATTGCATTGACCTCGAAATAGGTTTCCTCTTTGATCGCCTTTGTCACCCCCGCGAGGTGAAAGATCTGATCCACCCCTTTTACCGCTTCGATTAAAGAGGACTTCTCATGACAGTCGCCCTCCGCCCATTCAACAGTGAGGTTTTTCAACCATTTTAAGTCGCTCGTCTTTCGGACGAGACATCTTACCTTCACCCCTCTCTGCAGGAGAGCTTCAACGAGATGGCTTCCAATAAATCCTGTGCTTCCGGTGACCAGTGCCTTCAATTGATTTCCCGCCACTAAAAATTCATCAAATTTTATCTGTTTTCATAGAATTGTCAAGGAGATTTGCGGTATTTCAGGACAAAGGTCTTAGTTCATTTTTTTGACCGGCAAGTGCCCCGCAAGCCCCGCCTTGTAGGCGGGGGTCAAGGGGCACAATATAAATGAGATTTCCTTTCCGGGAAGCCCCGCCCTGTGGGCGGGGAGCTTCACAAAGGAGTCATCCCCGATGAACTGGACCTCTGTGATACGATCGAACAACGAGCCATGGGGTCCCTTCCTTCCAAGGTTCAGGTCGGAAACAGACACCTTCCCGATCTTTTCTACAACAGGATTGATCCAGTCGCCTCCTTTTTGAAATCCCCAGAGACTGTGGATGACATAGTGTCTCCCCCTGTGCTTGCCTAAATAGAGCATGATATGACCGGGAGTTCTTATCAGGGTAGCCAGCGGGACAGCCTGATCCAGAGCTTTCTTCTTCTCTTTTAAACTTTTGACATCCGCTGGCAATAGAGGAATTCCCATCATGGCCTGAAGTTTTGAATTCCGGGGCATGAGCAGACCAAAGGTATTAAAAATATCCATAACGAATCTGGAGCAGTCTCTCCCGCCTCTCCTGTCTCCCCAGCCATAGGGGTGAGAGAGCATTTTGAAGGCCTGGCGCGCCACATTTTCCTGAGTATAAGGGAGAAAATTACGGTGGACATCCTCTCTGGCGGGAATGAAACCGTTACGAAGGCGAAGTGAACCATCGCTTTCTCTCTTTGGTATCCTGACCGTATAACCCGAATTGGAGGTTCTCAGCGCCTCCGGGAGGGAAACGATTGGAAAGACCGTCCCCATCTGAGCCAGAAAGGCCTGTTGTCGAAAGAGTGGGTCATTGAAGATTTTTACAGAATTCCCTGTGATGACCAGAATCTCCTTTTCATTATTGAAGACCTCCTCCCTCCTTTTCGCAACAGCAAGATCCATTGTTCGGACCCATCCACGGATAAAGGAGGTCTGCACATAGGCCCAGACTTGATCACGGCTGAAATGATAAATTCCAACCGGGGATCCAGGAGCAATAGCAGAATGTTGAAATTGGTCAAATTCTTGATTCAATGGAGTGCTCACGGAGGGCTCATCCGTTGGAAAGACGCGGATATCCGTCCGCTTTACGATCATTCCGAATCGAATTCGATTGATCTCCTTTAGAGCACCCTGGTTCCAATTCTCCCTCAACCCATTCCAGAAAGAATCGTCAAGGGGAGCTCCTTTTTTCCCATACCTTATCTCATCCCTCTTTCCAAAACCCTCCCAGTCTTCCCTCAGGAGGGCCAGGATTTCTTCCCTGGTCCAATCTTCTTTCATCGTACTGACATCACAGAGATAGAGCTCCTGATTTTTGAAATTTTCTTCATTTATCTTTTGAATCTTCTCAGGAGATAATAAAGGGCGATTTGGATTCTGAGCCTTTTTGACCCAGAACAAAGGGTCTTCCATTTTTGGGAAGACATTGGGCAGAAGATTGGATGCAATCAGGGTCTTTGGTCCGCATAGGAGTGTGGCAATAAGAAGAAATAGGGAGATGATATTTGATTTACGGCGATTCATTCATACACCTAATAAGGCCTGTATTGGAATAGCCCAATATTAAAATAAATGGAAAAAAATATCTATTTTTCCGTGGAAATTCCTCTTGACAAAGAGTTTAGTATATCTTATTTTATTTTTGTAAATCAGTTATTTGACTGAAACGGGTTACCTAAACTGGTAACTCTTTTTTTTATGCCTGATGATCAATGAAAAATTATTAATATTTTCAATAGGTTGAAATTAATCTTGATAAGAAAGGGGGTAGATTGCCATGGTCTGTCAAACCAACAAGCCTGGAACAGAATGCATCTTCATGAAGAAGAATGGCTGTTCCTACAACGGTGGGAGATGTTATCCCATCGTGGAGGCTTGCAAAGGATGTGATCGGGTGGTGACTTATGAAACAGGGTCCTTTTGCAAGACCTATTGTGAGCCCAGCATCAAATGGGCCAAAGGGTCCTGCAATTTCGCCACTCACGTCAAAAAAGAAGTGAAGGAAGACACCTTCAAATTGAACCCTTTGAAAGCCTCAAAGCGAAATGTCAGCCAAAGGGTTTGAATTCTGAGGTTGTCATTTTTAAATAAGCCCTCCTCTTGACCGGCAAGTGCCCCGCAAGCCCCGCCTTGTAGGCGGGGTCAAGGGGCACAATATAAATGAGATTTCCTTTCCGGGAAGCCCCGCCCTGTGGGCGGGGAGCTTCATTTCGAGTCGCAATCATTTGCTTCTCTTATAATAAGGTGGAGGGCTTTGCTGTTTCTATTGGAGCCTGCCTGTATCCGGGTTACCAGAATGGGAAAAAGTGAGATTTAAAGAAAACCAGCAGATCAGGCCCGCGATTAAACAGAGAACAAATATCAGGATATGCACACTCAAACCTGTTGCAACCGCTTCTTCTTTTGAAAGCCCTACCATGATGAATCCTGCCGCCCATCCCACTTCCAGGGTTCCCCAATTTCCAATGGCGCTGATAGGTAGAGAGCTTGCAAGAATGCCGAGGGTGGAACCAAAGGCTACATTCAGGAATGCCAGTTCAATCCCCAATCCCCTTAAAAAAGAATAAAAACCGCAGATGACCAGCATCCACATCCCCATACTTGATAAGGTGACCGAAAGGGTGGTTCGCTTGGCCTTGATGGCATAGAAATCTTCAGCAATCTGATGGAATTTTCCCTGAAACCATTGAAGGAAATGGCTCTCTTTCATTTCTGTCTTCCGTGAGACCTTAAGCAGGACATTTGAAAAGAACAGGAGGATGCGATTCATATAGAAGAAGAGAAGGAGGGTGACCCCTATCAGAAGTCCAGCAAATAGAATCATAAAAATCAGATCGATCTTAAAGAGAGTCTGGAATCCGGCGGAAGTAAATAAGAAAATAACGATTAGGGTAGAGAGGTCGTAAACTCTGGAGGCAATCAGGGAAGCCAATCCTTCGGTAACGTTTAAACGACTGAATCTGTTAAGGAGATAAGGGTAGGAGAGTTCTCCCATTTTTGAGGGAAGAACCATATTGGCCAAATTGAAGAGCAACGAGATTTTAAAAAGTTTAAACAGGGAAACCTCTTTTGAATGGATCAGCCGTCTGAACCGGAAGGCCTGAAGTAGAGTGGCCAGCAAATGGCTGGCAGATCCTATAAGGGCCCAAAGGGGATCCATTTTTTTCAGAAGGGTCCAGAGATCGTGTATAGAAATCTGGGTGAACAGGGCGAAGATGAGGATGAAGGTAACCAAGATTGAGAAGAGGAGTCGTCTCAAGAGTCGAACCTTATCAAATTGAGAATATCCTTCATTGAAAACTATTACACTTTAAGCCTTTGGTCAACCTTAAAAATTTTTTTGTCAAGCCAATTGAGAAATGTCCTATTCTTACCAAAGTAGAAATGTCCTCTTTTCAAGGTTGAAATTCAATGGCTCTTCCTCGCTCATCTCTTCATTTCCCCATCCTATCTTGGAGATGTTTGATTGCCTTTTCATGCGTGACACCAAGGATTCATGAAAACCTTCACAATTGGCACAATTGGTGTCAGGCCTTGAAATTTGACAAATCATTTATCTTTTGATATGGTCTCTCCATGGGTAGGCCGATTCGGATAGAATATCCTGGTGCTTTGTATCACATTACGAGCCGGGGAAACGAAAAAAAGAAGATATTTTTACAAGATGCGGACCGGATCAAATTTCTTAAAATCCTTGAGGACTACCATGACCGTTATGGGATTCTCATCCATGGTTATATTTTAATGGATAACCATTACCACTTGATACTGGAGACGCCGAGGGGAAACC
>Ga0116202_10000509_pt1 | contig 21699 bp, 13 predicted proteins | sample LakKivw325mmetaG_FD_94479 | JGI IMG/M metagenome (GOLD analysis project Ga0116202, IMG submission 94479) | Anoxic lake water microbial communities from Lake Kivu, Rwanda to study Microbial Dark Matter (Phase II) - Lake Kivu water 325m metaG | ecosystem: Environmental > Aquatic > Freshwater >... | reverse complement strand
TCTCATGTGTCACCTATCTGTCTGGACGAGGTCATCCGGAATGCCATATACTCGCAGCGCATCCGCGCGCCGTCGCGGCGCGAGTCCGGGACTCGCCGTCAGTCGACAGCCCTGCCATGTCTGTGGTAGCTTGCCTGCCTGTGATACAACCGGCCGCCGGACGTACAGGTGCATGGAACCATTTCGGCGGCCCCGTGCGCAACGCTCGCCGCCGTGGAAGGAGTGCCGGATGAAGAGACGCCTCATATCGATTGCGACCCTGCTGATGACAGTCGCACTCGTTGCCTCAGGTTGCGCCTCGAGTGGAGGCAGCCCGTCGCCCGACGGGATGCTGAGCCCGGAGCAGTCCTTCGAGCTTGTGCTCGGCAAGCTGCGCGAGGCGTATCCCGACAGTATGCCGGGGAAGGATGTGGCCTGGCAGTCGGAGGACGTCATCGTCACGGGACACAGCGGGGAGCCGGTTGTGGGCGCCGCGAGGAAGCGCATCTACTCGGATGACTGGGAGGCGCTCATCTCATGGGCGCTTGTCAGCCCGGAGTACGTGGTCTACAACACGACGCTGAAGAGCCCTACGCTGGGCTGGTACTGGGAAGGATACGTGGACGCGAAGGACGGCGCCATCGAAGTCGAGGTCGGCCTGCAGAAGATGAGCGAGCAGATGGCGCTCGAGGTCGCCTGGGACTACATGGAGGCTTCGCCCACCTGGCTGTTCGACGGTATCAAGGGCACGCTGCAGCAGGTGAGTAAGCGCAAAGACGAATGCTCGTACTGCTGGACCTTCATCTTCGAGTTCGAGAGCTCTCACGCCGGCTACGGCAACCGCGCGGGGCAGGTGCTGGCGCAGGTCGTCACGCCGCATCAGGCGGTCATCTCGATTGGTGCGATGGAGGTGACGAGCGCGGTCATGGATGAGAAGTGGAACATGATGACGCAGGCGATGCTGCAGTAGTGCCGGAGCACTGAGACTGCTCGGGCGCCCGGAAGATGGGGGACTGGAACAAGGCCCGCCGCAAGGCGGGCCTTCCTGTTGGCCTGTTGGCCGGCGTTGCAGGACTCTAGAGTAGCGTGGTGTTCTTCTCGACGACCAGCTCTCGCGCTCCGGCGTCGAGGTAGAGGCGGCGGGTGGCGTCGTGGCAGGTCATGACGATGACCTGCCGGTCATTCGCGAACTCGGCTAGCGCTCTGACGGCCAGCGGACCGCGCTCGTCGTCAAAGTTGACGAGGATGTCATCCATGATGACCGGGAGCGGTTCGGCGTTCTGCTCGTACTGTGCGATGAGGCCGAGGCGCATAGCGAGATAGAGCTGCTCCAGAGTGCCGCGACTCAGCTCGCCAGGTACGGCTCGTTCGTTTCCGGACGCGTCCCTCACGCGGAGGTCGCCGCTGCCGACGGGATTGAGCAACGTCGTGAAGCGCCCTCCGGTGACGCGGCTGAAGGACTCCTGGGCCTCGCGGATCACCGCCGGCTGGCGCGTCGTCTCATACCTGGCGACTGCTTGCTCCACGGCGCGAAGGCCGATGCGCGCCCGCAGCCAGTCGCGGTGCGCATCGCGAAGCTGCTGCCTCAGCTCCTCCGCCTCGGTCTCCCAGGCGAGGAGTTGCTCGCTTGAGGCAAGCTCGCTCAACTCCGCGTCCAGGCCGCCGATGCGCTGGTTCACACCAGAGAGTCTGCCCTCTACCGTGGCCAGCTCCTCTTCGATGCCGGAAAGCCGCGCGGCAAGCTCCTCCGGGTTCGTCGACTCAAGGGATGCGAGGAAGGCATCGAAGGACTCGCCTACTCCCGCGGCGGCCTGAATGGCGAGCCGGCTCTTCGCAATGTCCGAACGCAACTGGCGCGCCCGCGCGGAGCGTCTGTGGAGCGTGACGAACTCCTCGAACGAAGAGGCGCCGTATTCGGCGAGGAGCGTCTCGAACTCTGACCGGGCCGCCGCCAGGTCGGTCTTGAGGGGTGCCACTCTCCCTTCAAGCTGCTCGATCTCGCCGCGCACGGCCTCGCTCCGGGTCCTGAGGTCCTGCGCGCTGTCCAGTCGCGCATCCATGGTCTCGATGCCCGCGGCGATGTCCGCCGCCGGCACCGGTTCGGCCAGCGCCGAAGCTACTGCGGCAAAGAGACCTCCGGTTGTCTCCACCACGTTCTTCATGTTGCTGATGCGGGCGCCTCTCTCATCCACCTCCCTCAGGCTGACCTGGAGGGCCCGCAGGGCCTGCAGTTGCCCGGCGACCGCGTCAGGGGAAAGCGACGGCGCAAACCCGAGCGATTGCACGAAGGCCGCCCAGGCGGAGCGCTCTTCCTCCAGCAGCCGCTCGGCCTCCTTCCGGTCCTGCTCCAGCTCCTCGACGGCCCTGTCGCGCAGAGGGCCTGACGCCGAGCCGAGGGAGAGAGCCACGACCAGGCCGAGTGCGGAGGCGACGCCCGACAGGATTGCCGGAAGCGCCTGCCCGTTGCGGGCGAAGTAGACACAGCCGGCAACGCCGAGCCCGAGAACGGCCAGCCCCACGGCGCGGTAGAGCGTCGGAAGGCCCGGCCTGGCGCGGGACGCGCGGGTCTGGACCCTGTAATCATCCAGCCGGTCCACGGCCTTCTGAGCGGCCCTTTCGCGTGCCTGGAGGGCATCCTGGCGCCGGTGCAGAGCATCGCCCTGCTCAGCAGTGAGATTGAACGACCTCACGCGCTCATCGGTCCACCCTGTGCCGAGCGCTCCGATGCTGCGCTGGACCTGCGCCATTGCCTCATCCTGGTCTCGAGAGAGGAGGGGGAGGTCCCGTCGGGCATCGCGGTACTGCGCCAAGCTGCGCGACAGAGCCTTGATTTCCTTCTCGTGTTGCAGTAGCGCCGGGTCAAAGGCGAGCGAAGCTGACTCGGCCTGCTTCGCGCCGAGCCGCACCTGAGTCTCCTTCAGCCTCTCTTCGAGCGAGGCGACGGACTGCCGCCGTTGCGCCAGGTCCTGCATGGTTTCGTCCGGTATGTCGGGCACGACGCCGAGGTCGGCCAGTTCCTGCTCCGCGGCGCGAAGGCCGGCGAAGGTCGGATAGAGGCTCTTCCGGCTGGCGAGGGTGCGCTGGCCCGCCTGGAGTTCCCTCTGCTGCTGCCGCAGCCGCTCGCTCTCCGCTGCGAGCCGCTCCCGCTCGCGGGCAGACTCGTCGTACCGTGCCAGCTGTGCCGCCCTCTCCCGGATCTTCCGCTCCAACTGGCTGAGGTTGCCGGCAATCACGTTCATCCGCTGGGTGCTGCCGCGGGGCCGGAACAGCTTCTCAGCGGCATCGGAGAACGTCTCCTTGAGCTTCGTGACAGACACCTCTCCCAGGCCGAGACCTGCGCCGTAGAGCCGGTCTTTCACCTCGGGGAGCGTCAGAGGATTGTCGTCGTAGAGCTGCGTGAGCCCGACCGAGAACAGGTTCTGGTACAGGTCCGACGATGCGTTTCCGAGTGCGGCGTAGAACGCGTCCTGAGCCAGAGCAGCGCCGTGCTCGTCTTCGACCGAAAGCGCGCCGCCGCTCTTGCCGGTGGTCCTCGAGACCGTCAGCATGCGCCCGTCCCGCATCTCGCAGACGAGTTGGCCGCCGTACCGTCCGCCGCGGATGTTCGGATACAGGTTGATGTCGCCGCGCTTCGCGGGGAAGCCGAAGAGCACGCGCCGGACGAACTCGAGCAGCGTGGTCTTCCCGAACTCGTTGGGGCCGTGAAGGACGTTGAGCCCGGACGCAAATCCGCGCACGCGCGTGTCCGCAAACGTGCCGAAGCCCCAGACCTGTATCTCCCTGAGCCGCATGTCAGTCTTCCGCAATCACGAGGTCGAGCGTCTGGCGCATCGCCTCCTCCGCGAGTTCCCGGACGGCGCCGGGCGGCAGTGGCTCGAGGTAGCGCCGGCCGCCCCACGAGGAGAGATCCGACTCTATCTCCTCCCGAAGCTGCTCGAGCTCAGCCGGGCCGCGGGCCAGAAGTCCGTCGTAGATGGAGATGATGTCTCCGACGAAGTCCTGTCGTTGCCTCTGCACATCGAGGTCATAGGCGCCACGGGTATCGAGGGCGAGGCGCTCGAGCCAGATCCACGGTTCGAGGGTCAGCAACTCCTCGCGGAGGTCTGCCGCCAGCTCCGGCACGGCTCCAGCCCGGGCAAGCTGACGGTGCACGTCAGTGCGGCCGGTGAGCGACAGCCGCGCCACGAGCGGCCGTCCGTCCGCCTCATCCGCCGCGGAGCGGCAATTCGCGATGACCGCCCGCCGCGCCGCATCGATTGAGTCGCACCTGGAGACGTCGACTGCACCCTGATGGAACCGCACGACATCGGTAGGAACGAAACGCACCTCAGGCAGCATGCCGTCGGCGAGAGTGACGAGGCAGCAGCCCTTCGCTCCGGTCTCGTTCGGCTGACGGCTCTGCGAGCAGCCGGGGTAGACGATGACCGGCGCGTCCGCCCTGAGGATGCGGTGCGCGTGCACGTGGCCGAGCGCCCAGTAGGTGAAGCCCCTCGATGACAGCTCCTCCACCGTTGTGGGAGCGTAGGGCAGGTGGGCCGTGTCTCCGCCGACGTTCGCGTGCAGGACAGCAACGGACGGGAGTGACGTCTCCGGTCTGTCGAACCGGCGCGACAGGTTCTCCGTAACGGCCTCTTTCGGATAGCTGATACCGTGCACGGTGGCGACAGCCAACCCGTCACGAATAACTGGACAACTGTCAACCGCCCCTGCTCCGAACGCGTGAACGGACTCGGGCCAGTCCAGCGTGTTGCTCCAGCCGCTCAGCGGGTCGTGGTTGCCGAAGGCGACGAACGAGGGGATGCCGCGCTCGGCGAGCCGCTTGAGGCCATCGCGGAACCGGAACTGCGCCCGCAGCGTGCGGTCAGAGCTGTCGTACACGTCTCCCGCGATGACGATGAAGTCGACCTGCTCGCGAATGGCGAGGTCGACGATGTTGTCCCACGACTGGAACGTCGCCTTGTTCAGGGCCTCGCCGACTTCGGGAGCGACGTCGGAGAGGCCCCTGAACGGGGTGTCGAGGTGCAGGTCGGCGCAGTGAACGAATCTCACGGTGCCCATCGTGCGCAGCAACGAGGAAGGGAACTGAACCGATTATACCCCGCGCGACAAGGGAATTGACGGGATGCCGACCATCAGAGTGCGGTGCGGGACGGAGCGGCAGCTACTCTTCCCGCTCCATGAACTGGACGAGCACGCTGAAGTTCTCGGCGCTCAGGAGTTCGTACGTACGGTACCCGGAACCGCACTCCGGACCTTGGGCCGGTTCACGCTCGAGCCACGTGATGGCGGGTCGCGGCATGCCCTCTGACTCGTCGCCGCTGAGGTACAGCCCGTACATGCCGACACCTCCCATGTAGCGCTTCGCGCCCGAGCCGGTCCCAGTGTAGCGCAGGATGCCGCCGCACGTGTAGCTCCACTCCTCTTCAAAGCTGAAAGAGGCGACCTCGTCAAGGTCTCTGTCGAGTGTCACGCTCAGTCGGGCCTTGAAGGCGCCGACATCGCGAGGAAAGGCGGCTGGCAGCACTTCGTCGACGCGTCCCGTGAATGTGTTACCGGAGAACGTCCCGAACAGAGAACAACCGATGCGCTCGCCGTGCTTCTCCCGCACCTCTCCCGTGTAGGTGTCCCTGAGGAGGGCATCGAACTCGACGGACAGCGCACAGTAGTTGTAACTGAGCTGCCCTGACGCCGGCGTTGAAGGCTGCTCTCCACTCGCCAAGACCCGCACCCAGTTGAAGTCCGCCCACTCCCAGCCGTACTTCGTCTTCTGCTCGACGAGGAAGCCGAGGTAGGAGTCACCCTTTCCGAACTCGACCACGTTTCCGCTGATTGCGGAGGGAGGGTTGCCGTAGCGGTAAAGAGTGAGACGGAATTCGGTCCCTGAGTCGAGGTCGAACCGCACTCGGGCGGCATCGGTCTCGATGCCCGCGAGCGCATCCAACGAGTAGCTTCTCACGGCAGCGCCGGTCTCATCGAGCTCCGTGACCTTGACGACGTACCGGGGGAAGAGCGAGTCGAGGCCGCCTGCCTCGTAGTCGGTCCAGTAGCGCTCCAGCTTCGGGAGGTTGAAGAAGGAGATGTCGCCCTCGTAGTAGATGCGGTCATAGGTCAGGTACTTCCCTGCGGCGATGTCCTTCGCGTTCTGAGCTGAGAGGTACGGACCGAGCACGCCGTCCTTGTACTCAATCCTGATGTCACCCTTGCCGGGGTAGTTCGGGTCGGCGATGAACAGGGTATGGCCGTCCACGCCGTAGCACAGGAGCGAGTGGCCGCTGTCACCCGAGCCGGTGTGCACGCCCAGGAGTTGCGGCGCTCCGGTCACGTACAGTGCGAGGGCGGTCATGTAGAACTGGCGTTGCTCGTTGGTCAGTCTCCGCTCGGGAGAGAGCCTATCGATGCGCGCGGCCATGGCGGTCTCCACGTTGCCGGCTTCTCTCGTGGTCCCGAGGGTGCTGGCAAGGGAACAGAGCTGGATGGCGAAACGGTCGTCCTGCCAGAACCCGGGAGTACTCATGCCTTCCGGCAGGCCGTTGTCATACTCTTTCCGGAACAGCGGCGAGCCTTCGGCTCCCCCTTCGACCATGTAGTGGTACAGCGAGGTCAGCGACATGCCGCGGCAGTAACCGCCTGAAGCGACAACCGAGCCGGCATTGGCCAGGTTCCACGTGTCTCTGTTCGGGCGGAAACCTGTCGGCACCTTGAGATCATCGAGGTTCGCGGGCATCTTCTCAGGGGATGGAACGAGCCGTTCGTACGGGGCGGAGAGCGCAACGATGGGGCAGAAGTGCGTGCCGAGCATAGTGAGCGTTCCGTCCGATTCCTCGAGCGTTGGCAGCCCTTTCAGTGTCCGCGTCACCCCGTCGTAGACAAAGAGCGAGGCGAACTGTCCTTCCGGGACATCGACGGGGATGGTCAGGGCGATGAGGTCGCCGGCATGGTCGGCGGTGCTCGCGTCCAGGTGGATGAGGGGCGTGAGAATATCCACTCCTTCAGGGGCGTCGAAGCCCTCGATAGGCTCGAACGATAGCGTGAATGTCGCTGGCTCCACGTAGGCTCCGGAGGGCACGTCGAGCGTGAGCCCGTCGAGCGGTCCGCCCGTGCCGCCGACACTTAGAGTGCCGCCGTCAGCGCTCACCTGCCCGGAGCCGATGGTGATGCGGTCGCCCATCTGGAGCGAGATGTGGACCGTGGTCTCCTCGGGACCTCCGGTCGGCACCCCACGAACGCTTTCCAGCGCCGGCAGCCCCCATCGCAGCAGGACGACGGCTATGATGCCCACAGCGGCGAGCCCAACGATAGCGGACCGCACGCGACTCCGCGGGCGGGCGACGGATGTTGAAGCAGGAGGCACGGCGGCAGTCGACGCGCGACGGGAGGAGTGGCGGATTCCGAGGGCCGCCTCGAGCTCGGGCGTCGTCTCGGCATCGACGATCGCCCGGAGTCGCTGCGCGCGCTCTCCTTGAAGGGAGCCCAGCTCCGCTGAGAGCTCGTCCTTGAGCCCGGCTATCTCGTGTTCGGCGGCGAGGATGCGGTCGACGTACTCCTGCCGCAGCTCCCTGCGAGCGCTGTCCGCCACGGAGTCACTTTCGTCCAGCGCGTCGAGGTTGCGGAGCAGCCGCTCCGCCTCAGCTCGGGCGCGCAGGGCCTCAAGCAGCGACCGTTCCTGGTCCTCCATGACTCCTCACCACCACACTGCGGACCGACAACCTGATGGTACGCCGGAGCATCCGGTTGTCAAGCGGAAGGAGTACCAGCGAAGAGCCGGCCCGGAAGGTGACGGCGCACGCCGAGATCAGGGGGCTGCTAGCTGGAGTTACGAAGGTAGAAGCCGATCTCCACGGTGTAGTTCTCAATGCTGAGCAACTCACAGGCGGCGAACGGCGGATAGCAGTCGGAGCCGGCGGAGGGCAACCGTTCCGTCCATGTGACCTGCGGCTGCACCGGCTTCTGGCCCGAGAACCCTCCTGCGAAGAACGCAATCATGTTGCGACTGTCCCAACTCTCCAGCTGAATGCCGCTCCCTCCGACAGCGTAGCGGCGGAGGCCACCGCAGGTGTAGTCCCACTGGTCCTCCCAGAAGAAGGAGACGACCTCGGGCTTGAGAGGGTCGACTGTCACGGTGAGGCTGCCGTGATTGACGGTGTGGTAGCGGCTCCCCGGTTCGTACTCTTCGCTCCAGGTTGCCTTGAACGTGTTGCCGTAGAAGGCGCCCCGGTAGCTTCCGCCGAGCGTCTTCCAGCACGGCGCAGAGATCTCTCCCGTCGCAGTATTCCGCGTTCCGGACTCGAATTCCACAATGAGCTGGCACTCGTTGAAGTCGAGTGGGAAGGATGTCGGCGCCGCGGCAGGCTCAGGTTGATTCCCGACAGCCGAGACATGGACCCAGTTCAAGTCGCACCACGTCCAGCCATCCGGAGTCAGCTCCTCCACCAGGAAGCCCAGGTAGGACTCCCCCTCCGCGACGAGTACCTCCGAAGCCTGCTCCAGAGTGATGCCGAGTATGGATGCGCCCACTGGATGCAGGTCAACCGAATCGTCCTGGCTGACGATGGACGGAGGGTTGCCGTAGCGGAAGACGGTGAGTCGGGCGATGGAGCCGGGCGCAGGGTACTGCAACTCGAAGAGGAACCGCCTGGTGTCGCTCGCCATGCCCTCGACGGTGTTCAGGGTGTACCTGTCGAGCTCGGCACCGCGATCGTCCAGCTCTGTCACGATGATGGTGTAGTTGGGGAAGTGCGTGTCGAGCGTCCCTGCCTTGTAGTCCGTCCAGCAGCTCTGCAGCTTGTTCAGATTGAAGAAGGAGATGTCACCCTGGTAGTAGACGCGGCCATACGAGATGTAGTGATTCTCGCGTTCCGGATTCACGTTCAGGGGCGACCGGTATGGACCGAGCCTGTCGTTGTTGAACTCGATGGCGGCATCGGTCTTGCCGGGGAAGTTCGGATCGGCGATGAGGAGCGTGTGGTCCTTTACGCCGTAGCACAGCGCGGAATGGCCTTCGCCCTCGTCGGTGTAGAGGCCCAGCAACTGGGGCGCCTGCGTCACGTACAGCGCCAGAGCGGTGAGGTAGAACTGCCGTGCCGGAACGGCCGCTGACAGCCCGGGAGCCAGGCGTGCGATGCGTGCCGCCATCGCGTCGACGACACTGCCCTTCTCCGCCACAGTGCCAATGGAGTTGGCCACTGAGCAGAGCTGGATGGCCCAGCGGTCGTCCTGCCAGAATCCCGGCGTGCCCATGCCTTGCGGCAGTCCGTTCTCGTACTCCTTCTGGAACAACGGTGTGCCCTGGATCCCGCGTTCCACCATGAAGTAGTAGAGGGAGGTCAGCGACATGCCGTGGCAGTAGCCGGCAGGCACGATAACCGACCCCGCGTTGACCAGGTTCCAGCCGTCCTGTCCCGGCTTGAACCGGGTCGTCACGCTGAGCCTGTCGAGGCTCACCGGCAGCTTCTCCGCCGATGGCACGAGTCGTTCGTATGGAGCGGAAAGGGCGATGATGGGGCACAGGTGAGTGCCGAGCATCGTCAGGGTGCCCTTTGACTCCTCGAGGGTCGGCAGCCCCTTCAAGGTTCGAGTCTCCTCGTCGTAGACGAAGAGCGATGCGAACTGCCCCTCTGGGACGTTGACGGGTATCGTGACAGCGATGAGCCCGTCGGCGTAGTCGGTAGTGCCGGCGTCGAGGTGGATGAGCGGCGAGAGGACTGCAACACCTTCGGGAGCGTCAAAGCTCTCGACGAGATTGTAAGAAAGGTCGAAGGTGACGGTCTCCTTGTATGAGCCGGCGGGCACATCGAGAGCGAGGCCGTCGAGCGGGCCGCCGGTGCCGGTGACGACGAGAGAGCCCCCTTCCGGTCCGATCTGCCCCGCGCCTACGGCAACGCGGTCGCCCGTCTCCAGCGACACGGTCACAGGTGCCCTATCGGCCCCACCCGTCATGCCACCGGGCAAGGGCGGTCCCCATCGCAGGAGGACGAAGACGACGACCGCGACGCACGCCAGGCCGATGGCAAGTGCGCGAATGCGGCGCGTCCACCCTGGCGCGGTCGAGACGGCATCGCGGGTGGCGACGGGTGGAACGCGGATGCCCCGGCGGACTCCCAGGACGGCCTCAAGCTCGGTCGGGGTCTCGGCGTCGAGTATCGCCTGGAGGCGTTGCGCCGGCTCGCCGCGAAGCGAACGCAGATAGGACGAGAGTTGCTCCTTGAGGCGAGATACCTCGTGTTCGGCGGCGAGGATTCGGTCGACGTACTCCTGCCGCAGCTCCCTGCGAGCGTCGCCGGGCACCGAGTCGGGTTGTTGCATCCCTTCGAGGTTGCGAAGAAAGCGCTCGGCCTTCTCGCGGCTGCGGAGGGCCTCAAGCAGGGCGCGTTCATCAGCTACCATGGAGCCTCACGAAGACCGGGGCGACGCCCGGTCGTACGATACGCCCCGGGGTACGAGCGGAGAACGCTGTTCGTTGCGGCTGCCACCGTCGGACTCTCAGGTCTGTATTGCGTTCGCTCGACCCTGCGACTGGCCCCGACGCATGCCGGCGGAGCATCCGACCGGCAGCCGGGCATGTTGCGGCGCCCTAGCGATGAACTGTCCCCATCGGGTCGTCGTACCGCTGGCCGGTATTGATGGCCTTGAGCCAGTTCGTGTACTCCGCTTCGCTGATGCGCGCGGTCTGCATGTTCTTGACGAACTGGTCGTAGTAGTCCGGTTTGAATCCCGGCCCGACGCCGGGGTCAGCCTTGCGCCAGCACGCACGGATCCTGCGGTCGATGTTCCGGAGGTTCGTGTCTGCCCTGAGCATGGCCTTCACCTGCGGATTTGGCTCTATGCCGGCCAACTCATCCCAACCCTTCACCGACGAACCCGGGTTGATGCCAAGCCGCTGGTCTCTCGCTATCCAATCCTGCTGCGTTCCCGCGAGTTGGTGGCCGCGGATGCTCTCGTCGACCGTGATGCCTCTGGCGCGTGCCTCCGCGGCGGTCTCCTGCCACTCACGCTCCATCTGACCTTTGACTTCGGCGGAGTGTGTCCTCTGCCGCGCCGTCTCGCGGACGTCGCGCACGACCTCCCGGTAGGTCTTGCCTTTGGGCGTTCCACCCTCGCCGGAGGAGGTCCCGCCTCCACCGCCGGAGCCTTCGGCTCTGGACGAGCCTGTCGCCTCCGCACCACCCTCGCCTTTCGCGGCGCCTTTTGCCTCGGCCTTTGCGGCGCCCTTCGACTCCGCCTTCGCTGCTCCCCTGGAACCAGACCCGCCGTCGCCCCTGGACTCAGCTTTGACGTCGCCACCTGAGCCGCCCTTCGACTCGGCCTGCGTCCCCTGGTCTTCGAGGGTCGGCTTCCTGGCCTTGATCTCGGGTCGCTCGGACTGCAGTCCGAGCTTCTTGGCGACGAACTTGCCCGTCTCGTAGGCCCCCCGTCCCGAACCGACTCGGTCGGTGGCGACGGCGCCTGCCTCAACGCCGGCCTTAAGGCTCTTCTGTTCCCAGTCCTTGACGTCCTTCTGGACCGCATCCATCCGGTTGGCCAGGTCGTTCAGCCTGCCCTTGATGGCATCGCCCTGCTCCTTCAGGCGGGCGGCCTCGCCGGTGTCGCCTCGCTCGAGGGCATCGCTCCGCGCCTTGATAACGTCGCGCAGCTCCTTCATGGCCTGATCGTGCTCGCCGAACAGCTTCGAGTCCTGACGGCCTATCTGAGACTGGAGCCTGTTGCGGGCGGCGATGGCGTTCGCCATGACGTCCACGGTGTCCGACATGTCCGGCGCAATCATGTGGGTGAACGGGTCGAGCAGCAGCTCCTTCGCCACCGCTCCTGCCGTCCAGCCCTTGTCGTAACGCTTCTTGAACTGCTCGTCCGAGTGGTACTCGTGTCTCTTCGCCACGTCGGCCTTCGCCTCTTGGATGGTGTCCACGTTGTCCTTGGCCATCTCGATGTTGTTGCGCAGCTTCTCGGCGAGCCAGTTGTCTCCCGCCTCCTCCGCCTCGCGTATCGCTTCCCTCAGTCGCTTGTAGTCGTCGATGGCCTTCTCTTCCATCTCGTTGAGCTGGTTGAGGCGGTCCTCCAGGTTCTGGTAGCTGGCTTCTGCCTGCGAGCTGATGACTCCGGGCTTGTACTCGGGCAGCGTGACGTCGCCCTTCTCCCTCGGAATCTCGACGGGCTTGACGTCGTCCACCTTCTTGCGCCACGCCCCGCCGTCGCCATAGGACTCGTCGAACTCGTAGCCCTTGCGCTTCATCTCCTGCTCGCGCTGCTTCTCGGCGGGCAGCACCCACTGCTTCCCAGCCGGGTCCCAGACGTGGTCGGGCGAGGGTCGCGTATCCAGCGGTGGCTCGGCGCTCGAGTCGACGCTGCCGCCGCCGTCGCCGGCGTTGTCCGGCTCGGGTTCTCCTTCCCCGGACGAGTCCTGCTCGGCGCGCTTGTTCTGAAGCACGGCACCCGTGAGGGCGGCCGCTCCGGCCACGGCGCCGGCGCGCGCGGCCTTCGATTCACAGACGTCGTGGTCCCCGCACCCGTCCCCGTAGAGGATATCCACGAACAGCGGATGGCATCCCATGCACAGCAGCAGCAGGCCGAACGACGCGGCAAGAAGCACGAATCGCAGCGCGCGCCGACCCCGTCCCGTGGCTGTCTGCCGGCTCATCTACCTTGTCTCCTGTGGCGCGGCCGCACCTCGTACAGCCGAGAGGAGCCACGAGCGTCGCAGCAGCAGATTCCCGTTCATGCCTATTGCTGAGCCGGTCGAGAAGATCATCGTGGCCAGCCCGCCGGCGACGGCGCCGTCGGTGCCGAACAGCGCAAGCAACTCCGTGACCGCGTACGACGCGCACCAGAGCATGAGGTACCAGACCGACCTCGAGCCGTAAACGCTTCCGCCCCGCAGGCTGAGGCTGGTGCTCTGCGCCCAGACACTGCCCAGCCCGATGCCAAGCATCAGCAGAGGAACCGCCCACTTGACGGCCACCTGCACGCCGAGGAGCAGGCTGTACAGGACGAGAAAGCCCGGGCTGAAGGCGAGCTGGAAGAGGAGGCTTCCGGACGTTATCCTCTGCGAGCGCCGGATGCTCCGCACCATCATGAGCGTGGAGACCACCAGCAGGGGAACCGAGACGAAGCCGACTATCTTGTAGAGCACCGTCAGAAACGTCATGACGTGCCTCGCTGCCGGCAGACCCCGCCTCTCTGCCCGGCAACTCCATGGTACGCGACGGTCTCCTTTTGTCAAGCGATGCCGGGCGCCGCGGGGCGGCAGGACAAAGCCGTTGCATTCTGCCAGGCGGACTAGTATCTTGAGTCCGTGCCGTGGAGGAGCGGGGTGGTTCCTGCAAGTACGGCAAGAGGGTGCCAATGGCGTCGTCCGAGGATCTCACCGGTCAACTGACCCGGGCTCTTCACGAGCGAGATGAAGCGCGGCGTCTCGTCGCCTCCGCCGAGCAACTCAGCACGGACGAGTCGATCGCTCCGGAGCATCGCGACGCTCTGGCGCGTGAGTATGCGGAGCGGCTCGATGCCGCCGACGCCGAAGTAGAGCGCATCAAGGCGCTCGTCAGCGATCGCCAGGTTCAGACGGCGCTGGAGCTGGATGGGCTTCGCAAGGAGTTGGGAGCGCTCGAAGTCCGTCACAAGGTGGGAGAGTACACCCTCGCGCAGTTCAAGAGCGCCAGCGCCGGCCTGGACAGGCGCATGGCATCCCTCTCGCGGCTCGATGCGTCGCTCGCGGCGCTGCTTGAAGCGGAGACCGAGTCGGATGTGAGGCCCACGTCGCGGCCGGCGGCCGGGGCTGCGCCCGTGCAGCGGACCGTGGGGCGTCCGCCTGTCGAGCCGCTCGAGCAGCCTGCGGCCGGCTCCGGCGGAGGCCTCCGAGGAGGTATTGCCAGCGCGTCGGCGGTCACGCCCAGGTGGCTGCTTCTCGGCAGCCTCGGCCTCGTGGTCGTCGGCGGCATAGCCGTCGTCATCCTGTTCATCTCGGCCATGTCCGGCGGCGCAGGGGGCATCAACCTGCCGAGCTTGCCGGGGTTGCCCGGACTGTTCCAGAGTGGTGATGACACACCGGCGCCGACTACGCCGACAACACCGGTGATGCCCACCCGGCCGACCACCTCACCCACGACGCCGGTACCTCCCGCGACGGCGACCGAGACAACGATATCGGTCGACCTGCGCTCGGCCCCGAACGTGGGCAGCCTGCTCATCGACGTCGCGTTCGACCCTGCTGCGCTGCAACTCACACATGTTCAGGCCGCCGGCCTGCCGTCCGGTACGCTGTTCGAGTACAGCACCAGTCCGGGACACGCGGTGCTCGGCGTCGTGACGGCGAGCGGCCTGAACGGCAGTTGGTCGATCGCCTATCTCACCTTCAGACGAGCCGCGGGAGCGGCAACGTCCGGGCAGTCGGCAGTGACGATAGGCGCGGTGCAGGCACACCGCGCCGACACGCTGGCTCAGGTATCAGCGACCACGTCGCCGGGGAAGGTGAACCTGAGCGACCTTTCCGCCGTTGGGCTGGCAATCGTGTTCGGATAATGGGAGAAAGCAGATGCCGGGTCTGAAGAGTTGCCGGATGTGGCGCCGAATCGCAATGCCCCTGGCCGCCTGCCTGCTGTGCGCCGTGCTGCTCGTCTCGCCCGTGGCGGCGCAGGGCGGGTTCACAGTTGACGTGTGGACGAACAAGGGTGGGAACGGGCAGAACGCCTCGGGCGGTTCGTTCGGCGTCAATGACCAGATTGTCGTCTACGTACAGGCGAGCCACGACTGCCTCGCCTCAATTACCTACGCTGCTGCCGGAAAGCAGGCCGAGTTGGCCTATCAAGGCCCGCTTCAGGCAGGCAAGCCTATGACGATGACGCCGACAGTGGCAGGGACCGAACTGCTGGGCAGTTGGATCTTGGTTGTCGAGGCCTGGACCAACACGAGCTTTGCCTCAGACTCTGTAACGTTTACCGTCGGCAACGCCGTGCCGGCGGGCGTGCCGCCGGCGCTCACGCCGGACGCGGCCACCGCGCTCGATTCGCTCAAGGCGCTGAAGATGTCCCAGGGCGCGATGGCGGTTGACCTGTCGCTCGATGTCGACCGCGATGGCAAAGTGACCGCCGATGACGCGCGGCTCATCCTGACGTGGGCCGTGCAGTAGCGGCCGCGTGGACTCGGTCAGCTTTCGAGCAGCCTGTTGAGGCGCTTGCCGTACTGCCACAGGCACGTCATCACCTGTCCCACGTCCTCCGCGCTGCGGTACACCGGGATGATGCGCGTCATCGACTGGACCACGTCCATGCCCTCCGGCCGGGAGAAGTAGCAGATGCACACCGGCTTGCCGGTGTCGTGCTGTATCTCTTCGAGGCGGCGCAGCAGCCGCTCTTCCGGTGGAAAGGGCCGGGAGTGCAGCCCGATGATGGCGCCGTCGATGGTGTCGAGGTTCAGCATCGTCTCCGTGCACTTCAGCAGCGGGTCGACGCGCAGGTCGGCGGCGAGGTCGATGGGGTTCCGGAGGGACGCGAACGGCAGTGCGTCGGCCTCCTCGCGCAGCTTGCGCTGGAGCATGAAGTCGATCTCCGGGACCTTGAGCCCGTGTTCAGCCAGGAAGTCCGTTGTCGCGACGCCGAAGCCCCCGCTGGGGCCGATGATGGCGATGCGGTTGCCGCGCAGCGGAGGCTGCATGTCGAACGCCATAGCTACGTTCAGCAGGTCATGCGTCCGCGTGACCTGGATGACCCCGCACTGCTTGAACATGGCGTCGTAGACTGCGTTCGAGCCCGCCAGGGCGCCCGTGTGCGACGCCGCCGCGCGGCTGCCGTCGTCGGTGCGTCCGAACTTCATGACGACGACCGGCTTCTTCGAGGCGACGTCCTTCGCCACGCGGATGAACTTCTGCGCGTCGCGCAGGCTCTCGATGTAGCCCATGATGACGCGTGTGTCGTCATCTTGTCCGAAGTACTCCAGGTAGTCGGCGAACTTGGTGACCGCTTCGTTGCCGCTGCTCACGAACGCGTTGAAGGGGAGGTGCAGGTGCAGGCCGTAGTTGAGCGTGGTCACGCCGTACGTACCGCTCTGAGAGATGAACGAGAGGTGCCCCGGCTCGCTCTTCAGCGGCTCCATCGTCGCTACCAGACTGACCGGGAAGCTGCAGATGCCCATGCAGTTCGGACCGGCCGTCGGGATACCCGCCTCGGCGCACATTGCGCGGACCTCCGCCTCGCGCTTCCGGCCTTCGATGCCGGTCTCGCCGAATCCCGCGGTGATGACGATGAGGCTGCGGACGCCGGTCTCGATGGCGTCCTTGACGGCGCCGAGGACGAACGGCGCAGGGATGACGATGAACGCCAGGTCGACGCGCTCCGGCACGTCCCGGATGGAGCGGTAGGACGGCGCGCCGAGCACGGTGGCGGCGTTCGGATTCACGGGATAGACGCGCCCCTTGAAGCCTCCACGCGTGATGTTGTTGAACACGCCGTAGCCCCACTTCGTGGGGTCTTCGGAGGCGCCGACGACGGCGATGGACGAGGGCCGGAACATCGAAGTCAACGGATGCATGACAGGTTTCCCCCTTTGGACCGCAACCGCGCAGCCGGGCGAGCCACGACACACTTCTGCAAGGCGTACAGCCGCGCAGAAAGAAGGGAACGCAGTGCTGCCACGTGCCGCAAGAGGCCCGATACCGGCGCAATTGTGGGCCGGATGCGACTGCCGGTCAAGTGCCGCCACGTATCCAGACTTCCTGGAGAGAAGTCCGGGCATACTGAGCACTCGTTCATGGTTGTGAGGCGCGCGTGCGCCCGAGATAAGCGCCGTACTGGTGCAGGCGGGCCATCACCTCACCCACTTCCTCCGGCGTGCGATAGGCAGGGAGCACACGCGTCATGGCCTGGATCGCCTCAACACCTTCCGGACGCGCGTAGTAGCAGATGACTAACGGCTTGCCCGACTCCGTCTGCATCCGCTCCAGCCCGCGAATCGTCTCCTCCAGGGGTGGAAAGGGACTGGCCGGCAACGCCGCAATCGCGCCGTCGATACAGTCCTGCTTCAGTGCGATTTCCACGCACTTCAGCAACGGGGCAGACCTGAAGTCCGCAGCAAGGTCGATCGGGTTCTGAAGCGATGCGTAGGCTCTTGTGTCCGCCTCGCGCCGGATCTGTTGCTGCAGTTCATCGCTGAAGGTGGGGACCTCGATGCCATGCTCTTCCAGATAGTCGGTCGCCGCAACGGCGAACCCGCCGCTTGCGCCGATGATTGCGACGCGATTGCTCCGCATGGGCGGTTGGAGAGAGAGGGCAAGCGCCACGTTCAGAAGGTCATGGGTCCGTGTTACCTCGATGACGCCGCATTGCCGGAAGACGGAGCTGTAGACGGCGTGCGTGCCGGTGAGCGCCCCCGTGTGGGAAGCTGCGGCTATCGAACCCTTGCGCGTGCGGCCGAACTTCATGACGACGACCGGTTTCCTCCTGGTGACTTCTCTTGCGACCCGGGCGAATCTCTCTCCATCGCGCAGGCTCTCGATGTAGCCCATGATGACGTGAGAGTTCGGGTCTTCGCCGAGGTACTCCAGGAAGTCCGTGAACTGCGTGACCGCCTCGTTGCCGCTGCTCACGAACGTGTTGAAGTCAATGCCCATCTTCACCCCGAAATTGAGCGTGGTCACACCGTACGTGCCGCTCTGTGACACGAAGGAGACGGCGCCGGGAGCGCTCTTCAGGTCATTGAAGACGGCTGTCAGCTTCGCGGGGAAGTTGCAGATGCCCATGCAGTTCGGGCCGACCATCGGTGTGCGCGCCTGTGTGCACAGCCCGGCAATCTCGGCCTGGAGTTGCCTGCCGCTCTCGCCGGTTTCACCGAAGCCCGCCGTGATGACGACGAGGGCGCGAACGCGGGCATCTATCGCGTCCCGTACGCTGTCCAAGACCATGCTTGCGGGAATCACGATGACGGCGAGGTCGACGCGCTCGGCGATTGCGCTGAGAGATGCGTAGCTCTTGAAACCCAGAACCGTCTGAGCGTTCGGGTTGACAGGGTAGATGCGACCCTCGTACCCGCCCGCGACGAGGTTCTTCAGGAGCCTGTGACCGTGCTTGGCGGCGTCGTCCGACGCGCCAACGACGGCCACGGATGCCGGATGAAAGAGCGGCTGAAGCGATTCCATGCTGCCTGTGGCCACGACGCGTAGTCTGTGCGCGCTGCTCGCGCCTGTCAACGCTGCCCCCGTCTACCCGGGGAAGGTGCCCGTCCTGCGGCGGAAGTCGGCGTAGTCGGCCATCGCAGCCATGACCTGGCAGATCTCCTCGGGCGTGCCGTAGACCGGCAGCCACGTGAGGCTCTGAACGAGTTCAGCGCCGCGCCGGCTGCCGTAGTAGCAGAGCAGCAGAGGTTTGCCGCAGGTCCGCTGGATGTTCTCGAGCCTGCGAAGAGTCTCATCTGCCGGCGGCAGCGGCCACGACCACATGCCCATCAGGACGGCGTCGATGTCCGGCTCGTTGATGACCATCTCAACGCAGTTCATGAGGTAAGGTGGGCGCGTTTCGGCGCTGATGTCCACGGGATTCCTCACGGAGGCGAACGGAGGTACCTTGACATCGCGCCGTATGCGGTTCTGAAGCTCGGCGCTGAACTCCGGCACTTCCAGACCCAGCTCGTTGCAGTAGTCGGCTGAGGCCACGGCGAAGCCGCCGCTGATGCCCGCTATTGCGACGCGCCTGCCCCTGGGCAACGGTTGCGTGCGGAAGGCCGTCGCCACGTTCAGCAGGTCCTGCGTCCGCATTACCTCGATGACGCCGGTCTGCCGAAACGCGGCGCTGTAAACGTCATGTGAGCCCGCGAGCGCACCGGTATGGGATGACGCGGCGCGTGTGCCGGCGCTCGTGCGTCCGAACTTCATGACGACGACCGGCTTCTTCTTCGACACTTCCTTCGCCACGGAGACGAAGCGGGGAGCATCCTTGAGACTCTCGATGTAGCCGATGATGACGCGGGTGGAGGGGTCGTCGCCGAGGTACTCGAGGTAGTCCGAGAACTTCGTGACCGCCTCGTTGCCGCTGCTGACAAACTTGCTGAAGCCCACGCCGGCCACCAGGCCCTGGTTGAGCGTGCTGATGCCGTACGTGCCGCTCTGGGAAATGAAGGAGACATCTCCCGGCTCCCCCTTGAGGGTGTCCATCGTCATGGTGCCGATGATGTGGGAGGAGAAGCAGACGACTCCCATGCAGTTCGGTCCGACGGCGGGTATGCCGGCCTGCCGGCAGAGCCTGCCTATCTCCGCTTCGGCCACGAGCCCCTCCGCGCCGACCTCGCCGAAGCCGGCGGTTATGATGACGATGCCCTTCGCGCCGGCGGCGATGCAGTCCTTCACTGATTCCAGCACGGCCTTCGACGGTATGACGATGAAGGCCAACTCGACGGGTTCGGGCAGCTCGCGCATCGTCGGGTAGGCCTTGCGGCCGAGGACGGTCGACACTCCGGGATTGACGCCGTAGACGGGGCCTGTGTACCCCGCATCGATGATGCTCTGCATCACCCGGTTGCCGTACTTGGTGCGGTCGTCCGAGGCGCCGATGACAGCAACCGAACGGGGCTCGAACAGGCACGACAACTTGCTCATGACCCGGTACCTCTCCGTGGCAGGCGGCGTGGTGTATCGTCGCGTTTGTGATGGAGTCGGAGGGCTGGAAGGACACCCTGGCCTCCGGCGGCGGAAACTATCCTACTACAGTGGCGCCGGAAGGGCCAAGAGTGAATCGTATACGACTAATCGTGCTTGGCCCGAGTGCACACCCGTGACAGGCGCCGCATGCGCACTCGCCTGCAGCGCTGCACAACGCGCCGGGCGCGTATAATCGAGTCAGGCCCGGGTATCCTGCGTTCGGGCCGGCCCGCTAGGGAGGAGGTCCACATGCCGGCAAGGGTCAGCAAGTCGGAAGTGCTCATCGGGTTCCTGGCGCTGCTCTCCATCTTCCTGGTCGTCCTTGGTAACATAATGCTATCGAAGGGCCGCTTCCCCATCGGCGTATACACGGTCGACCTCGTCATCTGCGGCGTGTTCGCCTGGGACTTCGTCAGACGGCTGAGGTCAAGCGAGGCGAAGCGCCACTTCTGGCGGCAGAGCTGGTATGAGCCGCTGGCGATGGTTCCGGCCGTGGCGCTGGACCTGCTGGCCGGACTACCGTTGTTGTCGACCGGATTGCGCGCGCTTCGTCTCGTGCGGTTCGTAAGGGTCGTCCTTGTCGCCTCACGCCTGCGGCGCACGTTCTCGGTCGCCGACCGGTTCGTTGCTCGCAGCCAGCTTCTCTACCTCGCAGTAATCGTCGCCGGTGTCGTGGTTGCGGCGGCGTTTGCGGTGCTCGCCATCGAGTTCCAGTCGCCCGAAAGCCAGATAGACGGCGTCTCGGATGCACTGTGGTGGGCGCTCTCGACGGTTACCACCGTCGGCTATGGCGACATCGTGCCGGCCACGCCGCTGGGGCGCATAGTGGGCATGCTGCTCATGGTTGTCGGCATCGGCGTCATGGCCGCGCTTATCTCGCAAGTGAGCGCGACGCTGGTCGAGTCGCGGCTGGCGCGCAGCCGGGGGCGGCGCCCGGCGCTACCGGCGGCGGTGATGGAGAGGCTGCAGAGTGAAGTGGGCCGGGTGGGAGACCTCTCGGACGTCGAGCTTGCGACGCTGCTGCGGGAGATCGTGGAGTTGCATTGCCAGGTGCAGCGTGCCGATACCGGTCCGGTCGCCGCGCCGTGAGTAGTGGAATGGCCAGCTGTTGGGCCGGAGGCGCACAAGATTATGTCTAGTACTGAATGGCTTGAGGGTGCACGCATCCTGGTCTGCAACGTCGGCAGCTCTTCGCTCACGTTCAAGCTCTACCGGCACTCGGAGGTGCTCGCGCGGGGGAAGTGCCACCGGGTCGGCGTGAAGGGCACCGGGCCGGCGTTCATGGAGTTTCATCACAGGGAGACGCACGACCGGCTTGAGGTGGAACTGGCCGACCACGTCGAGGCTGCCGGGCGAGTGCTCGACCGGCTCGAAAGGGCGAAGTTCGGCGTCGATGCGGTCGGCCACCGGTACGGCGACGGCGGCGGGTACTTCACCAACGGCGCGGTTGTCGACGACTCGACCCGTCCGCTGCTGGAACGGTGCGCTCCGCTGGCTCCGCTGCACAACACGGCGGCGCTGGCGATGATTGACCTCGTGAAGCGCCGGCTTGGCGGCATCCCTCAGTACGTCGTTTTCGATTCCACCTTTCACGCGGAGCTTTCGGAGGTTGCGCGAGCCTATGCCTTGCCCTACGACCTCGCACAGAAGTACCGCAGACACGGGTTCCACGGACTCTCGTACGCGGACGTTGTCGAGAAGGCAACCTGGTACCTTGGAGAGACGCATTTCAAGGCTGTGGCGCTGCACCTCGGCACCGGCGGCTCGAGCGCGTGCGCCATCGTGGACGGCCGGTCGGTCGACACGTCGATGGGCTACTCGCCGCTGCAGGGACTGGTGATGAACACGCGCTGCGGCGACCTCGATCCCGGCATCATCGTCGAACTGGCGCGCGAAGGACGCAATGCGGACGAGCTGACGCGGCTGCTGCACCGCGAGAGCGGGCTGTTCGGACTCAGCGGCGGGTTGTCGAGCGACATACGCGACCTCATCGCTCTCATGGGTACTGAACCGCGGGCGCGACTGGCCTTCGACCTCTACGCCTATCGTGTCAGGCAGTACATCGGCGCGTATGCGGCTGTGATGAACGGGCTCGACCTGCTCATCTT
>Ga0116202_10000506_pt1 | contig 21748 bp, 17 predicted proteins | sample LakKivw325mmetaG_FD_94479 | JGI IMG/M metagenome (GOLD analysis project Ga0116202, IMG submission 94479) | Anoxic lake water microbial communities from Lake Kivu, Rwanda to study Microbial Dark Matter (Phase II) - Lake Kivu water 325m metaG | ecosystem: Environmental > Aquatic > Freshwater >... | reverse complement strand
TATTCTGATGAGGGGACGGGGGGACCCTGAAGGTCCCATCGAACACCCTCGAAAGATTTATCTCTTTTTGCCTTAAGCGCAGTTAGAGATCTTTCCGTTACGTCAGTTATAATTTGTTTTTATTTTTATCGAATACCCCGCAGCTCTGCTGCGGGGATGAGCATATAACCAACAAGCAATTGCTGTGTTCACATATTTTGGGGGCAATGTCAAGCGGTTAAATAGTTCAACATGTTTTTCAATCCGTCCTATTCACCGAGACTCAAAGGCGGCGGCGCGAAGCATGCCCCGCAGCTTGCTGCGGGGTGCGCCGCCGCCAGTTTGACTCTATGATGGCGAACTATTTTAAATTTGTTGGTGTGAGCTTCGAGATGAATGCAAGGAAGGCGGAGGCGAAGTTCGTCCTCGTTTGATAAAAAGACCCTGAATTTTGGATCAACACTACATCCTGGGACAGATCCTCTCCGCAACGCCGGCAAGGTCCGTCGCCACCTCCTCGATCTTCCCCCTCTCCTCCAGGCATGAAAGCCACCTTTCTGGAATCCAACCGGAGCCCCGGGATGCGCCCGCCAGGGCCCCGGCGATGGAGGCGATGGAGTCGGTGTCCCCTCCCGCGGAGGCGGCGACGACCAGGGACTCCTCGGGCTCGAACTTGAGATGGCAGTAGAAGGCGGCGGGGACCGTCTCCGCCACCATCGGGGAGGTGCCGATCTCGGCCAGCGCCTCCGGCGGATCGAGGTCGAGGAGCTCTTTCGCCATCAAGAGGCTCTGGCCGAGATCCCTGTCGACCCTCTCAGAGAAGGTGGCGGCCATCTCCAGAACTCTCTTTGGGGCGAAGCCGAGGAGGGAGAGGGCGACGCCGACGGCCACGGCGATGGACCCGGCCCTCGCCCCGGCGGACGAATGGGTGGGAAGGCTCTGCTGGTCGGCGTACCGAGCCACCAGGTCGAGGTTGCAGTGGTAGACGAGGCCGATGGGAGCCGTCCTCATCGCCGAGCCGCAGGTCGGCGTGGAGAGGCCCGCCTCCTGCCAGGGCCGATCCCTCAGAAGCTCCTGGATCGCCGTCTTGCTCGTCCATCCGACGCCCCTGTTCTTCGAGGGGTCGAGGGTCCAGCATCGTCCCCAAAGGGCGAGCTTTGAGGTGAACCTCTCGACGTCGAAGAACCCCGCCTCGATGATCGATTCCGCTAGTATGAGGGTCTGCTCGGTATCGTCGGTGTACTGCCCCGGCGATAGGCCGCAGTGGAAGTGGTCCCGGGGGGGAGCGACCATCTCCCGGACCTCACCCAGGCTCCCAGCGATCTCGTCTCTCGTCAGCCCCTCGACGGGCATCCCCAGGGCGTCGCCGACGGCAAGGCCGAGCATGCATCCCCGAAACCGATCCAAGAGCCCTCCTGCCATGGAGGCAAGAAGGAGACGGAGGACTAAATAGTCATCGGATTTTATGTTCCGGGTTTCGGATCGGAAAAGGCGCAGGATGGGGAGGTGTGATATGTTAATGGAGGAGGATGAGGAGAGATGAGAAGGGGTGAGAGGATGAAGGAGGTCGGATGGGGTGGATGATGAACCGATCTAGCCCTCGGGTTTCAGTCCGGGCTGAAACGATGGAGCATGTATCTGCTCCCCCTCTCTCCCAAGATGGCGGCCTTCCTCCCCTTTGAGGCGCTCTCGCGATCCAGCATCAGGAGAATTCCGCACCCGAGTACGCACATCAACCCCGTCAGGATGAAGGTGGTCGTGAAGCCCGCCAGGCTGGCGATGGCGGCGCCGGCGGCCGCGGTGGCGGCGGTCCCCAGGCCCGTGGAGGTGGAATAGACCGACCATTCGAAGCTCTCTCTTCCCGGGTTCAGGTTCAGGCTCCAGAGCCCGACCCATGTGGGGTAAGCAAGGCCGCTCCCGATGCCGTAGAGCATCTCCGCCAGGTAGAGCTGGTAAATGTTGTCTATGAAGATGTACATCACCGGGACCGAGGCGATCAGAGCCGTTCCCAGTATCAGCCATCGCGTCTTCTTCTCGCATCGATCGATGTACCGGGAGAAGGGGAGCTGGACCAGGGACTTTGTTCCCAGGAACAGGGTGCTGGCCATCCCTGCGGTGAGGATTGTTCCGCCGGTCACATCCTCGTTTATGAAGATGGCCAGGATCGGCTGGATCAGGCCGAAGCCCGTGAGGACGAAGATGTCCGATAGCATGAGGAGCTTTATGGTGCGATTCATATTTTTCACCTCCGATTTTCTGATATTAATTTTAAAGACAATATCTCGAAGGGCGGTGCCCAAAATGGCCAAATCGCCGAAAATGCCGAGATGCGTGATGGTGAGCAGAGCTACAACGACGCAGAATAGGTGCCCTATAAGCCAGAGCGCACGTTGATACAGCGGGAGATTGCCTTGCTCAGCCTCATCGGAATAGATTTATGAACTTCAACCATATAAAGGTTGCTATCCACAAGAAGTGAAATTTAAGCAAAATATTCATCTAATTGAAGCATCACAAACCATAAATTATCTCAATTTTGACTCAAATGATGATGAAACCACACTCAATGTCGAAAAATCTCTTTGGAGCGGGTTCCACTCAGTTTTAGTTCTGGGTTCTGAAGCTTCTTCCCATCATATTCGATCTGCCTACAGCTGTTGGTCCGTCGGCCATCCGGGACGGATCTACCAGGACATTTGTACAGCCATGAAAGAGGGATAGTCGAAGATAGAGATATGTAAGGGGCCGGATCTCCACAGGAACAAATTTACCTTCAAACATCTTGGCGGCTTCGATCTTGAAGTAAATAACGTGCATAAAATATACGTCGTATTATATAGATTGTTGTTTTTGTTCATCGAATCGGAGCAGCATAAAAATAGATTGATAATGAGTAAAAAGCAAAATTGAATACATAAAAATTACATAAAACATATTGGGTGGCAATATTGTTACCCCTCATTTAAAAGATTAGCAGCAGTAAAAATAAAATAAAATGCGGCAAAAGTTAAATAGTTGTTAGTTGCTAAGCGTTGTCATACTACTAGAATTATCCAAAGGATAAGCGAGGTCACAAGAATGGTGAAGAACGTCAACGAAAGGAGCGTCGATCCGGCCACCAGGACGATGCTCCTGGAGGCCACCCGGGCGGGGATCGAGACCGCCTGGGACCGTTTCGAAAAACAGCAGCCTCAGTGCGGCTTCGGCCAGCTCGGAGTCTGCTGCCGCAACTGCAATATGGGGCCCTGTCGGATCGACCCCTTCGGCGAGGGGCCCGACAAGGGGGTCTGCGGTGCCACTGCAGACATCATCGTCGCCCGGAACCTGCTGCGGATGATCGCTGCCGGGGCCGCAGCCCACTCCGATCATGCCCGAGACGCCGTCATGGCCTTCAAGCAGATGGCCGAAGGGAAGGCGAAGGACTACCAGGTCAAGGATGAGGCGAAGCTGAACGCCCTGGCCTCTGAGTACAACATCTCCACGGAAGATCGGAGCCCCGAGGAGGTGGCATTGGAGCTGGCCAACGTCCTCCTCTCGGAGTTTGGAAAGCAGACGGGACCGATTCAGTTCACCAGAAGAGCGCCTCCCAAGCGCCAGAAGGTCTGGGAGGACGCCGGGATCGACCCAAGAGGCGTAGATCGAGAGATCGTCGAGTGCATGCACAGAACCCACATCGGAGTCGACAACGACCCCGTCCACATCCTCCTCCACGGCCTGCGGACTAGCATCTCCGACGGCTGGGGCGGCTCCATGATCGCCACCGACGTCCAGGACGTCCTCTTCGGAACCCCGACCCCCGTCGTCTCAGAGTCGAACCTCGGCGTCCTGAAGGCGGACGAGGTGAACATCATAGTCCACGGCCATGAGCCGATCCTCTCGGAGATGATCGTCGCCGCTGCCGAGGACCCTGAGATGATCGCCCTCGCCAAGAAGATGGGGGCGAAGGGGATAAGCGTCGCTGGAATGTGCTGCACAGGAAACGAGGTCATCATGCGCCACGGAGTTCCGATTGCAGGAAACTTCCTCCAGCAGGAGCTGGCCGTGATCACCGGCGCCGTTGAGGCGATGGTGGTGGACGTCCAGTGCATCATGCCCGCCCTCGGAAACCTGGCCAGCTGCTACCATACCAAGTTCATCTCCACCTCCCCCAAGGCCGACTTCCCCGGGACGGTCCGGATGGAGTACCACGAGGAGCGTGCCCTGGAGACGGCGAGGGAGATCGTCAAGGACGCCGTCGAAAACTACCCGAACCGGGACCCTGCCAGGGTGAACATACCCAAGGATAAGAGCGCCTGCATGGTGGGCTTCAGCGCCGAGGCGATTTTGGGTGCTCTTGGCGGAACGCCCCAGCCCCTCATAGACGCCATCGTCTCCGGTGCCGTCAAGGGCGTGGGCGCTGTCGTGGGCTGCAACAACGTGAAGGTTCAGCACGACTATGGCCACATAAACCTCGTCCGGGAGCTGATCAAAAACGACGTCTTGGTCGTGACGACGGGCTGCAACGCCATCGCCTGCGCCAAGGCAGGCCTCCTGAAGCCCGAAGCCGCCAAGGAGGCGGGGCCGGGCCTCCGGGCCGTCTGCGAGGCCCTCGGAGTCCCGCCGGTCCTCCATATGGGCTCCTGCGTCGACATCAGCCGGATCCTCGTCCTGGCGGCGGCCCTGGCCAACCACCTCGGCGTCGACATCAGCGACCTTCCGGCAGCGGGCGCCGCCCCGGAGTGGATGAGCGAGAAGGCTGTGAGCATCGGGGCTTACGTCGTCGCCTCCGGAGTCTATACAGTCCTGGGGACGGTGCCGCCGGTCCTGGGGAGCGCCGAGGTCACCAACCTCCTCACCAAGGGCGTCGGAGGCGTCGTCGGAGCCACCTTCGCCGTGGAGCCCGACCCCTTCAAGGCGGCGGGCCTCATGATCAGCACCATCCAGGAGAAGAGGAAGGGGCTCGGGCTGAAGGCCTAGGTCCAAACCCGTTTTGCTCAGGAGTTGAGATCAGATGAAAGAGATATTGATAAGGCCTGAAAGGTGCGTGGGGTGCCGCTCCTGCGAGATAGCCTGCGCCGTCGAGCACTCTCTCTCAAAGAGCCTCTTTGGAGCGGTGGCCGAAAAGCCGCTTCCGAAGAAGAGGATCTACGTCGAGTTCGTGCCCGAGTGCGCAGTCTCCGTTCCCATGGTCTGTCGCCACTGTGAGGACGCCGCATGCGTCTCAGTCTGTCCCACCGGCGCCCTCAGCCAGGACGGGATCGTCAGGGTGGTGACTCACAACCTGGAGGCCTGCATCGGCTGCTGGACCTGCGCGTCCGTCTGCAACTACGGCGTCATCGGCAGAAACAAGGAGCAGAGAGTCGCCGTCAAGTGCGACTGGTGCCCTGACCGGGAGGTTCCAGCCTGCGTCTCAGCTTGTCCCACCGGGGCTCTCGTTTACAAAGAGGTGGACGAGTTCTCGGGGTTGAAGCGTGCCGTGGCAGCTCTGAAGATGGCGCAAGGGGTCACCGCCGGCGAGATCCGGTGACGGGCGGGGTCTTCACCCTGCATTTTTTTGAGTTGGGACCCCAGCTTCCAAGCGAGCGGTGATGCAAAACCTTCTTAAACTTAAGGCGGAATGAATATGGCGGCAGGCGGAAACCTGAAGGTTTGCCGCATACTTTTGGAGGATAAGGATTGACGACACAATTAGTGCCATCCCTTTGCCCCTACTGTGCAGTCGGTTGCGGCTACTACCTCGCGGTGGAGAAGGGCAAAGCCATAGGCGTTGAGTATATGACCGACCACCCCGCCTGTGAGGGAGCCCTCTGCCCCAAGGGGAACGCCGTCCTTGAGGTCTTGAACAGCGAGGAGAGGCTCAAGTATCCCATGAAAAGGGAGGGCGACGAATTTGTGAGGATCTCCTGGGAGGAGGCCCTCGATCTCGCCGCAGAGGGGCTGGCCCGCAACGCCAAAAAGCACGGGCCAGAATCCCTGGGGTTTCTGGCCTCGTCCCGCTGCAACAATGAAGAGAACTATCTCATGCAAAAGCTCGCCCGCCTCCTGGGCTCGCCAAATGTGGATAACTGCGCCCGTCTCTGCCATTCGCCCACCGTCGTAGGCCTGGGTGCGGTCCTGGGGACGGGGGCCATGACCAACAACCTCGTCGACCTGCAAAACTCCAGATGCATCTTTGCCATCGGCACTAACTTCACCGAGGCTCATCCCGTCGTCTCCCGCTGGGCGGAGAAGGCGAAGGACGACGGGGCGACGGTGATCGTGGCCGATCCGAGGATCACCTCCACCTCCTGGATGGCGGATCTTCACCTCAGGATCAAGCCCGGTAGCGACATCGACCTCCTGAGGGGGATGATGAAGGTGATAGTCGATGAGGGTCTCGCTGATATGAAGTTCATCAGAGAGAGGACCTTGGGCTTCGAAGAGCTCCGCGCCAGCCTTCGCGGCTACTCCCTGGAGAAGGCGGCAGAGCTGACGGGCGTTCCCGCAGGGGAGATCATCAAGGCCGCCCGAATCTATGCCCGGTCTCCTGCCTCCTCCCTCCTCTACTCCATGGGCATAACCCAGCACGTCTGCGGCACCGACAATGTGAAGGCCTGTGCCGCCCTGGCCCTGATCTGTGGCCAGGTGGGAAGGCCGGGCGCCGGCGTCTGGCCGATGAGAGGCCAGAACAACGTTCAAGGAAACTGCGACATGGGCGGCATGGCTGAGTTCTATCCCGGCTACAGGAGGGCCTCGGACCCGAGTTCGGTCGAGTTTTTCAAGGAGGCCTGGAACGCGGACGACCTGCCCCTGGGGCCGGGGCTGACCGCCACGGAGATGACGGAGGCCGCTTTGGAGGGGAAGATCAAGGCAATGTACATCATCGGAGAGGACCCCGTCGTCTGCGATGCCAACATCAACAAGACTAAAGCTGCTTTGGACAGCCTGGACTTTCTGATCGTCCAGGAGATCTTCATGACCGCCACCGCCAGGATGGCCGATCTCGTCCTGCCGGCCGCCGCCTGGGCGGAGAAGGACGGGAGCTACACCTCCATGGAGCGGCGGGTTCAGTGGATCGACCAGGCCGTACCTCCTGTGGGCGAGGCGAAGGAGGGTCTCTGGATCATAAACGAGATCGGAAAACGGATGGGTTTGGATCTCAAAGGAGAGAGCGCCGACTTAGTTCTGAAAGAGATCAACAGGACTGTGCCGCAGTACGGCGGCATGACCCGTGAGCGGATATCCAAGGCGGGGGGCCTCCGCTGGCCCTGCCCCGACGAGGGCCATCCAGGAACCGATATCCTCCACCGGGAGAGGTTTTCAACACCGAACGGAAGGGCGAATATCGCCGCCGTGGAGAACAGGCCCGCAGCAGAGGAGACGAGCCCGGAGTATCCGATCCTCCTCTCCACCGGAAGGATCGTGGTCCACTACAACAGCGGCTCAATGACCCGGCGGAGCCCCTCCCTCCAGGAGAGGGACCCTGAGCTCTACGTCGAGATCAATCCAGAGGATGCCGCAGAGCTGAAGATCTCCTCCGGGGATATGGTCAAGGTGAAGACGGTTCGGGGTGAGGCCGAGGCCCGGGCCCGGGTGACGGAGAAGGTGAAGCCGGGGATGGCCTTCATGCCCTTCCACTGGCAGGCGACCAACATCATCACCTTCGACGCCCTGGACCCCGTGGCCAAGATCCCTGAGTACAAGATGGCAGCCTGCAGGATAGAGTAAAGGATTGCCTGGAGAGGACGAGGAGTCTAAAAGCCGATGGATTTGCCCTCACCTGGAGGGCGCAGCATAGGTGAAGGGGTCGCGATTCCGCCAGGACCTGGCCATGTAAATCAGGTCGGCCTGCATCTCCGAGTCGTCCACTCCGAGCCTCATCATAAGGGTTCTTATATCCCGGCGGCTGTAGCTGCTGCTGCACAGAAACTCGGCGACTATCTCCATGAGGTCTTTATAAGATAGCTTCGCTTCATCCCGAAAGACGTCTGCCATAAGCGAGAGGACGGGAGGGCTCACGGTGCCGCAGTTGATCCTGATCCCCGTCCTTTTGCTCACATCGTTCTCCAATCTCCTCAGGTCTTTAACATCAAAACTGCCTTGGGGCATTTCATCCACCCCCGAAATCCTTCATTGCGGGTGGTGCGGGTTCGTATCGCGAGAGATCCGCATAAACCATTACCTGACCGCGCCAAGTTATTTATAACTTTCTAATATAAATTGGTATCAACTTATAATATCTATAATGATTAATAATTATTATCTATGACCCCACTATAATTATAGATCAACAGCTCGAAGGTCGGTGCAGGCCAGAGCAGCTTACCAAGCTGACGGCATCACATCGAAAAAGAAGAAATGAGAAGAGGACGGAAAGCGGCTAAAGGGGAGAAAGGCGAGAATCTCAGACGTAGCCCACGTTGTAGTCGATGGGGGTCGATCGCTTCGCGCACTCCGTTCCTGATGAGAGGCCGTCCTCCACCATCTTCTTCAGGAGGGATGGGTAGGCTGCCCCCACCATCTCCAGCACCGGCCTTCCGCCGCAGAAGAGCTTGAAGGTCGGGGTGGCCATGACGCCGTACCTCTCGGGGGTGAAGGAGTTCTCCATGATGTTGAGCCTCACGAAATTCACCTTGCCCCTGAACTCGGCCGCGTACTCCTCGAAGTAGGGCATCATCGCCCGGCAGTGAGGGCAGGTGGGGGAGTGAAACATGGCGAGGGTGGGCTTGGAAGACCTCTCGACCACCTCCTCCCAGCTTCTGTCGGCAACCTCGATGACGTCGCTCATATCATCACCATCGATGGGTTCTAATGGTACTGTCATACGATTTATCTTTTGCTCAGAATCGGATAAATTGTGCAGTCCCCCAGTTTGCCAGAATTTTCTGTAAAGTTAGTACATATCAACAAGGACAGAAGTTTTAGGAAAGTTCAGGTCGGCAGCACAATCCCAATCTTCAATATTGAAACGACATAAGAGGGACGAGGTTGACCCAAAATATCGGATGGCAAAAACGATGAAGATCACAGATAGAATTCACGCGTTGAAGATCCCCTTTCAGATCAGAGATCCTTCCGGCGTTATGGTCCCGCGGTTCGTCTACGTTTTTGTCATCTATGGTGAAGAGATCGCTCTCGTCGACAGCGGCGTGGCGTCCTCTGAGGGGATCATCGTCGATCATCTGAGGGAGATGGGCCGAGGGCCGAAGGAGATATCGCGTCTGATCTTAACCCACGGCCATCCCGACCACATGGGGGCGGCTCGGGCGATCAAGGAGATCTCGGGCTGCTCTGTGGCATCCCATCCGGCCGACAAGGACTGGATAGAGGACGCCGACCGGCAGCTCGCAGAGCGGCCCGTCCCGGGGTTCAGGGATCTGGTGGGCGGCTCGGTCCGGATCGACGAGATCCTCCAGGATGGGGACGTCATCGATCTTGGAGATGGGATCAGGATCGAAGTCCTCTCCACCCCCGGACACTCCCCCGGCTCGATCTCCCTCCGGATCCCCGACGACGGTGTTCTCTTCTCCGCCGACGCAGTTCCCCTCGATGGGACCATGCCGATATACGACGACATCCTGGCCTCCGTCCGATCGATTCAGAGGCTGAGGGCGATCGAGGGGATCGAAGTCCTCCTTTCGGCCTGGGATGAGCCTCGATTTGGAGAGGATGCATATCGAGTCATGGACCGGGGCCTCGGCTATCTTCAGCGGATTCACGATGCGGTCATCAGGTCTGCGGAGGCGACATATTCACAGGACGGAATGGAGCTGTGCCGGCGGATCGTCAGGGAGCTCGGCCTGCCCGAGATGATGGCTAACCCCCTCACCGCCAGGTCTTTTCAGTCCAGCCTAAAGATCCTCGACAGGAGAGATATCCTGAGAGTTTAGGCAAAAGCATTTCGTCTCAAATTTAATATTCTAGTCAGCATATTAGAGTCAGCATATTATAGTCAGCATGATAAACAGATTGAAGGCGTATAACGACCTCGTCAAGTTCGAGCTGCCGCTGGCGGCGGGAATCTGCGTGGTCGCGGGCCAGGTCCTCGCCCTCGGCGATTTTGCCGCCGTGGAAACCACCATCTCGGGGTTTCGCGTCGGATTTTTCCTCTCCGGTTCGGCGATGATCTCCAACGACTACTTCGATCGAAGTGGACCGGATCAACCGTCCCGAGCGACCTCTGCCCTCGGGGAGGGTGACCGCGAGAGAGGTTTGGGCGCTGGCGATCGCGTTCGGTGTTCTGGGGCTCCTCTCTGCTGCGCATATCGGCACCACCGCGCTGGTCGCGGCGCTGATCATCTGGCTGGTCGGGCAGGCATACAACTGGAAAGGCAATGACGCCGGACTGGCGGGAAACATGATGGTCAGCGCATCCGTCGGCTCGACATTCATCATCGGCGGCATTTCGGTCGATGGGACCTTCAGCGGACTGGTATGGACCTTCGCGGGGCTGGCCTTCTTCTTCGATCTCGGCGAAGAGATCCTGAGGGGGATCATGGACGTGAGGGGAGATGCGATCCGAGGTTCGAGGTCCCTCATCCGCACCCGAGGTCGAGATTTCGCCTTAAAATCTGCAGGAGTTGCATTTTCGGCCTTCATCCTCATCAGCTTCGCGCCCTACCTGACGGGATTGATGGGATGGAGCTATCTGGCTATTGCAGCTGTAATCGATCTCACCATCATCTATTACAAAGCACTAGATGATATCAAATCAAAGTAAAAATACCAGGTCCATCGAGCCGATCCCATCAGTTCCCCCGGACCTGGGGATCTATAATTTAAAATAGTTTAAAAGGCAAATCGTGAGATAAAAGGAGGATGAACATGAGGGAAACGACACATCTGCTGATCCTGGGCCTCCTCGCCCTGGCCGCGGCCTCTGGCGCATCGGCCCAGCTGGACCAGTTTTCAGGATACTGGAAGAACGTGGACCCCAACACCGCCGGGGTCACGACTCTGGAGATTGGGGTAAGCGGCGCGGACGTCACGGTCCACGCCTGGGGCAAATGTCATCCCACCGATTGCGACTGGGGTGATGCGTACCCATCTCATGCCTACGGACCAAGCGTCGGCTCAGACCTCGTCTTCGAGGCCCTGGCCATCTCGGCGGTCTGGACGACGGACTTCAGCGAGACTCTGATGATCGTCCGACCCGCCGAAGGGGATCATCTCCAGGCTGACGTCTACACCAGGTTCACCGACGGAAGCGGAAGGACCGCCTACGCACAGAGCTACGTCTTCGAAAGAGGTCAAGAATTCCAGTGCTACCAGGACCTTCCGGACCCGGTTTTGGAGCTGGCGGGAACAGAGGATTATGCGGTGAACGGAACTGACTTCACCAGGTATTTGATCCCGGTCACCAACTGGGACCTCTATCCGGCGGAGCTCTTCGAGGCTGCCCCCGACCTGCCGCCCTGCGGCCTGAACAACGAATCCAGCAGGACGTGGGTCGAGATCTACAACCAGGACGACGTCGAGATTTACAGCTTCTGCGCCCTGGGGGCCCCAGAGGATCTGAAGGATATCTGGTTTGCGGTGAAGAAGGGAGAAGCGCCCCCGGAATCGGTCTACATCGTGATGATCGACCGGAGATGCGACCTCTCTTACGTCTCGAACAAGGTCGCGATCGGCGCCCCCTCCGGCATGACAACGCCGACGAAGCCCACTTCAGCCGGGATGACCCTCCCCGCCGACCTCCGGGCTCTGGTCAACTTCTAGGGGGGCTCTTCAGAGGGATCCTGCCGTGGCTGCTGATCCCTCCGACCTCTTTTTGGTGCAGAAGAATCGGTGAGTTTCAATATTTTTCTTCGTTTCTCGATCTCTTCACCACACCTTCAGATCGATGCTCTCGATCCTGACCATCCTCCCCTCGGAGTGGACGATCATCCCCGAGTGGACCTTCTGCATCATGCAGTGCTCGGGAAGAAAGCTCACCGTCTCCCCTACCTCGGGAACCCGGCCCCTGCTCACGACCCCCTCGAAGGCCGCCACCAGGCAGACCCCGACGTCCTTGGGGGCGAAGCTCTCGTCGCCCAGGAGGTGGCGCGGCCCCACCATGTGGACTGTGACCAGGGCGTGATCGATCTTGATGATCTTTCCAAAATGAGTTACAGGGCAGCCGAGGGGCCGGTAGCGGAGGACGTCGCCGACCTCAAACTCGGCGTCCCGATCGAAGGGGTGGACGTCCTCGCGGCAGGAGGGCTCGCCCGGCAGCGGCGCCAGGGCGAAGTCCGCCGCCAGGCCGTCGATGACGCCCCGGATCTCGGCCTCGACCTCTTCGTCCATCCGCCCCTCTCCTCCTCCCTCGCGCCATCGCCTTCTCATCTCCGGAAGGATCGCCTCGATCTTCTCCCTCTCGGCGAGGTGCCTCTCCTGGCCGAGGAAGGGGCAGAGGTCGAGGTCTTTGCCTTTCAGAAGGGCCCGGGCGAACTCCCGGCAGTTCTTGAATCCGCACTCTCCGCAGTTGTGGCCGGGCAGAAGCTTTGCGATCTCTCTCTCCTTCATCTCGCTCACACCTGAATCTCAAAACCTCTCAAAAATCGCAAGGCTTCTCAGCCTCTTTACTCCCCGGAGTACTCCATGAACCCGTCCAGGTGGCGGAGAACCCCCCGGTGGTGCTCCTTTGAAACCCGGAGCTCCCCGGTGCAGAGGGTGCATATCGCCAGGGGCGGGTTATGCCGCAGAAGCATATTCTCGCCGACCTCGGGGCCGTTTCTTATCAGCTCGGCGAGCTCAGAAGCCCCCTTGCCGGAAAGGCCGTTCGCCTCGACGATCCTGCACCGGGGGTTCGCCTCCAGGATCCTCTCCCGGAAGACCTCCCTCTCGGCCTGGGAGACCATGTCCCCCTTCGTCACGACGACGACGTCCGCCGTCGTCAGAAGGGGCCCCACCTTCAGGGGGGCGTTGGGACCCGTGGTGACGTCGATGACGCAGACGGCGAGACACGAGTCGGGGTAAGGAGCGCACCGGAGGCAGAGGCCGGCGGTCTCGTTCAGGAGGACGTCAGCCTCCTGCTCCCTCGCCCACTCCAGCATCTCGTCGACGTTGTAGATCGAGTAATGGTCCGGACACATGTCCTTTGCCAGGCCCACGGCAACAGGAATGTTCAGCCTCTGAAACCTCTTGTCGTCCTCGGTCCAGAGGCAGTCGATCTTGACGACGGCGGGACGAAGCCCCTCCCTCGTGAGGCTCTTTGCGGCGTGGATCAGAACCGAGGTCTTGCCCGAGCCCGGAGTTCCCGCGATCACTGCAAGCTTCAAAGCGCGGCCCCCACCACCTCGCCCCGCCTAATCGTCTCCCTCAGGTTCATCAGCCAGTCGTCGACTTTTGCCAGGTCCTCACAGACCTTCTGCTCCTCGGAGCTCGTCTCGATCACCCTCAACATACCGCCGTTCTTCATCACGACCCTTCTGGATGTCATCAATGCGAGCATCGGGTCGTGGGTCACCACGACGACGATCTTCCCCTCGCCCGCGAGAAGCTCCAGAGCCTCCCTCTTCTTGATCCCGGCGTTCTCGATCTCGTCGATGAGGACGATGGGGGAATCGCTGATAACGGCGATGTCTGCGGTCATCAGCGCCCTCGACTGGCCGCCGCTGAGGATCGTGAGATGATGGTCGGGATGGACCGGCTCGCCGGTGAGGGTGTTGGCGAGCTCTATCACCCTGTCTACGACCGCAGGCGACCTCCCCCGGCTCTTGGCGTGCATCCGGAGGAACTCCTCGACGCTCATGTCGGCGAGAAAGTGCATATTCTGAGACAGCTGGGCGATCAGCTTCTTTCGGGGGTCGGACCTCGTCTCGGCCCGGGGCTCGCATCCGTCGATCAGGATCTTCCTGCCCGAGGGGGTGTCTCCCGCGGCGAACTGCTCAATGTCAGCTATCAAAGAGCTCTTTCCCGAACCCGTCGGCCCTACAATACCTATGATCTCTCCCCGGCGCATCTCCAGCCTCTCCACGCCGTCGGGGCATCCGCCCTTATCGAAGCCACCGATGATGGTGAGCTTGCAGGCCCGGTCATCGGTCATGGCTCAGGCCCTCAGTCCCAGGATCTCGAAGATCTCAGCAAGAAGTTCGTCGTCGTACGATGAAGGTGACGCCGATGAGAGGGCCGATGGCTCGGCCTTGATGTCGCCCTTGAGCATGAACATCTCCAGCTCCTCTTCAGCCCGGGAGACTCCGCCCCCGGTGATGTTGAGCAGTACGAGATCCTTCTTTTCGACCGTCCCTGCCCGGACGGCCTTTTGGAGGGCGGCGACGGCGACGGCTGCCGCCGGCAGGATGTCGATATCCTCTAGCTCCTCGAAGAGCTTTTTGGCCTCTTTCGCCTCCTGGTTAGAGATGGCGTAAACCTCTCCGGCGGTCTCTTCAAGGGCCTCCTTCACTCCGCCTCCGACGGCATAAGGCGGCTTTCTGTTGAAGAGGACGTCGTCGACCATCCCGTTGGGACAGCTCCCCATCTCCATCTTCGAGCCGGTCCAGGCGGCGTAGATCGGTGCGCAGGGGCTGTTCTGAGCCAGGTGAAGTTTGGGCAGATGCCGACCGAAGCGGCCGTCCTCGATAAGTCGAATCGAGGCCTCCCAGGCGGCGATCCCGCCGGTGCCGCTGCCGACGGCCTGGAAGTAGTGTTTTGGAAGGGCTCCCATCGAAAGGGCGCCGTCGAGGATCACGACCCCCATCCCGTCCCTCCGGGCGACGTTCCTTGCACCGCCCTCGCCGACGAACCCGGGGTGGGCTGCGAGCCTTTCAGCAAAGTCTATCGATTCGGTGTAGTCGCCGTTCACCGAGATCACGCAGATCTCGTCTGAGGGCCTCTCGGCGATCCAGAGCCTGTCGAGGCCCGTCTGAGGCACGACCAAAATTAGAGGCTGGTTCGCCGCCGAGGCCGCCTGGGCGAAGGCCCTGGCGGTATTTCCCGCCGATGCCACCACCAGGACTTGGTCGTCATCCCGCTCGATCATCCTCTCCACCGTGGGCGGAGCTTCAAGGTCCTTGAAGCTGCAGGTGGTCATCAACGCCTTCCTCTCAGGCCAGTAGCCGCTGAAGCTGACGTAGAGGTTTTCGAGGCCCAGCTCCCGGGCTAGCCCCTCGCTTTTGTAGGTGACGGGCTTCTCCCCCGAACCCCGGAGGGGCTCTCTGACGGGCAGCCAGTCGATGAACTTCCATAGGCCCGGAAGATCGTCCCTCAGGGTGAGCCTTTTTGTGAAATACTCGGTTCTGAGGAGGGAATCGTCGTTTTGACAGGCGAGGGCGTGGGGTGGCTGCACCCGCTCGCAGCCCAGGCACCTGACCAGATATTCGCCCATGATGGTAATTCGGGCCAGCGGCAGATATAATGTTTTCTGTTTTGTCCAATATTTTATCCTAATTGTGAAATAATGGATCTATATAATGTACAACTCGGCATCGAAATCGGGCGAGCGGGTACCAGAAAGGCCCATGAAAAATATGGGGACAGGGTCTGAAGCCGAAACTTCAGACCCCGGCCTCCTCGAGGGCGAGCCTTGCCGTCCCTCTTCCCACGTTGTGCCTCATCGCCAGGGAGTCGGAGCTGGAGATCGACCAGATTATGTCGACGGTCTGGCCCGGCCGCAAGGCCTTGTCGAACTCGTCGCCTGTGTCCATCTTCCTCTCAAACTCGATCACCGTCCAGCCGTCGAATTCTGCGCCGCCGGACTCCAGGAGGTCGCTCGTCCCGCCGAGCTCTTCATCCGGCGGGTGAGGTCCGTAGATCCCCGTCGAGTAGAGGTCCAGGACCGTCGCCTCGCCCCTCGATGCCCAGCCCAGGACCATGTCCGCATCCTTCATCGCCTGGGTCGGCTCAAAGCCTATCGCCACGAAACCTTCGGCCCTCCCCTCCAGCGCCATGTAAAGGTTCTCGCCATCGTTCTTCCAGTGGACGATGTAGTTTCCGCCCGATAATGATAGGTTCTTCGAGTACTCGCCCTCGGATATGATCCCGTCCGGGTTCCAACCTCCAGGGGCCGGTGTAGCCGCGGACGAGTCGGTCGTCCCAGGGCGAGCAGGTTCAGCCGGTCGCGCCAAGTTCGCATCTTTGGTATCGTCCGTAGCCGCCCCCAGCCGGAGGGCGAAGAGAGACGGCTCTTCACCTACCCCGGCGGGCCAGACGATCGTATCCCCTGCGACAGCGGGCCAGCCGTTGATCCCGGCGGGCGCCTTCAGCTCGAAGACCTCATCGCCGGAGTCGGCCTTGAAGGCGTGGATGGTGCCGTCGTACTCCGCGGTGAATACCAGGTCGTTTATGACTGTGGCACCGCCAAGGGCCATCGTCTCCAGGAGCTGGATCCAGAGGATCTTGCCGGTGGCGGCATCGATGGCCAAGAGCTCGCCGGTCCCGTTGTTGAAGTCGATGGTCGAGGTGTCCAAGGCCGTCGGTGTCCAATCGGAGAAGATGTTAACGACGGGGACGTAGAGGATGCCGTCGGCATAGGCCATGGGCGTCTCAACCCCGCCCAGGACGCCCGGATAGATCCTGGTGGTCCCGTTCGGAAGAACGTCCAGCTGGGCCGTCTCGTAGTACTCGCCCACCACCGTCGACCAGAGGACCTCGCCGGAGCTCCGGTTGAAGGCGTAGACCTTCCCCAGCTTTCCCGCCCCGAAGACCACCTTCTGGCTGGCGCCACCAACATCCAGCTCTGCCAGGATCGGCGATATCTGGAAGTCGTGGTCGAAGAGGTCGTGGGGAAGGACCTGGCGGAACCAGATCATCTCGCCTGTGGCGTGATCGAGGGCCATCATGCTGTCGGTATAGAGGTTGGGGCCGGGCCTGCTGGTGCCGCTAGGCCACTCCTCGGTTCCGGGGAAGGGCGCAGGATTTCCGATCCCCCAGAAGGTGATCCCCGAATCGAGGTCGATGGCGGGAGGATACCAGCTCCCACCGCCGCTGTTAACCCCCCTCTTCCCCCAGAGGTCTGGCGAATCTACGGTGGAAAAGTTCCATACGACCTCGCCGGTCTCCGCATCGATGGCGTATATGACGCCAATCCCTCCCGGCGCGTAGAAGACGTCCCCGGTCCCGGGGACGGTGGAGAGATAGACGAGGCCGTCGTAGACGGTGGGCTGGATGTCGATCCCCGTGGTGTTGATCTCCGAGATCCGGGTCGACCAGACCTCCTCACCGGTCTCAGCGTCGAGGGCGGCGACGTTGTAGAGGTCTTTTGCGACGAAGACCTTCCCCCAGCCCAAGGCGGGACCGTTGGGGCCGACGACCTCGGAGACGTTGTAGAACTTCGACCATTTCACTTCGCCCGTCTCCAGGTCCAGGGCGAAGACGTTGCATCTTAAGTCCTGGAAGTAGACGACGTCTCCGGCGATGAGGGGGTTGCTGGCAGCAGCACCGTAGGCCCCTATCCCTGGGATGGGAAAGGACCAGGCGGCCCCCAGATCCGATACGTTCTCTGAAGTTATCGCGGAATCGGCGGTGGCCCTGGTGTTCTCGTAGTCCTTGTTCGGGAGGGGCCAATCCTCGGCGTGATCCGCCACCTCCGGCGGGACCAAATCTCCTGTTCCATCGGCCAGAGCCGATGAGATTGAAATAATAGTTACGGCTGCTAACAGCACCAAAATTTCGATCGAATGGCCTGCTTTCGTCAAAGACGGTCACCTCTTAGATCTCCTATATTCCGCTCCGACTTCTTATTTATTTTCCCCGTATGTCGGATATGATCTCGCTGATCATCGGCCCCTATCGAGACCTATTCGGGATCAGCCTGGCGAGCCGCCTTCCAATGTGCAACCGAAAGGGAGATACTCCCTTCCAGCAATCCTATCCCCATGAAGGTCGGACGAAAGCCGAAGCCCGAGTCCCCCGAGGAGATGGCCCTCGTCCATCATGCCCTGGAGAATCCGATCAGAAGGAGGATGATCGTCCTGATGGTCGGGGGGACCCTATCGGTCGAGGGGATCGCCGAGGCCGTCGGCCCGAAGATGCTCGGCTACCACCTCCACCGGCTGGAGCTGGCGGGGCTGATCGAGATCGCCGACGGGGCGATAGCCCTTACAGAGTCGGGCGAGGCCTACGGCGCCCTCGTCAGGTCCCAGGCCGAGAGGGGCGGAGCCGGATGATGTTTGGCCCCGATTTAGAATTTTTCCTGTTTCAGAAAAAATAGAGAGACGGGGGCGGAGATCAGTTCCGCTCTGCTTCCCCTCATCTAACCGAAGAGATAACATTCGAGGCTTGTGGGGTCCACCTCGCAAGGGTCCACATACGTCCCCGTCGTGTTGGCACCGTCAGCGGGCTTGATCAGCTGGAGGCATATGGCGTACCAGGTATCTCCGGCGCAATCGTTTCTGGCGTAGACCCTGGCAAAGCCCGCCGGTGGGCTGCTGTATGAGAGGAGATCGGCCGAGTCCTCTTCAAGCCGCAAGAGCTCCCCTTCCGGAGGTTCGATCAAGGCCTTGTACTTGTGCCCTCCCCTCAGATCGTAGGGTCCAAAGGCGTTCCAGCTGGCGGGCGGAAGATTGAGGCCGTCATCGCCAGCTGGCCCCACCAGGACCAGGTAGCTTCCAGCAACAAAATCGTTTTCGCGGAGGGGGAAGACGCCGCCCGGCTGGCCGACGAAGGCCGACTGATCCGGGGTGAAGGACTCCCATCTGCACCCCAGGGCGGCGGAGGAGTTGACCAGGACTCGATTGCTCCTGGCGATGTCGTTATACCCGCCGCCTCCAGCCCAGTTCCTGAACATCCTGAACTCGTAGCTGCCAGCCTCTCCGGGAGCGGTGAAGGTCAAACTACCGCTCTCATTCCCGTTCAGTAAATACCACTCGCCGTAACTGTCGCTTGCCGCGCCAGCCTTGTATATGGCGATCCAGTCGCTATCAAACCCCGGCGCTCCAGAGTAGGTGACGGTGATAAGCCCGCCCGGGGCCACAATCCGAGGGGACGCGGTGATGGTCACGGGGTTTACAGGCTCTAGCTGGACCCTGACGACGTTGCTTGTTGCGATGTCGTTGTACCCGCCGCCTCCGGCCCAGTTCTCAAACATCCTGAACTCGTAGATTCCCACCTCGTTGGGGGCGGTGAAGGTCAATGTCCCGCTCCTCTCCCCGTTCAGGTAATACCACTCGCCGTAATTTTCGTTCTCCGCGCCCCCACTGAAGATGGCGATCCAGTCGCTATCAAACCCCGGCGCCCCCGAGTAGCTGACGACGATCTCGTCCCAGGGGTTTGCCGCGCTCGGCGATGCAGAGATCGTCTGTCCCGTCGCCAGCGAAGAGGCGGCGATGAGCAGAATGGCGATCGTCACCATGGGGCGTCTGATCTCAGATCCGACGTTTCCGTTCGATTTCAATCGATTTACCTCCACAAACCAGCCCGCCCGCGCCTCAGGAGAGGCTTTGGGCTTAGGACGTATTTACGCCTCTTCCATTGAAATAGGTTCTTCAAGGATGGCGGAGGGCTTCCGAATCCTCCGTCTTTTTCGCCCTTCTTCGAAGAATCCGCTTATAGGCCTCGTGGCTCGCAAATAGAATGACTGGGAAGGGGATGAGGATCCAGAGGCGCCCATAGGGGACGGAGGCGGTATTGAATATGAGCTGGACGACCCCGACGTTCAGGAGGGCGTATATCCAGAGGAGCTCGAGGAAGATGGCGACGAGGAGGAGCCTGTTTTTGAAGAGGCCTCGGCTGAAGGCAGAAAACTCCCAGGACCGCAGGGTCCAGACGTTGAAGAGCTGGCAGCTCACGGCTCCCAGGAGGGTCATCGTCATCGCCTGCCTGTGGAGAAGGGTGTTTGATATGGAGAGGTCCCCGTAGCTCCAGCCGTTCAAGAAAAGAAACCCTAGGAACGCGGTCATGGCCGCCGCCCCCTCGATCGCCCCCAAAAAGAAGTAGCCCCTCTTGAAGACCTCCCGGTCGAGGATCCGCTCGTTCTTCCCTACGGGAGGCCGGTCCATGATGTCCTCCTCCGGAGCCTCGCTCCCCAGGGCGAGGCCGGGGAGCATGTCGGACCCGAGGTCGATGGAGAGGATCTGGATGACCGATAACGGCAGAGGTATACTCAGGAAGAACTGTAGTATGTACGGGACGATCTCGGGGACGTTCGAGGAGAGGATGTAGGTGACGAACTTCTTGATGTTGAAGTAGACGGTCCTCCCCTCCTCGATGGCGGCGACTATCGAGGCGAAGTTGTCGTCGAGGAGGATCATGTCCGCCGCCTCCTTCGCCACCTCCGTCCCCTTCTTTCCCATAGATATCCCGATGTCGGCCTTCCGGAGGGCGGGGGCGTCGTTGACCCCGTCGCCGGTCATCGCCACCACCTCCCCATTCTCCTGGAGGAGGGCGGCGATCCTGAGCTTCTGCTCCGACCTCATCCTTGCGAAGAGGACGTTCTTCTCCGCCAGGAGCTTCGCCAGGTCCTCGTCGGGGATGTGCCTGACCTCGTCGCCGGTGAGGGCGAGGTCGACCTCCAGCCCCACCTTCTCGGCGATCGCCCTCGCAGTGAGGGGGTTGTCGCCGGTGAGGATAAAAACCCTTATCGAGGCTCTTTGGCATTTTTTTATCGCGTCGTATACCTCCTCCCGAGGGAGGTCCATGATCCCCAAGAGCCCCAGAAATACGAGGTCTTTTTCGTCCTCGCCCTCCTTGTAGGCTACGGCCAGGAGCCGATAGGCCTTCTTTTCCAGGTCCGCCGCCTCGGCCTCGATCCGCTCTCTATCAGCGTCGGCCAGGGGCCGGACCCGGCCGTCTTCGTCCATTACCCGGTTTGAGAGCTTGATCAAGACCTCCGGCGCCCCCTTGGAGAAGATCGTCTTTGAACCGTCCCTCTCGTAGACCGTAGACATCATCTTCCGGTCGCTGGTGAAGGGGATCTCCTCGACCTTTTCGTACCCCTCCGATCGGAGCCGGGCCTTCCTGGCGGCGGCGACGATGGCCAGCTCCGTGGGGTCGCCGAAGGCGCTGTCGTCTCCGATCGTCGCCCTGGAGTTAAGAGCTCCAGCGGCGAGGAGGAATTTCAGCCGGTCGCGGGAGCCGGGCCTCTCTTCGGCGAAGCTGAATTTGCCTTCCTCGAAGTACCCCTCGCCGCTTACCGATATCCTCTCGCCGCTCGCGAGGCGGATCTCCCGCACAGTCATCTCGTTTCGGGTGATCGTCCCGGTCTTGTCGGTGCAGATCACCGTGGCGCTCCCCAGGGTCTGGGCCGAGTCGAGGTTCTTGATCAGGGCGTTCCTCTTGGCCATGTTCCGGCTGGCGAGGGATAGAGAGAGGGTGATGGTGGGGAGCATCCCCTCGGGGACGTTGGCGACGATGAGGGAGAGGGCGAAGATAGCGGCGACGAGCCAGCCCTGTCCTGAGAGGACGCCGAGGACGAAGAAGACGCCGCCGACCAAAAGCGCCGCCAGGGTTAGGATCCTGGTGATCCTGATGATCTCCAGCTGCATCGGCGTCGCCCTCTTCTCGACCTCCTTCGATAGCGAGGCCATCTTTCCAAACTCCGTCTCCCCTCCTGTGGCGAAGACGACGGCGAGGCCGTTTCCCGAGGTGACGGTGGTCCCGGCGAAGAGGACGTTCTTTGCATCCAGGATCTCCTCGCTGGCGTCGGCCTCTGCGATCCTCTTCGCGGGCTCAGCCTCCCCGGTCAGGGCCGCCATGTTGACGTAAAGCGAGTTCGCCTCCAAGAGGACGGCGTCGGCTCCGATCCGATCCCCCTCGTCGACGACGAGGATCTCGCCGGGGACGAGATATTTCGCGTCCACCTCCTCGACCCTGCCCGCCCGCCTCACCTTCACCATCGAGGGGATGAGCTTTCTAAGGGCCTCCACGGTCTTGTCGGCCTTGTACTCCTGCCAGAAGG
>Ga0116202_10000504_pt1 | contig 21763 bp, 18 predicted proteins | sample LakKivw325mmetaG_FD_94479 | JGI IMG/M metagenome (GOLD analysis project Ga0116202, IMG submission 94479) | Anoxic lake water microbial communities from Lake Kivu, Rwanda to study Microbial Dark Matter (Phase II) - Lake Kivu water 325m metaG | ecosystem: Environmental > Aquatic > Freshwater >... | reverse complement strand
GCTCTCATAATCCCTCACCTCCGGCAGCAAGCCCGCTTCCACAGCGCGTTTGACGCTCAGGCAGGGCAGGTTGTAGGCATAGATGTCGGTGCGGGTGAGGGTTCTCAGGTCGATGTCCGGAAATATGTTCCGCAGGGCGTACATCAGCTTCATGTAGAGGTTGTTCCACATCGGCATCACGCCTCCGAACTCCGGCACATTCCAGGTGCGCTCGCAGTAGGTTTTGAGGTCGTTGATATAGTCCAGCGAGGGTTTGATGGACATCAGGTTGCGGCTGGTTTGGCCGAAAATGAGGTTGTGGGCGGTCATTTTCCAGGCTGGTTTGCTGCGGGCGAGGACGCGTTTCAGCCGCGGATGGTAGTAGAAGATGATGTCGTCCGCCAGCCCGACGTAGCCGTTGACCATGTGTTTGAAGATGACTTTCATTGGTTTCTCCTTTTGGTGAGTGGTTAGTGGTGAGTAGTGAGTGGTGAGGGTTAATGGTTAATGGTTAGTGGTTTATGCTGCGCAGAGTGTGGAAGTAGCATACGATAGCGCCGTAGCATAGGATGCCAATCCGGCGGCACAGGCGGAAACCGTAGCATAGGATGCCAATCCTGTTGGGGGTGCGGAATGCCGATTCCGCATCCCTTTCAGAAGCAGCCCTGTCTCCCGGTTCGAATCGTAGTAGGATTGGGATTGCGTGGTCAGTCTTCAAAAGAGTGTGGGATCGGCATCCCACACCCCCAACAGCTTTGGCAAGCTATGCTACAAACAGCTTTGGCAAGCTATGCTACCAACAGCTTTGGCAAGCTATGCTACAAACAGCTTTGGCAAGCTATGCTACAAACAGCTTTGGCAAGCTATGCTACAAACAGCTTTGGCAAGCTATGTTACAATGCAAATGTTGTCAGCAGGCGGCACAATGGACTCTCAAAGCATTATTGCTGTGTGTGTTGCGGATGAGGGGCGGGGCTTAGGAACAGAGAAAAGAGTAAAGAGTAATGAGAAATGATCAGCTGCGCAGGGAGAGGAATATCAGGCATCCTGCCTGATGGGTCCGCCAGCCAAGTATTGCGCAATTGGAACACTGGATTCATCCGGTCGTATCGCCGGATTTATCCGGTGAAAAGAACCCCGCAAATACCCCAAGAACCATAATTCAGGAGTGTGTTTGGGGGTTGGGAAATTCCGGCTAAAGCCAGCGAAACGACCGGCTAAAGCCAGCGAAACGACCGGCTAAAGCCTGTGTTACCCGGAGGAACTCTCACCACTCACCACTAATCACTAACCAACCACACAGCCAAGTCTTGATAGTCCAAGAAAAAGGCCCGGCTAAAACCGGGCCTATTGATTTGACATCAAATGCTGTCAGAGGTGAGTGCTGCTGGTTATTTATCCAAGGTGACAGCTTTCACTTTATAGAATCGTTGTTCCGGAGCGGGAGCCGCAGGATCGGACCAGGAGAGGTCGGAAGTGGTTCCCACCAAAGTGAAGGTGCCATCAGGGGAATCACAGGCATAGATCCGATAGGCTTGGGCATTCGGTATGGCATTCCAGGAAAGCACAGCAGCGGAACCGGTAAGCTCGAGCTGCACCAATGGGGTGGCCAGATAGACCAGGTTTACGGTTACCAGGGTGAGATCAGAGCTTTCGTCCAGGCCATCACTGACCGTGAAGGTGATCTCTTCGGAGCCGATCCAGTCCACCGGCGCACTGAAGGTTACATTCAGTCCAACTATCTCCACGATCACGCTGGTGTTTCCGCTGCAGCTGAGAGTGAGGGGATCGCCATCGGCATCAGCCACATAAGCGGAGAAATCCACGCTGAGGCTGCCATTCTGATCGAAGCTGAAGCTTGCGGGAAGCTCGATGGTGGGGGCAGTGTTTCCGGCAGGAACATCCACCACAAGGGCAAAGGGATCGTTGGCGGCGCACAGCGGCAGGGTGGTGTGGCGGTCGGTGACATCGGTGGCCTTCACATAGTAGTAGAGGGTTTCGCCCAAAGGCGGCACGGGGATGGTTGCACTCCAGGCACGACCTTCCTGAAAGCTGAGATTTGCATACTGCCAATCCCCGGTGAGGGCATAGCGGTAGGCGATATAGCTGTTGGCGGGATCAATGGCATTGGTGTGGGTGATCTCCACATCGAGGGTGACGGCACTCAGCGCAGTGAGGGAAGCCGGCGGGGTATGGGCCAGCATCACCATTTGGTCATCAAAGACGGTATTGACGCGGCAATGGATGGCATCGGTGGAGGCGAAATTGCTGTAACTGTAACCTACTATGGTGTATCCCGGCATGGCGTTCTGGTAGGCGGTGAGCGCCTGGACGTCATAGGCAGCGGAAACTCCGCCCATTTGGGGGACATAGACCCGCTGGTTCAGGATGAAGGAATTGGAATAGGGTTCGTTGTTGGGGGTATAGACCCTGAAGATGCGGTAGGGGGTGCCATAGCTGGAGGTTTTGGTTTGCCAGAGGGCAACCACCGCCTCAATGGCTGAATATTGGGGATGGGAGGTGGGAACGCTGCGGATCATCACTTTGTCCACATCCAGCAGCTTGGCCCAGCAATCGATATGGTCGATATAGGTGTTGTTGGGATCGGGATAAAGCTGGTATTCATCCACTCCCAGGTAGCTGGAGAACATCTGATTCACCTGGTTCTGGTTGAGGGTGGGGTTTTCCTCAAGCACCAGATTGGTGCTCATGGCCTTGCCCTGTCCATCGGTCATCAGATTCCCGCCGGTGTGGGTGAGAGGCATGGTGTAGTATTGGATTCCCAGATAATTGGCGATCACGGTGGGGATCAGGTTGTCATTGGGGCGGGGGCGGTTATAGGTGAAATCCACGATCTTCATCTGGGTGCCTTCCTCAAAGATGGTCCAGGGACCGTAATCCCTGATCCAGTAGGAATCTGAGGCGGCATTGATATAGCGGACGTTGGGCATGTTCACGCCATTGGAGGTCAAAGCAGAGTTGCAGGCGCTTTGGTTTGCCGTGGTTACCACCACATAGAGCAAGCCCTGGTTGGAGAGATCGGCGATCAGGGAATAGGGCAAGCCCACGGGATACCTGATCACGGCACCTTTGGCGGGTTCCCATTCAGCCACATAACGCGGCGCGGTGGGATAGGGATTCATTGGAGTGGTTACGGTGAGGCTGATGGGGACATTCAGGGCCGGATTGTTCACTGCATCGGAGAGGATAACCATGGTGTCGGTATAAGTGCCGTCTGCCAAACCTGTGGAATCGAAAGTGATCTGCAAGGTGGTGCTTCCGCCGGGCAGTATGGTGCCGGAAGTGAGATTCGAGCTATACCAGGGAGCCACTCTTCCGGTTTCCAGGGGTGCCTGAGCGAATCCTGTTTCCATCGATGGGGTGGAAGTTTCTCTTCCCTGCAGGCTCCAGGTGAGGGTCTGCTGTCCGCTGTTGCCAATGGTGAGGTTGCTCGTGGTGCTGAAGCCGCTGTCCACGAATTCGGTGAGGGCAGCCGGATTTACAGTGATATAGGGTGCATCCGGAGCAGGGGCTTGGAAGGTGAGAGTTACATTGGGGCGGTAGCTGGAGGTGGAACCGCCGGTGAAGACATTGGTCTGGTTGGCTGTATCGCTCCGCACATAGCGATAGCCATTGGTCACGGAAGTATATTGGACGGTTCCGGTGCTGCTCCAATCGGACACCAGGCCGAAGGCAGTGTCGATCACTATGTTATCATTGCCGTTCCATTCGAAGGGAGTGGAAAGGGTAAGCATCTCATATCCGCCCGCCACTGGCATATAGGAGGTGGCGCTATAGACCGTGGCCATGCCAGTGGAAGTGATCCAACTGGAGACATTGGTGGAGGTGGTGTGCTTCATGCGGATGATGAAGTTCGGCAAAGCCAGATTTGGCACACTGCTGATATAGAAGCCAACCTCAGTGATGGTAACCGGACCATACACTCCGGCGGCATTCAATTCCGCAGCGGTATAGACCGACTGGCCATGCAGGCTTTTGTAATAGATATTGATGGGGGCTCCGGCCGTGGTGGGGGTGGCGGAAGTGCCATTGCCGATCACCACAGTGGGCGGTGTGCCTACGGATATGGTTTGTTCATAATCTGTGCCATAGGCTCCTGCCGTGGCAGCAAAGACAAGCTCGGCAGGGGTTCCGGCGATCAGGGAAGGAGCAGCGCTGATGCTGAAGCTCAATTCGGTGGAAGCAGTGGAATTGATCGAAGTGAAATTTGCAACCGGTGTATTTATGGTGATTCCCGGAGTGAGGCAGGAAAGCGTTGCCGTTCCAGAGGGAGAGGCGGCACCACCGTTGTTTTCCAAAAGGATCGTTATCGTGGCGGTCTCACCCGGATCGAGCTGGCCATTGTTGTTCCCGCTGGGATCGAGGATGAGCATGGAGCCCAAGGAGAGCAGTGGGGCATTGAGCTGCAGGGAGAAATTGTGAGTCCAGACCTCTGATCCGCTGACCATGGTGATGGTGAACTGAGCCAGGGTGCCGTGTTCGATATCGGCAGCGATATTGATGCTGAAAGCATTGTTGATGGTGGTGGTTGCCCCGGCTGCCAGGGAGGCGATGAATTGGGTATTGTCAGTGATGTTTATTCCTGGAGTGGAACAGGTGAGGGTGGCTGTGATATTTTCCGCCAGGGTGGCGCCGATGTTTTCGAAGCTGACATTGAAACCGCCGGATTCGTTGTATTCGGGAAGGTTGTTGTTTGAATCAGCGTAGTCGGCTGCAGCAACGACCACATAAGGTCCCGTGCCGGGGATCTGCTGGATGGTTCCAACATAGGTTACCCGGTTCAAGGCAGTGGCGGTGATCGTATAGTTGATCGCGGTGGTGGGGGGATTGACCAGGCTGAGGGTTGCATTTCCGGCAGAATTGGTGTAACCGCGGGCATAGATGGTGTTGTTGTAGGTCAAAGCCACCAGGGAGTTCGCCACACCGGTCGAAACATTCACAGTGGTGGCACCGATGATGATCTGGGCGGGATGGGTGACGGTCATGGCCAGCGGAGTCTTGGAACGCACCGAGAGGGCTGCGTCGCCAAAGATATGCCAGGTCTTGAACATGTTCACACCATCGGAACCTGTGGTGTTGCCATAGACATCCATCATCTTGCAGCTACCGTTGTAGAACAGCCCGCCAGTGGTGAATTTGGCTTCGGCGACCAGGAGGTCAACGGTCTCATCCTGCGCCCGCATCGGCGAATTCCAGGATTGGTTGATGGAACTGGCATACATGGCAACCGCACCGCCATTGGCATTGCGCAGCCAGGCTTCGGCAAAACAGGTGATGGATACGAAATTACCATTTACACAAGCCACATCCTGGATGATGGGGGTCATATAGCCATTGGTGAGAGCGGAGGCATTGGTATTATTAAATCCGGTGGTGCTCCAGGCGGTGTTCGAACCATGGCCCACATAGTTCACAAAGCCGCGTCCGGCATTGATGCCTGTGGTAACCTGGGCGGCAGTGGCACCGGGATCGTAGATTTGGTCAACGACCGTATAGCCATAATTGAGCAGGTCAGTGCGGATCAGGTTCATATGCTGGATGTCGGATTCGCCCATATCGCCCAAAGAACCGCCTCCTTCAGCAGATGCTATGCCCATGGCACGGCTGAGCCAGGTGGCGGAGGTATTGGCATCGCGTTCATAAACGATGGCTTTGTTGATCTGTGCGGTAACCTGATCTACGGTCTCGGCGGAGAAGCGTCCGATGAAGATATCGGGATAGTTGTCCCCTCCGGCCACCAGAGAGAAGCTGGGATCGGATCCGCCCCCTCCCGAGGACAGCGAAGGTATCTGGGGCGCATCACCCACGATCTGGATGTAGGTGATGGTGTTATCGGCGTTGTAACGGTTTTGGATATAGGTTTGAAGCTGGGCGGCAGTGGTGCCGATGGACGACCATTCCACCAGTTCGGTCTCCACTCCCTTTTGCCTTTTCCAATTCACATAGGGCAGGATGGCGGCCATGTAATTTGTATGGCAAACCACGATCAGCTTGCCGAAGGAATCGTCAACCGGGACATAACGGAAATCCTGCCAATTGATGAAATGGTTCTCATAGATGGGCAGGAAGGCACGGGAAATGGTGTTGCGAGTGCCGGAATAGGCATTGAGGCTGTCCCAGCCGTCGCTATATACCCTGATCTTGTAGGAGGTATAGATGCGTAAGGTCTTGGTGAGAGGACTATAGGCGAAGGGAATTGTTCTGACCGTGATACCGCGCCAATCCCTCAGGATATAGGGATCGGAAAGCTCTGCGATATCGCTGGGATGAAATCCACCACTCTTGTAGATATCGCCAAAGGTGTAGGGGATAAGATCGGGATCCTGATCTCGGGTGATGATGCCGCGGGAAGGGGCAACCGGAAGTTCCAGATCCTGATATTGAATGTCATAGACCTGCAGACACATCAGGGCATTATCCGGGATGATGATGCTGCGGTTGAATACCGGCAACTCCGGCTCACCCAGTTCCTGGGTGATGCCTTCCTTGGGCAACCTGATCTGATACCAGAGGCTTCCCCCGATGGTAACGGGGATTCGTTCAAAATGGGAAATGCTATATTCCAGCACCGTCTCGGCGGCAGTGGAACTAAGCACCGACACCGAATTATCGGCATCGGTGAGTTTTACAATCTCGGTGGCGAAGACAGCTGTCACCAGCAGGAGCAGGGACAGCAGCAAGAGAAAGGATTTCATATAATCTCCAGTTTTCTTTTATGTTATCTCGATTTATTCATCAGGGTTTCCAGGTCTTTCATGCCCTTGGGGGAGGAGAACTTTTTCATCATCTTCTTCATGTCATCAAATTGGCGTAACAAGCGGTTGACCTCGGTTACGGAACGTCCGCAGCCTTTGGAAATGCGCAGGCGGCGGCTGCCATTGAGGATATCGGGTTTTTCCCGTTCTTTATCGGTCATGGACTGGATGATGGCTTCCACATGTTTGAGGGCATTGTCGTCTATTTTCAGATCGGCGGGAAGTTTGTGTCCCAAGCCGGGTATCATGCGGATGATGGATTCCAGGGAGCCCATTTTCTTGATGCTCTGCAGCTGGCTGAGGAAGTCGTTCAGGTTGAACTGGTTCTTCATCATCCGGCGTGCCAGTTTCTCATTTTCCCGGGCATCAGTGGCTTCCTCGGCTTTTTCGATCAGGCTGAGGACATCACCCATACCCAGGATGCGTGAGGCCATGCGCTCCGGATAGAAAACCTCCAGATCACCCACTTTTTCACCGACACCCACAAAGGCGACCGGACGTTCGGTGACCGCTTTGATGGAAAGCGCAGCTCCACCGCGGGCATCCCCATCCAGTTTGGTGAGGATCACAGCATCGAAGGCAAGTTTGTCATAAAATTCCCGGGCTACATTTACGGCATCCTGGCCGGTCATGGCATCGGCCACGAAGAAGATGTAATCCGGCTTGATGAAAGCCTTCAACCGGGCCACCTCATCCATCATCACTTCGTCGATGTGGAGGCGTCCGGCGGTATCGTAGATGAGCAGGTTGATAAAATCTTTCTGGGCCTGGCGGAGGGCGGAATCAGCGATCCGGATAACATCTTTGGTGTCTTCCGAAACCACAGGGATATCGATCTGTTTACCCAGAATTTTCAATTGGTCGATGGCAGCGGGGCGATAGACATCACAAGCAGCCAGCATCGGTTTGATGCCTTTCTTGCGATACATCAGAGCCAGCTTGGCGCAGGCAGTGGTCTTTCCCGAACCCTGCAACCCCACCATCATCACTTTGGTGAGTTTGTTATTATAGGCCTTGAATTCAAAGCCTTCAGTATCCATCAGGGCGATCAACTGCTCGTGGACTATCTTCACCACCTGTTGGCCGGGAGTGAGCGATTTCATCACTTCCGATCCCAGGGAACGCTTTTCCACTTCGATGATGAAGTTTTTTACTATCTTGAAATTTACATCGGCTTCCAAGAGCGCCAGACGAATCTCACGCATGGCATCCTTGATATTCTGCTCGGTGAGATAGCCCTTGCCGCGGATGTTGCGAAAGACTTTTTCAAGTTTGTCAGACAAGCTGTTGAACATTGGCGATACCGTTTATTTGCTGTGAATTGAGGGGGTTCTGAGGCTGGAGATGGCCGCGGAATAATCGTTGCTGCCAAAAATATAGGAAGCCGAAACCAGGATGTCTGCCCCGGCGGAGATGACTCCAGCCGCGTTGGCGGCAGTGATGCCCCCATCCACCTGGATCAGGACAGACTGGTTCATTTCAAGTGTCATTCTCTTGAGTTGCCTGATCTTGTCCAATACCGCCGGGATAAAGGATTGTCCCGACCAACCGGGATTCACGCTCATCAGCAGAACATAATCCAGATCGGGCAGCAGACACTCCAAGGTGGAAACAGGGACTGCGGGGTTGAGGGCAATGCCTGCCTTTATCCCCAGGCTTTTAATGCGCTGGACCAATCGATGGCTGTGGAGATCGCATTCCTGGTGGAAGCTGATCCAATTCACTCCGATCCGGGCAAGTTCATCTATATGGCTGGCGGGATTGGTTACCATCAGATGAGCATCCAGGGGCAATGTAGTGAGCTCCTTGACGCGTTTGATGACCGGATAGCCAAAGGTGAGATTGGGCACATAATGGCCGTCCATGATATCCAGATGGAGGATATCGGCGGTGCCGAGCTGAGCCAGCTCTTGTTCCAGGTTTCCAAAATCGCCGGAGAGAAGGGATGGCGCGATCAAGGGATGCTTCATATCAGCTTCGGATCAGAAATATGATCTCTTTGATCTCCTCTTTTGTTTTTGCTTTGCAGGCTTCAAGTATGCTCTGTTTATGCAAAAACAATTCCTGTAGCCAAGAATTGTTTTGAACCGCCACATAGAGCACTCCCTTCTGAAACCGGCAAGGATACGATTTGGCAGCCAGCAGCTCTCCCACCACATCTTTCCAACATTGATAAAGCAGGATGAAGCCCCGGTATTTGTCACCCCCGATGCGTACAATCACTTTGCTATATAGATGAGATACTGACTTGAAACCCATTACTTTTTTCCGAAAGAGCCAATAATCATCTTAAGTGCCTCATTCCAAGTGTGTTCAACAGACCCATAGTGCCTATCTCTGGATGACTTCCTGTCTGCTTGTTTTACCGTTGCCATGTACTTGGGGGGAGATTATAAGGAGATTCCGGGGAAGGCAGCGAGGTGAAGACAAGTGGCCAAATTCTACTCTGATCATTTCTCAACAACAAACCAAGGGGGCATTGATCTATGGGCAAAAATCTTCATTAACAAAAAGGGAGCCATGGCAACCTTCAGGCAAGACAGCATCACTGTATCAGCCTGCTGGTGTCATGGCTCAAATGGGTTTTTTTACTCTTTGGCAGCGGTTAGTCTTTCTTCCGGATCAAGCTGTTGGCATTGAAGATCAGCAACAGGCAAAGCAGGGAAGCCAAATAGGCACCAGCGATGGCAGTAGTGGTTTTATCCGCCATGGTGACCAATAAGCCGGGTAGAAAGGAAGCCACTATGATCAAGAGATACCCCACCACCCGCTGGCCCAGTTCTGAACCCTTACGGTTGATCAGATGAAGGGCAATCAGCATCAAACCGGCAAACACGATCACTCCCAGCAACGAGAGGATCAAAAACAATGCCAGTCCGGCTTCGGGCAGCTGGATGAAATTTCCTTTCCACGCTATCCAAAAGGGCAGAAGGATTGCCAACCCAGCCAAAACAGCAGCCAGGATGGTTTTCAGAATTGGATTGGAAGATGTCAATTCACTATGCCGCTGCCGGTTCTTGACCGATAGCCAGATCAACACCGAAATCGCTGTGATCAGCACCGCCCAAACCGGTATCCACAAGGGATTGTTCATCAATCCGATCAGAGACAGCACACCGATGAATACGACCACCGAAATGATCTGCATGATCCTCATCGCTGTCGAGCTGGTTCCGGTTCCTTCCCGGTTGGACACGGCAGTCCGGTGCAGAAAATAGATCACGGCAAAGACGATGGTAAAAAACACGGCAAAGATTGGCAGCATGATCGGATTTCCAATTCCAATCAATGAAAACAGGCCGATCATCACCAGGATTGCCAAGATTCTCGGAATTTGATAGAGGGTATTGTTCATTTTATACTCCCTAGATCATAATTCATCATCTGGGTCTGATTGTTCCACATCCAGATCGGAAGCAGAATCCTCTTCCAATGGCTCATCAACGGTTTCTTCCTCTGTTTCGGGGAGAGGCTCATCCGTAATTTCCTCTTCCTTGCCTTCCTTGTGGACATTTATCTGCAGATCGGCGATTATGTCTTTATGCAAACGGATCTGAACTGTCGCTTCGCCAAGCTCCTTGATGTGCTTATCCAGTAGCACTGCAGATTTGTGAATCTCCACACCATGGCTTAGGAGTTCATTGCAGATGTCCGTTTCAGATACCGAACCGAACATGTGGTCGCTCTCATCAACCTTGCGCGTAAAGTCCAGTTTCAGAGAAGCGATCTTGGTGGCGAGCATTTTGAGCTCATTGAGCTGTTTTTCTTCTTCCTGGGCAGCCGAAGCTTTAAGGGCACCCAGTTTTTTCAGGTTTTGGGGGGTGGCATATAGTGCGAAATTACGGGGTACCAGATAGTTTCTGGCAAAGCCGCGTTTCACAGTGACCACGTCCCCCTTGTTTCCAACTTTTTCTATGTTTGAAAGCAGTATCACTTTCATGCGGTTGTTCCTCCATTGTTTAATTTTCTGAGATCAAGCCATAAATCGGCAAAACCAAGCAATGCGATCAGGATGCCGTTCAGGGACAGCAATATGATCAACAGCACCATGATCAGTTTGCTTGGGATCAATCGTGAGAGATAATGGACCAATACACCAATGCCCTGAATAAATGGGATCAGGGACAAGGCGATCAGCAAATTCAGAAAGACCGGCTTGAGCAGTGGCACCAGATATAGCGGCAATACTAACAGGATCAGCAGGTTATAGTATTTGGGGAAGCTGAGCCGGCTCCAGATAAAGGGAATACCATTCAGCAACATGAACAGGAGAAATCCCAGAAACAGAGCGGTCAACTGGGGCAGGATCCAACTGGCAGGAAGGATCTGACGCATCAAAGCCAATGAATTGCGCATCTCCGGTCGCTCATAGAGCTGGGGCAGCAATCGGTTCAGTTCAGCCATTGCCTGCTCACTTTGCAGGGTAAGAAATTTGCCAAAGACCAGGTGACGTAAGATACCATAGATGATGATACTGATCGCTGCCAGGGTGAAGGAAGCACTGAGGCTTCTCTGGTTTCGCAAAGCCAGCAAGAATATGATGGAGGCAAAACCAACTCCCCAAACAGCATCCGAAGCTGAAACGATCAATGTCTGTTCAGAACGGAAGGCCAGCGCCAACAGAGCCGGCGCCACAAAAAACAGCGCCATGGCATTGAGAGGATTGCTGATGCTGTAACGCAGGCTCACACCGCTGTAGATCATCATCAGGATCAAGCCGATCAAAGGGTTCAGGGTGGCTAGCGCACCCAAAACCAAAGGCAGAAAACCCACTACTCGATCACATAGGGTATCAGCGCCATCTGGCGGGCGCGTTTGATCTCGGCGGTCAGGCGTCTTTGATGTTTGGCACAGGTTCCGGTGATCCGTGCGGGATCGATCTTACCGACATCAGACACGAATTGACGCATAAGCTCGATGTTCTTGTAATCGATCTCGATCTCAGCATTGGCACAAAAGCGGCAGTATTTTCTGCGGGTGAATCTTTTTTTTCTATCCGTTACTATCATTTATGATCTCCGATATCAAAAGGGAACATCGTCAGCGGTAGTCTGGGCTGCCGGTTGGGGATGCTCTTCGGGCAAGGGAACCTCATCTTCGGCAGAGGCTTCGCCTTCAGCGCGGGGTTTCCATTCCAGGAAATGAATGTACTCGGCGATGATCTCAAACACCTTGCGGTTGATGTTATTGGCATCCACATAACTGCGGGTTTCGATCCTGCCTTCGACCAAAAGGGCACTGCCTTTATGGGCTTGTTTGCTGACGCTTTCCGCCCAGTTTGACCAGGCAACCACATCCACATAAATGGTGGACTGCTGCCATTGATCGGATTCGTCTTTGAACCTTTTATCCATGGCCACTGTGAAGCGGATCACCGGAGTGCCTTTGGGGGTGAAACGAAGTTCAAGGTCGTGAGTGATGCGGCCGCTGATGAATACTCTGTTCAGTCGGGGTAATTTTAAATCTGCCATGATTCCTCCTATTCGCCACGGGCGACGAACATGTGTCTGAGAATGTTCTCGTTCAAGGTTAGTTGCTTCTTTGCTGTTTTCACCGAGGTGGATTCCAGTGTAAAGTAATTCACATAGTAGTATCCTTCCTGCAGCTTGTTGATGGGATAAGCCAGCATGCGTTTTCCCCAGGGATCGGTTTTGATGATTTCGCCACCGTTATCCCTGATCAGAGCAAGGATACTGTCATTGAGGGCATTTGCCTCGTCGGCATTGAGCTTAGGTGATATGATCACCATAAGTTCATAGTTTTTGATCATTTATCCTCCTTTGGACAGATGATTCCGGAGTGCGTGACCCCGGAATAGGATTGTTTATGTTTGCTATACTCATCCAGCATAGCGTTAAAATCACTATTTACATAGACATCAAGCAGCTTGCATACCTGATCCAGAGCTGGTTTCATGAGCTTCTCTTCCTCAGAAGAAAAAGTGTCCAAGACATAATCCCTGGCACTGGAATCGTTCCGGCCAATTCCGATGCGGATGCGTCGGATCTCGTCAGTGGCATATTCCAGCAGAGACCCCATACCATTGTGACCGCCATCACCTCCACCACTTCGGATGCGGATGAATCCCAAGGGAAGCTCGATATCATCATAGACGGCCAGAACATCATTGATCTTCCAACGATTCTGCGCTTCAGCCAAGGCTATCCCTGAGCGGTTCATATAGGTGTTTGGCATTATCAGATAGGTTCCTGCATGTTTGATGAAGTCAAACAGGAAGTCATGGGTGAAAATTGAGCTCATGCTGCTTTGCCCATTGCTTCAGGCAGAGAAATCCGGCATTGTGGCGGGTCTTTTCATATTCTTTGCCGATGTTTCCCAATCCGATGATGAGCTTCATTGCTCATGTTCTTCGGTAGGTTCGGCAGCAGGGACAGGTTCAACGGTGACAGGGGCTTCAACCTTCTTGGCATGAACAACGATCAGGGTGACATCAGAATGATCTTTATACTGCCATTTTCCTTGGGGAAGGTCCTTGATATGCAATGATTCCCCCACATTCAGAAGGGAGACATCAAGATCAATTCCGTCCGGAACATCTTTGGCCAGGCAGGAGATCTTCACTGTTCTCTGAATGATGTCGCTGAAGCCACCTTCTTTGTTGCCAATCGGTTCTCCTATGAAATGGACGGGAACTTCGAATTCCATTTCCACTGCAGCAGGCACGACCATGAAATCCAGATGAAGGATATTGCGGTCAACCGGATGAACCAGTTTATCCTTGAGGATGGTGTGGTAGGTCTTTCCGTTTAGGTTCAGCTCATAAAAAGCCAGCTCGTTAAAGCTCTTTTTATAGCATTGCATGAATTCGCCTTGTTTGACTGCGATGGGTTGGGACTCGATCGAACGTCCATACAGGATGGCAGGGATCATACCGGCAGTCCGTAAAGCGGTTAGTTCACTCTTTTTGGTGGTGGTTCTTTTTTCAGCAGCGAGAGTAAATATCATTTATTCCTCCAATTACTTTTTCTATCTGAATAAGATACTCAGGGATTCTTCGATGTGGATTTTCTTAATGGCGATCGCCAGCATCTCGGCAATGGAAAGCTGGACGATCTTTGTGCACTTCTGAGCTTCTTCGCTCAAGGGTATCGTGTTGGTGATAAAGAGTTTTTCTATCGAAGATGCTTCCAGATTTCTGACTGCGTTACCTGACAAGACTCCATGCGTGCAGGCGGCATAGATACAGCGTGCACCCTGTTCTTTCAGGACTCCTGCCACTTTGATCAGGCTGCCGCCAGTATCGATGATGTCATCAAATAAGATGGCGGTTTTATCGCATACATCTCCGATAATGTTGAGCAACTCGGCTTGATCGTCGTTGCCACTGCGGCGTTTGTCACCGATGGCCAGACTGCAGTCCAGCCTCTTGGCCAGAGCACGGGCTCGGTTGGCACCTCCTGAGTCGGGAGAAACCACCACAATGTCGTCCATATTCATGCTCTTGAAAAAGCGGGCAAAATATGGAATTGAGAACAAATGATCAACCGGGATATTAAAAAAACCCTGGATCTGCTCAGCATGAAGGTCGACGGTAATCACCCGGTGGGCACCGGCAATAGTGATTAGATCTGCAACCAACTTGGCAGTGATGGGAACCCGGGGCTGATCCTTCTTGTCCGATCTGGCATAGGCATAATATGGTATTACGCAGTTTATCCGTTGGGCTGATGCACGCTTGAGGGCATCGATCATGATCAGCAGGTCGATTAGGTTGTCATTGACAGGACGGCAGGTGGGCTGGATCACAAAAACATCAGCGCCACGGACGTTGTCATTTATCTTCACGAAGGATTCGTCGTTGGCAAATTTGAATAGTTCTATATCTGCCAGAGGGATACCCGCATAACGGGCCACTTCCTCGGCGAGTGACCGGTTTGCCTTACCTGTGATCAATTTAAGCTTGGCATACACTTTGATACTCTTTCCTTGATATAGTTCTAACTTTCTTTGTCCAAAAACCTAAGCGGTTAAAATTCTCCTGGCATTTGTTCAATGACTGTCGATCACCGAATATACCAAAACAGGTGGGGCCACTGCCGCTCATCATGGCAATCTTGGCGCCCTGCTGTTCAAATTGATGAATAATCTGATCGACTACTGAATAGACAGATCTGATTCCAACTTCAAGACGGTTGAAGCAGCTGTTCTCTATTTGTTCCCGATTAAAGGAACGCCGTTCTGATGGCTCAGGAATCTCCACTCTCTGATAGGCCTCAGTACTGGTAATCTGCAAATTGGGATTAACCAATAGGACATTATCGATCAGGATATCCTCACACGTGGTTATCCTTTCTCCACGGCCGCTGCCCCAAGCAGTACCTCCATCTAGGAAGAAGCTAATATCACTACCAAACCGGGCAGCGATATCAGCTTGTTCTTGTGGGCTGAGATTCAAATCCCATGACTGGTTAAGCGCAAGTATGGTAATAGCTGCATTACTGCTTCCACCACCCAAACCAGCGGCAACGGGTATCTGCTTGTCCAGATATATATCCACTCCCCAAGGTGTCTTGGTTTGTCCTTGTAAATGAACAGCAACCTTATATATAAGATTATCCTCATCTGTCATTTCTGGCAGATTTGACCACAATTTTATGCCCGGTTTTTTTGTCAAAGTATATCTGATCGAATCACACAGATCTATGGTGCAAAGAAGCGTTTCAATCTGGTGATAATTATCTGGAAGTTTGTCCCATACCTCAAGAAATAGATTTATTTTTGCGTAGGAAGCGCATAGCATTTTTCTTCTGCTTTTTGGGGATCTCTTCACCGTAATAGTAGTAATAATAGTAGTAATAGTAGTAATAATTCTGCTTGTTATAATACCTTTGGACGTAGATGCTGTTGACTATGATGCCATCAATGGAGGCATTGATATTTTCCATCAATTCCTTGGTGCGTTTGATGATGCCTTTTTCGGTGAATCCACAGCGCACTACTATGAAGGTGAGGTCAACCTTTTTGGTGAGGATCAGGGCATCGGTAACTGCGACAATAGGGGGTGTGTCGAAAAGTATATAATCATAGCGGCTTCTCAGGTCTTCAATCATTTTGTCCGTGCGAGTTGATGAAATGAGCTCAGATGGATTGGGTGGGACAAATCCACTGGTGATTACATCCAGATTGGGAATTCCTGAAGGTTTCAGAACTTGTTCTATACTGACATCGGGATCGATCAGATAATCGCTGAGTCCGTTTTCTTTTTCCACACCGAATTTGTTATGGATCACCGGTCTGCGCATATCCATATCGATGAGGGCAACTTTGCTGTTCATTTGTGCCAAAGTGATCGAGAGATTAACAATGGTAGTAGATTTTCCTTCTTTTGGACCTGAGGATGTGATCAGCATGGTAGTGCTTCCGGCAGGTTTCTTAGCCAGAATGTTCGTTCTCAGGGTACGGTATGATTCTGCAATTGGTGATTTGGGTGCGTAATGGGAGACCAATTGCATCAATACAAAGTGAAGCGATTTGCTCAATTGTTCTTTATTCTCGCCTTCAGCTTGCTCGATCATGGTATTGAATTCCTGGATACGGGATTCAGATTCCTGGATCATGGGAATCGTGCCGACAATTGGCAGACGCACAAAGTTCTCCATATCTTCAAGAGTGCGCAGCTTGGTATCCAGAGAATGCACTAAAAAGGCAGCACCAACTCCCAAGCCCAATCCAAGGATGATTCCCACCAGCATATTCATGGAAACGCGTGGTTTAATGGGGGCACCTGGACGCTCTGCATAATCGATTATTCGAATATTGCCTACTTTTGCCTGTTCTGCTATGCGGGCATCCTCATATTTCTCCATCATGAAACCATAGATCTTCTCGTCCAAGGTCATGCTGCGCATCAGACGAGCCAGCTCAAGTTCTTTATCGGGGATTGTGATTATTCTTTCTTCATACAGCTCTTTGGTTTGAGCTAATCCATTGACAAGGGTGCGCGCCATCTCAAGCTCAACATTTGCCTGAATGATCTTACTCAGGAGATCATTACGAACTGCAAGTGGATCCTTATTCAATGAGATGGACACGAATTTACGGATTTCAACATCCAGAGTGGCTTTGGTTCTGGCAAGCTCTTCCTGTAAAAGTCTCATCTGAGGATGATCTTCCTGATAGTTCTCATTAGTGCGGAGCCGCGCAATCATGGCTTGGGTATTGGTAATCTGTTTGCGTAATTCTTCTATGTATGGTGCTTGTAATACATTTTCCACTTGGGTGAGCAATGAATCCTGATCCCTTAGCTGACTTCGTAGTAGGTCTAAAGTCCTGGCTTTGACTGCCTGATCGGTCAATGCAGATTCATATTGTGCTTCGATCTCTGAGGACTGCTCAATCCATCTTATCGTTGTTTCAGATAGTTCAATTAACCGATTGTCATTTTTAAAGGCACGAAGGTCATCCTCTGATATCTGTAAGCGACGGGAGATCAGATCGAGTTGTTCACCAAGAAATTCACGGATTGTAGTAAATTCCAATCGGGCAAACTGAGTATTTTGCTGTTGAACTGCTTCAGCAATGGCATTAGCTGCAGCCATTGCTTCTGCTTGATTGGTTGACTCAAAGGATAAAGTAAGAATATCCGTATCCCTTTTGGATTCAACTTTGACTCGACCCAATCTGCCCGCAGGATTTCCCGATGCACTGGCAGGGAATGATTCCCATTCCGGGTATTTCTTCATTATCTCCCATGCTGCGTTTAAAATTGGTTTGCTACGGATCTGCTCGATTTGATTGTTGATTGTGTTTTTTCCCGTACCTTGTCCAGTTAAAAACAACATATCAACTCCGGTACTTTGATTTTCCAAAAGGATCCGTGATGTTGCTGAATAAATTCTAGGTTGCCTGGCAGTATAGACGATCGTAAGCGCCAGTGTAATCACAAACACCAGCACTATCAGATATCTGTATTGCAGTATTATGCGTAGATAATCAGAGAGTTTGATTTCTTCTTGTTGTGGAGTCAGGGGTCGTTGTTCCATTGATGCCACCCTATTTAAGATTGGAGATTACGGTATATACACTGATAACTACTGCGACCTTGGAAAGGAAGTCAACTACTTTACTGAAAGCGTAAAAGATGGTGCCAGAGACAACAATGGTATCACCTGGTTGCAACCTGAGATCATAGATGGTTTTTTCGGTTTCCAGTCCAGTTTCAGGATCCCTTTCCTTGGTGATTTTGGAGGATGTTGCCAGATATTTATTTTCTGCTGATTCCATATACTTCTTGAAGTTGATCCAGATTATTTCAGGTTCCGATTCAGTTTCCAAGCTTGTATTTACCGGGCGGATGATACGGATTTTGGTCAATTTGGCATCTTCCTTGGGGCCTCCAGCCAGGGCCAGCAGTGTCAGAAAATCGGTATCATCAGGCACTAAATACAGGCCCGGTTTACTAACCTGACCAAGAATATATATATTCATTTTCAGCTTTTCAGCACCGCTACGGCTTCCTTCATAGGAATAAGCCGATATACTGCTGGAAGTGATTATTGTAGTTCCGTCTTGAGCATATACACTCAGAAAGAACACTGTCATTAGGAGCAGTAGAAGTATCTTCTTCAATTTGTCCTCAATTTTACTATTTTAAGCTATCTTTCTTAGTTAGTGTTTTACGTCAAGACAAATCTGTATCAACAAAACACACAACCAGTTACCCTCATTCAGGAAATCTGTGCTTGACTTCAACGAGCCTCAAATCATCGATTCGGTGAGCTTATTACCGCACCGGTCATTGTATATGTACAATACGTTCAAGGGATTCCGAGCCCATGAACATCTGCATTTCCTCATCCCAATCAAGTGCGTCCACTCTCCAGCGCAGGCTTTGTCCAGAATACTGCATGGCAATATTGACAGGTATTGTAATCGACAGAGGATCATCCTCGGTTGCAACCACAAAATCCTGATGCCAGATGTAATTGTAGTTTTCGTCGAATAACAACAATCTGTAGGTTGAGGCGAAACCACTTCGGTTCCATAGGAAACTGGCTCCAATGGGGGAGATGGTTTGATTGTTCTCAGGTGACAGCAGGATACATTTTCCCAATAGGGCATAGGATACTGTATCCGACCTTGCTACATTTCCTGAAAAGTCCACCAGATCAATGAAATAGGAATACCAGGTACGCTCATTAAGCTGGGTTTGACTGTCCACATATTGAATGGCAGTGGAACTGATGGAATCAATTAGAACTGGATTGGTATCGAACTGGTCATAGCGATAGATCTTGACATGACTCAGGTCTGTATCAATAAATGGATTCCAGATCACCCGGATCCAATTACCATCGGGAACAGCATCGATTCCATTGTTATCTTCATTCAGGATAATCTGTTGGCCATTATACATCACAGGCGGGTCACCGGTGTTTCCCAGATGAGGTATCAAAGTTGGTGGGTAAGGAGGGATTTTGTCCTTTTCATCCTCATCCTGACCGGCACAGGCAGATAAGATCAGCAGTGATATGATGATGGCAATAATCGCGTATATTTTCATAACATCTCCATCAGAAACTTACTCTCAATCCCAATCTGTTGGTAATCCCGACGGGATTGGTAAGCAGTGCATAGTCCAGATTGATGCCATAGAGTTTTACAGTGGCTCCACAGGTAAAATTCTTATCATAATACCCCAGGCGCAATCCACCTTTATCGGCATAACTCCATTGCAGACCAAAATGAGAACTTCCTTCATACACATAATCACGATCATAAGCAAATATCACCTCGGATTTCAATGGTGGAACCGGCTGGCTAACTGCAATACCCACCTTGGTATTGAATAAAACCTCATCTTTATGCTCAGACACGGTGTCCCAGGTAATATCGGTTCCCGAGATATCCTGCAGATTAAATCCCACATGGAGGTTTCCTAATTCCTCGACATCAAAGATAACTGCCAGATCGGTTTTCATTTTGAACCCAAAATCAAGTCCAGTTCCAGTTCCTTGATTATCCAACATATCACGTTTGATGAACTTTACGTTGCCACCGAAATAGAAATCGAAGGGAACCTCAAAGAAGAGCCAACCCATATTTGCCTTATATTGCAGATGTTTGGCAAAGGCAAATTGGTAGAGGTCATCCACACTTTTAAATTTCCCATCTGGGTTTCCGGACAAGTGCAAAGAACTGTCATTGATACGCTGATCCACATTGGTTCCGATCAAGTAGGATTCGTCGAAAATCGGGATATCGGATATGGTTAAACGTGTTATATTCAGCCCAATCGTTACACCATTAGGCAGGGGCTGGCAGAAGCTGATGTTATCATATGAAGCTAACCCGCCATAGAGGAATGCATGCATGGCGGCTACCTCGGAATCTCTGATCTGGGCAATTCCGGCGGAATTCCAATAGATCGCAGAACCGTCATCAGCCAAGGCAGAGAAAGCACCTCCCATTCCCAGCGGTCGTACACCCGCTCCAATCATCATGAAATCTCCGGCATATTTCCCGGCAGGTAAGGGGGCACTACTTAGTGCAGCCAATGCAATAATTACTATTATTCTGGTTTTCATAATATCCCCCTATTTCAGAATAGCCATTTTCATGGTTTTTTCGATTTTCTGGTTTCCCTTGCGGGCAACCAGTCTGTAGAAATAAGTCCCATTTGCCAGAGTAAAACCAGTATCATCCTTACAATCCCACCCATACAAAGTTCGCGGGAATTCATGATAACCCACGCCAGTGGGTAGGTTATTGAAGGTCTTTACCAGTCTGCCTGATACGGTATAGATTTTGATCATTACTTCATCGGCATCATCGGTGAGCACATAGGTGAACCGGGTTCTCCCATCGTTTTTAGGATCTTGTGCTCTGCCCAATACTGGATTGGGATAATTTCCAATGTTTCTCACATCGAAAGTCTCGTTTACTATGAATTGGATCTCACGGGAATTGAAATTACCATTTACATCTTTACAATCAACCACCAAGGCATAATTGCCCTTGGATAGGTTGAGCTGATACTTGATGGGGATACGATTGATGTTATCAAGGTTGATGGAAGTTACGAAATCTTGTGAAGGAACCTGATTTCCATTCAGGAAGAGCTTGATTGAATTGTCAAAAACATCAATACCATTGGCATCGCTCAGTAACAGTGAGATAGTTCCAGTACCGGAAACATAACCCCCAATCGTGAATTCCTGATCCTGGACATTCACATCGATTGACGGACGAATGCGGTCCCGATTACGATAAATCGTATAGATACCCTGCTTGGCTACCTCGAACACCACCTTGTTTTCTGTGGTGGAGATGTTCCCTCCCTGCAGGATCCATTTTCTGCCAGAACCATCCCAGCGGTAGATCTTGTATGAGTTCTCGCTCTCATAGGTTTGGGTGTTTTCGTCTTCTGCGCTATAGAAAAAAGTTAACTTGAATCTTTTTCCGTTGATTAGGGTAGAGGAGGAATCCACCAAAGCAGCATTGAGTGTTCTGATCTCATAAGCCAGTGAAGCATCGGATGTTCCAGCAGCATCGGCTGATAACATCACAAGAGGAGATATATCCGGTTGATTATTGGCGGTTAGATTTCCAGCATTAGACAGTGAAAACATGGCTGTTTGACCTGCTGGTACAAGTCCCGAAGGTATTTCACAGATCAGATTGTTATCCAAACTATTGATCAGAGCTCCATCGCTGCCCACACCATGAAAATTGAACGAAGTGGTTAGACTGATCATATTGTTGGTATTATAGAACAGGTGCCATTCAGGGAAGGCGTTTGACCAGTTGGCACGTACTTCAAAGGTGATCAATCCTGAATATAATCCAGAGAGAGGGATGCTTTCCCAGCGCTGCTCATTTACTTCAAAGGGAGGGAGGTCCTGAGTGCTGAAGAGAGTTTGGGTGCCCCCCACCGGCATTGTATACAACCTGAGATCAGTTGTTATTGAAGGTCCATCCCCTACATTTCCGATCAGAACCTGCAGTTCCAAGTTCTCATTGCTGGCTTCCAGCCGGATATCTCTAAG
>Ga0116202_10000503_pt1 | contig 21845 bp, 18 predicted proteins | sample LakKivw325mmetaG_FD_94479 | JGI IMG/M metagenome (GOLD analysis project Ga0116202, IMG submission 94479) | Anoxic lake water microbial communities from Lake Kivu, Rwanda to study Microbial Dark Matter (Phase II) - Lake Kivu water 325m metaG | ecosystem: Environmental > Aquatic > Freshwater >... | reverse complement strand
GACTCACGGTAGCACTCGATCCGGTTATGCGGGCCTGTGGCGGCACATGGGTTGCTCATGGCAGCGGCAGCGCCGACAGACGGGTCGTAGATGAAAATAATCGTATCATGGTACCACCGGATCTATCATGCTATGCCCTAAAGCGTATATGGCTAACCAAGGAGCAAGAAAATGGTTACTATCTCGGCTTCTCCAATGAAGCGCTATGGCCCTTGTGTCACCTTGCATATGTGCCGCCAAGTTTCGATGAATCTAACTGGAATTTCTACAAAAATGTTAATCGGTGTTTTGCTGACGCGGTATTGGAAGAAATTGACGACAGGAAAGCGTTTGTCTTTATTCAAGACTATCATCTGGCTCTCTTATCTCGCTTAATTAAAACCAGGAATGATAAGGTAATTACCGCGCAATTCTGGCATATCCCTTGGCCTAATCCTGAAGCCTTCCGTATTTGTCCCTGGGGAACCGAGTTGCTCGATGGTCTGCTGGGAAACGATATGCTTGGCTTTCATATTAAATATCACTGCTATAACTTTATAGAAACTGTTAGACTGATGTTGGAATCCAGAGTCGACAATGAGAGAATGGCTGTCAGTCGTGGTGGTAAAACAACAGTAGTGAGGTCATTTCCCATAAGCGTTGACTTCGAACGTATAGCCGCTGAAGCTGAAACACCTGAAGTTAAGGCCGAAATTGAAGCTATTCGGCACAAGTGGAAACTTAGCGATGAAGTGATTGGCATTGGAATCGACCGCCTCGATTACACGAAGGGAATTCCACACCGAATCAGGGCATTAGATACGTTTCTATTTAAGTACCCTGAGTATCAGGGCCGAGTTGTTTTCTTTCAAATCGGAGAGATCAGTCGAATTGAGATTAAAAAATATCAGGAACTGAATACTGAGATCGACCAGCTGGTGGGGCAGGTCAATAGCAAATACCAGACCGACTCTTGGAAACCGATTATTTTTATCCGAGAGCATCTGTCACAGCTTACATTGACCGCTTTCAAGCGATTGGCTGATTTTTGCATCGTCAGTTCACTTCACGATGGCATGAACCTGGTGGCGAAGGAATTCGTTTCATCAAGGTCGGATGAAGACGGAGTATTAATACTCTCTCGATTTACCGGCGCCGCCAGAGAATTGACGGATGCCGTTCTCATCAATCCCTACGCCACCGATCATTTTGCCGAGTCTATTAAAAAAGCTATTGAAATGTCACCCGAACAAAGGAAGGCAAAAATGCAGAAGCTGCGTAAGATTGTGGAGGAAAACAATATTTATAAGTGGGCCGGCAATATTATCTCAGAGCTTGTCAGTCTTGGAATTTAAAGGTGACTACTGAATGCGGCATCTTTTCAAGGATTGGGCTAATATTGCGCGACGCTTCAAAGCAGCCGATCATGTTCTACTTCTTCTGGATTATGACGGCACATTAACACCAATAGTAGATAAGCCGGAACTGGCAGTTCTTGCCTATGACACAAGAAAGCTGCTGCAGAAATTGACCAAAAATCGGCACTATACAGTTGGTATCATCAGCGGTAGAGCCCTATCGGACCTTAAGAGTATAGTCGGCCTGGATGACCTAATCTACGCAGGTAACCACGGCCTGGAGATAGAGGGATTCGGTTCGAGTTTCCTTGAACCGGTTGCGGTGGAGATGCAGCCTTTCATTGATATGCTGCACAAGGCGTTATCAGTCACAATGAAGGGTATCAGAGGCGTCTTCGTCGAGAACAAGGGCTTGACTCTAAGCGTACACTATCGAATGGCCGAAGCAAAAGAAGAAAAAGTTAAAGATGCATTCCGGAAGGTTACCGAGCCTTTGCATGTCACAGGCAGGATAAGAATTACAGAGGGGAAAAAAGTCTACGAAATACGACCCCCTGTTGACTGGAACAAGGGCAAAGCGGTAGCCTGGCTTATGGCTAAATTGAAAGACATCAGCAGAAAGCAAAATATTCTGCCGGTATATCTTGGTGACGACCTGACGGATGAAGACGCCTTTAAAGTGATCGACAAGATGAATGGAATCTCCATAGTCATCGGCGAAGATAATATCAGTTCAGTTGCTCAGTACTATTTGAAAACTTCGCAAGAAGTAGCCGATTTCCTGAAGATGTTATAATTTTTATGGAGAAGGTAAATGGCTTCGTGGCTGGATAATAGCTGGCTCTGGTTAACCGCAAACTGGCTGCAGGTTGCTATCCCACTGGTAATCTTTTTGGCTACCTATGTTATCGGTTTATGGGTCAGGCGAGTTTCCTTCAGAGCTTTCAATCGCTGGGCTGGCGACAAATGGGAAGGAAGCCAGTATGTAGTTCGGACAACACGCACTCCGTTCATATACTGGTTTCTGATTCTGGGTGCTTTTATTGCCGTCGAAGCGTCGACATTAAGCGCTGCCGGAAAAGAGTTGGCAGGGAAAATACTGGCCAGTCTATTTGTTTTTTCTCTTACCTGGGTGGTCCTTAGTCTCAGTGTAACAATACTAAGACTTTATATGCACAAGGTATCCAGTTTGCAGCGTTCTGAAGTATTGATACTTAATATTGTTAGGGTTGCTATAGCTGTGGTCGGCGCTCTCATCTTACTTGATGTCTGGGGTGCGCCTACAACACCAATTATTTTACTTCTGGCAGCAGCGGTCCTAATAGCGGCTTTAGCCTTCAGAGATTTGTTTGCCAATCTTTATTCAGGTCTGCAGCTAACTCAAGGCGAACAGATTAAAGTAGGCGATTTTATCAAGCTGGAATCAGGCGAAAGCGGTTATGTTACTGAGGTGAGCTGGAGAAATACCCGGATAAGAATGCTTGATGGCAACCTTTTGCTAGTCCCGAACATTCGTCTGGTACAGAGCACTGTTATTAACTACGGGCGCCCGCTAAAAAAGGCAAGCAAACCCTTTCACTTCTACTCAAGGCTATATTTGAAGGAACTGACGGGCTTAAGGGCCAGTAATTTGAGCGAACTGGCAACCATATTGCGAGAAGTACCCGATTCGGTAATTTATTATCATACTCATCATTTTCTCGAAGAGCACCACTATCTTACGCCCAAACCGGCCAATGATTTCGCCCTGTGGGTGGGTGATGAGATCGGTGACGAAGTTTTGGAAGAGAAACTGGCGAGTATCGATACGTTCGATTTCCCGACCATAGATGCTCTGAGGTCACGAATTGAAGGTGTAATAACCGACTATATATCTAAAAAGCCAGACGAAAGAGTGGCGCGTGAAGGCAGAGAGTTCTATTTTATAAAATCAATTAGCTTCATCATGCCCACGACCTATGTGGCCAATGACCTGAGAGAATTCGTCGAGATGTTACGTCAGGTAAGCCTGGATTCTCTCAGCTATCATATCTTTGAGGCCAGGTTGAGACTGAAACAACGCACTAATGATTTTGCCATCTGGGTAGCTGAGTGTGTAGGCGATAAGGACCTGGCAGATAAAATTGCCGGTCTGAACCCTTATGACTATACCCTGGATGGAATGAGGTCGATGATTATTCAAATGATTGAGAAGCGCGTTAAATAGGGCAGAGCAAGTGAAAAATCCGATTCATTTACAGACCAGAATGAGGCTTCAGGATTATGAGGCCATAGTAGGCAAGAGTAGTCTTGATGAATTAAAGACTCTGGCCGCAAAATTCGAGGGCAAAGTCATACAGATTGTGAATTCCACCTATGTGGGTGGCGGAGTAGCTGAAATTTTGGAGCATATGGTGTCGCTGCTAAATCAACTGGGTGTTGACGCCAGATGGGACGTTATTAATGGAAATGAGAAATTTTTCGACGTGACTAAAAAATTTCACAATGCCTTACACGGCAGCCCGGAGAAGATATCAGCCAAAGACCTGGATTTATTTTCAGACGTCACACAACAAAATCTGGACCAGATGAAATTCTACGGAGATATCATGTTCATTCATGACCCGCAGCCGGTGGGTTTGATTGCTAAGAAAAAAGAGATAGGTAAAAAATGGCTGTGGCGCTGCCATATCGATGTCTCGGCTCCTAATAAAAAGGTGTGGGATTTCCTGCGCAAATTTGTCGTACAGTACGATGGTGCCGTATTTTCGGCGCCAAATTTCACCCGTCAATTACCCATACGCCAGTTCTTAATTTCACCGTCCATAGACCCACTAAGCGATAAAAATAAGGAACTTGATGAGTCAACTATTGCAGATGTACTGGCAAAATATCACCTAATACTTGGCAAGCCGATGATAGTCCAAATCTCCCGATTTGACCGCCTTAAAGACCCTTTTGGAGTAATAGAAGCCTTTAAGCTGGTCAGAAAAAACCTTGATTGCCAGTTGATACTTGCCGGTGGGACAGCAACTGACGATCCCGAATCCACTGAGGTTTACAGCGAGGTAATAAAACAAGCTGAAGGCAATCCGGATATTCATGTGTTGCTTATCCCGGCTGAAAGCGATATTGAAATCAATGCTTTACAGCGTGCTGCCACGGTCATCATTCAGAAATCGCTAAAAGAAGGTTTTGGTCTTACTATAAGCGAAGCACTGTGGAAATCGAAACCGGTGGTAGCCTCTGCTGTCGGTGGCATACCGCTGCAAGTTAAGAATGAACTCACCGGACTGCTGTGCTATTCAATTGAGGGCGCTGCCTATGATCTCAGGCAACTGCTTACCAATCCGGAATATGCAAGCTGGCTGGGAAAGAACGGTAGAGAACATATCAAACAGAATTTTCTGATAACTGGCCACCTTAAAAATTATCTGCTCCTGTTTTTGGCTCTCGACTATCAAGCGGACATAGTTAACCTGTAGTCGATTGTGGCCGAATTTGTTACAATCTATTTCACCACACCCATATGATGGTTGCACAGATACTCGGATTTATCGGTATTCTGCTTATTATCGGTTTTTTAGCAGATTTCTTGTTCCGGAAAATTAATTTACCGGATATCCTGATACTACTAGCCATAGGTTATTTAATTGGTCCGGTATTCCACTTGCTCGATCCGAATACCATAGCTCCGGCTACAGGTCTAATAGCCACCCTGGCTCTGGTCATCATTCTCTTCAACGGTGGGTTGCATTTTGATTTTGCCGAGGTGTTGTCAAATGCGCCAAGGGCCGTTTTGCTCGTTATTCTCGGTGTAGGTGTCGCCATCGCCACAACGGGTGCGTTTGCCTATTATGTATTAGAGTGGAAACCGCTTGACAGCTTATTACTGGGCTCTATTTTGGGAGGGACAAGTGCAGCCATAGTTATGCCGTTGATAAGCCGTGCTAGAGTTACTCCTGAAATAGCGACTCTGTTGTCTCTCGAATCGGTGTTAAATAGCCCGGTAGTAATAGTAATAGCTCTGGTTCTATTGGAGGTAATTACCAGCGGACAATCGGGGGTACATATTTCAGCGATTGCTGCGGCTATTGGCCTGAGATTTCTTATTGGGATTGTTATTGGGGCTTCTCTGGGCTTTTTCTGGCTCTGGTTGTTGACCCGTATGGAAAACGAAGTCTACAGTGATATCTTGACACTGGCGGTTGTTTTCGCTGTTTACTATGGAGTGGAGCAAATTAACGGCAGCGGCGTGATTTTCGCATTGATTTTCGGTCTTATGCTAGGTAACGGCGTCAAGGTAGCCAGAATCATGAGGCTAAAACGAACCAAGGAAGCCACAGATATTATGCAAAGATTCCATTCGCAGATATTCTTCTTTGTGAAGACGTTCTTTTTTATATATCTCGGATTAATCGCAACTTTCAGTCAACTTCATCTAGTACTGACAGCGGTTATTCTATCGGTGCTACTTTTATTTACCAGATATATAGCAGTGCTATTTACCTCTTTGGGTAGCCGAACTTTGATGTCTAATACCGGTATATTAACTGTGATGTTAGCCAGAGGTGAGTCCGCAGCCGTCCTTTCGCAAATTGTTCTGGCCGCAGGTATAGCTAACTCTTCAGTTTATCCCGATATAATAATAGTCGTCGTGGTAGCTACGGTTCTCATTTCGGCAATTGGAATTCCCATCTTTGCCAGAAAGAAATTGCTTCCAGAAACTTAGAACCGCGTTAGAAATTTCTATGATTTGGCTAAACGCCTTTAAATTATTAAAATGCGTTTCAAAATAGAGATATTACGCGGTTACATCTCGCCTCTCGGTTGCATAGGACAGAGCAATATCGTTGATAGTTATAATCCCCAACAATTTATTATGATTTCGAATATCTACGACCGGAAGATGGCTGACATTCGTTTTGGTCATCTTTGCCAGTGCTTCGTATAAAGTATCGGCAGCATAGCCAACAATCAATCTTGTTATCATTATGTCCCGTACTTTCATTTTGGACCAGTGTTTCTCGGGTATTTGAGCTAGGTCCAGCGTGGCTACAATTCCTACCAGTTTGTTGCGTTCTAAAACTGGTAAGGCATCTATTTTCCTCGCCTTCATTAAATCAACGGCATCGCATAAAGGCGCACCGGGAGATGTCGTTATGACTTTGGTCTTCATATGCTGGGCCACCTTTAATCGCTTTAGGAGTGGCGTGGATAGCTCCGCCCTATGGGCCGGAGAATCCGCTCTCGTTTCTACCTGTTTCTCGTAGATGTAGCTGCTACCGGTAATGAAATAGGCAATGACGACCGCCACCATACATGGTGCGAGAAGAGTATAGCTCCCCGTCATCTCGCTGACCATAATCATCACAGCCAGAGGTGCTTTAGCTATACCGCCGAACAATGCCATCATTCCTACTACAACAAAGCTTGTGGGGTTTGAGGGCATAATTGCCGTGAATTTGTGCAAAGCCAGCCAGAGTGAACCTCCTACCATGCTGCCTATAACCAGACCCGGGGCAAACACACCTCCGCTTCCCCCGGAGCCAACCGTAAGGCCTGTGGCCAGGATTTTCCCGAATAGCACTCCTATCATTATCGGTAGAGACAACGTGATGAAATCGCCATTTATTGCCAGTTGTGCCCAGCCATAGCCAGCGCCCAGTATCTGTGGAAGAAAGATACCGACAATTCCCACAGCCAGTCCGCCGATTGCCGGCTTAACATAGTTGGGGACTTTGACGCCCCTGAATGTGTCTCGAAGCAGATAGAATGACCGTCCGTAAAGCGTGCCTATCAAACCGCAGACGAGCCCAAGAATCATAAATCCCACTAACTCTTGCGGTCTGTTAAAAACTGGTTCTGAAATTATCGTAAAAATAGGAGCCCAACCGTGCCAGGTAGCGAACACACTGTAGCCTACCAGTGAGGACATAAATGAGGGAAGAAGTGCATCAAACTCGAAGTCTCGCCGATAAAGGACTTCGACACTAAGCATGGCTCCTCCGAGCGGAGCTTTGAATATGGAACCGATCCCGGCACCTATGCCTGAGGCAACGGCGATACGTCTATCTTCCACACTAAGATGAAAAACATCTGATATAAAGGAGCCAAATCCAGCACCTATCTGGGCTACGGGCCCCTCGCGGCCGGCGCTGCCGCCTGAGCCAATGGTGATCGCTGAAGCTACGAGCTTGACCAGGGGCACACGACGGCGGATGAATCCCTGTTTATTATGAAATGCATCTATAGCACTATCCGTTCCATGCCCCTCAGCCTCCGGCGCCAATCCGTAGACCAGCAGTCCGCTTATCAAGCCGCCCACAGTGGTAATCAGGGGTATCAACCATGGCCGTGCAGCCGAAGTTACAACAGTTAATCCTTCATCTCCGGCCATAGGCGGTACATATCCGGCCAGGCCAAGCATAGCAGCTGTTACCCATTTGATTCCCGAGTAAAGTACTATTGCTCCCAGGCCTGCGACAACACCAATTAAAATACTGATGACCAGCCATTTGCGCAAATAGCTAACATCGACTACGCCGAAGATTCTGGCGGAAATGTCTCTTAAAAATTTGATAAATCGCTTCATAAAATATTGTAATTTGATGTTAATATATTATTATGCGTTAGGAAAGCAGTTTTAATCAAGGATCTTGGGTAAATTGATGATAATTGAGGCCATGACTACATACGTGCCTGTTTTGAAAATACAGTATTCGATTGCAGATTCGCCGTTAACAAAATTGATATAATGGCATTTGAACTGGGATTATTTTTAGTTTATTCGAGTAATCAAAAGTGGTCTGGTTAAAATTCGCAATTTGTTTGGCTGTCATACTGGTAGCGGGTACGAGACTCTCAAAATATGGAGATGCTATTGCCGAAAAAACCGGCCTGGGGCGTATCTGGATCGGCGTTGTCCTGCTGGCTACGATTACTTCCTTACCTGAACTGGCTACCGGAGTAAGTTCGGTGGCCTTTGTTGGTGAACCAAATTTAACTCTGGGTGACCTGTTCGGGTCAAATTTAATAAACCTGGTCATCATCGCCATAGTTGATGTTTTATATAGGCGTGGTCCGGTACTGCATTTCCTCGGCACCGGCATGGTTTTGACCACTATATTAAGCACCATGCTCATTGGCGTAGCGGCGACCTCCATTTATGTAGCCCAGAGTGTGACCTCGATGAGCTTATTTGGATATATCGGACTTTACTCGCCAATACTGCTGGTTTTATACCTGTTCGCCCAATACATGTTGATCCGTTTCCAGCACACTCAACAAGATCAAACTCCTAACGAAAACCAGGTTAATGCGGCATATGCCGGTATTTCGTTAACCAGGGTCAGCTTGTTTTTCTCTGTAGCAGCACTGGCTACAATTGGTGCCGGCATATGGTTGGGTTTCATTGGCGATGAGATAGCAAGAGTAACCGGTCTGGGCGCCAGTTTTGTCGGCACGCTGTTTCTGGCAGTGTGTACCTCAGCGCCTGAGATTGTGGTCTCAATATCGGCATTGCGTCTTGGTGCATTGGATATGGCAGTTGGCAACGTTATTGGCAGCAACATGTTCAATATGGGGGTTACAATCTTTGTTGACGATATTTTTTATACAAAAGGCCCGATCCTTTCATATGTATCGGCAGACCATATTGGCACGACTCTATTTGCTATACTGATGAGCTGTGCTGTTCTAATCGGCCTGATATATAGACCTCGGTTTTGGCGGCGAATTTGGGTAGGAATTGATACTGCGGCTTTAATTCTAATATATTTTCTCGCTATTGGTGTCTTATACTTAGCCACGAAAGCTTAATAAATTTACTTCAAGGATATTGTGGCTGTGCCATTTGTTATTGAAGGTTAGAACGTATTGTGAGTGGCTGCCGAGCCAGGATTCGAACCTGGGCTAAAGGATCCAAAGTCCTCTGTGCTACCACTACACAACTCGGCAGTTCCAGATGTGGTGCCGAAGGTCGGAGTCGAACCGACACGAGAGTTGCCCCTCAACAGTTTTTGAGACTGCCGCGTCTACCATTCCGCCACTTCGGCCTTTAATCTACGCTCACGAAATTCTATCATTGTTGAAATGGACGTGCAATGATAGAATCCCATGAATACTTGCTTGTCAGAGAAAAGAAGTAAGGGTAGTTGTCCAAGTTAGGGTCGGTTAAGAGAATATCATTCTTCGAGAAGCTCAGGACGAACTGAGAAGTTAGGCATAGTATAGAGAGAACCTGCGCTATTCGAAGTAGGTGGGTTTTACCTTAGGACGGCCCCCCCGACTTCTCCAGCCCTCAGTGTAGACTTTCTTCCGGTCGGCGGTGAGATCTTTTACGGTTGCGGAGACATCGTCAGCTTTGTTTTTCACAATGTCACGGGTCTCTCGGCCGGAGCGTGGAGCCAGAAGAAACCCGATAATCGTGCCAACTGCCACGCCTACCAGTATGCCTACTCCGAAACCGGGTCCCGATTTATTTTCGCTCATTTTCTCCACCATTCCCTCACCTGTGTTCCTTTATACTCATATTATATCAGATAATAAAATAAATGAGGCAATGGTCGTTCCTAATTCGGTTCCGTCATGGTTCGACAAGCTCACCACGAACGGACCTTGGAGCGGAGATTTTAAGGTTTGTGTATGGTAGAATTTAAATGGCCTAGCGAATCTAGGTATTTCCTGGTTCGGTATGAACATTTTACTGGCCGTACTAAGCATCGTCGCCGCCTATCTTCTAGGCTCCATTCCCTTTGCTTATATAATCGGTAAATGGCGCCGTGTAGATATTCGACAGATAGGCGATAAAAATGTGGGCACTTTCAATGTATTTCGCCACGAAGGGATGGCGGCCGGAATATTGACGCTGGTGGCCGATGTAGGCAAAGGCTCTCTGGCTATCGTAGCCGCCAGGCTTATTTCCGGAAACGAGCCGGTAGTATTCGCTGCCGGCGTGGCAGCGGTTATCGGGCACAACTGGCCTGTGTTTTTGCATTTCCGTGGTGGCCGGGGCCTGGCGGTCATAATTGGCGCCCTGCTGGCGCTGCTGCCCTTAGAAATGCTGATCGCGACTGCCATCAGCCTGCTGGTGCTTTACTATACGCGTAACACCGTCTGGTTCGGCGTGGCTATGTTTGTCTCCCTGCTTTTGCTCGAGATACTTTTCAAAGAACGGACGCCACTGATAATCTACTCGGTGGCCCTACCATGCCTGGCCGGCATAGCTCACTGGTTTACGACCCGCCGTCTATCGTCGACGCAGCAAAAAGAGGCGGTAACGTTCTGGGTAGGCAAAGCCGGCCATGGGAAAAAGTGAGCCTGCCGGCCTAGCGATAGACATTCTCTAGTCAACCGGGCCGAAGGTGTTAACGTAGATAAGCTGGTTGTTATTGACACCCACCGCAAAAACGGCTAAACGGTTATTGGATGCGGCTGCGGCCACGGGAAAATCCGTAGTACCGCCGCCTGCCATTTCTTGCCAGTGAGTCCAGGCGCTCCAGGTATTCCAGTCGTCAGTAGTATCAAAGATATTTACATACATCCGCTTGTAGGCAATTCCTTTGCTGAACAGGAAGAGCCTGTTGTTGAAGCTGGCCGCGGCCACAGCAACGTCGGTGGTCTGGCTACCGGGAATAGGCCCCCAGCCGGTCCAGACGCCTGATTTGTCGCACATATTGAAGTATATGCGTCTGGTTTCTATACCCTTGGAGAAAGCGTAGAGTTTCCTATTAAATACGACGCTACCTAAAGCCACGTCGGTGGTGCCATCGCCGGGCACTTGTGTCCAGCCACTCCAGCGGTTGGAAGTGTCGCAAAAGTCGACGTAGATCCGCCCGTCCGAGTCTTTAGCAAATACGTAAAGTTTGTCAGTGAAAGCGGTTGCCGCTAAAGCGGTATCCGTGATAAAGCCACCGGGCATCTCGGTCCAATTATTCCAGCCTTCCGACGAGTCAAATATATCGACATAGACACGGTTATTATCTATCCCCTTGGCCAAGAGGTATAACCTATCGTTAAAGGGTGCTGCAGCCAAAGCTGTGTCGGTAGTGAAATCACCCGGCACTTTAGCCCAGCCACTCCAATTGTCGGAATTGTCATACGTGTTTAGATAAATTCCGTTGTCTTCGTTACCGACGGCAAAAAGAAGAAGCCTGTCGTCGAAGGCGGTTGCCGCCAGAGCCGCATCGGTTTCCAGATCGCCGGGTATCTGTGTCCAGCCGCTCCACCCATCGTAAGTAGCTGCCGGTGGAACCGTGCCGATGCCCGATGGCCGGGCCGGTGTTTCCCCTGGTGGTGCTTCCGGAGACAAAGTAGCAGTATCCGGATGGCAACCGGTAATAAAGCAGGCGGCCAAAGCAAGTAAAACTACCAGTTTTTTTATCATAGCTATTTTGTTTCCAGTAAGCAGGAGTATCGCTGAGTAGACATAATGTATTGTATTAGATTTTAGAAGTGGTGCCGAGGCCCAGAATCGAACTGGGGACACGCGGATTTTCAGTCCGCTGCTCTACCATCTGAGCTACCTCGGCGCGCCGACATTTTAGATTTTTCGCTTCGTAGTGTCAAGGAGAATAGTTTAAAAGTTAAAGGGCGACGAATACTATCCGCCGAGCCTGACCAGGGGCACGCCGGCCTTGCAGAGAGGGCACTCGGTGGGGCGGTAGGTCACCGTCTGCGACCTGATACAACTGAATAGTGGCACGCCGAAGTCCTTCGCCTGCTCCGAACGGTCAACGAGGACCCCAATACCTACGATGTCGCCTTTAAGCTTTCTAACGGCCTCAATGACCTCAACAATGGAGCCGCCCGTGGTCAAGATGTCATCCACAATTAAAACCCGTTCTCCAGGTTTGATGGTGAAGCCCCTGCGGAAAACCCTGGTTTCACCTTCTTTTTCAGCGAATATGCCCTTTATGCCCAACTGTCTGGCCACTTCGAAAGCCAGTATTATGCCGCCGGTGGTAGGCCCGGCCACAACCTGCACCCTCTCTTTTTTAAAGCGTCTGGCGACAAGCCGACACAGCTTTTCGGTGTATCTGGGGTATTGCAGGACCTGGAATTTCTCCCAGTATACCGGTGAGTGCAGCCCTGAAGTTAGTAGAAAATGGCCTTCTAAAATGGCGCCGGCGTCTCTGAAGATTTGTATTATCTCGTCGGGCATAGCGTTATTACAGCTACAGTAATTCCGGATAGACCCGCCGTTTGCGGGTCAACGGTAAGCGCCGCGCCTGGTATAGTGCCCCACAAATAAGGCGGCCAGTAGGTAATCCAGGCCTTGCCCACGATGTTCTGTCGCGGTACCGTCCAGCCCCGATGTGAATCGGAGCTGTTATTCCGGTTATCGCCTAGTACAAAATAATGGTCCGCCGGGATTTCCTGCTCCGGCATCATGTAGTAGGGTGGTTCGAGAGTGTAAGTTTCCTTTAGCGGAGTGCCGTTTACCCACACTTTGTCATCTCTGATTTCAATAGTGTCGCCGGGCACGCCAATAACCCGCTTGATGAGGTCTGTCTTGGGGCTTTGAGGGGAATCGAAGACGATGATATCCCCGCGATGCGGCTGGTTAAAAAAATAGGCAGCTTTGCTAACCATTATGTACTCGCCCTCTTCTATGGTCGGCAGCATGGAGGTGCCGTATACTTTAAAGCTGCCGAGCGTTAAATGAAACAGCATAAAAACGGCAAGTCCCAGCAGTACCGGGGCGATGATATCGCGGAATATTCTCATAGGTGAATCGTGGTTTAAGTCGATATATTATAGTCCATTCGGGGCATTTGTGCCATTTCAGTCAAACCTGCGTTAAGGTTGCTCGTTTTATAGTAAGTCGGTACCGGTTGGCTATAGTGGTAAACGGCAGAGCGTGTTATTATAGAAGTAAGGTTCCGATTCTTTAACGACAAATTTAGGGAGGGATTCGATGAAAAAACGTTGGACAATTTTATCCATTGTGGTGGTGGCGGCAATTCTGTTTACAGGTGCAGGCTGTACCTACGGAGGAGCCGCCCAGGTCACTCCACCCAGCATAGCCGGTTACGTGGGAGCGCCGGTGATAGGTTCCAGCCAGCAGCAAGTCGGGCTGTGGGTGAACGGCGAAGGGAAAGCCAAAGCCATGCCTGATATTGTGCTACTGAGCCTGGGTATTGAAGCTGAGTCCAAGACCGTGGCGCGGGCGCAGCAGGATGCCTCTCAGGCAATGAATGCTGTTATGCAAGTTCTTAAAGGCAACGGGATAGCCGATAAGGATATTCAAACGCAACAATTCAGCATCCAACCGGTAACCCAATATATCGAAGACCAGCAGAGGACCATAATCACCGGCTATCGAGTGACGAACATCGTAATTGCCAAGATAAGGCAGTTAGACAAAGCCGGGACGATAATAGATGCTGTGGCAGCGGCAGGTGGCAATTTGACGCGGATTGATAACATCAGCTTCAGCATAGAAGACCCGACTCCTTACTACGATCAGGCTAGGGCCGATGCTATCCAGGATGGCATCACCACGGCGAAGCAAATGGCCAGCGAGGCTGATATCCGCCTTGGAAGACTGATATATATGTCGGAGAGCACGCCTTATGTGCCGTCTATAGCAGTTAGAGAGTATGCTATGAACGCGGTACCGGCCGCAGCGCCAACTCCAATAAGTCCGGGAGAACTGGAGATTCAGTTGAATGTGCAGATGGTCTACGAAATACAGTAGCCGAATACAAAAACTTAATTTGCGAGTTGATTAGTTTCGAGGTTAAGGAGGTGAGGCATGTTAGGTTTTGATTTAAGCCCCGAACAGGCAAAGTTGCAGCAAAAGGCCCGCGAGTTTGCCTTAAAATATGTTCTGCCCGTGGCCGCCTACTACGACAGCACCGACGGGACTCCAATGTCTGTCCTTAAAGCCGCTTATGATGAGGGAATCATTAACGGAGATATACCCAAAAAATACGGCGGAAAGGGATATGGCGTACTTGACGGCATAATTATTACCGAAGAGATAGCCGCGGCGTGTCCGGGAATCGCTACGTCCGTATTCGACAACTCGCTGGGCATGCAACCATTAATTCTTTCGAACAACGAGCCCGCCAAGCAGAAGTATCTTACTAAAATTTTGAATGATTTCAAGTTGATGGCCTTTGCTACGTCCGAACCAACTATGGGTTCCGACGTCTCTGGTATTCGCTGTCGTGCCACGCCGGATGGAGACGACTACATATTGAACGGCACCAAGTACTGGATAACCAATGGTGGAATCGCAGATTATTTCTCGATATTTGCCACGGCAGATAGCAAAGCGCTCCACAAGGGCATCTGTGCTTTTGTAGTGGAGAAAGACTGGCCGGGAGTTGAGATTGGCAGGAGAATACCTAAACTGGGTCAGCGCGGCTCCGATACGTCCGGGGTTCATCTAGTAAACGTGCGGGTGCCGAGGGAAAATGTTCTGGCTCAGCCGGGAGAGGGATTTGTCCTGGCCATGAGGACATTTGGCCGTACCCGGCCGGGCATCGGTGCCTTTGCGGTTGGAGCAGCGAGGTCGGCTATGGAGTACGCTATCGACTATGCCAGGAGACGGACTGCATTCGGCTCGAGCATTGCCAATTTCCAGGGAATCCAGTTCAAAATTGCCGACATGTACCAGAAAGTGGAAACTGCACGGCTGCTGACATATAAGGCGGCGTGGGAGGCGGATCAGGGTGGGGATGCCACTATTCCGGCTTCAATCTCAAAATTATACTCCACCGAAGCCGCGTTTGAAGTCGTGGATGAAGCCCTGCAGATGTTCGGGGGCTACGGATATACCAGGATGTATCCTATTGAGAAGCTATTTCGGGACACACGGTTATTCAGGATTTATGAGGGCACCAGCGAGATCCAGCGCCTGATAATTTCAGGGTACGCCCTGAATTCTTATAAGCCGGTGATGCCGAAGCTGGAAGACCTACCCGTTCATACCGAAGACCCAGCCGAGGTCAATCAGACTGGTAAGCCCGAGACCACTGTCTGGCGGTGCCGGATTTGCGGCTATGTCCACTACGGAAAAGAACCGCCGGAAACATGCCCCTACTGCTTTTTCCCGGCGTCTGCATTCAAAAGCTCAATGTCGGGAGATGACGTCAACTAGGATGTGTACTTAAGTATATTTTCATTCATTCGATAGAAGATTGGCAGGCACAGGCTGATAAAAGCGGACTTGACAGGGCAATTGAAGGGGCATATTATAGCCATAATGGTGTTTATACCAGATAGACGGAGGTCTTGAAATGAAAGATGAGACTTGGACACCGAGGCCTTATGCGAATGAGGAATTTCTCTCTTTCGACCGCCTGAAGAGGGCGGTAACCAGTCGGGTTCTGGATAGAGCCGAGCGTGTCATGGGAGAGGAATTTCCCTTGAGCCCGGAACGCATCGGCGAACTGACCAGCGAAGAATGGCACAGGGCCAAAGAAGCGCTGCAGAGCTCTCCAGGCGCCCGCGAAGCCTTCCGCAAATACCTCGAGGGAACCGTAGGCGGCAAGGTAGACAACCTGATTAAGGCCGATAAGGACTATCTATCGGCCATGGGGGTAGCTGAGAAGAGTTTGTAACGATATGAAAGGCGAGCAAAATTCATGTGGAGGAGAGAACTAACGGAGACCTCTCCTCTTTTGTTTTAATACCGGAGGAAAGAATGCCTGAAAAGAAAATCTCTGCTGGGGACCTGGAGCATACAAAAAAACGACTGGAGATGCTGGACAAACGGCTGGATAACATCGATTCTGTCGTAACGGCGCTGGTGGAGAGAGTGATGCGGCAGCCGGTCACTATCGAGGTTACCTGCCCCAAATGCGGTAGCACCGTCCAGATAATGCTCACCAGCAGCACGAAGACCGCAGGCAAGGGTTAAACTCAGGAATTACGCGGTCTGTCCCAAGGGCTCGCGTTTATAGTTCATTCTGTCTATAAAATAGGCAGGTAATTCTTTAATTCGTAATCGGTTACGTACGTCCGATACCTGTCCCATTCCACTATCTTGTTCTGGATGAAACTATCGAAGGCGTGGTCGCCCAGAGCTCTCCTGACAACCTCGCTTTTCTCAGTGAGCTGAATAGCCTCGAGTAGGCTGCCTGGCAGCGTCTTTATCTTCTTCTTCTCGCGGTCTTCGGCGCAGAGCTCGAACACGTTTTCTTCGGTGGGCGGGCCCAGTTTGTATCCTTTTTCGATTCCTTCGAGTCCGGCTGCCAGCATCACGCTGAAGGCCAGATAAGGATTGCACGCGGGGTCAGGAGACCTCAACTCTATCCTGGTGGCGGTTTCTCGTCCCGGCTTGTATTCGGGAATCCTGATCAAATCCGCCCTATTTCGGCGTGCCCAGGTGATGTAGCAGGGGGCCTCGTAACCGGGGATGATGCGTTTGTACGAGTTTATCCACTGGTTGCAGATGGAAGTTATTTCAGGGACATGTTTCAGCAGACCGGCGGTGAAGCTTCTGCCGGTTTCAGAGAGATGGAAAGGAGCATCCTTATCGAAAAACGCGTTTCTATTGCCTTTGAACAATGACATGTGGACATGCATGCCGCTGCCGTTACAGCCGAATACCGGTTTGGGCATGAAGGTGGCGTAAACGCCCTGCTGCTGGGCCACCTGCTTCACTATTATACGGTAGGTCATCACATTGTCGGCCATAGTCAGGGCGTCGCAGTAGCGGAGGTCAATTTCATGCTGGCTGGGGGCCACTTCGTGGTGGCTGTATTCAACGTCGATGCCCATTTCCTCGAGAAACAGAATCGTATCACGGCGAATGTCCGAGGCTATTTCCGGCGGCGTCAGGTCGAAATAGCCGCCGAGGTCGAGAAATTGAGTCGTCTCCGAGTTTTTAAAGTAGAAATATTCGAGCTCCGGACCAACGTAGAAGGTAAAGCCCATGTCGGCCGCCCGCTTCAGATTTTTCTTTAATATGAAGCGCGGGTCGCCGTCAAAAGGCTGTCCGCCGGGCCAGTGAATATCGCAGAACATTCTGACCACGCCCTGCTCCTTGGGTCGCCAGGGTATAATCTGGTAGGTATTCGGGTCGGGCATAGCGATCATATCGCTTTCATCGATTCGGGCAAAGCCCTGTATTGAGGAACCATCGAAGCCCATACCATCGGTCAATGCTTCTTCCAGTTGCTCGGCGGTGATGGAAAAACTTTTCAGAAAGCCAAGAATATCGGTAAACCAGAGGCGGATAAACTTTATCTTCTGGTCTTTTGTCCTTTTCAGGACGTACTCCTTAGCCTCGTCTTCCTTCTTACCCATTAAATCTCCTCCAATAATATCATTCTCATTTAGCTCTATTATATATGATTTGAAAGTATAATTGAGGTGACCCGTTTATTCAAGATGGTGGTGGCTTGACTGAATAGAGAAGCGTTGATAAAATGCCAGAGTTGGAGGGGCGGTTAGCTCAGTGGTTAGAGCGCTGCGTTGACATCGCAGAGGTCACCGGTTCAAGTCCAGTACCGCCCACCATTTCCACCGAGGTTCAAATACCAGCGTTGCCCGGTTCGTTAGCTAAGTCGAAGTCAAAATCTCCACCAGGCGGCTGCCCAGCTTTCGTGCTTCCTCAATTAGCGCTGTGTCCCTCTTGGCTTCACCGACTCTGCTGGCACAGCCCGACATAATAGCTATCCTATCGTCGGAGAGACTGGAGGATAGCTTAATGAACCGCCTTAATGCCCGCACCGTATGTTCTAGGCCATTGCTGCCGCCGATAACAATCAACCCGGCACAGATCATGCGCGGAGAAATGCCGTGCCGGTACAGAAAGTAGTTTCGGTCGATAAAGGCTTTCATCTGGGCGGTCATGTTGTAATAATACACCGGACTTCCCAGCAGTATGCCATCGGCTGCGCAAAATTTATCCAGAATCCAGGGTACGTCGTCGTTCTGTTTGCACGATTTAAAGGAAGTACAGTTGTCATGGCCCTGGCAGGGGTTGACCTTGTACTGGCTCAGAACAATCTTCTCGGTTTCAACGCCCTGCCCCGCAGCTTCCTGCAAGGCTATGTCCACCAGATAGCTGGTATTGCCCCCGGGCCTGGGACTGCCGACGATGGCTAATAGCTTCATAGATAACTCCTTTTGATGTACTTGAAAATCTTAAAGGCTTGTCAAAGCCGTCAATTCTGTATCTTATAGGCTAAGTGTCGAGTTCAGAAAGTTCACTATTTGTTTCAGCAGCATCGGGTAAAATAACCAAATAGATGAGTGGGTTGCAGGATACCATTTTATTTGAGGTTTGCCGCAGGCGTTCCACAGGTCCAGCGTGCTCTGTTTTGGAATTCTCTCGTCCCATTTTGCATTCAACATCAAAAGCGGACGGCGGTTAAGATTTACGGCGAACGTAACCGGGTCAGTTAGATAACTTTTTTTTGCGGGTGTTACTTCGGCTACACCCTTTTCTTTAACTTCTAGAAGGTACCGGTTGTAAAGCTCTTGAGACTGAATATATTCCGCTTCGGTCCGGCCGGGTTCGGTCCTTTTCAGCCAGGTAGGGCTCTGGTAATTGCCGCCGGCCACAATAATCACTCCGGCGCCAATACGTTCATCGACGCCTAACGATATAGTCGATATAATTCCACCCAGACTGATACCGATGACGGCAATTCGGCGTTTATCTATCTCTTTATTCCGTCCTGCCCAGTCTAATATCTGGCGGATATCGATAACGGATGTCTGATAACCTTCGAACCATTCTTCAGGTGTCAGGTTCGGCAATCTTGCGATAACAGAAGATGGCATGCGCCTCGGATGAAAGAGAAGATATATGATGAAGCTGGCTATACCTTTCCTGGCCAGGTCCCTGGCCAGCATTTTGCATGGAATCACACTGCGGTCGCCCCAGCCGTGGACCAGAATGGCCAGCGGCCATTTTGAACCTTTCCGAGGCTGATAGTAATCCCCGTAGGCAATGTTATTTTCTTCGTACCTGGTCGGTTTGGCCACAGGGAATCTGACAGCATAGCGGAACCAACTACCGGTTGTTCGGTTTGACTGTATATCGAAGTCTGGCTCAATGGTGGTATAACTGTACGGATTCATGCTATCACAAAAAGGCGGCTGCACCCTTTATTTTAGGGGACAGCCGCCTGGGAGTTCAAGGACAAATTAACTTTTAGTGTTCCAGACGTCCGGACTTTTAATCTGCGAAGCGTCTCCTTACCAACAGCACGACAGTAACGAACAAGAGCATGATTATGACTCCGATGACAGCGATTATCGGTCCTGACTTGGAGCTTGTCCCCTGAGACGTGACCATGAAGCTAGTATGTTCTTTATCTATCGAAACGTCATATGTGCCTGGTTCCGACTTAAATACCGTGAAATTAATTGGGCTGGATAGTCTGGGTCCAACGGTAACCATTTTCTGTTGTTCTACCTGCCCATTTATTTTGAGCACAACATTATAAGAGCCCGCCTGATCGCCATCATTGACCACGTTTGTTGAGATAACCACTGCTTCACCTGGGTTTATACGTGGTTTACACCTTGTGTATTTCACACAGAATTGTGCCGGGGTATTAAGTCCCCCGGTAGCTCCAGATGGTGATACGTTTGTATGAGTAGTAGTACTAGGGGTAGGAGTAGGAGTCGTGGTTGAAATCACCGGGACATTGACCTCCACAGTTGTCTGGTCGCAGGCTTCCCCAACGCAGGCTGTATTCACAACCGGCGTGGTGTCCTCCTGGAAACTGTCAGTCCCTTTGAGAGTGGCGCTGTACGTCACATCGAAGCATGTCTGCGGGTCAAGCGTGCCTATGTTCCAGGTAATAATGTCACCGTCATATGTGCCATTATCCGAGACGCTAGAGATGTGCGCTATATAGTTTTCGTCGGGGTTATCGGTAATGGTGACGTTATCTCCGGCGGCGTTGCCTTCATTGCATACAGTTATAGTGTAATGGACGACACTACCCGGGGACGTGGTTTCAACGTCTGCCTCTTTAGAGACCTGGAAAGTGGGGTGTGCCTCCACGTGTATGACTTCGGTGGTACAAACTTCCGGCTCCGTTGGCTGTATGCACGCGGTATTTGCGACCAGCGTATCACCGGCAGGGAAATTGCCTATTCCCTTGAGAGTAACACAATAGAATACCGAGCCGCTCTCTCCAACTCCGACAGTCCCGATGTTCCAGGTGATAATATTCCCGTTGTAGCTGCCGCTATCCGAGATGTTATCAACAGATTCGACAAAGTTCTCATCGGGGTTATCGGTTATTACTACGCTGTCCGCGTCTGCATTGCCGGTGTTAGTGTAGGTGATGGTATAACAGATATTATCGCTCGGAATTATCAGGCCGCCGTTTTCGTCACTATAAACCTTTTCCAGAGTAAAAGACGGCTCAGCCTGGACGGGCACGGTTTCAGTATCACATAGCAGCGTGGCTTCATCGGCAACATCGCATGCCGTATTATTGACGTTGGTAGTTCCGGCCGGGAAGATGCCTGGTCCCTTAAGAGTGACACAATATGTCACATTTGCTATCGCAGGGCCAAAATCACCGATGTTCCAGGTGATGGTATCACCGTTATAGATGCCACCGCCTGATATATCGTGAACGGAATCAATCCAGGTCTCATCCGGGTCGTCGGTTACAACTACGTTATGTACCAGGACAGGGCTGCAGTAGCCTATATTGTAACAAATGATGTCACCGGGTTCAGGTGGAAGGCCATTTTGGTCCTGCCATGTTTTATCCAGACAGAGGTTGATTACATTCCGGACCTCGATAGTTACGCTGGTACAGAGGTTGGGATCGGTGGGTTCTATACAAGACGTATTCGTAACATTCGTTTGTCCTGCGGGGAAGGTGGTGTTGTCCGAAAGCTGGACACAGTAAGACACCGACCCGCTATCTCCCGCTCCGAGTGTGCCGATGAGCCAGGTTATGATATTTCCATCGTAACTGCCGCTGTCGGAGATGTTATAGACTGAGTCAATCCAGGTCTCGTCCGGGTTGTCGGTAATGCTGACATTGTCTGCAGGTCCGGTACCGATGTTACTATAGTTGATGGTGTAGCAGATATTGTCGCTAGGCCTGATGGAGCCGCCGTTGAGGTCGGTATATACTTTTTCGAGAGTGAGCACCGGGAAGAACAAGTTGGAAATCTTCTCGCAGATCGAGTCAGCGTAGTCCTGGGCAGTGTTGACCACGCGTACCCACCCGGCACCGCTGAAGGGAGGTGCATAATAACCGGGTTGAGGATAAACGATGTCGTCCCTTAGCCAATCGCTTGCCGACCCCTGGGTGCCCAGGAACTCGGCATCGATTTCATCCTGGCTGGTTGTCATACTCAGAAGACTGATAGCGTAGTCTCTCGCCGTCTCGGTGCTTGTCTGAGCTGCCGCACAGCCATTTATATCGCAACCGCCGCAGTCGTCCGCATTGTAGTTACTGCCTCCTAGGGCAGGCGGGCAGCAGCGATTGGGTACGCCGTCGGTGACCAGGTTAATAGCCTGCTTGATGTCGGGGTCGTAGCAATCGGAACCAAATAAGTAATCGGCAGCCAGGTAAAAAG
>Ga0116202_10000501_pt1 | contig 21862 bp, 9 predicted proteins | sample LakKivw325mmetaG_FD_94479 | JGI IMG/M metagenome (GOLD analysis project Ga0116202, IMG submission 94479) | Anoxic lake water microbial communities from Lake Kivu, Rwanda to study Microbial Dark Matter (Phase II) - Lake Kivu water 325m metaG | ecosystem: Environmental > Aquatic > Freshwater >... | reverse complement strand
TGGCGGTGGAATTCCTGCACGCTGCACACCTCGATCCGGTCGGAGTCCCGCATCGCCTGGATCCCTGCCATCGCCGCGCGGAACCCGTGCACCGTCGTCGTGATCGGAATGTTCCGGATCACGGCATGCGACCTCATCTTCACCTCGTCAATCTTCGGGGCGGGGCCGCTGGAGGGTGTGTTGACGATCCACTGCACCCTTTTGTCCTCGATCAGGTCAATGACGTTCGGCCGCCCCTCGGAAATCCGGAACAGGGCATGGGTGGGAATCCCGTGTTCCCACAGCAGGGTGCTGGTTCCCACCGTCGCGAAGATCGTGAACCCCATCTCGTGCAACTGGCGGGCCATGGGCAGCACATCGGCCTTGTCCTCGTCCCGCACGCTGAGGAACACGTTGCCCTTGGTGGGCAGCGGGTTGTCGGCGGCAATCTGGCTCTTGAGAAAGGCCATCCCGCTGTTGCTGTCCATCCCCATCACCTCGCCGGTGGACTTCATCTCGGGCGTCAGGATCACGTCCACGCCGGGGAATCGCGCGAACGGGAACACGGCCTCCTTGACGGAGAAATGCCGCGGGATGATCTCGCCGGTGAATCCCATGTCCTTGAGCTTGAACCCCGCCATCACCAGGGCGGCCAGCTTGGCCAGCGGCACCCCGATGGCCTTGCTCACGAACGGCACCGTCCGCGAGGCCCGGGGATTGACCTCCAGGACATGCACCTGCCCGTCCTTGATGGCATATTGCACGTTCATCAGCCCCAGCACACCCAGTTCCTTCGCCATCAGGACCGTGCAGCGCCGGATCTCGTTCTTGACGTCCTCGGCCAGCGTGGGGGGCGGGATCGTGCAGGCGCTGTCGCCGGAATGAATGCCCGCAAGCTCCACGTGTTCCATGATCGAGCCGATCACCGTGGTCTGCCCGTCGGAAATGCAGTCCACATCCACCTCGACGGCATTCTCCAGGTAGCGGTCCACCAGCACGGGGCGCTTTTCGGATACCTCGACGGCCTCGGCCATGTACTTCCGCAGCATGTCGCGGTTGTAGACGATCACCATGGCCCTGCCGCCCAGCACGAACGACGGCCGCATCAGCACCGGATACCCGATGCGTTCGGCGATCGCCTCGGCCTGCTCCACGGTCGTGGCCATGCCGTTTTCCGGCTGGCGGAGCCCGAGCTTCCGGATCATGGCCTGGAACAGGTCGCGGTCCTCGGCCACCTCGATGCTGGCCGGCTTGGTGCCGATGATGTTCACGCCGTTGGCTTCCAGGTCCTTGGCCAGGTTCAGCGGCGTCTGGCCCCCGAACTGCACGATCGCGCCCCAGCACTGCTCGCGCCGGTAGATGTGCAACACGTCTTCCAGCGTCAACGGCTCGAAATACAACCGGTCACTGGTGTCATAATCGGTGGATACCGTTTCCGGATTGCTGTTGACCATGATGGTCTCGAAACCCGCCTCGTGCAGCGCGAACGCCGCATGGACGCAGCAGTAGTCGAACTCGATCCCCTGCCCGATCCGGTTCGGCCCGCCGCCCAGGATCATGACCTTCTTCTTCGTGCCGGCGCGGCTTTCGTCGATCTCCCCGTAGGTGGAATAGAAATACGGCGTGAAGGCCGGGAATTCCGCGGCGCAGGTATCCACCAGGCCGTAGGCCGGCAGCAGGTCCAGCGCCTCGCGGGCCGCGCGAACCTCCGCTTCCCCGCACCCCAGCAGCCAGGCGATCTGCCGGTCGGAATAGCCCATCTCCTTGGCCTGCCGGAACAGCGCCGCATCCTTCTTCAATCCCGCGAGGTTCCCGGCGGACCGGATTTCATCCTCGTAGGCGGCCAGTTCCTCCATGTGCCGCAGGAACCAAGGATCGATTCCCGTGAGCCGGTAAATGCGGTCAACGCTCCATCCGCGCTTCAACGCCGCCCGCACCACGAAAACCCGCATGGCGTTGGGCCGCTCCAGTTCCGCCTCCAGCACGGCATCGCTCATACCCTCGAACGGGGTGTCCTTGCCGTCCGCCCCGAACCCGGCCCGCCCGATCTCCAGCGACCGGCAGGCCTTCTGGAAGGATTGCTTGAACGTCCGCCCGATGCTCATCGCCTCGCCGACGGACTTCATCTGCGTCCCGAGCCGGCTGTCCACGCCGGGGAACTTCTCGAACGCAAAACGCGGCATCTTCGTGACCACGTAGTCGATCGCCGGCTCGAAACAGGCCGGGGTCTCGCGGGTGATGTCGTTGCGCAACTCGTCCAGCGTATAGCCGACGGCCAGCTTGGCCGCGATCTTGGCGATCGGGAAACCCGTGGCCTTGGAGGCCAGGGCGCTGGACCGGGAGACGCGGGGGTTCATCTCGATGATCACCATGCGCCCGTCGGCCGGGTTCAACGCCCACTGCACGTTCGAGCCGCCCGTGTCCACGCCGATCTCGCGCATGACCGCCAGCGAGCCGTCGCGCATCCGCTGGTATTCGCGGTCCGTCAGGGTCTGCGCCGGCGCCACGGTGATGCTGTCGCCCGTGTGCACACCCATCGGATCGAGGTTCTCGATGGAACACACGATGACGCAGTTGTCCTTGCGGTCGCGCATCACCTCGAGCTCGAATTCCTTCCAGCCGACAACCGACTCCTCGATCAGCACCTCCGACGTCGGGCTGTAGAAGAGTCCCCGGCGCACGATCTCCTCGAATTCCTTCGGGTTGCGGGCGATGCCGCCGCCGGTGCCGCCCAGCGTGAAGCCCGGGCGGATCACCACCGGCCACGCGCCGATGGCTTCGCGCACCTTGACCGCCTCCTCGTAGGAGTGCGCGGACCCGCTCATGGGCAAGTCCATGCCGATCTTCTGCATGGCCGCCTTGAACAGGGCGCGATCCTCCGCCTTGCGGATGATATCCGCCCGCGCGCCAATCATCTCGACCCCATAGCGCTTGAGGATGCCGGCATCGTGCAGTTCCACCCCGAGGTTCAGCGCCGTCTGCCCGCCCAGCGTGGGCAGGAGCGCGTCCGGCCGTTCCCGCCGGATGATTTCCCGCAGGACTTCCAGCTTCAACGGCTCGATGTAGGTGCGGTCGGCAAATTCCGGATCGGTCATGATCGTCGCCGGATTGCTGTTCACCAGAACCAGTTCGTACCCCTCCTCCTTGAGCGCCTTGCAGGCCTGCACGCCAGAGTAGTCGAACTCGCAGGCCTGGCCGATGACGATCGGGCCGGACCCGATGAGCATGATCTTCTTGATGTCGGTTCTCTTGGGCATGTTGTCCTTATGCTTTACCGGGCCGCGCGGCCCGCTTGGTCTTCCTGCCTTCGCCTCTGGCAGCCGCCCGCAAGGCCGCTTCCACAAAACCACGGAACAGCGGATGGGCGCGCAGCGGCGTGGACTGGAACTCGGGATGGAACTGGCACGCCACAAACCACGGGTGATCGGCCAGCTCAATGATCTCCACGAGATCCCGGCCGGGGCACACGCCCGAGAACCTCAACCCGCCGCGCTGCAGTTTCTCGCGGAAGCGGTTGTTGAACTCGTAGCGGTGGCGGTGCCGCTCGCTGATCTCCGCCTGCCCGTAGGCCTGCCGGGCCGCCGTGCCGTCCGCCACGGCACACGCGTAGGCCCCCAGCCGCATCGTGCCGCCCTTCTCGGTAACCTTCTTCTGCTCGATCATCATGTCAATCACCGGATAGGGCGTATCCGGCGCGAACTCGGTGCTGTTGGCCCCGGCCATCCCGCACACGTTGCGCGCGAATTCGATGGTGGCGCACTGCATGCCGAGGCAGATCCCGAAGAACGGAATGCGGTTGCCCCGCGCGTACTGGTTGGCCTGGATCTTCCCCTCGATCCCCCGGTCGCCGAAGCCGCCGGGCACCAGAATACCCGCGACCCCGTCCAGCAGGGCCGCCGCCCCGGATTTCTCCACGTCCTCGCTCTCCACCATCCGGATCCGCACGCCCGCCCCGTTGACGATGCCGCCGTGCGTCAGGGCCTCGTAGATGCTCTTGTACGAATCGCGCAGGCTGATGTACTTGCCGACCACGCCGATTTCCACCGTGCCGGCCGGGGGGGCCAGCAGCGTATCCACCATCCTCTTCCACTCGCCAAGATCCAGCGGGTTCACGTGCAGGTTGAGCATCTCCAAAATGTAGACATCCACGTCCTGCCGCGCCAGCTCGATGGGCACCTCGTAGATCGAGTGCTCCACGTCCTTTTCCTCGATCACCTTGTTCTCGTCCACGTCGCAGAACAACGAGAGCTTGGCCTTGTGCTCGGCCGTCATGGGCCGCTCGCACCGGCAGATCAGGATGTCCGGAACGATGCCGATCGTCCGGAGGATCCCGACCGATTGCTGCGAAGGCTTGGTCTTCATCTCGCCCGCCGCCTTGATGTACGGCACCAGCGTCAGGTGGATGAAGAGCCCGTTCCGCCGCCCGATCTCGTGCCGGTACTGGCGGATCGCCTCCAGGAACGGCAGGGATTCAATGTCGCCCGCCGTTCCGCCGATCTCCGTGATGGCGATATCCACATCGTCCGCGTCCAGCGACCGGATGGCGGCCTTGATCTCGTCCGTGATGTGCGGGATGACCTGCACGGTCTTGCCGAGGTAGCCCCCCTCGCGCTCGCGCGTGATCACCGACCGGTAGATGCCACCGGACGTATAGTTGCTGTTCCGCGTGCAGGGAATGCCCGTGAAACGCTCGTAGTGCCCCAGGTCCAGGTCGGTTTCCGCCCCGTCGGCCGTCACATAGACTTCCCCGTGCTGGTACGGCGACATCGTGCCGGGATCCACGTTCAGGTACGGATCCAGCTTCTGGAGCTTCACCCGGTACCCCCGCTGTCGCAGCAGCAACGCCAGGGCCGCCGAGGTCAACCCCTTGCCGAGGGACGAGACCACGCCGCCCGTGATGAAGATGTGCCGCGTCGGTCCGTTGCGTGTAGCCATGTTCGTCCTTTCCCGTTGTGTCGTGCCCTACTCCAGGTTCAACAGCGGCGTTGCCGTCTCCAGGGCCTCCTTGCCCGCCATCCGGCTGACATCCACCGGGTACTGTCCCGAAAAACAGGCCGTGCAGTAGCTCGGCGCATCCGGGAACGGCGAAAGCAGCCCTTCCAGGCTCAGGTAGCCCAGACTGTCGGCCCCCGTGAACCGGCGCGTTTCCTCCACCGTCTTGTGCGCGGCGATCAGTTCATCCGTCGTGGCGAAATCAATTCCGAAGAAACACGGATGGATCGTCGGAGGACAGGAGATCCGCAGGTGGATCTCACGGGCCCCCGCCTCGCGCAGGGCGCTGACGCGCCGCCGCGAGGTGGTGCCGCGGATGATGGAATCGTCCACCACCACCACCCGCTTGCCCTTGACCACATTGCCGATGACGGCCAGCTTCATATCCACACTGCGGGCGCGTTCCTCCGCTGTGGGCATGATGAAGGTACGGCCCACGTAGTGGTTCCGTATGAAACCGAAGTCGAGCGGAATCCCGCTGGCGCGCGAATAGCCCAGCGCGGCGGAATTGCCGCTGTCGGGAACGGCCGTGACGATATCGGCCTCCACGGGATGCTCCCGGGCCAGCCGCATCCCCAGCCGGACGCGCATCTCATGGACATTCTGGCCGAACAGGATGCTGTCGGGGCGCGCGAAGTACACGTGCTCGAAAACGCACTGGGAAAAGCCCGTCGCGCCGCTTTCGGCGAACCAACTGCTATGGAGGCCGGAGACATCGGCCACGACAAGCTCGCCGGGCTGGACGTCGCGCACGAACTCGGCGCCGACCTGTGTCAGGGCGCAGGTCTCGCTGGCGAACACATAGCCCTCGCCGAGCCGTCCGATGGACAGCGGCTTGAACCCCAGCGGGTCCCGGGCGGCCATCACGCAGTCCTTCGTCATGAGTAGAAACGAAAACGCGCCCTTGAGCTCACTCAGGGCGCGTGCGACCCGCCGCGGGCGGGCCCGGTACATCGGGTCCGCCAGCAGGTGGATGAGAACCTCGCTGTCCGTGCTGGTCTGGAAGATGGCGCCGGACTCCTGGTACATGCGGCGCAGGGCCTGCGCGTTCACCAGGTTGCCGTTATGGGCGATGGCCCAGATGCCGTCGCTGCATTCCACCACGAGCGGCTGCACGTTCTGGAGGCGCGGCGACCCCGTGGTGGAGTAGCGGACGTGGCCGATCCCCAGATGGCCGGGGAGTTGCGTCACCCGCTCGGGGGGAAACACGTCGGTGACCAGACCCAGCCCCTTGAAGGAGCGCACCTGCGAACCGTCGGAGACGACCATTCCGGCGCTTTCCTGCCCCCGGTGCTGGAGGGCGAACAGGCCCGCGTGGATGAGGGCCGCGGCGTCGGGTATCCCGTAGACACCGCACACGCCACAGGCTTCCCGTGGCCGATCTTCGCAGACGCTACCGCTCATTGTTTCGCTTCTCCCGGCACGGGGCCGTATTCGTACACCTTCGCGCGCCGTTACTCAAGAACATTCTTCCACGACAGAACATTCTTCCAGATACGCTGCAATCCCCTCCGCCGCCTGGCGCCCGTCGCGGATCGCCCGCACCACCAGCGAGGCCCCGATCGACATGTCGCCGGAAACGAAGATTCCCGGAACATTGGTCATGTTGCGGGCATCGCGCCAGATCACCCCGCCGTTCACGGTCCGGATGCCGAGATCGGAAACCATGCGGTTCGGCCGCGGCCCCGTGAATCCCATCGCCAGGAGCACCAGGTCGGCCTTCCACACGCGCCCGGAGCCGGGCTTCTCCGTCATCACCGGCCGCCCGCCGCCGGGAGGCGCCGTCCACGCCACCTCCACGGTGGATACGGCTTCCACCGCGCCCCCGGAACCCGTGAACGCCTTGGTGGCCACATTCCAATGCCGTTCGCAGCCTTCCTTGTGGCTGCTGGACGTCCGCAGCATGTTCGGCCACTGCGGCCAGGGCGTGGCTTCGGCGCGCGCGGGGGGCGGTTGCGGCAGGATCTCGACCTGCGTCACCGAAGCCGCCCCCTGCCGGATGGCCGTGCCAACACAATCCGATCCGGTGTCGCCGCCGCCGATGACCAGCACCGACTTGCCGAGGGCCGATATCTCCCGCTGCGGATCCACCGTCTCGCCCGCAAGGCGGCGGTTCTGCTGGACCAGGTAGTCCATGGCGAAGTGGATGCCGCCGAGTTCCCGGCCCGGAACGGCCAGGTCCCGCGGCTGCCGGGCGCCGGCGCAGAGGCAGACAGCCTCGAAGCGGCCCCGCAGGTAGTGGTAGGAAATATCCTCGCCCACCCGCACGCCGGGCTCGAAGGTCACACCCTCCGCCTCCATGAGCGCGATCCGCCGGTCCACCACGACCTTCTCCAGCTTGAATTCCGGGATGCCGTACCGCAGGATGCCGCCGGCGCGGGCGGCGCTGTCGTACACCACCACGCGGAATCCCATCCGGTTGAGCGTGTCGGCCACGGCCAGCCCCGCCGGTCCGGACCCGATCACCGCCACCCGCTTCTCCCGCCGAACCGCGGGCGGCCGGGGCTTCATCAGGCCCCGTTCGAAGGCCCGCTCGATAATCGCCAACTCGATCTGCCGGATCGCCACCGGCTCGCGGTTGATGCCCAGCACGCACGAACCTTCGCAGGGCGCGGGACAGATGCGGCCGGTGAATTCCGGGAAATTGTTCGTCGCCAGCAGCATTTCCAGCGCTTCGCTCCAGCGGCCTTGGTAGACGTGGTCGTTCCACTCCGGAATGACATTCCGCAGCGGACACCCGCAGCCGTGGCAGAAGGGCGTCCCGCAGTCCATGCACCGCGCCGCCTGCTCCACCACCGTCTCCTCCGGCAGGCGCCGCTCGACCGCCCGGAAGTCGCGCACGCGCTCCTCCACCGGCCGGTATCCCGGCTCGCTCCGCTCGTACTCCATGAATCCCGTGGGCTTACCCATGAACCACCTCCGCCCGTTCCGTGGCCTCGTCCTCGCGCATCATCTTGCCCAGCACGCGCCGGTACTCCATCGGGAAGACCTTGATGAAGTACGGCAGGTGCTCCTCCCACCCGTCGAGAATCCGCCGGGCCTTGCGGCTGCCCGTGAACTCCACGTGCCGCTCGAGCATCCCGCGGATCTCGTCCTGGTCGCGCCGGTCGGTCACCATCTCCAGGTCCACCATGTCCAGATTGCAGCGGCTGTCGAAACTCCGGTCCTCGTCGTACACGAAGGCCACCCCGCCGCTCATCCCGGCGGCGAAGTTGACGCCCGTGCGCCCGAGCACGATCACGCGCCCGCCGGTCATGTACTCGCACCCGTGATCGCCGACCCCCTCCACCACCGCGTGCGCGCCGCTGTTGCGGATGGCGAAACGCTCCCCCGCCCGGCCGCAGATGTACATCTCGCCGCAGGTGGCCCCGTACAGCAGCACGTTGCCGGCGATGACGTTCTCCGCCGGATCGAACCCCGCCCCGGCCTCCGGCTTGACGACGATCCGTCCCCCGGACAGCCCCTTGCCGGCATAGTCGTTCGCCTCGCCCTCCAGGATCAGGGTCATGCCGCGCGCGCACCACGCCCCGAAGCTCTGCCCGGCCGAACCCCGGAACACAAGGGTCACCGTGCCGTCCGGCAGGCCGGCATGCCCGTGCCGCCGGGCGATCTCGCCCGATATCATGGCGCCCACCGTGCGGTTGACGTTCCGGACGGGGGATTCCACGCGCACGGGGGCCCCCGTCTCGATGGCCGCCCCGACACGCGGCAGGAACGCAAGATCCAGCGCCTGCCCGAGCTCATGGTCCTGCCGTTCGACGCACCGCACCGGCCCCGCCGCCTCCGGCCGGTAGAGGATCGCCGAATAGTCGAGACCGCGGGCCTTCCAGAAGGCGATGGCCTGGTTCATTTCCAGCAGGTCCGACCGACCCACCAGTTCGTCCACCGTGCGCACACCCAGCGACGCCATGATTTCGCGCGCCTCCTCGGCAACGTAGGCCAGGAACCGCTGAAGATACTCCGGCCGGCCCGTGAAGCGCTTTCGCAACTCGGGGTCCTGCGTCGCCACGCCGACCGGACAGGTGTTGCTGTGGCACTTGCGCATCATCACGCATCCCATGACCACCAGGGCCGTGGTGGCAAACCCGAATTCCTCCGCGCCGAGCAGCGCCGCCACCACCACGTCGCGGCCCGTCTTGATCTGCCCGTCCGTCTGCAGGCGCACCCTGCCGCGCAGGTTGTTCAGCACGAGGGTCTGCTGGGTCTCCGCCAGCCCCAGTTCCCACGGGATGCCGGCATGCTTGATGGACGAGAGCGGCGAAGCGCCCGTCCCGCCGTCGTATCCGCTGATGAGGATCATGTCCGCCTTGGCCTTGGCCACCCCCGCCGCAATGGTACCGACGCCGAGTTCGGAGACCAGCTTGACGGATACCCGCGCGTCGCGGTTGATGTTCTTCAGGTCGTAAATCAACTGCTTGATGTCCTCGATGGAATAGATGTCGTGGTGCGGCGGCGGGGAAATCAGCGTCACGCCCGGCGTCGAATGGCGCACCCGTCCGATCTCCTCGTTGACCTTGTGCCCCGGCAACTGGCCGCCCTCGCCGGGCTTGGCGCCCTGGGCGATCTTGATCTGCAGCTCGCGGGCGTTGACGCAGTATTCCGCCGTCACCCCGAACCGGCCGCTGGCCACCTGCTTGATGGCGCTGCACCGGCTGTCGCCGTTGGGCAGCGGCGTGTACCGGGCGGGGTCTTCCCCGCCCTCGCCGCTGTTGCTCATGCCACCCAGCCGGTTCATGGCGATGGCGATGGTCTCGTGCGCCTCGCGGCTGATGGAGCCGTAGGACATCGCGCCGGTGACGAACCGGCGGACGATCGCCGACGCCGGTTCCACCTCCGCGAGCGGGACGGGGGTCGCCGCCTTGAAGCGGAACATGCCCCGCAGTGTGAACTGCCGTTCGGCCTGCTCGTTGATGAGGCGGGCATACTCCCGGTAGAGCGCCGGGTCGCCGGCGCGGGTGGCCTGCTGGAGATGGCTGATGGCGTCGGGGCTCCAGAGATGCCGCTCGCCATCCGCGCGGTAGCGGTAGTGCCCTCCCGGCGGCAGCACCGCGGGCGCACCCTGGCGCGGGGCCCAGGCCTCCGCATGCCGCTCGCAGGCCTCCGCGGCGATCCCGTCCAGGCCGATGCCGCCCACGCGCGACGCCGTCCCCTCGAAATAGCGGTCCACCACGTCGCGCTTCAGGCCGACAGCCTCGAACACCTGGGCGCCCCGGTAGCTGCGCAGGGTCGAAATGCCCATCTTGGACATGATCTTGCGCAGACCTTCCTGCAGCGAAGCCACGTAGTTCTCCAGCGCGCGGGCCACGCCGATGTCCGCGCTCAACTCCCGTTTCAGCGCCATGGACGCCACGGTTTCGAACGCCATGTACGGATTGACCGCGGTCGCGCCGTACCCGAGCAGGAGCGCCATGTGCATCACCTCGCGCGCCTCGCCCGTCTCGACAAGGATCCCCACGCCGGTGCGCCGGCCGTCGCGGATCAGGCGGCGGTTGACCGCCGATGTCGCCAGCAGGGCCGGGATCGGCGCTTCGTCCGGCGGAAGATCCCGGTCACTCAGGATGATCAGGTTCCGTCCCGCGCGCACGGCCTGTTCGACCTCCGCGCCCAGGCGTTCCAGCGCCGCCTCGAGCCGCATGGCCCCCTCGCCGGCGGGAAACCCGATCCGCAGCGTGCAGGCGCTGAAGTCCGGCAGGCGCATCCCGCGCATCCGGTCGAGATCCTCGTTGGAAAGGATCGGATGCCGCAGCTTGATCAGCCGGGCGTGCTGCGGGACTTCCGAGAGGATGTTGGAGGGATTTCCGATGAACGTCATCAGCGACATCACCAGTTCCTCGCGGATGGGATCTATGGGCGGATTGGTGACCTGCGCGAACATCTGTTTGAAATAGGAGAAAAGCAACTGCGCCTTCTCGGAAAACACCGCCAGCGGCGTGTCCGTCCCCATGGAACCCACCGGCTCGTGGGCCTTCGACGCCATGGGTTCGAGGATCATCTGCACATCCTCGCGCGTGTAGCCGAACAGGCGCTGGCGCCGGGCCAGCGTGGCCTCGTCGGGAACAATGGCGGCCATGGCTTCGAACAGTCCCTGCACCATCACCTTGTTCTCTTCCACCCAGCGCCGGTAGGGCTGTTGCCGCGACATGCGCCTCTTGATCTCCTTGTCCTTGATCACCCGGCCGCTCCGGAAATCGACCAGGAGCATCTCGCCGGGACGCAGCGCGCCCTTTTCCTGGATGCGATCCGCCGGAATCTCCAGGACCCCGGCCTCGGAGGCCATGACCATGAAGCCGTCCTTCGTGAGCGTGTAGCGCGCGGGGCGGAGCCCGTTGCGGTCCAGCAGGGTGCCCACCACGTCCCCGTCGCTAAAGGCCACCGTGGCCGGGCCGTCCCACGGTTCCATCAGGCCGGCATGATACTCGAAGAACCCCTTCTGATCGGGACCGACCGGGTATTTCGCGCCCCATGCCTCGGGGATCAGCATCATCATGGCGTGCGGCAGCGAGCGCCCGGCGGAGGTCAGCAGTTCGAGGGCGTTGTCGAGGCACGCGGAGTCGCTGCCGCCGGGATCAATCACGGGCAGCAGCTTGCGCAGATCGTCGCCGAACAGCGGCGACTCCAACTGCCGCTCCCGGGCCCGCATCTGGTTCACGTTGCCCCGCAGGGTGTTGATCTCGCCGTTGTGCGCCAGCATGCGGAAGGGCTGCGACAGCTCCCACGAGGGGAAGGTATTGGTGCTGTAGCGCTGGTGCAGGACCGCCACGGCGCTTTCCAGCCGGGGGTCGTCGAGTTCGGTGAAGAAGCCCGACACCTGGCCGCCCATCAGCAGCCCCTTGTAGACCACCGTGCGGGAGGAAAAACTGACCACATAGAACCGTTCCCGCGGCCCGAGCCGCTCGGCCATCTTGCGCTGGACGACCTTGCGGACCACAAGAAGCTTGCGGTCCAGCGCGGCGCCCGCAAGGCCGTTGCCGCCGGCAAAGACCTGCATCACCAGCGGCCGGTCCCGGCGGGCCATTTCGCCCAGCACGCCTTCGTCGGTCGGAACCTCCCGCCATCCCAGCGGCGCCAGTCCCTCGGCGCGCAGCGCCGATTCCATGACCGCCATGCACTGCTTGTGCGAGGCCGACACCGGCAGGAAGAGCATCCCCACCCCGTAGGCGCCGCGGCCGGGCAAGGCGAACCCCAGGCACTCCGCCTCCGCCCGGTAGAAGGCGTCCGGAACCTGGATCAGGATCCCCGCGCCGTCCCCCGTGGTCCTGTCGCCGCCCACCGCGCCGCGGTGGAGAAGGTTCTTCAGGACTTCGATTCCGTCCCGGACGATCCGGTGACTGGGTGCGCCGTTGATATTGGCGACAAACCCCACCCCGCAACTGTCGTGTTCCTGCAGCGGATCGTACAGTCCCTGTGCCGGTGGCAGCCCGGCGTTTCCATATTCCTGCCCGTATGGTTCACTCATCGTCTTCGCACCCCAGTCGCTTCCCGATGCACTAAAGGGGCGCCCGGTCTTCCCGGAGCGCCCGCACACCGCGGCGGGCCGTGCCGCCGCGCATGCTCCAACGCCTCACCGGTAGAACAGCATGTCGGCGTACGTCGGCAGCGGCCAGTAGTCCGCGCCCATGACCGGCTCCACCGCGTCGGCCACGCGACGCAGGGCCGACATGGCGGGAACCACTCCGTCCCGGAAGGCCACCGCCTTCTCCGGGGCATGTTTCTCCGCCATCGCCTTTCCCACGGCGGCCTCGAGATCGTCGATCGCCGTCATGAGCTCCGCCGCCGAACCGTTCAGCTTCCTCAGCAGGGCCGCCTGCGCCGACGGCGTCTCGCCCGCCGCCTCCACCGCGTTCATGCCCGCGGCGATATCGCCGGCGAAACGGACGACCGCCGGGAGGATGTCGCGCCGCGCCATCTGCAGCATGGTCCGCGCCTCGATGGCGATCGTCTTGGCATAGGACTCGAGCAGGATCTCGTGACGCGCCCTGATTTCGCCCTTGGAGAGCGTTCCGTGCTTCATCAGCACCGCCGCGTTCTCCTTCTCCATCATGGCGTCAATGCCGTCCACGCAGTTGCGGATGTTCGGCAAACCGCGCCTGCCCGCCTCCTCGACCCAGGCAGCCGAATAGTTGTCTCCGTTGAAGACGATCGCCTCGTGCTCCTTCGCGTACTCCTGCAGGAGCTTCTGCACCCGGACGTTGACGTCCTTCGCGCCCTCGAGATGGTCGGCGATCTCCATGAGCGCCTGGGCCACGATCGTGTTCAGCACGAAGTTCGGCCCCGCGAGCGACTGCGAGGAGCCCGCCATCCGGAACTCGAACTTGTTGCCGGTGAAGGCGAACGGCGACGTGCGGTTGCGGTCCGTCGTATCCTTGGGAATCGCCGGCAGGTGCGATACGCCCAGCAGGAGCCGCCCGCCCTGCTTGCTGCGGCTGGCGCCGCCCTCGCGCAGTTGCGTCAGGATATCGGTGAGCTGGTCGCCCAGGAAAACCGAGACGATCGCCGGCGGCGCCTCGTTGGCGCCCAGGCGGTGGTCGTTCCCCGGGGTCGCGACGGTGGCCCGGAGCAGGCTGGAGTACTTGTGCACGGCGCGGAGCACCGCCATCAGGAACACCAGGAACTGCATGTTGTCGTGCGGCGTGTTGCCGGGATTCAGCAGGTTGATGCCGTCATCCGTCCCGATGGACCAGTTGTTGTGCTTGCCGGAGCCGTTCACGCCGGCAAATGGCTTCTCGTGCAGCAGGCACACAAACCCGTGACGGCGCGCCGTGCGCTGGAGCACTTCCATGGTCAACTGGTTGTGATCCACGCCGATGTTCACCGTGGCGAACACCGGAGCGATCTCGTGCTGGGCCGGCGCCACCTCGTTGTGCTGCGTCTTCGCCAGGACGCCGAGTTTCCACAGCTCCTCGTTGAGGTCGGCCATGAACGAGGCCACCCGTTCGTGGAGTGTGCCGAAATACTGATCCTCCATCTCCTGCCCCTTCGGCGGCGGGGCCCCGAACAGCGTCCGCCCCGCGAAACACAGGTCGGCACGCCTTTCGACGAACTGCCGGTCCACCAGGAAGTATTCCTGCTCGGCGCCGAGCGTCGCCGTCACGCGCTTGCTGCCCGTGTTGCCCAGGCAGCGCAGCACCCGCAGCGCCTGGGTGTTCAACACCTGCATCGAGCGCAGCAGCGGCGTCTTCTTGTCCAGCGCCTCGCCTGTGTAGGAGGCGAACGAGGTTGGGATGAACAGCGTGATGTTCAGCCCGTCGCGCTTGATGAACACGGGCGACGTGCAGTCCCACACCGTGTAGCCGCGCGCCTCGAAGGTCGCCCGGATGCCGCCGGACGGGAAGGAGGAGGCGTCGGGTTCGCCCTGCGTCAGTTCCCGGCCGCTGAACTCCATCATGATCCGTCCGTCGCTGGTCGGCGAAATGAAGGAGTCGTGCTTCTCCGCCGTGATGCCCGTCATGGGCTGGAACCAGTGGCAGAAATGCGTGGCGCCTTTCTCCACCGCCCAATCCTTCATGGCGTTGGCCACCACGTCGGCCACCGTGGGATCCAGCTCCAGGCCGCCGTCTATCGTGGCCCGCAGCCGCCGGTAGATGTTCTTGGGCAGACGCTCCCGCATCACCGCGTCGTTGAACACATTCGACCCGAATACTTCCGGAAGACCCGTTTCCATCGTTTCACATCCTTCTTTCATGCTCTCTCCTTGCTGCTGTTTGCCGACCCGCATGCGCCGGCTTCCTTATACACCCTGGGAACGTTACGCGCCACTCGCTTCTCGTCCCGCTCTCCGGCTGCTCACAAGAGTCGCCTGGTGAGTTAGCAGTAAGCGTGCCAGATGCCATCCACTCTCCCGCACCGCGAAAATGCCGGGTTCCTGCACCCCCCCAATGGTCTCCGTGCTACAAAAGTGTAACATCAGGCGCCAATTCGCTTCATTTTTGAACGCCGGGCGAGCCGTTACAGCTGGCTGCCAGGGGCGGCCGGGGCGCTTCCGGTGACGGAACGTCCGGTATCCGGCGGTCCCATGACTCCCGGGCCCGGCCCACCGCATTCTGGCACAACTCTTGCATAGTACCCTCCGGAGACCCCAACAGGAACAGGATACCTATGAAGCAGAACCCGACCGACCAGACAACTCTCCCTCCCTTCAGCACGGGCATGCCTTCGCTCGATGCCACACTGAACGGCCTGATTCCGGGCGACAACGTGGTGTGGCAGGTGGACGAGATTGACGACTACCGCCCGTTCGTGGACCGGTTTGTCCGCCACGGGCTGGACTCCGGCACGCCGCTCGTCTACTTCCGCTTCGCCAGCCATCCGCCCCTGCTGACCGCCGCGCCCGGGGCGGAGATCCGCACCGTGGAGCCGGAGAACGGGTTCGAACCCTTCGTCGGGGAAATCCTCGACGTCATCGAACAGAAGGGACGCGGCGCGCTCTATGTGTTCGACAGCCTTTCCGAACTGGCGGCCGACTGGTACAGCGACCGCATGCTGGGCAACTTCTTCATGATCACCTGCCCTTTCCTGTTCCGCCTCGACACCATCACCTACTTCGCCCTGCTCACCAACCACCACTCGTTCCACGCCATTGACAGCATCCACCAAACCGCCCAGGTCGTTATCAACGTCCACCGGAACCGCAACCGGATCTTCCTGCATCCCCTCAAGGTGGACAAACGGACGTCGCCAACCCTCTACATGCTGCACCAGTGGGCCGATGGCGACAGCTTCGTTCCCGTGAGCGCCAGCACCACCATTTCCGAAATCATGGCCCGCGCCCCGCAACCGTGGCTGGATTTCGCCGCCACCCGCCCCGGTGTCTGGCTGCAAACCGTCCAGCGCGCGCGCAAGTCCATGGATGCGGTCCGCGATGGCGCCGGATCGCTCAAGGACACCCAGGAATCCTTCCAGCGTCTCCTGCGGGGCGCCATCACGCGGGACGAACGCTTCCTGCCGCTGGTGCGCAAGTATTTTGACCTGCCCGACCTGCTGGCCGTCATCCAGCGGATGATCGGCACGGGGCTGATTGGCGGCAAGGCCCTCGGCATGCTGCTCGCCCGTGCCATCCTCCGCCAGCGCGCACCGGCCCTCCACGAACGCCTGGAACCCCACGACTCCTTCTATATCGGGTCCGACGTCTTCTACACCTACCTTGTCCAGAATGGCTGCTGGGAACTGCGCCGCAAGGCCTCCGACCTGAACTTCCTGATCGAGCAGGACGCCGAAACCCAGCGGAAACTCCTGGAAGGTTCCTTCCCCGAATACATCCGGCGCCAGTTCGCCGAAATGCTGGACTACTTCGGCCAGGCGCCGATCATCGTCCGGTCCAGTTCGCTCCTCGAGGACAGCTACGGCAACGCCTTCTCCGGCAAGTACGAGACAGTCTTCTGCGCCAACCAGGGCGACCCGGCACAACGGCTGGAGTCGTTCATGCAGGCCGTGCGGACGGTCTATGCCAGCACGCTCAGCCGGGAAGCCCTCTCCTACCGCGCCCAGCGCGGGCTGCTGGACCGCGACGAACAGATGTCGCTGCTGGTCCAGCGGGTGTCGGGCGACCGGCACGGCGTCAATTTCTTCCCGCAGACCGCCGGCGTGGGCTTCTCGTTCAATCCGTTCGTATGGAACGAGGAGATCGATCCGCGGGCAGGCATGATCCGGCTGGTGTTCGGGCTCGGCACACGGGCCGTGGACCGCACGGGCGACGACTACACGCGCCTGATCGCCCTCAATGCCCCCGAAAAGCGCCCCGAAAGCGTGTCCGGCGATTCGCTGCGATACGCGCAGCACGACACCGATGTCCTCGACCTGTCGGCAAACCGGATGGCAGCCAAGCCCATACCCGACGTCATGAAGGATCTGCCACACGGCTTCCCGCGGGACCTGTTCTTCGACCGCCACGAAACCCCCATCGCGCCGGGCCACGAATTCTGGCATGTCACCTTCAACCGCATGATCCGCGAAACCTCGTTTGTGGAAGACATGCGGACCATCCTGGCAACCCTGCAGGAGGCCTACGATCATCCCGTCGACATCGAGTTCACCACCAATTTCAACGGCGGGGACGACAACGGCCGGATCAATCTGGTGCAATGCCGCCCGTTCCAGGTCCGCATCACCGCCGGGGCGGAACACCTCCGCTCGCCGGCATCCATCCGGCGGCAGGACATGCTCCTCGAAAGCCAGGGACCGATCATCGGACAGAGCGCTTCCATGCCGGTGGACCGGTTGATCCTCGTGGTTCCCTCCGTGTACGGCAGGATGACCGTCTCGGAACGCTACGCGGTCGCCCGGGCCATCGGCAAACTCAACCGACTGACGGCCTCCGGCCCCCGCATGACCCTCATGCTGGTCGGCCCCGGCCGCTGGGCCACCTCGACCCCGGCCCTCGGCGTCCCCGTTTCCTTTGCCGAGATGAACGCCGCCTCCGTCGTCTGCGAGATTGCCGCCATGCACGAGGGCCTGGTGCCGGACGTCTCGCTGGGCACCCATTTCTTCAACGATCTCGTGGAAATGAACATGCTGTATCTGGCGGTTTCACCCGACCGGAAGGGCCACACGGTCAACAGTTCGCTGATCACCAGCCTGCCGAACAAGCTGGCCACACTGCTGCCGTCTTCCGCCGGCCTGGAACCGGTCCTCTGGGTGGTGGACAGCGTGGATATCGCCGGGGCCCGCCTGCAACTTCATGCCGACAGTTTCAAGCAGAGGGCCGTGGTCTACCTGGCACGCTGACGGTCAGGGGGCTTCGCCCAGGCTGTCGAGGAACCGGTAGAGCGTGGCGCGGGACACGCCCAGCGCCCGCGCGGCCTCGACCTTGTTGCCCCGGGTCTTTTCCAGCGCGGCCCGCACGCCGGCTTCGTCCAGCCTCACGCGCGACACGCCCGCCAGCCCGCCGTTGGCCGCCGCCTCCGCCGCGCCGCGCATCGGCGCCAGGGCCTCCGGCGGCAGGTGCGACGGCAGAATCGTCTCCGACTTGCACTTGATGAGCGCAAACTGGATCCAGTTCTGCATCTCGCGGACATTCCCCGGCCAGTCGTATCCGAGCATCACGTCCATGGCGCCGGCCGAAAACGCCACCCGCGCCCGGGCGCCGTCGGCGAGACAGCGGTTGAGAAAATGATTCGCCAGCAGCGGGATGTCGTTCCGCCGCTCGCGCAACGGAGGCACCGTCAGCGGCACCACGCTGAGGCGGTAGTACAGGTCCTCCCGGAACCGGCCCTCGGCCATCTCCCGCCGCAGATCCTTGTTCGTCGCGCTGATCACCCGGACGTTGACCTTGAGGGTCTTCTCGCTGCCGATCCGCTCGAAGGAACCTTCCTGCAGAACGCGCAGCAGCTTGACCTGCATCGCAGGCGAAATATCCCCGATTTCGTCCAGGAAGATCGTCCCGCCGTCGGCCAGTTCAAACCGCCCCTTCTTGTCGCGGATCGCCCCCGTGAAGGCGCCGCGGACATGCCCGAACAACTCGCTTTCGAGCAGTCCCTCGGGCAACGCCCCGCAATTGACGGGGGCAAACAGTTTCGCGCCGCGCGGCCCTTCGTTGTGCAGCGCGGCGGCGATGAGTTCCTTGCCCGTCCCGCTTTCGCCCTGGATCAGGACCGGAGCGCCGGACTCGGCCAGTTCGGGAATCAGGTCATACAGGGCCACCATCTTGGGATCGCGGCCGATGATCCCCGCGAACTGCTCCACTTCGCCCAGCCGCCGGGCCAGTTGCGTCTCCCGCGTGATGTCGCGGAAACACGCCATCACCGCCGTCTGACGGCCATCCGTATCCTTGACCGCCGTCACCGTCATCTCGATCCGCCGCCGCTCGCCCGACGCGGTGGCGATCTCCACCTCGCGCGTGACATCCTCGTGGGGCGGCGGCATTCCCTCGCAGAACGCGCACTTCCCGCCGCACAGGCCGCCAGCCATGACCTCATGGCAGTCCTGGCTGATGACCTCCGCGCGCCGGTACCCCGTGATCCGCTCGGCCGACCGGTTGAATCCCAGAATGCGACGCTGGAGGTCATAGACGATGACGCCATCCGTCAGGTGGTCCAGGATCAGTTCCGCCTGTGCCCTGGCGCCGAGCAGCGCGGTGAGGAATCCGTGCCCGAAGAGTTCCTGTACCAGGCCGCGGATGGACTCCGTGATCGCCCGCAACGCCTGCCGCCGCTCCGGAGTCGCTCCCGTTCCCGGCGGAAGCACGGCAACGTCCCAATGCAGATGCGGCGGATTGCCAGGCAGGTTCCGGCACTGTTCCTCCGCCCGGCGGCAGAGGGTGACCACCACATCGCACTCGCGCCCCGCCGCCTCGGCCAGCGGCATCCCCGCCGGTCCGGAAAGCGGCAACCCGGCCTCCCGCATGACGGCCGACGCCGCCTCGTCCACGTCCGTGCCGTCCACGCCAGCCGCCGATACCTCCACGTCCGCGTTTCCGTGCGCCCGCGCGAATTCCGCCGCCATCCGGCTCCGGCTCGCGTCGCCGCCCGAGACAAACAAGACCTTGTATTTCCGAGTCGCCATCGCGTGCCATTCCTTCCGCCGGCGTCAGGGCGCCAGAAGCCCGTCCTCCACCGCCTGCCGGATCAGGCGTTCCGCGTACGCCCAAAGGGCCGCGGACCCTTCCTCGACATGGCGGTTCCTGTCGCGAACCTTCTCCTGGGAAATCCCGTGGTTGCGCCAGACGACCCCGCCCGTGAAGTAGTTGTGCATCAAAGGCTGCACCCGGTCAAGCGCCGCCGCGAATCGCGCCTCGGCCGTGCGCCGCGCCTCGAACTCCTCCCACAGGCCCCGTACCCGCGCGGCCAGGTCGCCCGGCAGCAACCCGAACAGGCGGTCGGCCGCCGCCCGCTCGCGTTCCGCCTTCCCGGCATTCCCGGCATCGTCGTAGCAATACGTGTCGCCCGCGTCGATTTCCACAAGGTCGTGCACAAGGACCAGCTCAATCACCCGCGCCACGTCGATCCTCTTGCCGGCGGCGTATTCGCCCAGCAGCAGGGCCATGACCGCCAGGTGCCAGGAATGCTCGGCATCGTTCTCGTACCGGCTGCCGTCCATCAGCAGCGTCCGGCGGAACACATGCTTGAGCTTGTCGATCTCCCGCACAAACTCCAGGATCCGCGCCAGCCGCTCCCCGCCGGCCTCCGCGGCGGGCAGGACGGGGCGGGCCGCCGCCGCGCCCGGGCCCGCGGGCACGCCGGCGGCGCGCTCCTCCACCCATTCCACAATGCGGGCCGCCACCGCCCGCTTGCTCATCAGGGGGAGTTCGCGGGCGCTTCCGTCCGGCCACACCAGCGCGACCTGGTTTGTATCGGCGTCGAAGCCCGCGTCGGAACGGCTGACATCGTTCGCCACGATCATGTCCATCCCCTTGGCCTCGCACTTCCGCCGCGCCTCGGAAAGCAGGTTGTCCGTCTCCGCCGCGAAACCCACGACGATCCGGCCGCCTTTCTCCGCCTTCAGTTCGCGCAGGATGTCCGGCGTGGGCGCCAGGCGAAGCCGGGGGTCCGCCCCGAGTTTCTTGATCTTGCCCGCGCTGGTTTCCGCCGGCCGCCAGTCGGCCACGGCCGCCGCCATGACCAGCGCATCACAGGTCCGGAAATGCCGCCGGACAACCCCCAGCATCTCCTCGGCCGAGATCACCTTCTCCACAAGGATGCCCTCAGGCGCTGACAGCGACACGGGACCGCTGACCAGCACCACCTCGTGCCCGCGGCTGCGCGCCGCTTCGGCAATGGAATAGCCCATCTTGCCGGAAGACCGGTTGCTGAGGAACCGCACGGGGTCGAGGTGTTCCCTCGTCGGACCGGCGGTAACCAGGATTCGCATGGCGCGCGCCCCTTCCATCGGCGTCAGCGGGCGTCGAACTCGCGGATCTTCTCCCGCACAACGGCTTCGGCCTCGTTGTAGATGTCCGGGATCATCGGATCCGAGAAGGAATAGACGCGATCCTCGAACGTGGTCGTCTTCAGCCGGTCGAACAGCCGCTGGCGGGCCGCGTGGAGGTCCTTGCCGTAGATATGAAACGAGTCCGCGTGCCAGTTCAGGCGCGCCAGGCGAACCTCGCGGTTGGCTCCCCGGGCCACGCCGGCGGCGATGATATCGTGGTTGAACATCGTGAACCCGAACATGTTCATGAAGTTCGCACCCCACGCGTCGTTGCTCCGGAAGCGGATGTTGCAGTTCAGCCACCACACGCCCTGCTCGTCCTCCTGGATGCGGTACCAGAGCGATTGCAGGCAGGGCGGGTCGTAGCAGTCGAGGTCGAGATTCGGCATCCAGGTGATCATCTGCGCCTGCCGCGTGAAGGGCTGGCGGACCAGCTTTTCGATGACCGCCTCGACCTGGTTGATCTTGTACGCCCCGGCCTCGACCGACTCGTAATCCCGCAGTTCCCGCCACACGCCGTAGCTGGCCAGCCGCCCGTGGTAGGTGTATTCCCAGCGGGTATCGGCCTTGTCGTTCATGTTCTTGACCCAGTGATCCTTGGCGCCCTGGAGTTCCATGACGTATTCACGCAGGTCCTCGATTCCGCCGGGGAACGCCTTGTGGATCATGGGTTCGGCCATCGGATCCAGAACCGTGATGCACATGGTGGAATCGAGGCTCTCGGGATCGCCGGGTTTGTCGTACTGGGTCCGGAACCGGGTTCCCTTCTCATGGAGGGCGCACAGCGCCCGTTCGTACGCCTCGGCCAGCGACCGCCCCTCCACATGCAATACCGGTATGTTCTTCATATTCCCTCCTCCCGCTGTTCCATTGCCCATTAACCATTGACCATTGACCCACCTTCGCTAAAGCTCCGGCGGGCAAGCCATTCCCCATTGCCCATTAACCATTGACCCACCTTCGCTAAAGCTCCGGCGGGCAAGCCATTCCCCATTGCCCATTAACCATCAACCATTCTCTCCCCCCCCCT